>ERZ791865.56-NODE-56-length-191017-cov-6.834705_pt1 | contig 191017 bp, 175 predicted proteins | sample MGYA00509942_ERZ791865 | MGnify/ENA primary metagenome ERZ791865 (study PRJEB30046, sample SAMN00792098) | human gut metagenome | study: EMG produced TPA metagenomics assembly of the A metagenome-wide association study of gut microbiota in type 2...
GCTAAAAGTTTATTTCTCAATCGGTTAAGTCAAACCGAGAAAAATCTAAAATAAATTTGGATTTAAAACAATAGAAGCTTAGTTTTGTTAGGACAAAGAAAAATGGAGCTTCTGTATAAGATAAACAAAGGCTCTGTTGATAGGAAACAGAGCCTTTGTTGTTGATATATAGAGCCTCTGTTTTCTGTTTCATCGATGGAAAGAACTATAATCGTCTAAATAATAAAAACAGTATGTATGCAAATAAAGTAAAGAAGATAGCTGCCGTTCATGACCTTTCGGGGATGGGACGTGTTTCTCTGACAGTCGTTATTCCTATCTTATCTTCTATGGGTTTTCAGGTTTGTCCGCTTCCTACGGCAGTATTGTCCAACCATACGCAGTATCCCGGCTTCTCCTTTCTGGACCTGACGGATGAAATGCCGAAGATCATAGCCGAATGGAAAAAACTGGAGGTTCAGTTTGATGCCATTTATACCGGTTATCTGGGTTCCCCGCGGCAGATTCAGATTGTTTCCGATTTCATCAAGGATTTCCGTCAGCCGGATAGTCTGATAGTAGCCGATCCGGTGCTGGGTGATAACGGCCGGCTTTATACCAACTTTGATATGGAGATGGTGAAAGAAATGCGTCATCTGATAACCAAAGCGGATGTGATCACACCGAATCTGACAGAACTGTTTTATTTGCTGGACGAACCGTATAAAGCGGATAGTACGGATGAGGAACTGAAAGAATATCTCCGTCTCCTGTCCGACAAAGGTCCGCAGGTGGTTATTATCACCAGTGTTCCGGTGCACGATGAGCCTCATAAGACTTCTGTATATGCCTACAATCGTCAGGGAAACCGCTACTGGAAAGTGACTTGCCCTTATCTGCCTGCCCACTATCCGGGTACAGGGGATACTTTTACAAGCGTGATCACCGGCTCCTTGATGCAGGGAGACAGCCTTCCGATGGCGTTGGACCGTGCTACCCAGTTTATTCTGCAAGGAATTCGGGCAACTTTCGGCTATGAGTATGACAACCGGGAAGGTATTCTACTGGAAAAAGTGCTTCATAATCTGGATATGCCGATACAAATGGCAAGCTATGAGTTGATATAATTAATATTTATAAACTTTTGTACTTCAGATATTTCTACTATTTTTACTGCCTAATTAGTAATCATGAATAAACATATCTGATGACTCAAACACTTAAAACGACTGAACGGCTCGGAGTAGTAGATGCTCTGCGCGGATTTGCCCTGCTGGCTATTGTATTGTTGCACAACCTTGAACACTATAATCTGTTTTTACCGCTGGATTATACGTTGCCGGCATGGTTGCAGACTATAGATAAGTATGCGTGGGATACCATGTTCTTCCTGTTTGCAGGGAAGGCATATGCTACGTTCTCTTTGTTGTTCGGATTTAGTTTCTATATCCAGTTTCATAATGCGGAAAAGCGCGGAACAGATTTCCGTGGACGATTTGCGTGGCGGATGTGCCTGCTTTTCCTGTTTGCACAATTACATGCCTTGTTCTACAACGGGGATATTCTTTTGCTTTATGCAGTAGTCGGCTTTGCCTTGATTCCTGTTTGCAAGCTCAAAGATAAGACGGTCTTTTGGATTGCTGCCATCTTACTTTTGCAACCTTATGAATGGGGGCGTGCCATCTATGCAATGATCAATCCGGAGTATGTACCATCAACAGGACATTTTATTCCTTACTTCGAACTTGCTCAGGAAGTGACATCCAATGGTAGTTTCTTTGAAGTACTCCGTTCCAATATTACTGACGGACAGTTGTACAGCAATATCTGGCAAGTAGAAAACGGTCGCTTGTTTCAGACCGCCGCTTTGTTCATGTTCGGAATGCTTTTAGGACGCCGGAAGTATTTTATGAAAAGCGAAGAGTCTTTGCGTTTCTGGAAGAAGATGTTAGCTGGTGCTGCTATCGCATTTATTCCTCTCTATTGCTTGAAAACCTTTGTACCTCAGTTGATTACAAACCTATCTATAATGGTCCCGTATAAGATTGCTGTTCCGTCTTATGCCAACTTTGCTTTTATGGTCATTCTTGTTTCTGTCTTTACCTTGCTTTGGTTTAAGAAGGACACAGGATATAACTGGCAAAGTCTGCTGATTCCTTACGGCCGCATGAGTCTGACAAACTATATTTCTCAGTCAATCATGGGAGTAACCATCTATTACGGATTCGGACTGTCAATGTACAAGTATGCAGGAGCAACGGGAAGCCTGCTGATTGCATTGCTTATCTTCACTATTCAGTTGATATTCAGCCGCTGGTGGCTTGCCCGTCATAAGCAAGGACCGTTGGAATTCCTGTGGCGTAAAGGAACTTGGATTTAGACTCTTATAACGACTGACAGGCGCTTATTATTCTCAAACCATTCTCATCGCAATGAGAAAAAATTCTCACCACAGTGAGAAAAAATACTCATTGCAATGAGAAAATATTCTCAAGCCTATGAGAATTAATTCTCACTGTGGTGAGAACTTTTTCTTATTAAAGTGAGTATAATTCTTGTTGTATTCATCATTCATAAGAAAGCTAATTCATAAAAAGTCAGCTCTCATAAGAACTCTGCCGGCCACATTACTTGTGGAATTTCACTGTGATTTCTGCCGATTGGTTTCCGTAAGTCCAGTCCGGACCTTCTTGAATTAGGCGTATGGCCTCCTTATCCAGAGACTTGCAAAGACTTTCCTTGACTTTAATGTCGAAGGGACGCCCTTCTTTGTTAACAAAGAAAGTCAAGGTAACCTTGCCTTTGACTTCTGCGCAAGCGTCGTCCGCAGGGTATGCCAGATTCTTTTTCAGATACTTTTTATATTGCTTCATTCCTGTTACGGGTTCCGGAATGACAGCCCCCTGTAAACTATCGGCCTTTTGGGAGATAGCAGCATCTTTTAATGTATCTGATTTCTGTAATGCACCCGAAGCTTTTTTCAAATCTTTGATTGATACGGCAGAAATGGCTCCTGTCACAGCTACCTTTTTCTGTGTGCCATATCCTGTTACTACGACTTCATTAAGTGTTGTTTTATTTTCATGCATGGCTATCAGCATAGTCTTACTGGTGTCTGCCGGTATACTAACCGGATTATAGCCAATATAATGTGCAGTTAATATCGCATTACCGTCCTTTTTGGGCAAGGAGAATTCTCCGTTGATATCCGTTATCGTTCCATAAGTTGTTCCTTTGTAAGTGACGTTAGCTCCGATGAGTGGTTCTCCTTTGTCGTCCGTCACTTTCCCTTTGATCATGTTGTTCATTTGGGTGGCTAATTGAGCTACTTTCATCTTTTTCCTGTTGGTATCCAGGAAAGAAGTATCTGTAACCGTTGTGATAGCCGCTTCTTCCAGCTCCTCTGCCGGAGCAACTATTTCTTCCATTATCGGAGTTCCGGCAGGCGTTGCTTTGGGAGCTGTTGCTTTAGAAGCCGTCGCTTTAGGAACCGTTGCGGAAGTAGCCCTCGAAGGTGTACTTTGGGATGGAGAATCCTGCCTTGTCTTGGCGATTATATCTTTTCCGACCGTTTCCTTTGTGGCAGAAGGGCGACCGGAATCCGGTTCCATCTTTGGAGCGGATAGGGAAGTGTCTTCTTTGTGAGCAGGAACAGTTGCAGTGGCGGCGGGCTGCTCCTTAGCTATAAACATATCCTCTCCAACGTTCTGTTTCAGAAACAGGAAGTAACTGCTGATTCCGATTCCTATAATCAGGCAGGCGGCAATGCTCCAGGTGACGGCATACGTATTTTTTTTCTTTGCCGAATGGGCGTTTACCTTCATCCGCAATTTATTAATCTGTTCATCGTGGTCCCCTTCTACTTGGTGGTACCCATCCATAGCGTCAGCCAGAAAAGGGTCTTTCATCGACTCTTTTTCCAGTCGATGTGCCTCTTTCCCTTTGCGGAGTCCTCGTATGTAGTCCAATAGTTTCATAGGGCTTGTTTCTTAATACAAATTTTCAAGTTTCGCTTTCCGTTCTGGATATAGCTTTTCACGTTATTCAGAGTAAATCCGGTTTGTTCGACAATGTCCGCATACGACATTTCTTCCAGGAAGAAACGTGTAATGCTGGTCCTTTGTTCTTCGGGCAGCTTTTCCAGACAGTGGTGCAATGCTTTCAGCTGCTCTTCCGAACTTTCCTCTTCACTTAATAGATGCAGAAATTCATCGGATTCCATAATATTAATGGTATAATCCAGCGGAATTTCTTTGTTTTCCTTTCGTAACAGTTGCAGGCAATGGTTCTTCGCCACCCGATAGAGCCACGGCTTGAATGCTTTTATTTCATAATTGCTGATTTTAGATAACAGGTCTTCAAACATCTGCATCACTGCTTCCTGCGCTTGGTCTTCATCTTGCAGATATTTCAGGCAAAGTCCGTACGTCAGCGGGATATAACGGTTGTATAGTTCACCGAAATATTCCGTATCCTCGGACATTATATAATGGGTCAGTAGTTCCTCGTCCGATAGCTTCGATATGTTTCTTTTAAAGAACACAGCTTTTTTTTGCAGTCAAAGATAGGCATAGGAATTAAAAATAGCAACGTGTGGAAGAAAAATAAAAAAAACTTCAGTTGGTTTATGGAATCCGTGTGGAATCTGCATCTTTATAGTAAAAGCGGATTAATTGTAACATTTTAAAAAGATAAAGTTATGAAGACAAATCAACTCAGAGCAATGATGCTCACGGTGATGTTAGTGATTACTACATTGGGTGGTACGGTATGGGCGCAGCCTTTGATCGTAAAGGGAACGGTGACGGACGGATCAGACGGTTCGCCGTTGGTAGGATGTGCGGTGACGGTGAAGGGAACATCCCGTGGAACTGTTACGAACCTACAAGGGCAGTACAGGATTGAAGCAAACAAGGGGGAAACTCTTATCTTCAGCTATATTGGTTTTGAGAAAGTGGAAAAAATCATATTCTCTGCAAAGATGGACGTAAGCCTTATGGCTAGTTCTGATGTTTTGGAAGAATGTGTTGTCGTCGGATACGGCAGCCAGCGAAAGGTAGCTGTTACCGGCGCCATATCAACCGTCAATCTGGCAAGTCTCAGCCACCCGTCCGTACGTATGGATGCAGTAAATACGGAAGAATATAAATCGATCAGTGAAAATGGTTTTAAGCAGGTAGGAGAATCTCCGCTTTCTACTTTCTCTATTGATGTGGATGCCGCTTCTTACAGTAATATGCGTCGTATGATCAACAGCGGTACCTTGCCGGTGCCTGATGCTATCCGTACAGAAGAGTTAGTGAATTATTTCTCCTACGATTATGCGAAGCCGACCGGAAGCGATCCGGTGAAGATTACAATGGAGGCTGGTGTTTGCCCCTGGAATGCTGATCATCGTCTGGTACGTATCGGACTGAAAGCAAGGGAGATTCCGACTGACAAACTTCCGGAATCTAATCTGGTATTCTTGATTGATGTATCCGGTTCTATGTGGGGACCTACCCGTCTGGATCTGGTGAAGTCATCTCTGAAGCTATTAGTTAATAATCTGCGTGATAAAGATAAGGTAGCCATCGTTGTATATGCGGGCAACGCCAGCGTAAAACTGGAATCTACTCTGGGCAGTGACAAACAGAAAATACGTGATGCGATAGACGAACTGACATCCGGTGGCTCTACGGCCGGTGGCGCAGGTATCCAACTGGCTTATAAAGTGGCTAAACAGAACTTCCTTCCTAAAGGAAACAATCGGATCATTCTTTGTTCCGATGGAGATTTCAATGTAGGTGTTTCTTCTGTGGAAGGTTTGGAACAGCTGATAGAAAATGAACGTAAGAGCGGAGTATTCCTGAGTGTGCTAGGTTATGGAATGGGTAACTATAAAGACAATAAAGGTCAGGCTTTAGCAGAAAAAGGGAATGGAAATCATGCTTATATCGATAATTTGCAGGAAGCCAATCGTGTCCTGGTGGGTGAGTTTGGCGCTACGCTTCATACGGTAGCAAAGGACGTGAAGCTGCAAGTGGAATTTAATCCGGCTCAGGTGCAGGCATATCGTCTGGTTGGTTATGAGAGCCGTTTGTTGAAAGACGAAGACTTTAATAATGACGCCAAAGATGCCGGAGAATTGGGAACCGGACATACGGTGACAGCTTTCTATGAAGTGATTCCCGTAGGCGTGAAGAATGAATACGTAGGAAAGGTAGATGATCTGAAATATCAGAAGAAACAAAAAGAGACAGTGCAGCCGACCGGCTCTAATGAATTGCTGACTGTGAAACTGCGCTATAAAGCTCCGGACAAGGACGTCAGCAAAAAGATGGAAGTTCCCTTTGTGGATAATAAAGGAAATAATGTTTCTTCCGATTTCCGTTTCGCTTCTGCCGTGGCTATGTTCGGTCAGCTGCTTCGGGACTCTGACTTTAAAGGAGCGGCAAGCTATGATAAAGTGATCGGCCTTGCCAAACAGGGACTGAATAATGATGAAAAAGGATACAGAAGAGAATTTATCCGTCTGGTAGAAACTGCCCAAGGGATGAAACGGGAGATAGCGGAAAAGAAGTAATAGTATAGGTTAATTAAAAGGATGATTAGCATAGATCAATGTATGGTTTCGCATTGATTAGTTCGTTCCATATACGTTTCCCTTTCGTTCGACCTAGGTGGGACTAAACGATCACCTGGGTCGAACTAAAAGATAACCTAGGTGGAACGAATTAGGATTTGCATAAATTTTAAATAGAATCTGCAATGCAATTACTAAGCTATGGACTATAAAAGAGAAACCGCAGATAATCGACGATTACCTGCGGTTTACTTCTGCACGGGAGGAGAGGCTCGAACTCCCGACACCCGGTTTTGGAGACCGGTGCTCTACCAACTGAGCTACTCCCGTGTTTGCGGCTGCAAAGGTAGTATAAACTTCCGAACCAGCAAATATTAGGGTAAATAAATTTCCAATTATTTTAATTTTTCCCATTCATCGGGCTTAAAACCTACCAGAACGAAGCTGTCTGTCACTACTAACGGGCGTTTCACCAGCTTACCGTTCGTTGCCAGCAATGCGATTTGTTCTTCCTCAGTCATGGAAGGCAGCTTCTCGCTCAGTTTCAGCTCTTTATATACCAAACCACTTGTGTTGAAGAATTTCTTTATTGGCAATCCGCTTCGTGGAATCCACGTTTTCAACTCTTCCACTGTAGGGTTATCTTCCACAATGAGCCGGTTAGTATACTCAATGTTATTTTCGATTAGCCATTTCTTAGCTTTCTGGCATGTACTGCACGCCGGATATTGCAAAAATAAAGGTGTCATACTATATACTATTTATCGATTAATACCTAATACTTATTACTTAATACCTATTACCTATTACCTAAATAACCATCTGCAAATCCTGATACATAATCCGATAGGCGGCGGCTTTTTTATCTAATGCAAGCGGGTACGCCCGTGAGGAAGAAGGCATCCGGTAGAGTCTCATCGCCCGTCCTTCAAACACAAATTCGGCATAGTCTCCTACTTTCGGTTCTTCCACTTCCAGTTGTGCACGGAGCGTATCCGTTGCCTTCTGTCCGGTGGTGACGATTGCTCTGCATTCGGGAAGTTGGCGGAGTAATGCGGCAATGTCCGTCGGCTGCACCACTTCCAGAAATTTGTCCGAAGCGTTATCCTGCAGACGCCGGATAGATGAGGCTGTATCGAACAGGGCGATTCCTTTTTCATTCAGGAAGTCAATAATCTGTTCCCGGCAGAATGCTTTCCGCGTATCGTTCAGAAAGTGATCTTTATCTCCGAAAAACAAGAGTCCGACAATGCGCCACATATCATTGTTCAGGTTCGGATAATAAAAATCCATCGACCACCGTTTTCTTTGTGGCGGAAAACTTCCCAGCATCAGCAGCTTTGCTTTTGGCGGGAGAAAGGGTTCTAAAGGATGTTTTTCGATTTCAATCTCCATATTGATGTAATTTCCTACAAAAATAACGAATCTATTCTTTTCCCTCAAAATAGTTACGGAAAAAAACAAATTTAAAAATATTTGGCTATTTTTGCACGGAGATGGTGAAAAACAACTTATTGAAATGCTGTTGAAAACAAGAATAATTATAAGTTGCTGTTTTATAAGCTTGTTAGCTTTCTTTGAAGAAGATTGTTATGCTTCACGGCCGGGGTCGAAAGAATGTGTGAAAGTTTCCTCTGCCAGTTTTACGGTAAGGGGGCGGGTCATCGATACCTATGGTGAACCACTTATCGGAGCGACAATCAGAGAGAAAGGCGGAGCGAATGGAACAGTGACAGATGTGGAGGGGAATTTCTTTTTATCCGTTCCGGATAGTGCTGTTCTGCAAATTTCTTTCGTAGGTTACGAGTCTCAGGAAGTCAGTGTAAAGGGTAGGTCAATGCTTGAAATATGTCTGAAAGAAAATATTCTGCTGCTTGACCACGTGATTGTAACTGCTTTGGGGCTTGAAAAGAAAGAATCCTCTTTGGCCTATGCCGTGCAAAAGGTGAGGGGAGAAGAACTGAATCGTGTGAAAGAAGTGAATATGATCACGGCTTTGGCAGGAAAGGCAGCCGGTGTGCAGGTCAGCAAGAACTCTTCCGGCATGGGCGGATCGGCGAAAGTCAGTATCCGTGGGGTACGATCGGTGGCCGGTGATAATCAGCCTCTGTACGTGATAGATGGTGTTCCCATGCTAAATTCTACTTCGGAACAGGCTTTTTCGGCTATCGGCGGTACGGCAAATGCCGGTAACCGGGATGGGGGAGACGGAATCTCGAATCTGAATCCGGAGGATGTGGAAAGTATCAGCATCCTGAAAGGAGCTCCTGCCGCAGCCTTGTATGGTAGCCAGGCGGCCAACGGAGTCATTCTTATTACTACAAAGAAAGGAAATACCGTAGGACGGAGGGATATTCATTTCTCTACCGGACTGACTTTTGAAAAGGCTTTCTCTCTGCCCGAAATGCAGAACAGCTACGGAGTAAGTGATGTAACAGACAGTTGGGGAGAAAAAGAAAATCTGACGGTTTACGATAATTTGGGTGACTTTTTCCGTACCGGACTGACGTCGATCACTTCTGTATCCGTCAACTCCGGAAATGACAAGCTGCAAACATATTTCTCCTATGCCAACACCACCGGTCGCGGCATTCTGAATGAAAATAAACTCTCCAAACACAATATCAATCTGAGAGAGACCGCCGTCCTCTTCAACAGCAGGCTGAAACTGGACGGTAACGTGAATGTCATGAAGCAGACAGTGAAGAATAAACCCGTATCGGGAGGCTTTTATATGAATCCGCTGGTAGGTCTATACCGCTTTCCTCGTGGCGAGGACTTGTCTTATTATAAAGAGAACTATGAACGTTATGACGAGGACAGAAAGCTGAATACACAAAACTGGCATACTTTTACCGAAGACTTTGAACAGAATCCGTATTGGATACAAAACCGCATACAGAGTAAGGATGCACGTATCCGCCTGCTCCTTTCCCTTTCTGCCAATTTGAAAGTCACTGATTGGCTGACACTTCAGGCTCGTGGCAATCTGGATCACTCAGCCGATAAACTGCGTCAGAAATTTTATGCCTCCACCGCTACGGCACTCTGTGGGATGAACGGGCGCTATATTGAAATGGATTATCAGGAAACGCAGATGTACGGAGACGTGATGGCGATGGTCAAGAAGCAACTGAATGACTTCACATTGGACGTAGCCATTGGCGGCAGCATCAATGACAGAATCACTAACTCCACTCGCATTGATTCCAAGAATGCTTCGTTGAAATATGCCAACGTGTTCAATCTTGCCAATATCGTGATGAGCAGTTCTGCCAGTATCGATCAGAAAATAGATGCCCATTACCAGCTGCAATCGGTCTTTGCGACGGCACAGATAGGCTATAAAGAAGGAGTCTTCCTTGACCTGACCGCACGTAACGACTGGTCGTCTACGCTGGCTTACACGAAATACGAGAAGAAGGGATTCTTTTATCCTTCCGTCGGTGTTTCTTTCCTTCCGGATAAGTGGGTAAAGATGCCCGAATGGGTTTCGTTCTCGAAGTTTCGTGGTGCTTATAGTATCGTAGGCAACGGGGTGCCTCCTTTTATCACCTATCCTGTTTCGTATGTGACTGCCGGTGGAGAGATACTGGCAAGCGATGCGGCCCCTTTCGCCGAGATGAAACCGGAAATGACGCATTCCGTCGAATTGGGTATGGAATGGAAGTTCTTGCAGCACCGCCTCGGATTAAATCTGACCTATTACCGTACCGACACGTATGAGCAGTTCTTCAAACTGCCTGCGCTTGCGGGGGATAAGTATGCCTATCGATACGTCAACGCCGGAGATATCCGGAATCAGGGGTGGGAGATAACGCTGGATGCCACTCCGGTACTGACCCCCGACTTCACGTGGAAGACCTCTCTCAACTTCTCTGCCAATAAGAACAAGATTGTAGAACTCCATGAAGAACTGAAAGAATTTGTTTACGGACCTACCAGCTTCTCGTCCAGTTATGCGATGAAACTGGTGAAAGGCGGCTCTATCGGCGATATTTACGGTAAAGCCTTTATACGTGATGAAGCAGGCAACATCGTTTATGGAACGGACGGAGACTATAAAGGACTTCCGTTGGTAGAAGGTGACGGAAATACCGTAAAGGTGGGCAATGCCAATCCGGATTTTATGCTGGGATGGAATCATTCCTTCTCCTACAAAGGTTTCAGCCTTTACTTCCTGCTTGACTGGCGCTATGGAGGTGAAGTCCTTTCGCAGACTCAGGCGGAGATGGACCTCTATGGAGTATCGAAAGCGACAGCACAAGCCCGTGATAAAGGATATGTTTCGCTGGGAGGCCAGCAAATAAGCGATGTCAAAGGATTCTATAAAAATGTAGTGGGCGGACGCGCCGGCGTGACGGAATACTATATGTATGACGCTACCAACCTCCGTCTGCGGGAAGTTTCGCTGAGTTACAGCTTCCCCCGGAAATGGATACAGAAAACGAATTGTCTGAAAGACCTGCAACTTTCTTTTGTAGCCCGCAACCTTTGTTTCCTGTACAAGAAAGCGCCTTTCGATCCCGATCTGGTACTTTCTACAGGCAATGACAATCAGGGAATTGAAGTGTTCGGTATGCCTACCACCCGCAGTCTGGGCTTTACTTTGACATGTGAATTTTAAGAGCAGGAGAGAAGACGATGAAGAAAAAACATATTTATATATACTTGTTGGGGATGCTGCTGCTTTCTGTTGGCTGTACAGGGAAATTCCGTGAATTTAATACCGACCAGTCGGGAATTACGGACGATGATTTGCTGATTGACGACAATGGCTTCGGTATTCGTCTGGGGATTATCCAGCAAGGCATCTACTTTAACTATGATTTCGGTAAAGGCAAGAACTGGCCTTTCCAGTTGATACAGAATCTGAACGCGGATATGTTCTCCGGTTATATGCACGACGGAAAACCCTTGAACGGAGGTACGCATAACTCGGATTATAATATGCAGGATGGCTGGAACAGCGCCATGTGGACACATATGTATTCGTATATCTTTCCACAAATCTACCAGTCGGAGAATGCCACCCGTGATACGGAACCTGCCTTGTTCGGCATTACCAAAGTGCTGAAAGTGGAAGTCATGCACCGTGTGACAGATTATTACGGTCCTGTTATTTATAAGAATTTCGCGAATGCCCAGAATCAATATCGCCCTGATACGCAGAAAGAAGTCTACTATGAGTTCTTTAATGAACTCGATTCGGCTGTTGTCTCTCTTACCGATTATATAGACAAGAAGCCCGACTCCAATGGATTCACCCGCTTTGATATCTTGCTGGATGGTCAATATTCCTCTTGGATCAAGTTTGCCAATTCTTTGCGTATGCGTCTGGCAATGCGTATTTCTGCGGTTGATCCGGATAAGGCACGCGCCGAGTTCCGGAAGGGACTGGAAAATGAATTTGGTGTCTTTGAAGCGGAAGCTGAACGGGTAGCAGTCTCTACGAAATCCGGATTCACGAACCCGTTGGGAGAACTCAACCGGGTATGGAATGAAACTTATATGAGCGCTGCAATGGAATCTATTCTGACAGGCTACGATGATCCCCGACTGAAAGTTTACTTTGAAACCTGTACCGACAAGGCGTATGCAGGAGAGTATCGCGGCATCCGTCAGGGAACCTGCTTTGCGCACAATCATTATGCAGGCTTATCCAAATTGTCCGTCGATCAGAGTACGGATGCCCCTTTGATGAGCTCCGCCGAAGTCTGGTTTCTCCGTGCCGAAGCTGCTTTGCGCGGATGGATTCCGGAAGATGAAGAAGAATGTTATCTGAACGGAATAAAGGCGTCTCTTCATCAACACGGCATTTATCAGATGGACGATTATCTGAACAGTGAGCGGACGGCTGCCGATTTCATCGACACACAAGACTCCGAAAATAACATTCCTGCCCGTTGCCGGGTTTCTCCTAAATGGAATCCCGCAGACGACAAGGAAATAAAGCTGGAAAAGATCATTACGCAGAAATGGATTGCCTTATTCCCGGAAGGTTGCGAGGCGTGGGCGGAACAGCGTCGCACGGGATATCCCCGCCTGTTTCCGGTACGCTTCAACCATAGCAGGAACGGATGTATTGACACGGAGACAATGGTACGTCGTCTCAACTTCCCCGGCACGCTGCAAACCGAAGACAGAGAGCAATACCTGGCTCTTGTGGAGGCTCTGGGCGGGTCCGATCATGGAGGGACCCGATTGTGGTGGGATACAGGAAATAATAGACTGGATTAAAATTTTAGTGTCGGAATGTGAATATATGTATAGGTTTAACTATTTTTGCACCTTCATTTAAACACATTTGTCATGAAAAAGATCATTTCTGCTCTTTTCCTATGTATGCTGCTTTCTGCCGTATCGGAATTGCAGGCACAAAACATTCAGTTACATTATGATTTCGGACGTTCCCTGTATGATAAAGACTTGAAAGGACGCCCGCTGTTGACCTCCACTGTCGAGAAGTTCCATCCCGACAACTGGGGAAGTACCTACTTCTTTATCGATATGGACTATACGTCCGAAGGGGTCGCTTCCGCTTACTGGGAGATAGCCCGTGAACTGAAATTCTGGAAAGGTCCTTTCTCCGCCCATCTCGAATACAATGGCGGACTGGCGAAAGGATTCTCCTACAACAACGCTTACCTGGCGGGAGCCACCTATACCTATAATAACGCTTCTTTCTCCAGAGGCTTCACATTGACAGCGATGTACAAATATATACAGAAGCACCCATCCCCGAATAACTTCCAGTTGACAGGAACATGGTACATGAACTTTTGCAAGGATTTGCTCACCTTCTCCGGTTTTGCCGACTGGTGGCGTGAAAAAAACAAGTATGGAAAAACCATTTTTCTCTCCGAACCACAATTCTGGGTAAACCTGAACCGCATCAAGGGAGTGAATAAAAACTTTAACCTGAGTGTCGGTTCCGAAGTGGAACTGAGCAATAACTTCGGTGGTCGTGACGGCTTCTATGTAATTCCGACACTGGCTTTGAAGTGGACGCTGAACTAAACTTCGAAGTACAAAATTCCCCAGTGGATATACATCAATTATTGAATAAAAATATCGAATGAAAACAGATTTGATCTATGGCGTAGAAGACCGCCCCCCATTTAAAGATGCCCTGTTTGCTGCCTTGCAACATCTGTTGGCTATCTTTGTAGCCATCATTACACCTCCTCTTATCATTGCGAGCGCACTGAAGCTGGATGTTGAAAAAACAAGCTTTCTGGTATCTATGTCCCTTTTTGCTTCGGGGGTATCTACGTTTATACAATGCCGTCGTATCGGCCCGATAGGAGCGAAGCTGCTCTGTATCCAAGGTACCAGTTTCTCCTTTATCGGTCCTATCATAGCGACCGGATTAGTAGGCGGACTTCCGTTGATATTCGGCTCCTGTATAGCTGCCGCACCTATTGAAATGGTCGTCAGCCGTACCTTCAAGTATCTTCGCAATATCATCACCCCGCTAGTGTCCGGCATTGTCGTACTACTGATCGGATTGAGTCTGATCAAAGTCGGTATCGTTTCCTGTGGCGGCGGATATGGCGCGATGGACGACGGCTCCTTCGGTTCGTGGGAAAATCTGTCCATTGCTGCACTCGTATTGTTGAGCGTCTTGTTTTTCAATCGCTGCAAAAACAAATACCTGCGCATGAGTTCCATCGTGTTCGGCCTTTGTCTGGGTTATGGACTGGCTTTCGCCTTGGGAAAAGTAAATATGAGCGCACTAAATGTCGAGATGCTGATGAGTTTCAACATCCCGCAACCTTTCAAATACGGTATTGATTTTAATATCTCTTCATTTATCGCCATTGGTCTGGTCTATCTGATCACTGCCATTGAAGCCACAGGCGATGTGACAGCCAACTCCATGATTTCCGGACTTCCGATTGAAGGTGATTCTTATCTGAAACGTGTTTCCGGCGGTGTGATGGCAGATGGCTTCAACTCTCTTTTAGCAGGTATATTCAACTCCTTCCCGAACTCCATCTTCGCACAGAATAACGGTATCATCCAATTAACAGGAGTTGCCAGCCGCTATGTAGGCTATTATATTGCCGCTATGCTCGTTCTGCTGGGATTATTCCCCATTGTAGGAGCTATATTCTCTCTGATGCCCGATCCGGTATTGGGAGGCGCCACCTTATTAATGTTCGGTACAGTAGCTGCAGCAGGTATCCGCATCGTTTCCTCACAGGAAATAGGCCGCAAAGAAACCCTAGTCTTAGCAGTCAGCCTATCTTTAGGTTTGGGCGTGGAACTAATGCCGGACGTATTAAAACAAGCTCCAGAGGCGATTCGAAGTATTTTCTCTTCAGGAATCACCACCGGAGGTTTAACTGCAATTGTTGCTAATATGGTAATTAGAGTGAAGTAATAGGTAATAAATAATAGGTAATAAGTAATATGCCATGCGGGTAAAGCTACCGGCAGCTACGATTATTACCTATTACCTATTACTTATTACTTATTTCTAAATTACTCATTTTATCTGTAATCCGAAAGGGGAAATCTGGATACTCGTAGAGGCTGAAACGAGGTTCGGTTTCCCCTTTCGTATAGCTCCAGATAGAAGCGTAGTCTTCCGGGTCTTCACCCATCTTGCTGAGTTGGCGTAGATAAGCTGCCAGTGATTTATTCTCTACGATATAAATTTGTCCCATCTGATCGATAATAGGGCTATGGTGACGGGTACCGTCATGTTCGAAGCGAAGAATTCGTTTGCCTTCCTCAGTCAATCCTACCAGTTGGAAAGTCATACTCTTGCCGATAGCAGGCAGATTCAGTACACTGCGGTCGGTAGCTAGGAAAGGCAGATGATGCTTTCTCATGAACCGTCTTATTTGTTTGGCGGTGTCAGCATCTTCTTTCGGGTTTTCTTCATTTATACCTGTATTGACTTTGGTTTCCAGTATCTTATACAATTCTTCCGCCTGTTCCGGAGTCATCTGTCCGTAAATCTTTTCCTCCTGCTGCTCCTGCATTGAGCGGCTGTTGGGTGCAAACACCGCATAATTCTCATTAAATCCTTTCACTGAGAACGTATAATAACATACCACTCCCAGTGAATTGAGTACCTGGCGAAGCCGCGTAGTATGTCCTCTGCGTGAAGCAGCCACCGTATATACCAACTGGTTCGTAATAATCCATCCGGCAGAAAGAATTTTCCGAATCGCCTCTTTAGCTTCGGGTGTTACCTCCAGCGGTGTCTGAAAATGAGTCTGAATGATAAACTGCTTGACGCCAACAGCCGAAGCCTTTTCCTTAAACTCCCGCAAAATGTCAACCAATTCGTCATTAATACGCATCGGCAAATAAGCCAATAAACGAGAACCCAGTCTCACCCGTTGCAATTCCGCATATTTCTCACCTTCCGGACGTTCAAGATTCGCTCTTTGCTTGCGTACCGCCATGCGATACACCGCCTCTAATATATTCTTCAACGTCTTATTCTGACTCATCAGCGCATCGCCTCCCGTAATCAGAATATCGCGTAACTGCGTATCCTGTTCAAAATAAGTCATCAATCGTCGCAACTTACTGTCCCACGACTCCTTCGGTCGTAACGTCTCAAACTCAAAATTCAGCCGTTCACTCTGAAAGTCATACATACGCTGGCAAGATGCACAAAGGCCTCCACAAGCCCGTCCCATCGTATCAGGAATAAGGATAGCCACCTCCGGATACCGTCGGTGAATATTATGTCCGTCCGGCAAGAGCCATCCGGCAGCATTTGGCTTTCCTGCCTCCACAATATCTTCCTTCTCCCATGCACGGATATTGCCATACGTCTCCACTAATCGCGGCGAATAAAGTATATAACTCCGAATCGCTTCATCATTATACCCATACCCCGTCACATTCAGCAACGACAAATAATAAGGCGTAGCAAAGAACGGCATTCCCTTTTTACGTGCCCGATTCAGCAAATACATCGTCTCCGACGAAAGCGAATTTCCTAAAAAGCGGTTCAACTCAGCCGGACTCTTCACCGCCATCGACAAATGGAAGCGGAAATCCCCCCACCATTTGCTCACCAACTGATACTTCTCCTCATAACTCATCCCTTCCTCAAAATGGAACCGCACCGAAGGCTTCGACTTCCGGTTCTCAATCTTCTGAATCAGCAGATGTAGCATCCGTTCCTTATTCTCATCACGCATCTCCCGCACTTCCTCATCCAATCCGGTATCCCACCGGTCATTCCGGCTCTTGATGCGCTGCGGAGACGGTAAAGGAACACTTTCCCCCTGCAAACGTTTGAACAACTGGAACAACTCTACAAACAAATCCGTCGGCATCTCTATATTCTCCAACTTCTCCGTCAGAAACTGATAAAGCAACCGTATCGTCTGTACCGAAATATCCTGTCCCGTAGACAGTTCATGAACATCCTGTCCATCATACTGGAGTAAGAGTCGAATTTGCTCCCTCGCCTCCTCCGCAACCTCATTAACCACCCCGCAACTATCCAGATGTCTTAGCAGACCAGCCTTAAAGTCCTCCACCGTCGGACTTACAGCCGCCATCTCTACCAACCCCGGCATCTCCTGCGTGTAGATTTGTTTCAACTGCGAAAAAGTAAGTACAAGCATTTTCTTTTGTTTCATAAGCATCCTCTATATTATTATATTATTTATTGATTAGTAACGACCTATCCCTCCGCAAGGTTCCCCCGGCCTCGACTGCCCGGCGTCAAGCGCAGGTCTTATTTACGGCGTTAAAAAGGGCAGACTGTTTGAGCGAAGCGAGTTTCTGCCCTTTAGCCGGAAATGAGACCGGAGTAGCCGGGCAGGCGCAGCCTTGATTTTTTCTTTTTGGTACTTTTTCTTTTGCATCAAGGCAAAAGAAAAAGTACATAAAGATAATAAAAAAAGCGGAAGTATGCCACTCCCGCTTTTCCTGCTATGCTATTCTTTACGATTTTCTAACATTTACGCGACCTTATTTTTTCGTTTCCGTGTCGTCGTTCTTTCTTTTCGGTTCCTTTTTGGCAAGAAGCACTATATTATATACATAGTCCGTCATCCACTGTTCCGAATAGCCCAGACGTTCTTTGTACTGGCGGACAGTCGCCGCAGTCTTGTGCACATCATCAGCCTTCCACACCGTCTTCGTACAAACATCGTGTACCGTCTTCTGCGTCATCCCGTAAAGCGCCTTCTTGAATATAGACGGCATACGGAACTTCCATTGCATCAGATTTCCCATCAGCATCATTAAATCGTTGGAAAACCCTTGATACATAAACAGATACGACTGAATATCATTCTGCGTACGGCAATTACGCTTCACGGAGTTGTCGATCTCCTTAAAGAAACTTTCATTCAGTCCGTAGTCCTGCATTAGCATTTTGCGTGAAGCCGACTTTTCTGCCAGTCCCAGCTTACCTCCCTGCGTAGGAATCTTGAACAAACGTTTGAAGTTAGCCACATCCGGTAAAAAGCGGATGTTGGTAATACCTAAGTTAGTAGCGATGACTGACTGGAAATAAACCCGGGTCAGTGATATGAAATCTTCTACATTGCCGACTTTTGTTTCATCGGATTTCTTTTTGAATAAACCAAATAAGCCCATCGTTATATTTACTATTTTATAATTTACAATTTACAAATCGTGTGTGGAGATTTTAATGAGCCGCAAAGGTACGAAAAAGTGTTGGTTTTCACCAACATTCCAAGTCCTTTTCGATGTCCGGCATGGTCTCTTTCCTGAAAACAGGACTTTGGATGCCCGCTTTCTTCTGGGCACGATAGTCCGAGAGCAGGCGGATGGCATACTTTCCGAGAAAGATAATGGCGATCAGGTTGCAGACAGCCATCAGAGCCATAGTGATGTCCGCCAGACTCCATACCAAATCGAGCGTGGCGACAGACCCGAAAAGTACCATGCCGCTGACCAATATCCGGTAGGTGTGGAGCACCCATTTCTTTGCGGTGATGAAACGGATATTCGCTTCGCCGTAATAATAATTTCCCAAGATACTGCTGAATGCGAAGAAGAACAACGCTACGGCAACAAAGATGCTTCCGGAAGCACCGATCTCATTCGTGAGTGCCTGTTGGGTTAGTTGCACCCCATTGGAGGAACCGTCCAAAGGAGCACCGCTGAAAAGAATGATAAATGCCGTACAGGTACAGATTAATAAAGTATCGGTAAATACTGCCAGCGTCTGTATCAACCCCTGTTTGACAGGATGAGTGACGTTGGCCGTCGCTGCTGCATTCGGAGCCGAACCCATACCGGCCTCATTGCTGAATAATCCGCGCTTGATACCCTGCATCAGCGCCATGCCGACACCTCCGCCCAATGCCTGTTCCCAGCCGAAGGCATGGCTGATGATGAGAGATATCACTTCCGGCAGATGCGTGATATTAAGTAATACGATGACCAGTGCCAGACCTACATATCCTAATGCCATAATCGGGACGATAATGCTGCTTACACGCGCTATCCGGCGGATACCACCGAAGATGATGACAAGAGTCAGAGCGGTAAGCACTCCTCCCAACACCGTATGATTGAATCCGAACGCATGTTCGGCAGCAGCACAAATCGTATTGCTCTGTACCGAATTGAAAGCAAAACCGAAAGTAATGCTGATGAGCACAGCGAAAAGCATCCCCATCCACGGCTGTTTCAATCCCTTCTTCATATAATAAGCCGGGCCTCCGACAAAAGAGTCCTTCCCGCGTATCTTATATAACTGTGCCAGGGTAGATTCGATAAAAGCGCTCGAAGCTCCCAGCAGGGCGATCACCCACATCCAGAAAACAGCTCCCGGTCCGCCGATGGCGATGGCGGTGGCCACCCCTGCCAAGTTGCCCGTACCCACACGGCTGGCAATCGTAATAGCGAATGCCTGAAAAGATGAAACATGTTTCTCGCCCTGTTTTCCTTTTCCGGCGGACTCGCTGAGTAATATAATCATTTCGCGAAGCATACGGAACTGTACGAACCGCGTTCGGATGCTGAACCAGACGGCACAGCCCAGTAACATGATAATCAGGATGTATGTCCAGAGTATATCATTTATTTCATTGATAAAGTTCATAGTTAGGTTTTTGAAAAGAGTAAATCGTAATATATCACTCGTTTTTCATTCGGAAATAAAATTTATGATTTTCGAATACGGGCTCTACTATATCATACCGAACAAATTTGGCAAGCAGATGTTCGGCGGCACGTCGGGAAATACCGGTCTGCCGGCAATACCGGTTGAGCGAAAGCAGCGTTCCCTGTTCCAACAGGTCGAGCAGGAGTTGTTCGCGTTCCGTATAGCGGATCAGTTCTCCCCGCGGGCTGTCGCTTTGTTGCCATACACGCAGGTGGATAGGGGTAGCCAGTATATTCTCATCCTTGATACGGAGATAAGCGAGAGCTTTTCCGTTTTCGTCTTTCGCATAGACAGGCTTATGCGGACTCTCTTCGATGGTGGCCACTAATACCTGTTTGCCCTCCACTATATATGTTTGTAAAGTATAATCTATCTCCGGGATGCAATAAAGTTGTGCGGCCGCTTCGATCATATATTTTTCCTCTTCGGATCGTACGCCGGCTATTCGTCCATTGTCTTTCACGCCGATTAATAGCCGCCCTCCGTCGGTATTGGCAAAAGCCGACAGCGTTTTGGCAATCTTGCGTGCGTCGGAAATTTCGAATTTGAAGTCCTGTTGCTGATGCTCTCCTTCAGCTATCAAAGTATGTATGTAATCCGTATCTGTAAGCGTTTTCATGGCTACAAAGGTAGGGAAAAATGGTGAAAAGCCCTTTTTTTAGCTTATTTTCGCAGATAAATTCAAAAAAAATATTGTTTTTATGCGTTTATTTCGGGAAACAGTGTATTTTTGCGACACATTATTAACGAAAAAAATAAAAGGATTATGAAAGAATTGGTAGAAAAAGTAGCAGCTCTGTATGCTGACTTCTCAAAAGATGCTAACGCTCAGATTGAAAACGGTAACAAAGCAGCAGGAACTCGTGCTCGTAAGGCTTCTTTGGAAATCGAAAAAGCAATGAAAGAATTCCGCAAAGCATCTTTGGAAGCTTCTAAAAACTAAGAAATAGAAGTCTACTAAGATATCAGGAAAAAAGAAGAGGATGTATCGTGAGATGCATCCTCTTCTTCTATTATATACTTACTTCTCTTTTCTGAAATCCGAAATTCGGATGAATGTGCTATTTTTAAGGTTGCATTGAAAAACAGTTGCTCTAAAAATAACGAACCAGAGAAAAAACTGCATAAATAAGTGCAATAATATACGAAAAAATAGCTGTTTATTGTATAAAACTACGCGAAATATGCATCTTTCCAAAGGGAAAAACTATCTGTTGGTTTAAAACCAACGGGGTGTTCCTTTAAAACCAACGCCTCCTTTCTCACCGACCAACCTGTTTTTCATCAGTAAGGAAGTCATCAAATAGTTGTTTTTGCTTCTTTTTCTTCTAGTTGGTTCAGAAATGCCGGAAAAAGGAAAGTGTCATTTGGAACTGTTTTTTTTTAATAAGTAATCAGAATGATCGGTAAAAAGGAATTATTTCATTTATTTGATCGATAAATCATTTAAATAGTAAAAATGTTGAATCCTGTACTCGCGAATGGAGGCATTTTTATGCCCTTCTTAAAGTCGGAGATACAATTATCCTCTTCTTCCACTGTTTAAATATTCTTTTTTTAAGAAATGTCCTTTTTAGTAATTTTCTTGTTAAGATAAAAAAATAAAAAGGTTTAGGAAATGGCTGTCATCCCCGTAATTTTATATTAGTTTTGTGAATGCTTATTGTTCGTAAAACAGAAATAGAAGAAATAAAAAAGATATGAACTATCCTTACCGTATATTTGTATTTATGTGGCTGATTGTAGCAGTTGGCCTTCATGCAACACATACACATGCAGCAAACACCTCTCTGCCGAACAGTCTGCTGACAGATGACTATGTTTATGAATACACCTTCTCGGACTTCGACAAGGCAGTACAAATCATGAAAGAACTGCGTAAGCGCGATACCTATTCCCAATATCGGCTGGACGTGACCGAAGGCGATCTGTATTTTAATACAGGCCGCTATCTGCAAGCACTGAAATACTACAAACGGGTGATGGAGAGCGACACAGTGCGAGGCAGCGACAAGGAATATATGGAACAGGTGCACCGTATGATTTCCTGCTATGACTGCCTGCATGATGAAGCAAAGAAAGCTAACTATGTGCGGCTGCTGTTGCAGAAGGCGGAGCAGTGCGGCAACAAGGAGATGAAATCCATCGCTCTTTTCAATATGGGGAAGATGATTTATTACCAGGAGGACAAGCCGCGGGGGTATGAAATGATAAAGGAAGCCATTTCGCTGATGAAGCAGACGGACTATAAGTACAAGTATGACAACCTGCGCTACAATTACAACTCGCTGTTCATCATGCAGCAACGGGATAAACGCTATGAGGATGCCCTGCAAACGCTGGAAGAACTGGAAAAGGTGGTGACGGAGGCAACCAACGGGGAACCCGGCATCGGCAATCTGGCGGAGAAGGAACGGAAAACACTATATGCGCACCGTGCGGTCGTATTCTCCCGGCTGGGACGGATCAGGGAAGCGGACGAAGCCTATCGCGCATGGGAAGCCATCGGGGAGGCATACACCAAAGACGATTACCTGATTATCCCCTACCTGATGGACAGGAAGCGGTACGACAAGGTGATTGAAATGTACACGCCGCACGAAGTCTTCCTGTATGCCAACAAGGATACCGTCAACTACCACATGATGACGGTGAAGCGTTCGCTGGCGAAAGCCTATGAGGGCAAGGGGAACTATAAACAGGCATCACGGTACTATGAAGCACTCGCCATCCTGACGGACAGCCTGAAAGCACGGGAACAGCAAAGTTCTGCCATCGAACTGGCAACGGTATATGAGACGCATGAACGCGAAGCGGAATTACATGAACAGACAGAGCGGGTAAAGATACGCAACGTCATGTTATTGTCTTCCGGAGTGGTGCTTGTCATCCTGTTAGTGTTGTTTGTAAAAAATGTGCAGTACACCCGTACTGTCCGCGAAAAGAATGTCGGCATGGCGCACACTATACAGGAATTGCTTGTCTACCGTGACAATCTCTACCGGACGGAGGAAGAGCTTGCTGCGCAGAAAGCCGAGAACGTCCGTCTGCTCAAAGCCGCCAGCCCGGCAAGCATAGCGGTTGTGGACAAACAGGAAGACACGGAGCGGGAAGGCACGGAACAGGAATGTGAGCAGGAAGAGTCCGAAGAAGTCTCCCGGATTGGAAATGTCGCAAACACAGAAGGCGCCGGAAACACCGGGAACACCGCCGCAGTCTCCGACAAGGAACTGGAAGAAAATGCAGCCTTGTTTTGCAAGCTCGACCGTATGGTCACGACCGAAAGGCTGTTCACCCAGAAAGACTTCTCGCGTGAGGGCTTGATGAAATGCATCCGGGTGGACAAAAACCGGTTGGCAAGAATCTTGAAACAGAATGTACACACCGATGCCACAGAATACACCAACAACAAACGTATGGAGTATGCCGTGGTGATACTGAAAGAGCATCCCGAATACAATATCGCCACTGTAGCGGAAATGTGTGGCGTAAGCGTTTCCTCCTTCAACCGTACCTTCAAAGGCAAATATAAGATGACCCCGAACGACTATAAACGAATAAAATAATCCATTTAAAACAACAAGCTTATGGCAATTTTAGTAAAAACCCGTGCAACGCGCCAATCCCAACGACGAGGATGCACCCAAGAAATGGTACGTCACCCAAGTGACCGCCGCGCAGGTGGACGAAACCCAGGTGGCCATGGACCTTGCCGATGAAACCACCCTTAACCCCTCCGAAGCGATGATGCCCATCCGCCAGCTCCGCAAAATCCTCATCCGCCATCTGCTCGGCGGCGAGAGCGTGAAGCTGGGCAACTGGGGTAGTTTCAGTGTCACCCTCTCCAGCACCGACGCCGAAACTAAGGAAGCCGTCACCGCCCGCAACATCAAGTCCGTAAACCTCAACTTCCAGCCCGGCTCGCTTCCCGCAGCCGCCCGGATGCAAACTTATACCTGCCCGGATACGGAGAACTATCCGCCCGGGTACAAACTTGCAGCCGCCTTTCCGTTCAGGCGTCGCTTATAAGATGACTACGAAGAACTATAAGTTAGGTTCATAAAACGTTGACCTTCAGTACTGACGGACAATATGACCTAACCTTTCGGACAATATGACCGAACAAGTGCCTTTTGAAACACAGTCGTCTCGTCCACTTTCAGTAACTTCGCCCGTAACGATTGAAATGTGTACAACAAAATCTGAAAACAATAGAAATGCAATGAAAGTATTGATAGACAACGGACACGGAGTGGAAACCGAGGGCAAGCGTTCACCGGACGGACGCCTCAGAGAGTACGCCTATACCCGTGAAATAGCGGACAGGGTGATGAACCGATTGCAGACGGAAGGTATCGAATCCATCCGCATCATCCCCGAAGAAACGGATGTTGAGCTGAAAGAACGTGTGGCGCGTGCCAACAAGTATTACACCGAAAACGACGGGCAGGTCATTCTGGTCTCTATCCATTGCAATGCGATGGGCAACGGAGCGGAATGGATGGCGGCACACGGATGGAGCGTATTTGTCGACTCTACAGCTTCCGACAACAGCAGACGGCTCGCCACCGATATGGCGAACGTGGCCCAAAGCAAGGGCGTGAAAGTGCGTAAAGAGACCCGCGACCGCAACTACTGGATAACGGGTCTCTATATCTGTAAACACACCCGCTGCCCTGCCGTGCTGGTAGAAAATTTCTTTCAGGATAACCGGGAAGACGTGGATTTCCTGCTTTCCGAAGAAGGCAAACAATGTGTCACCGACATAATAGTAGAAGGCATCAGGAAATATCTGGCAAGAATATGATAAAGAGAATACTGACATATTACGCTTCTCGCTTAGACGAGTACCTGCGGCATAAGTTTCCACAGCCCGAAGGCGTGGCGGAAGTAGGATTCATCGGCAACTGTGCGGACGAAAGACCCTGCAAACTGATTGTTTCGCTGGTCAACATCGAACGCGAAACATCGGGAGGCATATCATCCGGCATCAGCCGGGGCGGCACGAACTATGTGCAGACTTATCCGCCGCTGCTGCTGAACCTTGACCTGATGCTTGCAGCCGTATATGATGACAGGCAGTACGCCCAATCGCTATCCGTACTGAATGAAACACTGCTCTTCATCCAGTCACATCCTTTCTTCGAACTGGATGGACAGCGATATACGGTGGAACTCGTAATGCTGTCAGCCCAAGACACCAACAACATTTGGACCACACTGGGCGGACAATATTATCCATCGGTGATGTGCAAATTGCGCCGGCTTGTAGTGGATGCAAATGAAGCCTCCGGCAGTGGAGGCATTGCCCGGGAGCCGTCAGTCAATATATCAAAATAGAAAGGAGAAAACAGATGAGCCGATATATACCTATAGCCATCATACGCATCGAACACACTTACTACGATTCGTTTATGAACCGCAATGTGATTCTGGAGCCGACATCCGATACTCGAAAGCTGATGAGACAACGGGGAGTGATGTTCGTGCCCACCGGCACGAATGAATGGCAATGGGCGATGCCCGATGATGCGCCGGGCTTTATGGATGATGATGTGCTGGAGGTATCCATGAGAGTGAAAGATCCCTATTTCCTGCAACAGATAGAGAGCAAGGGGTATGAGCCGGGAAGCTTTTACCTTTTCAGTATAGAAAACGGTGTGGTGGAAGTGAATGCCGATTATGTTTGGAAAAAGGAAACGGAGGAACAAAGACTGAAAAACGAGTTCTGCCGCATGAAACTGGAACCGGTAAAGTCGGCACCGGAGAGACTGCGAAGACTCCATACGAAGATGGAACAACTGGAAAAGGAAGGCGACGGGGAAGAAACCGGGAAGCGGTTGGAAGCCGTAAAGCAGGAAATCAGGGAGCTGCAGGAAATCTGTTGCCCGAAGTTCACCCTCCGGTTTTCTTCACCTGCCTATTATTGGGAATATCTGTGCATATTTAAGGATGAAAACGACACGCGCGGAGAAAAGCTCAGCCTGCGAACCAGCGGTGACAAAGTGACTTTCGGGCTGCCGGAAAAGTACGAGAAAAAAGAACTGGGTACCAATGTCTGGAGAATTGTTTCTACAGAACGGATCATGCTGAAAAAGCAGTACCAAGTTCCAATACTGCTTTACATCGGTACGCGGGTAGAAAGCCGGTTCATCTCACCCCCGCAACCGGGAAAGTTCCTGTCGGACTTTCCGCATACATTGAGAGAGATATGCTACATCAGCGAGCGATAACCAGAGAATGGAATCACATCAAAATATATTATTAATCTTAAAAACTGAAAGACTATGGGCGAATACAAGACCCCCGGCGTTTACATCAAAGAGAAGAACGCATTCGGCAACTCGGTAGTGGAAGTAGAAACTGCCGTGCCCGTCTTTATCGGCTACACCGAAAAGGCGTTGAACGATACGGAAGACCTGACCGGCAAACCGTGGAAGATTACTTCCATGACAGAATTTATTCAGTATTTCGGAGGAATGCATATCCCGAAATATACCATCGCCTTCAAGACGGGCAGTGAAGAACCCGCCCCCTCCGCCAAGAGCTTCTCCGTGAAGGCCTCCTCCGGCAGCGAGTTTTCCATCGCTGTGGAGAACGACTATACGCTCTATCTGCACATGCTGTTCTTCTTTGCCAACGGCGGCGGCCCGTGTTACATTGTGTCCGTGGGCAATTACGAAACCGAATTAAAAGCGGCGGATTTCGAAACGGCCTTTGCACCGCTGGAAAAAGAGGCGGAACCTACCATGATAGTCATCCCCGAGGCCGTCAACCTGGCAGACGCCGATTGCTATGCCCTGCAACAGAAAATGGTGGAGCATTGCAATAAGATGATGAGCCGTATCTCTATCCTGGACGTATTCATCGATAAATATCCCGCCAACCCGGCAGTAAAGGTGGACTATGTGGACAAATTCCGTAACGGGTTCAGCACCAACTTTCCCTCTTATGCGGCGGCCTACTATCCTTATCTGAATACTTCCGTCCTCTCTGATACCGACATTACAGACAGCATGATCGTGCTGAAAGACAACGTGACCGACTTCATTATGCATATCGGTTGGGAAGAGGCGATGATAGCCTCCTTCACGGCCGCTTTTCTCAAAGAGGGAAGTAGCGGGGAGATGACAAAGGATATCAATCAGGCCCTGCTGCAAAACTCCGTGGTTTACCAGCAGCTCATAAAAGCGGTCAAGTACGACTTGAACCTGCTCTCTCCCTCGGCAGCGATAGCAGGCGTATATTGCTCTGTGGACAATTCGCGCGGCGTATGGAAAGCTCCTGCCAACGTGACGATTAATTCCGTGGTGAAACCTTCGGCAACCATCAACGACTACGAGCAAGAGGAGTTGAACGTGCCCATAACCGGCAAGGCGGTGAACGCCATCCGTACCTTCCCCGGCGAAGGTATCAAGGTATGGGGAGCACGTACGCTGGACGGCAATTCGCAGGACTGGCGGTATGTCAACGTGCGCCGCACGATGATTTATCTGGAACAGTCGGTGAAAAACGCCGCACGCGCCTACGTGTTCGAGCCGAATGATGCCGGTACATGGATTAATATGAAGTGCATGATAGACAACTTTCTGCGCAGTGTGTGGAAACGCGGCGGACTGGCAGGGGCGACGCCCGAAGACGCCTTCGAGGTGCACGTGGGTCTGGGCGACACGATGACAGCCGAAGACATTCTGGAAGGCACCATGCGCATCACGGTGCTAGTGGCAGTCAGCCGCCCGGCAGAGTTTATCGAAATCACCTTCCAGCAGCAGATGCAGAAGAGTTAAAATAGAGTAGCAACAATAAAAAAATCAAGATATTATGGCAGATAATGGAGCAGCACAAAGTGCAAGCACACAGGCGTGGCCGTTACCGAGTTTTTATTTCAAGATTTCCATTACGAACGTAGGGGATATGTCATGCAGTGAAGTGTCGGGGCTTGAGATGGAATACGATATCATAGAGTATCGTGCCGGCGACAGTCCGGTGTTCACCAAACAGAAAATGCCGGGGTTGAGAAAGGCCGGTGAGGTGACGTTGAAGAAAGGTATCTTCAAGGACGACAAGGCGATGTGGGACTGGATCAACAAGGTGAAGCTGAATACCATCCAGCGCGAAACAGTCACCATCAACCTGCTCGACGAATCGGGCAGTCCCGTGAAGACATGGGAGGTGGTGAACGCATGGCCCAAGAAAATCACGGTGGAAGGATTCAAGGCCGACGGCAACACCGCTGCCATCGAGACTTTGGTACTGGCGCACGAAGGTGTGAATATTCCGAAGAAGTGATATGGCTGATTCTCCTGCATCACAATCTGCCGCTAAATGGATTCCGCCCGTCGCATTTTACTTTCAGGTGAATTTCCAGCGGATGGGCGGTCCTAACTTCCGGGCTTCATTCCTGGAAGCAGGCGGATTGTCGTGGGATTTGGGCAAAAAGGTCTACCGGGGGAATAACGGGAGCTTCCAGGCTGTTCCCACCGGACTGACCTATCCGACGAACATGACACTGAAGCGTCCTTTGGGCCCCATGTCCGGTTCGTTGGCCAAATGGCTGAAAGAGTGCCATGACTTTATTTCTTCCGCAAGGAAAGACAAGGATAAAAAAGCTGTTATGACTTATGATATAGTCATTCATCTGATGGATAAGGACGGAAAGCCTCAAGCCTCGTGGCAATGCATAAATGCCTATCCCATGAAATGGAACTTGGGCAACTTTGCTTCCGACAAGAGTGAAATGGCAATAGAAACCATTGAATTGGCTTATGCCCGTCTGGAACGTGTAAACTGAGGAGATTATGCCGATAGTAATCAAGGAAATGCATGTCCGCACCGTGGTGGAGAAACGAATCATCACGGAAGCGGACGTTTCGGAGGAACTGCTCCGGAAGATAGAAGACCGCGTAAGGCAGGGGCTGTCTGTCAGAGAAGACAGTCGGCAGACAACCGCCACCTGGCGGCATCGGAAAAAGAACGAAAGATAGTAACACATAAAGAACGAGAACGAAATGGGAAAGATGACCATCACCGCCTACACGGACGGCAGTTTCAACAGCGAATGCAAATCCGCGTTGGACCTCCCCATCAACCCGGACAAGGTGAAGCTTGGCAAAGGAATCACCTATGCCGAAGACCGGCAGTTGGGCAGTCTGAACGGGTCGAACGTCTATGTGCGTTACAAACCGGAAACATTCTGTTTCGAGTGCCTGCTGGATATGACTGCCATGGATGACGACGACGAAAAAAAGCCGGTGCACGACATGGTAGATGCTATCGAGGAACGGTTGTACGACTACAACACCGAAGGACACCGCCCCTCGTTCGTCAAGGTGCAGTACGGTGACATCACGTTCTTCGGCCAGCTCAAGACACTGGACACGGAATACACCCTGTTCGATGCGGACGGCATCCCCCTCCGCGCCGAACTGAAAGTGACGCTGACGGGCTATTGCAGCCGGAAGGAGGAAGAGAAGCACTTCTCCAAACATTCGCCCGACGTGTCGCGAATGGTCACACTGAATGAAGGGCAGACGCTATCCGCCCTCTGCTACGAAATATATGGCGATGAGCTCTTGGTGGGGCAAGTCGCACGGTTTAATAATTTGAACGGCTATAGGAACATACCGGCAGGTACGCAACTTCTGATGCCGATATTAAAGAAAGGATAAAAAAATATGGCAGAATCACCTTCTGTAAATAAAGACCGTGTACTCTCTTGCTCTGTCTATGTGAATGGCGGCAAACTGAAAGACACCTATTCGCTGGTGTCAGCCTCAGTGCGGCTGGAACTGAACCGTATCGGCAAGGCGACACTGAAGTTCAATGCCGGCGACATGGACAAGCAGACTTTCGACGAGAGTGACGACATGCTGTTCAAGCCCGGCAACAGCATCCATCTGGACGCAGGCGGAGTAGACAAGGCGGAGACGCTGTTCGACGGCATCATCGTCGGGCTGCGCATCCTCACAGGCAATGACTCCCGCTCCTATATGGTGGTGGAATGCCGGGACAACGCCTACGCTGCTACGCAAGGTCGCAAGAACCGTATCTTCGAGAAGAAGAAGGACGATGACATCATCAAGGAAGTACTCGCCGCCTACGGTAGCGTAGACGTGGACACCACGCCTTATCAGCACCCCACATTAGTGCAGTATTACTGCTCGGACTGGGACTTCGCCCTCTCACGTGCCGATGCCTGCGGACTGTTTGTCTTCACCGAAGGCAATAAGATAAAGGTAAAGAAACCCGATGTGAACGCCTCACCCGTACTGACGGTGACCTACGGCACGGACATCATCGCCTTCGACCTCGAACTCTCGTCCGACGACCAGTTCACGCAGTACGAAGCCGTGTCATGGAGTCCCAAGGAGCAGCGGACGGTGCGGGTCTCCGCTTCCTCCCCCTCGCTGAACAAGCAAGGAGACCTGCAACCCAAGAGTATTGCTTCCGGCGATAGCCTGCTGCTGCAAACCGATGCGCCTACGGACGAGAAAGCACTCAAGCAATGGGCGGACGGCATGGCACTGAAAGCTGGACTGGCACGCTATCAAGGCTCCGTCAGCTTCTACGGCTCCGCCAAAGTGAAGCCCGGTTGCATGATTGAACTGAAAGGACTGGGCAGGCGGTTTGGCGGCAACCTGTTTGTAGGCTCGGTAACACACACCATCCGCGACAATGAATGGACTACCGAAGCCGGTGCAGGCATCTCGCCTTTGAACATTACCGATGAAACGGACGTGGTGTCTCCCTCCGCTGCTGGCTTCCTGCCCGGATTGCAAGGTTTGCACTCGGCAGTAGTGAAAAAGCTGGACGGTGATCCGCTGAAAGAACAACGCATTCAGGTGGAACTGCCTTGGCTGAATGGTATGAGCAAGCTGCTATGGGCACGTATGGCTGCGATGTACGCCACCGGTGGCATGGGTACCTTCTTCCTGCCCGAACCTGGCGATGAGGTACTGGTGGGCTTCATGAACCAAGACCCCGGACACCCGGTGATTCTCGGCTCGCTCTACGGTGCGAAACACCAGCCGCCTTACGAATACGAGGCAAAGAACAACACGAAGGCGATAGTCACCCGCGAGAAGATGCGCATTGAGTTCGATGAGGAAAAGAAAATAATCACGGTGTCCACCCCCCGAAAGAACACGGTGGAACTGAGCGATGACGGGAAGCGCATCCGTCTGACCGATGAGAACAAGAACGAAATTACGATGGATAAGAACGGTATCACCCTTTCGTCCGCCAAAGATATTACGCTGAAAGCCAAGGGCAACATCACGATGGATGCCACCATGAAACTCAGTGGCACCGCCAAGCAGGATGTCAGTCTGGAAGGACTGAATGTGAAAGTGCAGGCAAAAGTTGGAGCCACCGTCAAAGGCAATGCCACAGCGGAACTTTCCGCCAGTGGACAGACCACCGTCAAAGGAGCTATGGTAATGATAAATTAAAGAAGAAAGGAGAACAATATGCCACCGGCAGCAAGAATAACCGATATGCACACCTGCCCCATGCAGACCCCGGCGTTTCCTTCGCCGATACCGCACGTAGGCGGTCCCGTAGTGGGTCCGGGTGTGCCCAACGTATTGATAGGCAAGATGCCCGCCGCCGTGGTGGGCGATATGTGCGTCTGTGTCGGTCCGCCCGACACCATCGTGAAAGGCTCGGCAACGGTGATGATTGGCGGAAAGCCTGCCGCCCGCATGGGCGACACCACGGCACACGGCGGCTCGATAGCCATCGGATGCCCCACGGTAATGATAGGAGGATAAATCCTCTCCCGAAAGTGGGGATAACATAAGCAAAAACGTTCTTTGACATACTGGAAAACGAGAAACTTTCAAAAAAGTCCTCATTAATTGTGGACTTTGAGATATTTCTGCTACCTTTGCCAATGTTGAAAATAACAATTAAGCGATGGAGATCAAGTTTGATAAAGAATATTTGGAGGAACTCTACCTGGAAGGAAAGACATCCGACAAGAAACATCGTTTTCAGCCCCCAATCGTTGCCAAATACCGTAAGACGATAGACTTACTGGAATCGGTAGCGGTCGTGGAAGATCTTTTCAGATACCACTCGTTGCACTACGAAACACTTGTAGGCGATAAGGCAGGTCTGGAATCGGTGAGGGTGAACGATCAGTATCGTATTGAATTCAAAACTACGAAAGTGGTTTCCGAGATTGTAGTCACCGTGTGTAACATTATAGAATTGTCTAATCATTATAAATAAGCAACAGATATGGCAACCATAAGATTCGGATATACCCCGACCCATCCCGGCGAAGTGCTGAAGGATGAAATAGAATACCGCAAGGTTTCACAGCGGAAGTTGGCAGAGCAAATGGGCATCTCCTACAAGGTGCTGAATGACCTGCTGAACGGGCGGCGCGCTCTGACTACCGCCACCGCCATGATGTTTGAGGCAGCACTCGGCGTGCCTGCCGATTCGCTGATGCGGCTGCAGCTAAAATACAATATGCAGCAAGCAATGAACGACCCTTCACTCTGCGAGCGTTTAAAACAGATACGCAAATACGCCGCATTGCTGTAGTCCTCCACGCAAAAGAATGTTTCTCGTCCCGCCCCTCTCCCCGCAAGGAGAAGGGCGGGACGTTTGTTTTCCGGTATGCCGACGCGCGGATGAGCAAATTAAAAAGAAAAAGAAGTAATATGAATGAACTGAAAAGACTAATGGACGCCGATGCCTTTCTGGGCAGAGGCTGGAGCTTCCCCCTCGAACTGACGGAAGACGGCGTGAAGATGTCCTCCTACGAAAAGGACATCGAGGAGAGCCTACGTATCCTGTTCAGTACCTCGCCCGGCGAGCGCGTGAACCGCTACGACTACGGCTGCCCCCTGCGCCGCTACGCCTTCGAGCCGATGACTACGGAAACGATGGTGCGAATGCGTAACGACATCACCCGTGCAGTGATACTCTTCGAGCCGCGCGTCATGCTGGAGGACGTGTCGTTCGAGGAACAATCGGTGGAAGGGTTACTGCCAATACGCCTCACCTATACCGTGGTGCGTACCAACAACCGCAACAATATGGTGTATCCCTTTTATCTGAATGAAGGAAACAAAGATAACTGAATAGCCTTTCTTAATACTCATATTGACCTCCTCAATTCGTCGTATCGAGAAAAGCGACCAAATTATAAAAGTAAAACAAGAGAGTTATGCCATTCTACAAGAAACCGTATAACAAGCAGCAAAAGGTGTACTACCCTTGTGCTATGATGCAGGGCAACTCTGTGGAAACGGAAACCATCGCCAAAGACCTGGCGAAGATTTCCACCGTATCGAACTTCGACGTGCAAGCCGTCCTGGGCGGCATCTCCGGCGTAATGCACACCCGCATGGCGCAAGGCAAGAGCGTCCACATCAATGGCCTCGGCTACTTCCGCTACGTACGCGATACCACCGGTGTGAAATCTCTCAACGACTTCGACTTTCAGAAGCAAGTCAAAGCCGTCCGCATCAAGTTCATCCCCGAACGCTCCAAACTCTCCAACGGCACTTACACCCGTGCCCTTGTGGATAGCGACGAGTTGGAGTGGATAGAGTTCTCGCCCGACACGAAGGACACCACGTCCGGTGGCGAGGATGGCAATGGGGATACGGAGGAGAATCCGCTGAAGTAGGACTGAGATTTAAGGCGGTCGCCCCATAGTGGGCGGCTGCTCATCGGACAGAGTAACAACTTTAAAATTTAGATAGTATGTATGAAGCGAGACAATGTAAGGAAAAGGTTAGTAGGAGGATTGATGCTACTGGCGGTGGGACGAGTCAGAAGAAACATATAAATTATGATTGGCAATCGATATTGAATGTAATGCAAAGAGCACATGACCTTACTTGTAAAACAAAAATTGACTATATTCATAAAGGGGAAATAAAATCTTCTGAAGGCGATGGTGAAAACGACATAGCAGATGCAAATAGTGTTTTACAAATAATTAGAGCGCATCCACAAACGCATTGGATTAGTTTACAACCACAGGTTGGCAAAAACATTCCAGGAAAATGTGCAGAACCACATTCTTTAGCTAATGCATTAAAAATTGCTATACAACCTACCGATAAAATTATAAAAGTAACGCAATATCCAGCTAAATTTAAAAATGACTACTATCGTAAATATGTAAAAATACCTCAGGATGAATTTAAAGACCTGAAAAAAAAATACAAATATGGCACTAAGAAATTTTGGAATAAAATGGATAAAAAAAGACTTGAACATGCAATAAATAACGGCTATAGAACTTTTGCTCCCAAATACATAAAGGGAGAGCAATACCCACTTTGTCCTACGTGCGAACAATGGGTTCCTAAGTTACCCAAAATAGGAATAGATAATAGGGAGGAATCTTATAATGATATTAGTGAAAATGAATATAGCAGTGAAAGTTACAGGTATGAACATATATTTTCCCATTTAGAATAAAATGGTTTCTCCGTTCCAGCGGATAGCCATCCGCTGGTTAATGAGTATAAGGATTTGCAATCCGCAATATATTAATCCATATAGTTTGTCGGATTAAAAATCCTAATACTCAAGACAATAGGATTGCAAATTCGATTGAATAAGAGAGTAGGAAATAGTAACAAAACATAGTGAATATGAATATTGCAAATAGAGTATTGGATGAGTTGTACTTCATCACTACTACGGTGGTGGACTGGGTGGATATCTTCACTCGCCCGAAGTACAAGCACATCATTTTGGAGTCGTTGGCATACTGCCAGCAGCAGAAAGGACTGAAGATATACGCTTGGGTAGTGAAGAGCAACCACCTGCACATGATTGTCAGTGCCGATGCAGAGCAGACGGTGGCCGACATCATGCGCGACTTCAAGAAGTTCATCGGCAAGCGGATATTAACAAAGTTGGATTGAACAAGTGATAAAAACACGCTCTTTGACATGCTGAAACAAAACGAGAAATAAGAGATAAAATAAGTAAAATGCGTTGCGTAAGTTGATCAATTAGTTAACTTTGATTTTAATTCAAAGAAGAAAGGAACTGAAAGATGAATGCTACAAAGAAATCAATTAAAGGCTGCCGCACTTTTGATGACATCCTCAACGTAGAGTATGGTCCCGAAGGTACTCCTAAACGCGACCAATTTGAATGTGATGCCGAAGCCTTCATCCTTGCCGAACGCCTGAAGGAAGAACGTCTGAAAGCCGGGCTTACACAAGAACAGCTTGCTGAGAAGATAGGCACCAAGAAATCGTACATCTCGCGCATTGAGAACGGAAAGGCAGACGTATAACTATCCACCCTCTACAAGATTTTCCAAGGACTGGGCAAGCGCGTCAGTCTGACTATATTGTAAGCTGTCGGGCACTCTCCCCTCTTATTTCCGTCCTGCCGTTTCAATCTGCATTGAAAGATTGAAGCGGCAGGACGGCCTTGTTTTGTATCGGCATGTATTTTTCCCAAGAATTAGAGCATACAGAAAATATGAAGATATAAAAATGATAGATTGACAATGGCAATGAACAACCAACACAGCGGCACGCTCCGCACCGACCAGGAAGCCAACCTTGCAAGGCTGGACGACTTTCAGGTCCTGACCTCCGACCTGCGCATCCAGCTGCATCGGTTGGAAAAGTCGGGTGGCACGTTGCGTCCTCTTTTAGAGAACCACGTGCTTACCGTGCTTGCTGATATCAGCCGCAAGCAGTTGTCGGGCTATGGCGAGAGCTTTGCCGATGCACAAGGCACAGCAGATGTGGCACGCTATGCGGAGAAACTTAGGAGAGACGTCGAAGACTGGAGCCGACGTCTGGAGGCTTATATTCTTCAAGGCTTGATGTCGGGACGTAGCGGTAGCGTTGCCATCGAAATAGCCCAAAAACTGGATGACAGCCTGAAAGCTATCTTGCCCGATGGCAGTGTGGCAAAGAAGGAAGACTACTACCGGATGCTCTGCACCGTGACCGCCATCCAGAAACAGGCAGACCGCTATACAAAACAGGCGGAAGAAAGCGGAGATACGGAACCTGCACTGGCCCTGTTGCTGGCTTATCTGAAAAACTACGGTGGCATCACCGATACTTTCAACCATCGTCTTGCCTCGCTGCCCGGCATCTATCTTCGGGAAATCCTGCATGCCGAGCCGAAAGCCGCCGAGCCGGACAATGCCTACGCAGTCATCACCTCCAAGGAAGAAGCAGAAGGCTTCACCTTGGAGGCAGGCACGGCATTCCCTGCCGGAGCCGAACAGGTTTATAAGACGGAGCAAGAAGAGTATATCAGCCCGATGCAGTGCGTGGGGGCGGATGCAGTCTATCAGGACAAGGGACTGCTGTACAAACATCCTTTGTTGCAAGGAACGGAACAGCCGTTCGCCCATGGCAAAGCATTATATATCGGCTGGCAAATCGAGTCTCCTATGCTAGTGCTGGAGGAGGGGGAACGGAAAGTGACGGTTCTCTTTTCATTGACCAGCGACAGCATTTTGCCCGATAGTTTTCCGGCGGATGCTCTTGCGCTGCAATTAAGCACAGAGGAAGGATGGACGGAACGGACGTGCCGATACAGTGTAGAAGGCAGACAGCTCGTTGTCAGCTTTACCATCGGGCAAGAGGAGGCGGCCCCTACCGTCTGTACGGAGGAAATACACGGCATGGCAACGGAATATCCCGCCCTGCGGCTTCTGACCGACCAGCCCCGATGGGTAAGCCGGTTGAACATAGACGGTGTAGAGATACAGGCGGAAGTGACCGGTATCCGTAATTTCACCTTGAACAACGAATTGGGCGAGGCGGATACTGCGCAGCCTTTCCAGCCTTTCGGCATACAGGGGCAGCGCGGCGCATCATTCCTTTTCGGCAGTACGGAAACGGGGCTTAAACCTCTGCTGGAAGTCCGTCTGAGAGGCACATGGAAGAATCTGCCTGGCACAGAAGCGGAATTCAACAGTTTGTATAAGGAATATGATACTCATGCGGACTTGTTCACCGTCTCGGTCGAATACCGGCAAGGCGGCAGGTGGAAGCGTTGCGGCGAGGGACAAAGGCTGTTTCGCTTTGATGCGGACGGTAATATGGACAAGGCGGAAATCTCTTTCATTTCCGATGAAAAAGAAGATCCCGATAAATGTGGGGACCATTGTGACAAAGAAGGTCTTTTCCGTGTCACCTTGGAATCTCCAACCATCGGTTTTGGCGTGGAAGCTTACCGCAAGCGCTTCATGGAAGTGATGACGCACAACAGCCGCTGCAAGAAGAAAGAACTCATGGAAATCCCACAGGAGCCTTCCGAACCGTTGCTTGCTGATGTGGAACTGTCATACCTTGCCAAGGCGGGCTGGAAAGACTCCGCCATCCGGCTGAGCCGCATCACCGGATGGTCGGAACAAGAGCCGCAGGCTGTCGGCGAGGGTGAGATACAGCCCTTCCTGCTTCCTGCTCCGGCGGAACATCTAGTTCTGTTTGCCTTCACCCGTGCCAAAGGAAAAAGGAAGGTGCGTATGTACATCGACACGGCATTGCCGGAGGAACGCATCCCCTTCGATAGTCCGCAACCCGGACAAAAGGTGAAGGCAGGCTGGGAACTATGGAACGGAACTGGTTGGCAATCCGTCAGTCCCGAATCAGTCAAGACAGAAGAGACCGGCGGACTGACGCAAAGTGGTTTCATCGAGATAACTCTGTCAGAGCAGATCAATGACAACTATACGGACGGACAAGGAAGGTTATGGCTGCGTGCCGCACTGACGGGCGATGTGTCCGCCTGCCTTGCCATCCGGGGCATCTGGACGAACTGTATCCGAGTGACTGCTGTGAACGGTGACGGTACATCGCTACCCGCCGGAACCCTTCAGGAACTGGAAGAAATAGACGAACGAATCGAAAGCGTCACCCAGCCCCTGCCCGGTTTCGGAGGACGGACTGCCGAAACGGAAACGCAACATGCCGTGCGGCAACAGATGCGCCTCCATAACCGGCACCGTGCCATCACGATGAGAGACTACGAGGAACTGGTGCTGGAGCATTTTCCCGAAGTGGACAAGGCCCAGTGCATCGCCATTCCTCAAGAGAATGCTCTGTTGGGTATCTGCATCGTGGTATTCAGCTGTGCAGAGGACAGCCGCTATTTTCTCTCCTCAGCATGGAAACTCGAAGAGATAAGGCGGGCGGTAAGCCGCTATACATCGCCCTTCGTAACGGTGAAAGTGGTCAATCCCCAATACGAGAAAATTGAGGTGTATTGCCGGGTGGTGCTGCGCGACAACCCGCAGCGATACGAAAGCAAGGTGCTGCGGCAACTAGTCGTGCTGGCGCAGAACTGCATCGCCCCGTGGTACCGGAAAAGGGAGATTCCCGATTCGGGGCAGAGCTTTTCTTATAAGGAACTGCACGCGCGGATGGTGAACCACGAGGATCTGTTGCGGCTGGTTTTGCTGGAAGTCGATGGAGTAAGCCTGCCCGATGTGGACGTGGAAACAGAAGATCACGTTTTTAAAGGTAGCAAGCCGTGGAGCATCCTGTTGCCGGAAATAAAAATCGAATTGCTCTCTCCCGGTGACGGTATCGAGAAAGCCGAAATAGGAGGAAACTTTATAATAAAATAAGCTTATGGACAGAAAAGACAGACATACACTGAAGAGTTATTTCCAGAAAGGCGACGTTCCCACCGAGGAGCAGTTTGCAGAACTGATAGACTCCGTTCCCAACATCGTGGACGACGGAGAGGCGGTGCGCACAGAAGACGGCTGGGCACTCTATCCCCGGAAAGGAGGGAAGATGGGTGTCAGCCTGCACGAAGCGGCGGGCGAACCCGCCGCATGGAAGCTGACACTGACTTCCGACAAAGGTTTGGCCATAAAGAACGAGGCAGGCGAAGCCCTGCTGGAACTGAAACAGGATAAAAACATTGTTCTGCACGCCTCTGTGCAGCAGGAAGGTGGCGGTGACGAGCCGGAACCCGACCCGCAAGACTACTTGGTGATAGAGGCTGACAAGAAGTGGGCAACCTTGAAAGAAATAACGGACATCAAAGAGTCCAGCCGGGTCTATACCGTCATGGCTCTGTACCGTGACAGGGAGTTTGGCATATGTAAGCTGACACGTGCCATCGCCATCTGCCTGAACAACGTGGAGCAATGGGTGGAATCACCGCGCAAGCACTGGTGGGGCTGGTCGGGATACATCCGTCTTCGCTGGCAGGCAGACAGGGACAAGACCTATCTGCAAATACGCAGCACCAGTAATTCCTATTCGGGGAAAATCTACTGCCGGGTGACGGAAAACTTCAAGAAATGAAGCATTGAAAATTGAGATTTTAAAATAAAACCAGGCAATGGACGAGCAGAAAGACCCCTGCATCATACAGCAGGCCGAAGAGGATGCCCTCTACACGAAATTGCAAACGCAGACGCTGGAAGAAGTGCAGCGGCTGGCCGGCAAAGTATGGACAGATTACAACGTGCATGATCCCGGCGTGACCACCGGCGATATCACCAATCATGCTCTGGTGGAACTGGACTACAAGCTGGGGTTCCCCCTGACAGATTATTGTGTGGAAAAGGGAGGCGCATTCGTTCCCGGACGGTTCGGCCTCTTCCTGCCGGAGGAGGTCTATACTACCCAGCCCGTGACGGTGGAGGACTACCGCAGGCTCTTCCTTGCCCACATCCCCGAATTAGACAATGTGAGGGTGGAGTGCGACTTGCAGACCGGCGGTTACACTATCAAGGCATTACTCTCCCCCTTCGGAACGAAGGACGGGAAGGCGGTATGCGAGCAGATAAAGGCCCTGTACCACCGGCACCGCAACCTGTGCGAATACCTCTCTGGTGAGGTGGAGATACTGAAACCTGATGAACTGGAATTTCATGCCGAGTTCGGGATAGAGCCGGGAGAAGATGCGTCTGTCGTGCTGGCAAGGCTTTACGCCACCATTTTGCGTTATCTTTCCGGTGTCGTGCAGATTTCCGCCCCCGAGATGGCAGCTGCTTCCGGTCTTTCTCCCGAAGAGTGGCTGGAGGGTGTGACAGATACCGTGCGCCCGGTGGTTCCCGCGTTGCAACAGACCGAACATGAACTTTACAAACAACTCCGTGAGGTGGAAGGGGTACGCTCATTTACTACCTGTTACCTGATGAAGGACGGGGAGCCGCAAACGGACTTCTCGCAGGGATTCGGCCTGCAGATACCCACGGAAGCCAAGGAACTGCACGTCCGCATCCGTCAGGGATATTTTGAGGTGGAACCGGACTTTTTTACCTTCCGTACCCGGCTGGAGGCACTGTACCAGGCAAGCCGACACAGGCAACCCATACAACCGGAACAACAGAAAACCTGTCACTGGAGCCTGCCGAATGCCGTTTACCGTGACATCTTCGCCCACGATTCCATTATGGGAGACTTCCCGGCCTGCTATCGCCTGTCCGAAAAGGAAGGGCAAGGACAAACCGCCTTTGAAAGCTATTTAAAATTGTATGATCAAGTGATACAGAACGGGCTACTGGAAGTGAAGGAACTGCCCCGTATCCTCTCCCTCGAAGCGGAAGATGCCGGAAACCTGACCGACCTGCGTATCCGTGCGCTGAAAAAACAGTATCTGGACTTTCTTGACAAGATGTATGGCGTGGAGAGCCACCCCGTCTGGCTGTCGGAGCAGAATTGCTACGGCGAGACAGAAGAGGGCACGTTGTGGCGGAGAATGAATTTTATGCGCCATATCGCCTGTCTGACCGGGAACCGTTCGCGGGCAAGGGACATTCTGCTCCATGAGGAAGAAAGCGATCCACCGGTGATAAAGGAATGGTTCTGCCGGTTGTTGGGCCTTGAGAGCAGTGATGAATATACCGTCAGCAATGTACTGCCCAAGCATAACCTGCGCATTGTGGACAGAAAGGCTAAAAAATCATTGACGGAGAGAATTGATTCCCTGCTTATCGACGAACGTATGCTGGAAGAAGACAAGATGGAAAAAATAGATTACGAGGAACTTGCGGCGGACGAGGCGGAAAAGCTTAGGGAATACGGGATGATGCGTTCGGAACTGGACTACTTCAACGTAAACCGGATCAGCGGTGACTTGTTCCGGGGCGGAACAGACCTGGAAAATTACCGGACGGTGCAGCTCGGCAAGGAGGAATACATGCTGATGTACCACAACCGGGAACGTGTCGGCTGGACCAACCTGGGATGTGCAGGAAGCCGGGAACGGCTGAACACACTGGCGAATATCCTGCGGCGTTTCCTGCGGGAACTGAACCGGGCGTGCGAAACGGTCTATATCGTGGAACCTGTACTGGCGGATACCGACAGACCGTTCCGACTGATGCTCGTACTTCCTGCCTGGACCGGACGTTTCCATATACCCCGTTTCCGGGAAAATAGCAAGGAATTATTGTGTTCCCTTCTTCCGGCACATCTTTCCATCGAGATATACTGGCTCAATGAGCACAGCATGAAGAAATTCGAGAGCTGCTATCATCAGTGGATACGCTCGCTAACAGACTATCGTATGGGAGATTATAAAAAACTGCTCTTATCAGCCATGGATGAGTTATTGAACCCTACAACGAAAAAAGACGAACCGGATGATACGGATTGACCACATATCGTTTGAATTCACCGCCCCGGACGAACAGTTCGCATACGGACTGCATGCAGACTGGGACGGTTTCTGCCGCCGCTGCTTCGAACAGGTGGTGGAGGAATGTTGTGCTGCCCACAACAAAGAAAAAGTGTTGCATGAGATTGAGCGGCTGGAACTGGATCTGGGCAGTATCCCGGAAGAAGATTTCTATCTGGAGTTTCCCCGACGATTGAGGGAAGAACTGCTGAAGGCATTGCCCTTTCCGGAAACACGGACTGCGGACGAGATGGAAAAGAGTGCCACTTTCCGCCGGGACAACCTGCTCTTCTTTTTGGAACATGGCTTTCTGAAGCCGGAGTGGGCGGACAGTGATTTCAATCCGTCGAAGGAGGCTGGGTGGTTGCTCCTGCAATCCGCCACTATTCGTATGCCTTTCATACGGAATGCCACCCTTCTTTGCTTAGAACGCGAATATGCCTTACTCCGCCTGCTGTGGCAGACGGATAACATGGAAATGCACCTTCGGATTTACACTGCGGCGCTTGCCGAACCTTCCGCAGGCTTGCAGGAAAAGCACCGTTTCCTTGCTCTGATGCTGGAAGAAAAGCCTGATATCCCCGTGCACTTTGTTCACGAGGCAGGAAATGACGGGGAACTGCACAGCATGGCGGCCTTGCTCGACAGCCCGACTGTCCGGCAGCTCATGCAGACCGAAATGAAGGAACACGCCGAAGTGGACCTTCCTCCCTACTGGCATTATCTGTATGAATGGCTCATCCAATATTATCCCTTCAACGGGCTTGCCATGTTCGGAGGCAAAGCGGAGTTCACCCGTCACCTGCACCACCGCCTGCTGACATTTATCCGTAAGCGAAGCGATTCGCCCTACCTTTCCAAAGTGGAACTGACTCTGGACTTCCTGCTGGAAGTGTTCGGACCTGCCTATTACAAGGAGGTGCTGAACGCCATCTACGGGCTTCAGCCCCGCCATTCGGACGGTTCTCCCGTGTATGACGGATATTTCAACCGTGAACTGTACCGGATATTCATGCAGCTTTCCCTGTTGAGACTGCCTGCTGTTATGGAACAGAAAGCAACCGGGGAAAAAGTGGAACCTCAAGAAATATCCATCGACATGGAGAAGCTGACTGCCGTACTGAAAGAGAATACCGGAAACTATGCCGATAAACGTACTTTGCTGGCGATGGTAGCCAAGCAACATCCGGAAATATTTTTGAACTGGCTTCGGTCGGAAGCATTAAAAGACCATACATTTATATCGCTTCTTTCAGAACTGGCAGACGACAGGATGGTCAGCCGTCTGCTTGCGACTCTTTCGTTTGCATCTTTGGAAACGGTGGAAAAGATAAAAGGATATTTGGAACGGCAAGAAGAAGAGGTTGCCTGGTTGCAGGGCGTAACTGAAGCCAAGAGACAGTCTGTTCTGCGCAAAGCTGTCCTGTTATGGATAGCGGGAGAAGAAATCAACATGGATACGCTGCTTCGGCTGATTTATCAGGAGGTGACAGGCAGCAGTGATACCACTACCATTGAACCGTTGGCCGAAGAACTAAGCCGGATGGAAACCGGACCCCAGACTATCAGCAGGGATGAGAACGAAATAACTTATATCCATCGGCTGCAAAAAATATTATCAGACCCTGCCTTGCCGGAAACAGTCAAGCAGAGGAGGACCGCTGAATTTTGGAATATGTATAAGGAAAACTCTGCTGAAGCAATCGTCTTGTTACAAGAACAGCATTTATTGTCCGATGCCATCAGGCTGACCGGTCAACCGATAAAAGAAGAAATAATCCGTCAGTTAGCGATACAGGCATTTGGAACGGCATGGGCAATTGATCTGCTTCCTCTGCTGGTATGGCTAACGATGCATGAAGCCGAACTTCCGCATTCTCAAGTGACCGGTAAGGAGAGCCTGGTGGTCCGACTGTTGTTGTGGCTGGCTGCGCAGACGCAAAATCAGGCGGAAACAATGGTTGGAATCATCCATGACTTATTAGTCACTCTTTGGAGCGAAAGTGAGCTTTCCTCTGTTATCAAGATGATAAGCGGGAAGGTTGCCATCTATGAGGAAGCATACGATATGGAAGCGGTGTTTACCTTGCTTCAAGGTGCGGAAAATAATGAAAGACGTATCCGGTCATCCGCTTTTAGTGAATGGAGGTATCGACAGGAAAGTCTCTCAAATTCCGTTCAAACACTGTTTGAAGAGCGTTGGAATACAGTGGAAGGTTTTACCGCATGGTTGGAAGATTCATCCGGGCCTGCCGACCGCAAGCGTGAGTTATTGCAAACGGCAGTTACGGAGAACACGCAGGAATGGATGGCGTTGCTCCGCAGAATGGTACAAAAAAAGGACATACCCGATGCGATAACCGACAATCTGCCTGTGTCCGTATTGTGTCAAGGCGTGGCAAAGGTCAATTTTTATCAGGCATCGGTCTTGTCACAAACGATAGAACGGATTGAGCGGCATACGGATGCGTTTCCATTCCTTGTGGCAAACGGTATCTCCTTATCTTTGGCCCTGTCAAAAGCCTTGCTATTCTATATGCAGGATATGGAGACCTTGGAGCGTACACTGACGGAGAGGGAAACCATAGAGAAATTCCTTGCTTTCCTATACCATATATATACGGGACAAACAAACTATCGTAGCGAAACCGGGTGGAAACAGCTGTCTGAAAAAATCATACCGAAGCCGGAACAGCAGGAAACAACCGGGCTAAAAGGGCAAGAGGCAACTGATATCCTGTCAAATAAGGAGCTGCCTACGGTGGTACTGCAAGATACCACTCAATTCCTCGTGGAGAGACAGCCCGAGAAACTATTGGCATGGCTAGGAAACGATGCCGGTAGCGATGAGATAAGGCGCATGGCCGGTGTGACAGACAGGATGCTGCTGGAGCAATGGATAACCTATCTGCCTACAGTGACAGGATTTTTGTATCCCGATGCTTTCCGTCGGTTGGCAATATGGCTGCTGCGTTTTTCATCCGGCAGGTATCCTGTCAGTGAATTGGCGGCTACCTTGTTTGCGTGGATAAAAGAAACGGATTGGAAGCAACAAACCCCACAGCAGATGGAGGACTACTTATTTATCCGGCTGTACGGTGGTTACAATAATAGCTTCTTACTACCTATGGACAGTCTGGCGGAGGCGGACTTGCCGGAGGCCCTGCGAAAACGGTTGTTACAAAAGTTCCTTCGTTTTCAACCAAAGGAGTTGCTGGCTTATATTCACCGCTCGGTATCGGAAAACCTCTTGCCGCTTAACCGGTGGGTGGAATGGTTGGACTCTGATGGCTGGATATACCTGGCGACAAGCCTTTCCCTGTCTGCGGCGGAACTGATCCGGCAAGTGTCGGAAGTCCTGTGCTTGGACGAGAAAAAACAACGGCTGGCATGGAGCACCTATCTGACAACCGGAAACAAGGAAGAGGAATGGTCGTACAGCACCCCGGAGGAAAACATTCGCTCCTTCGTGCAGATAGTAGTATCCTTGCAAGGGCAGGGAGAATCAGAAGTGGAAGAAACCGTCCAACGAATTAATGTGGAACTAAAAATTCAAGAAGATATGATACCTGTTAAAAATGATGTACCGGAGTCCTTCCTTGTGGAAAATGCCGGTCTTTGCCTGCTCGCTCCTTGGTTTGTCCGATTGTTCAATTTGCTCGGCTACCTGGATGAAGAGCTGAAGTCGTTTAAAAATACGGATTTGAAAATCCGTGCTGTATTCCTGTTACAATACGTCGTGTACGGGGAGGAACGGGAATATCGGGAAACAGAATTGGGCTTTAACCGATTACTTGTCGGATTGCCCTGGCACGTTTCCCTCCCGAAATACCTGCCGCTCACCGATGAGGAGAAACAGACCGTCGAATCAATGGTGGAAGGCGTGAAGGCCAACTGGCCGCAATTGAGCGGCACATCGGTAAAAGGGTTCCGTCAGAGCTTCATCGCCCGTAGCGGCACATTGGAACAGCAGGAGGAACGTTGGTGGTTGTCGGTGGAGAAAAAAACGCACGACATCCTGCTTGAATTCGTACCGTGGAGCTTCAGGCAGATACGCTTGCCATGGCTGAAGAAATACATTCAGGTGGCATGGAACGAGATACAGGAATTTCAATAAATGGTAAACAATAAGACCTATAAGATATGGAAACAGAAAAAGTATATCAGGAGAAAACGGCACGCACTATCCAGCAGAAGCAGGACGGTAGCGGCACCTTGCAATTTGTGGATAACCGTCCGATGAACCCGGTCTTGCAACGGGTGGGAGAAGACGAAGAAGACGCGCTTCAAGGCAAGTTCGAACAGCCGCTTCAGCGCGAGGAGGATGACGAAGCGATGCAGGGAAAGTTTGAGGAACCGGTGCAGAAAAAAAATGAAACCGGAATGCCGGATAATCTGAAAGCCGGAATCGAGGATTTATCGGGCTTTGCTATGGATGATGTACGGGTGCATTACAATTCGGACAAACCGGCCACGGTACAGGCACTCGCCTATACACAAGGTACGGACATTCATGTGGCTTCGGGACAGGAACAACACTTGCCCCATGAGGCATGGCATGTGGCCCAGCAGATGGCCGGTCGTGTGGAACCTACGACCGAAATGGGAGGACTGCCGGTGAATGACAACGTCGGTCTGGAACATGAAGCCGACGTGATGGGCGCAAGGGCAAACAGTATTTGATAATGGAGAATGAGTAACGAAGAATTGGGTTATGCGTGAATTTATAGAGTGGTTTAACCGGTCATTGGCCGTCGCCATACAGCTTTACTTCCGGCAGGAGTGCGAATACGGCCGGCTGGAAGAGGTACACCCGCCTCGGAACGGCTGGATGGAGGGAGTGACGGGTTGTCCGGACATCCGTTTCGGCGAGCGTATCGTGGTGATGCTGGCTCTCATGCCCCACGTTTGTCCACAGGTGCTGGACATCTTCTTCGTGCAGAACAAGGACTTCGACCGCCAATACACCGAGTTCGGCGGCTGGAAAGGACTGTCGCATGGCGGCTTCCTGCCCACGGGCGAAACGGTCTCGTTCATCCTCGCCGGGGAAGACATAGAGAAGCGGAAGGAAGTGCTGCGCTTGTTCGGACGTGATCATTGGTTCTATTCGGCCAATGTCCTGCGACTGGAAGGTGCGGGTGAAGGCGAACCGTTCCTGAGTGGACAACTACGCGTGACGGAAGAGTTCCTCAGCCGTGTGCTACTCGACACGGAGTACAAGCCGGACTACAACATCGGTTTTCCCGCCAAACGTATCACTACCGAACTGGACTGGGAGGACATGATACTGGACTATCAGGTGGAAGCCGAACTGGAAGAGATAAACACCTGGATTTCCTCCGGTAAGACCATCATGGAGGACTGGGGACTGTCCCGTTTCCTGAAGGCTGGCTACCGTTCCCTGTTCTACGGCCCTCCCGGTACGGGAAAGACACTGGCGGCAACCCTGTTGGGCAAGAAGAACCGGATGGACGTGTACCGCATAGACCTCTCCATGATTGTATCGAAATACATCGGCGAGACGGAAAAAAACCTCGCCCGAGTGTTCGATCTTGCCGAAAACCGGAACTGGATTCTTTTCTTTGACGAAGCGGATGCCCTCTTTGGTAAACGCACCTCCACCAACACCTCCAACGATCGTCATGCCAACCAAGAGGTGGCCTACCTGTTGCAACGGATAGAGGATTTCCCCGGTATAATTATTCTGGCAACCAATCTGCGCAGCAACATCGACGAAGCGTTCTCCCGCCGTTTCCAGTCAGTGGTTTACTTTCCGATGCCGACACCGGAGCTGCGTGCCGAGTTGTGGCGGAAGATGCTTCCCACACGATGGTTGGGCGGGGAGGCGGACGAAATGGTCGCTCTTGCCGCCGAAACTGAACTTTCCGGTGGTTCTATCACTAATGTAGTGCGACGATGCGCATTGTATATGGTAAAATCAAAGGAAAAGATGTTGAATAAACGGATATTGAAAGAGACGTTGCAGAAGGAAAAAATGAAAAACTGACCGTACTATCTAAACAAGAACAAACGATGTTAAAGTCATGGCAGGATACCTCATTGGTATCCTGCTTTGTATTTATTATGTCTTTCGTACATAAAGAACGAGGACTGACTAGCCGAATTTTTAATACTGTTCATTAGGAATTCATTCGAATGAACTCAATCTTTCCCTATTTGTTGTTTCGTTTTTCGGTGATACTGATTTTCGGAGTGTCTTATTCTGAAAATTGGTCGTGTATATGCGTATTAGGCAATTATAGTTGCTGAAATATGTGTATATTTATTGTGTAATATTTAATACTGAGTACAATGTTAAAAGTAGTAGCATTTATGAAGCAAGTAGCCGAAGAGCTACGGATGGGGGGAAACTTTGGTACGGCGCACGTATATCGCAGCAGCACCAATGCCATCATTGCTTATTGTGGGGAAGGGGATTTTTCTTTTGACGAGGTCACCCCGGAGTGGTTGAAAGGTTTCGAGATACACCTTCGTGGGAAGGGATGTAGCTGGAACACCGTTTCCACTTATCTAAGAACATTTCGTGCGGTGTACAATCGTGCCGTCAACAGTAGGATGGTCGTTTATACGCCCCATCTGTTCCGCTCTGTTTATACGGGCACGCGTGCGGACCATAAGAGGGCATTGTGTGATGAAGATATGAAGAAGGTATTCACCAGACTGCCTTCATCTTCCGCCATACCTCTTGCCGTGAGGCGTGCGCAGGACATGTTCGTGCTGATGTTCTTGCTTCGTGGTCTGCCGTTTGTCGATCTCGCTTATCTGCGCAAAAGTGATTTGAGAGATAATGTGATCACTTACCGCAGGCGGAAGACAGGCCGGCCCTTGTCGGTGACGCTTACTCCGGAAGCGCTCGAACTATTAAAGAAGTATATGAACCGCGACAGCCATTCGCCCTATCTCTTCTCACTGCTGAAAAGCGGAGAGGGAACAAAGGAGGCCTACCGGGAATATCAGTTGGCATTGCGCAGCTTCAACCAGCAGCTCACGCTCTTGGGGAAGGTATTGGGACTGAACGATAGACTGAGTTCATACACCGCCCGCCATACATGGGCTACAACAGCCTATTATTGCGAAATTCATCCAGGTATTATCTCCGAAGCTATGGGGCACTCGTCCATCAAGGTGACCGAGACTTATCTAAAACCTTTCCGTAATAAGAAAATTGATGAGGCTAATAATCAGATTATTGATTTTGTAAAACATTCAATAGCTGGAGTAGTAGCTTGAAAATGAATCTGTTACTTTCTAGGTAACGGAGCTAAATAGCGTTGCAAAGATGGATATATTTTGGAAAACATGCAAACAAAAAAGATATTTTTTCTGATAAACTACTAAAAAAAGAGAAATAATACGATAAAACAACGGATTTCTTTCTGTTAGGGACCTGTTAACCTCTGATCAAGATACAAAGAATTTCCTCCCCTCTGCCGCATGTCTGAAGCAGGGGTAAATATGTTTCACTGTAAAATAGTCCGGTTTTTCATATAGATAGCTCCACAGGAGTCAGGACAAAGGTTTACCCGTTACCTAGAAAGTAACGGGTAAAGGCTGTTTGGCCTGTATGCTTCATAGTGTATTATATAAGGGAAATAAAGGTTGAATGAATTAAGAAAAGGAGGTCGCACGAGAAATGAACGGAACAACACATGGGATTTAAAATCAAAAGTGAGAAATTATATTTTTATTATTTTTTTAATTTATAAATTAAAAGTTTTTTATTATGAACAAAAAGTTTTTAAATGCTGTCCTGTTTGGAGCGCTGATAGCGTCCTCGGCAGGTACATTTACTTCTTGTAAAGACTACGATGACGACATCAAGAGTCTGCAGGAACAAATTGACAAAAGCGGAAGCACCGTTGGCGATCTTCAGACTCAGCTGACAACGCTGAAGAGTGCTGCAGAAGCTGCACAGGCTGCTGCTGATGCTGCAAAGACAGCTGCTGCAGAAGCTAAGACTGCCGCAGAAGCTGCAAAAACTGCCGGCGACCAGGCTGCTGCCGATGCTGCTACAGCGAAAGCGCTGGCAGAAGAAGCGAAAGCTGCCGCTGCGCAAGCAAAAGCAGATGCGATAGCGGAAGCCGCAACACAGGTTGAAGCATTGAGAAATTCAATGCAGGCTGCTATTGACAACAAACTGGATGTGACAGTACACGAAGCTGCTGTAAAAGCACTCGGTGCTCAGATTGAAGGTATCGAAACAGGTTTGAGCAATCTTGCCAACGGAGCAGTGAAAGAAAATACCGAAGCGATCAAAAATGCTCAGGATGCTATCGAAACGTTGATTACAGCAGATAAAGACTTGCAGACTCAGCTCGACGCTTTGAAACTTTATGCAGAAGGTGTCAAAGATATAGCTGACGCTAACAAGGAAGATATCGCGGCAGCGCAGAAAGCTATCGAAGCTGCACAGGATGAGATTAAGAAACTTTGGGATGAAATCAACGGTGAAGGCGGTCTGAAAGCTTTGATCGGTGAGAATAAATCTGCCATTGAAGCGCTGAAGAACTCTACAGCTCAGGATATCGCTGACCTCGAAGATAAGATCAACGATGAGCTGGATGCTATCAAATCGGATATCTCAGGTATTCAAGGTGACATCAGAACCATCAACAGCCAGATTATTACTATCAACGCTGACTTGGTGAGCCTGCACACTTTGATGACTTGCCGTCTGACAAGCATCACGTTTGCTCCCGACTATATCGTAGACGGTGTGGAAGCGATCAAGTTCAACTCATTGAAATATGCTCCGATGGGAAGCGGTGAAAATGCTGCTATTCCTACGAATTATAGTATTTCTACAGCTGCTTTGGCAACTGCAAGCTACCACTTCAACCCGGCTAGCTTCAAGTTGGGCAATGCTGACTATAGCTACTTGGATCGTAGCGCTACAGTGATCAACACTCGCGCGGCTGCCAGCCAGTGGGTTCAGATCAGCGGTACTCCGGTTGCTAACGCTGCAACGGGAACAGTGGACTTCAAACTGCTTCGTCTTAACGTCCATTCTACTCAGCCGGCAGAAGATAAAGTAAACATGGTTGCTTTGCAGGCTACTCTGAAGGGTGATGCTGTAGACAAAGACGAGACTAACGTAGTGGTTACTTCTCCGTATGTATCTATCTATGATGACGTACTGGCTGCACCGGACGTTCGCATCTCTGACAAAGCTACTTTAGTTTCAGATGCTGACGGTGCTCATTATGCAACTACTTTCACTGCTTGTAAGTCAGAAGCTGTTCGCTATACAACTCCTTACGATCAAGTATTCAACCTGAAAGACCTGGTGGCTACTTGCTTCGGTAACGGTAATCACAAAGAATTCCCGATCGAAGACTATAAGTTGTCATATAAGTTCTCTGTAGCTTCTTCTGATTACAACATCACTGAAGGTGAAACTTCAACCAACCAGCAGAAATGGGTGGTATGTAACGACGCTGCGGCAGGTTTGTACCAGGCAGAAGGCTTCAATAAAGAAGCGATCGGTCGTACTCCTATCCTGAAAGTGGAATTGGTAGACGAAGCAGGCAATGTAGTACGTCGCGGATTCGTGAAGATCGAATTTGGTGTGACGAAGCAAGATGACCTCGTAGTAGGTGACAAGGCTTATGACTTGGTAGCTAAATGTACTGAAACAGCTGCTGAATACACTATCACAGAGCAATTCATCCGTGAAAATGTTTACCGCGTTATTACTAACGGTAAGGAAACAAGCATGAGCCACGAAGAATTCTGGAACTTGTATGATGCTTCCGGTGCTGTTGCTGTAGTGAAGAAGAACAACCTGTCACACACTATGACTCTGCCGAGAATCGTTGACGGTGATACTTCAGTAGGTACTGCTACGAAGAAGATCGTATGGTCATTTAATCATGGTGAACTGGGTAAGATCGGTGCCGGTGGTTCTCAATTTGTTGCAACTGTAACAGTGAAGAACAAGCTGACTTCTTCTGAATATCCTGCAAGCATCACATTCAAGTTCACTGTAAACGTGAAGTTGCCTGAACTTACTTTGGATGCTACTGAAAATGATATTTACTGGACGAAAGATGGTGATGAGTACAAGTACTTCAATGTAAATGTGAGTGTACCTAACTCAGTTGCTTCTCCTGCAAGTGATTGTCAGTTCAGAAGAGCATTGACAGAAGCTTACTCTGCTTACACTGTGAAAGGACTTCCGGGTTGCGAATCTGCTCGTTACAAAGTAATCAAGACTTACTCTAACGGTAACTTGACTTCTCCTGTAATGTCTGGTGTTCAGATCGATGGTAACTATATCACCCTGGATAAGAGCAATGCTGCTGTGAAGGCTGCGTTGAACAGCGCAAACGGTCTGCAAGCTGTCGTTGCACACATCTACACGATGAGCAATGGCGACGAAGTGACTGTTAACGAATTTATGGTTGACTTTATCCGTCCTGTTAACTTGAACATGCCGAGCGGTATTGCAGTAATAGACGCTAAGACTGGCGGTGATGTTGCTGACTTCCAATGGAATGGTCTGTTGACTGACTGGAGAAACGAAGCAATTGTAAAAGATAGCTGGTCATGGGTTGAAAATGTTCATTCTTACTGGAAGAGAGTTTGTACTCCTGAATTCGAATATGTTCAAGGTCACGAAGAAATGGTTACACCGGCTCAGTTGGATGTAGAATATGGTACGATTAAGTTTACTACCACTACTGTGACTACTATGTATACAGGTAAGGCTACTTATAGATACTATAACAGATTGGGTGGATCTACTAAGAAGACTTACACAACTGAAGAGTTCTTGACTCAGGCAGAAGTTGACGCTTCTCTTGAAGCACAGAAATTAGCTGGATGGCCGTTGATATATCCACATGTTGAATTAGATGGCGATATTATATATACGGAAGTTTCTAAACCTGCAAGCACTACTATTGAGTACGACTATGTGAAGAGTATCAACTATGTACCGGCAACTTACAAGTGGGTTGAAGGTAACTGGACAATGGTTCCTCACAGACACACTGAAAAGCCTGCATTCGAAGGAACATCTTACGGACAGATCTCAGGATGTTGGGAATGGACGAAGAAAGAGTGGGGCAGACCGGATTGGAATCCTGGACAATACTGGTTCTTCTATGGTCCGTTCGGCGATGTAACACTGGATTTGAACAAAGTAACTACAAGCTTGGAATACAACGGTAACAAGTTGCCTGATGGCGCTACTTTGGTTCAGACTGGTAACACTGTGAAGTATGTGAATGTTAGCTCACCAGTTGGATATACTTATCAGATATTCATTCCTGCTACAGTAAATTACGGCTGGGGAACTACTTCTTCTACATTGACTATTACAGTTAATCCGAATAACTAAGAATCGCAAATGTCAATGAATTCTTAGACATTCAATAACAAAAGGGTGCTCTAATCAGAAAAGGGCACCCTTTTCACCATAACAAGTACATTCTGCATACTCTGTGATAAGACATAAAATATATAAAATTATGAGAATAAGAAATTTATTAATAGCCATACTTACTGTCAGCAGCACAGTAGCATTCGCTCAGGAACAGCGACAAATCAAGGAAGAAGGCAAGACTGTGTTCAAACCTCATTGGTTTATGCAAGTACAGGCAGGAGCTGCTCACACAGTAGGCGAAGCCGATTTTACCGATCTGATCTCTCCGGCAGCAGCTGTCAATGTAGGGTATAAGTTTGCACCCGCATTTGGAGCCCGTTTAGGCGTAAGCGGTTGGCAGGCAAAGGCAGGATGGGTCACTCCTTCTCAAACCTATCAGTACAAATATCTGCAAGGCAATCTGGACCTTATGGCAGACCTCAGTACTTTATTTTGTGGTTTTAATCCGAAACGTGTATTCAATGGATATATTTTTGGCGGCGTAGGATTGAATCATGCTTTCGACAACGACGAAGCAAACGCACTGGACACAAGATCTCACGAACTGGAGTATCTGTGGCAAGACAAACAAAACCTTGTAGCCGGACGTATGGGACTGGGATGTGATCTGCGCCTCAATGACCGGCTGGCTATCAATATTGAAGGAAACGCAAATGTACTGTCCGACAAATTCAACTCGAAAAAGGCAGGCAACTGTGACTGGCAATTTAACGTATTAGTGGGCCTGAACATCAAATTAGGAAAAAGCTATAAGAAAACAGCTCCGGTATATTATGAACCGGAACCAATAGTAGAACAACCTAAACCACAACCTGTCGTGAAACAGCCCGAACCGGAACCTGTGGCAGTGGTAGTGGAACCTATGAAACAGAATATATTCTTTGCTCTGAACTCCGCACTTCTCCAGAAAGACCAGCAATCGAAGATCGATGCAATGGTGGCATACATGGAAAAGTATCCGGCAAGCAAAGTTGCCATAACCGGATATGCCGACAAAGAAACCGGTAATCCGAGAATCAATATGACTTTATCAGAAAAACGTGCGAAGATTGTTGCCGATGCCTTGAAAGACAAAGGAATAGCGCCGGACAGAATCGTTACGGATTTTAAAGGAGATACAGTACAGCCTTTCCGGGTGCCTGAAGAAAACCGGGTAAGTGTCTGTATTGCAGAATAATATTTTCCCACTTCTCATGCGGGTATATACCCCATTCCTCTATTCTATTAATAAAAGTATGAGGGACCTGCATGGGAGGTAAAAGAGGAAGCCCGTGCTTGTGAAAGCCCGGACTTCTGCAATGAACCCTTTCTTCACTTGTTAGTGAAGATAACCCCACAGGGAACAGATGGAAAGCAATGCTTGTGAAAGTCTTCTTTCCCGATATCTGTTCCTTACAGAGGATGCCCCTCACATTTTTCCCACGGGCATCCTCTTTTTTTATATATATAGACTGATTTTATTATAAAGTCTGATTGTTTTGTTTATAGAGAACAAAATACGAGTGATTTGGTTCGTTATCAACCGGCATTCCGATTAAAATCGTATATTTGCGTCTGTAATCAGATTGGGTCCATGAACGAAAATGTCCTCACTAAACTAAAGATACTTGCAGAATCGGCCAAGTACGATGTATCCTGTGCATCCAGCGGTACAGTGCGCTCCAACAAACCGGGCATGCTGGGCAATACCGTAGGTGGCTGGGGAATCTGCCACAGCTTTGCCGAAGACGGACGGTGCATCTCCTTGCTCAAAGTTATGCTGACCAATTATTGTATTTACGACTGTGCCTACTGTATCAACCGGCGCAGTAATGATCTGCCTCGCGCCACGTTATCCGTCTCCGAACTAGTAGAGCTGACGATTGAATTCTACCGGCGCAATTATATCGAAGGCTTGTTTCTTAGTTCCGGTGTGGTCCGTAGTCCGGATTATACGATGGAGCGGCTTGTGCGTGTGGCGAAAGATTTGCGTCAGGTGCATCGCTTTAACGGATATATTCATCTGAAAAGCATCCCCGGAGCAAGCCGGGAACTGGTGAATGAAGCCGGACTGTATGCCGACCGCCTTAGTGTCAACGTAGAAATCCCGAAAGAAGAGAACCTCAAACTGCTGGCTCCCGAAAAGGATCATAAGAGCGTTTTCGCTCCGATGAAGTATATCCAGCAAGGTGTGCTGGAAAGTAAGGAAGAACGGCAGAAGTTCCGTCATGCTCCCCGTTTTGCGCCTGCGGGACAGAGCACGCAGATGATTGTAGGGGCTACCTCCGAGTCGGATAAAGATATCCTTTACCTTTCGTCGGCACTCTATGGGCGACCGACGATGAAGCGTGTTTATTATTCCGGATACGTCTCCGTGAATACGTACGATACACGTCTGCCTGCACTGAAACAACCGCCTTTGGTACGTGAGAACCGTCTTTATCAGGCGGACTGGCTGCTACGTTTCTATCAGTTTAAAGTGGATGAAATCGTAGATGACGCATATCCTGATCTAGATCTGGAGATAGACCCGAAGCTCTCATGGGCTTTGCGTCATCCGGAACAGTTTCCTGTCGATATCAATAAGGCGGATTATGAGATGTTGCTTCGTGTGCCGGGCATCGGGGTGAAGTCGGCTAAGTTGATTGTGGCATCCCGTCGTTTTTCCCGTCTGGGTTTTTATGAATTGAAGAAGATAGGCGTAGTGATGAAAAAAGCGCAGTACTTCATTACATGCAGAGAATTGCCTTTGCAGATGCAGACGGTGAATGAGCTTTCTCCGCAGCGGGTACGCAGTCTGCTGCTTCCGAAGCCTAAGAAGAAGGTGGACGATCGCCAGTTGATACTGGATTTTGGGGAATAAATGGAGTTTCAGATGTTGTAAACCGCAAGATAATGAACGTCTATATCTACGATAAAACTTTTGATGGTCTGCTGACTGCTGTCTTCGACGCTTATTTTCGTAAGACCTTTCCCGATTTCCTGTTGTCGGAAGGGGATGCTTTGCCTTTGTTTTATGATGAATTGCATACGGTGGTCACCGATGAAGAGAAAGCCGCCCGTGTGTGGCGTGGCTTGCAGAAGAAAGTCTCTTCTTCCGCGCTTGGCTGCCTCACCCAGTGTTGGTTGTCGGAATTGCCCGATATAGGGATGGTTATCTTTCGATATATTCGTAAGGCGATCGACGCTCCCCGTTCTATCGAGACTAACTTCGGCGATCCGGATGTGCTTCTGCTTGCCCAGATATGGAAGAAGGTGGATGGTGAACGGATGCATCTGATGCAGTTCGTGCGTTTTCAGAAAGCGGCGGATGGTACTTTCTTTGCTGCCTTCGAACCGCAGTATAATGCTTTGCCGCTTACTGTCCAACATTTCAAAGATCGTTTTGCCGATCAGAAGTGGATTATCTATGATATGAAGCGGCGTTATGGCTTTTACTATGATTTGCAGGAAGTGACTACGATCTCTTTTGATGACGACAGCCGGGAAGCTCATCTGATTACGGGTATGCTGGACGAGAGCTTGATGGATGAAAATGAGAAGATCTTTCAGAAGCTCTGGAAAACGTATTTCAAGGCTATCTGCATTAAAGAACGCATGAATCCGAGGAAGCATAGAAAGGATATGCCTGTCCGCTACTGGAAGTATCTGACGGAGAAGCAGAAATAGGCTTATTCTATCCGCTGCACCGTCACATCCGGAAATTTCTGCATCAACGAAAGTAAATGTCCCTCATCATTGTTCCGTTTCGATTTGATGACCATTGTGACTTGATAAGATTCCATTTCACCCGAATGCTGTGTTTCCATTTCGTAAGAGACAATCATATAATCTTTTGAATTAAATTTGTCCGCTATCTGTTTCAAAGTATCTTTGTTGTTAGTAGAGAAGGAGATCATCGAACTTTTCATGCCTACACTCTTGAAGATGTAGCTGAGCAGTTCCAGTCCGATCAGAGTCAGTACAGTAGTGGCTATGCCGATGGTGTACATTCCCGCGCCGACTGCCAGACCGATGCCGGCTGTAGCCCATATACCGGCGGCTGTGGTTAGTCCGCGGACGATTTGTTTCTGTAGGATAATGGTTCCTGCACCGATGAATCCGATGCCGCTGACTACTTGTGCCGCTACACGGCTGGGGTCGAGCGTCACACTGTTTTCTTTGATGATCTCTTGAAATCCGTATTGCGAAACGATCATGATCAGGGCACTTCCCAATGATACGAGGAAGTGAGTGCGGTATCCGGCTTCTTTGGCACGATATTCACGGTCCAGTCCGATGATGGCTCCCAGTATTCCTGCCACCAGTAATCTTAACATAAAATCAACGTTCAACATCATAGGTTCGGTCTCCTTTCTTTTCTTTGTTTGTTTCTTCTGTTTTTTTCTTTAAAAACGGTTAGTTCTATAAATATACAATTCTTTTCTCTTTTTGTGCTATTAATTTAGTAATATTTGAATGTAGCATCTGCATTTTATCGTATATTCGCAGACAAAACCATGCATTGCGCCAAAGATTGAATAAGAAATGAAGAAAAGGATATTTTACATCATTAGTTTTTTGGTAATATTTTGTATAGAGGTATTCATAGCGTTGTATATACGTGATAGTTTCATACGTCCTTATATGGGAGATGCTTTGGTCGTGGTGCTGGTATATAGTTTCGTACGTATATTTATCCCGACAGGGGTTCCCCGTCTGCCGTTTTACGTTTTCCTGTTCGCTTGTTTTGTCGAAGTACTGCAATATTTTCAGTTAGTGGAAACTTTGGGAATCACCAACCGTGCATTAAGAATCATTCTGGGTTCCACGTTCGATTGGAAAGATATTGTCTGCTATGGAGCAGGATGTATCTTTATCTTTCTGTTTGAGCAAATATTCAGACGACGTTAATTGGAATAACTGATTCTCTTGTTTGGCGATTGCTTATTGTACGCTCTCTTTATTTTCGTTTTCTGAAGTCGGATTCAGATCGTGTCCGCAATACTTGCAGAACTGCGCATTGTCTTCATGCCCTGACCGATGGCAGTTCGGACATTCTTTGTCTCTTCTCCGTTTATATTCCTTCATCATGGAGGCGGACACAATACCGGTAGGTACCGCAATGATAGTGTAACCGATCAGCATGACGCAAGCCGAAAGAAACTTTCCCAGTCCGGTGACAGGAGTTATATCTCCGTATCCTACGGTGGTCATTGTGACAATAGCCCAGTAGATACTGTTCGGAATGTTGTTGAACTGAGAATTGGGCAAAGTTCCTTCGATCATATACATTAACGTCCCGATGGAAGTAACCAAAATCACAACAAAAAGAAAGAAGACCGCAATCTTTTTACTACTTTCCCGAAGTGCGGTGAGCAGTCGTTCGCCTTCATTCAAGAAATTGAATAGCTTAAAGACACGGAATACCCGTATCAATCGAAATGCACGGATGATAAGCAGATAGCGTGCTCCCGGAAAGATCAAACCGATGTAAAGCGGCAAGGTAGCCAACAGGTCAACAATGCCGAAGAAACTGAATATGTATTTCTTCGGGCGTGGAGAGCAATATATTCGTGTCAGATACTCAAAGGTAAAGAAAGCAGTGAAAAGGTACTCCATTACGACAAATGGGGTAGTCAGATAGGAGGGGAGCCCTTTCAGGCTTTCTATAATGACTAATAATACACTGGCAAGGATACAGCCGATAAGAACCACATCAAACAGTTTTCCCGAAGGAGTGTCTGACTCGAAGATGATGACGTACAGCTTATGTTTCAGCTTTTGGTCATTCAGAAAATGATGGATTCTTTCTTTTAGTTTCATGGGAATAATCAGTTAACAGGCTAATATCCCAATAACCTGTATTTTACCTATTACTTATTACCTGCTACTTATTACCTATTATATTAATCTATTACCCAATGCTTGTTATATGCAACCGTCTTCTTTGGATCATAGTACATTCCCTCTTGTGTAGGTATCTGGAGAACGTATGTTTTTCCGGTCCTGTTTTTTAGGCTTTGTTCGCGTAGCCAAGGATTCGCGTCCCGAAGTTGGGCGTATGTGATTCCCTGCTGTTTGGCAAAATCGCTTAAGTTGGCAATGGGGGTAGTGACCGTTATCTCTTTGTAGGGGATAGGCGGGTACAAGTGTTCCTTTTTCAGCAGGAATCCATATCGCTGAGGATTCTTGAATATTTCTTTGACTGCCAGCAGGCGGAACATATAGCGGGAAGTCTCTTCTACCAGCCATAAGTCCATTGCGTGGCTGGCAAGTTGCTGGTCCAGTTGAGAGGAAATTCGTCCTTGTCCGGTATTATAGGCGGCAGATACAGCCATCCAGTCACCGTATTTGGCATAAGCCTGCTTGAAATATTTGCAGGCGGCTACCGTTGCCTTTTCGATGTGATAACGTTCGTCTACGTTCTCATTTACTTCCAGTCCGAATTCGCGTCCGGTAGCAGGCATGAATTGCCATAATCCGGCTGCACCGGCCGGAGAGCGGGCTATGTTGTTGAGGTTACTTTCGATGACCATCAGATATTTGAAATCGTCGGGGATACCGTTCGCTTTCAGAATCGGTTCTATAATCGGGAAGTAACGGTTGGCACGCTTGATGAGTAACATGGTGGTGGAGTGCATATAGGTGAACGCCATCATCTCCCGGTCCATCCGTTCGCGGCGGTCGTAACGGCGGAGGTCGATTGTCTCTCCGTCAAAAGTCACCTGCTCGGGGACAGTAGGTGAGGTGACGCAATAAGGCACTTCCGATTTGGCGGAATGCTGTTCGTCTACATGACTGCTACCGATCAGAATAGGCAGGGTAGCTCCGATGCAGAACACTAATATAAAGGTTAGAATGTAATTGATCTTGGTAAATTTCTTCATTTTCTGTTTTCTTTTAGTCATTTGATTGGTTCTTATTCCAATATCTGGCAACCACGGCAGTAATAGATGCTACCGCCAAGATAATTCTCCTTGACAATGGTTTCTCCGCAACGGGGACAGGCTTTGCCTGCCGTGTCTTTAGAGAGGCAAGCTGTATACTTGCCATTTTCTCCAAACAGGTCCGATTCAGTGTCTCGTCCACCCTGCCGGTAGATATCGTTCATGGTCTCCTTTACTTGATAGAACAAATTTTCTTTCTCTTTGTCCGTTAATGCTGCTATTTTTTTCTTTGGATGGATGTGGGCATGATACAGAATGTCCTGTAATACACCGTTTCCCAGTCCCGGAACAGTCTGTTCAGTAGCCAGAAAGGCTTTGGCGGATTTCTTCTGCGCACTTTCATCATTAATCAGTCCGAGGAAATATTTTTTGCTGAAAGCGTCCGACATGACCTGCGGCTTGCTTTTCGCTGTCCGGTAATATTCGGAAAGTACGCCGTTGGCGGCGTCCTTGCTGTAACACATGATTCCTCCATACATGCGCACGGAAGCGATAAGGCAGCTTTCGTCTTCAAAGCCGATCAGGAGTTGATGTTTGGCAGGCAGTTTCGTTCCCGGTGCGTAATACCGGAGATTTACTCCGTCCGTAAGTATCAGCATTTTGTCGCCTATTGTCATCTCTACCATGCCTCCTTGTGAACGTGCGTGGTCTATTGACTTTCCGGTCAGCCATTCGGCATACTCGTCGGGACTTCCGGAAAACCAAGCGAATTTGTGAGGAGTGAACAGGGTGAATACATTTGTGATTCGTTTTCCCTTGACAGTCTTGTTCAGTTGCTCGCATAGATAGAGCGCTTCGGGTGCCTCAATCATGTTCTTTCTTTTTTATGGTTCTATAAATGTTCTCTTGCAAAGATAATGCTTATTAATCAGAATAGCCCTAATTCGGCAGAACAAAATACATCCGTTTACCGGAGTGTCACTTTCTTCTGAGATGTTGAGAGACGTTATCCGGCATGCTAATACTGCGCCTTGCTTTTACACACTTGTGCAAACAGTTTGTCACAGTTGTGCCAAAGGCTTGGCACGGCTGTGCCACCGCATTGGCACAACTGTGCCACAATGTTGGCACAAGCATACCTCCGTAGGGGGCAGAGTTTATCAATATATATAACAACTGCAATGAAATAGTTTATTTTACTTTTTTCAAAGAACCTTTTCTGCTTTTGATACGTTTCTCTAGTATAGTTAAAAAAACGAAGAATCAAGATGAATATAGCAATGACCGGAGCCACCGGATATATAGGCAAACATCTTTCTAACTATCTGACCGAAAAGGGTGGACATCGGATCATTCCTTTGGGAAGAGCGATGTTTCGGGAAGGTATGTCCGGACTTTTGGTTCAGACGCTGACGCATTGCGATGTCATTATAAATCTGGCAGGCGCTCCTATCAATCAGCGCTGGACGCCGGAACATAAACAAGAGCTTTTCAATAGCCGGATAACGGTAACACACCGCATTATCCGTGCTTTGAATGCAGTCAAAACCAAACCGAAACTCATGATTTCGGCCTCTGCTGTAGGATATTACCCCTCTTTGGTGGAATCGGACGAGTATACACAGACTCGTGGCGATGGTTTTCTGTCCGATCTTTGTTATGCGTGGGAGAAGGAAGCGAAGCGTTGTCCGCAACCGACCAGGCTTGTCATTACCCGTTTCGGTGTAGTGCTTTCTCCCGATGGGGGAGCGATGCAACAGATGCTTCGCCCGCTACGCGCAACAAAGGTTGCCGCCGTCATAGGGCCGGGTACGCAACCTTTTCCGTGGATAGATATTCGTGACCTTTGTCGTGCCATGGCCTTCTTTATTGAAAATGAAGAGTTGAGAGGTGTTTTCAATTTGGTTGCTCCTCAAGCAGTTTCACAGTCCACGTTTACACGTGCGATGGGAAAGGCGTATCATGCGTGGACAACTTTGATTGTTCCGCAAACGGTCTTTCGTTTGCTCTACGGTGAAGCCGCCTCTTTTCTGACAGCCGGACAGAGTGTGCGTCCTACACGTTTGCTGGAAGCCGGATTCCATTTTTCCGTTCCTACCATAGAGAAGTTGTTTGAGGAGACAGATCACAGTACGGTAGATCGGCTTGATCTGAAACGCTATATGGGGCTTTGGTACGAGATAGCCCGTTATGATCATCGTTTCGAACGTGGGCTTATGGAAGTGACCGCTACTTATACCCTCCGTTCCGATGGAACAATTCGTGTTGAGAATCGGGGATATAAACGCAATTCACCTTACGATATTTGTAAAACAGCTACTGGACACGCCAAGATTCCCGACCCTGCACAGCCCGGTAAACTGAAAGTCTCTTTTTTCTTGAATTTCTATTCCGATTATTATGTGATGGAATTGGATCAGGAGAATTACAATTATGCTCTTATAGGCAGCAGTACCGATAAATATCTCTGGATATTGAGTCGGACGCCCCAACTGCCGGAAGATATAAAAAAGAAATTAGTAACTGCCGCCGAACGTCGTGGCTATGATACGAATCGGTTACAATGGATTGAACAACTTTAAAATAAACATTATGGATTACAAAATTACTCATCAGCCCGAACAGAAACTGTTCAAGACGGAAGTCGACGGTCGTACCGCATTTGTAGAATATCGCCTGTTAGGTGATTATCTTGATATTATTCACACGATTGTCCCTAAACCGATAGAAGGACGCGGAATTGCTGCCGCACTGGTGAAAGCTGCTTACGACTTTGCACTCGCCAACGGGATGAAACCGAAAGCTACCTGCTCCTATGCAGTGAGGTGGCTTGAACGCCATCCGGAAATGAATGCGGATAGTTGAATAAATAGGGGCTGACCTAAAAGCACGAAAAGTCATTTTCTCTTTGCTGTAATGGATATTTGTGACAAAGATACGTTTGGAAGAAGAACTTTCGGGTCAGTCCCTTTTTAGCCTATTGTTTCCATCTCTTTAGTTGAGGGAAGAACTCTTTCATCGTTGCCCGCGCCTCTTCTATAGTGTACTTTACTTCCGAATCCTTATTAAACTCCTCAAGGTAGTTCAGGTTGAGCTCAATCATTTCATCCATTGTGCATTCTTTGGTAAAATGCCCGTCTGCATAGCAATACTGGCAATACTCTTCATTCTTGCTGCCGTCTGCTTCTGTTCCGAATGTCGTTTCATCAATTGGCATAGCACAACACTGACAAATTTTCTGTTCCATTTTTTATTGATTTTAAGTGAGTAAAAGCATGATAAATAATTCTCTTTTATCTGTTTACAAATATAGTTACTTTCAATAAGTTCTCAGTTATCCGATCTTGCTATTTTGTTTTTACCGGCAAACGTTTCCATATCCATCGGGGAATCATTCGCCAGAAGAATACGAGAATACGATAACGTCCGTCAATGATAGCTACCCGCTGTTTCCGATGAAGTGCGCGTACAATGTCGCGGCCTACCTGGTCGGTTTTCATCAGCATAGGATAATGCTTTCCGTCATTCAGCAAGTCAGTGGCTACAAATCCCGGACGAATATCGGTAAAGTGAATGTTTAACTTTTGCAGGTGGGCGAGTTGTTCAAGAGCATCGATGTATGTATTCTGAAAGCGCTTCGTTGCAGAATAGGCAGGGGCAACTCCCAGACCTTTAGTTCCGGCAATCGAACTGATGACAGCCAGGTGTCCGCCTCCATTGTTCTTAAAATAGGAAAAAGCGGTATCCACCATTCGTGTGAAGCCTTCGACATTGGTACGTGCGGTATTCAGCTCGATTTCCATCTTCAAATCCATATTTTGGAAACCGATGCCGGAACTGAGCAGAAATAAATCCATACCGCCCAATTGATGGATAAGCGCATCCAGCTTTCCGGCACTGTCTTCCTGAGTGACGTCCAGTGATTGAATTTTTATCTGTTCCGGTGCGATTTGCCGGAAATCTTCGAGAGCTGACTGGCGTCTGCCCGCTATGCCGATCTGCCATCCTTCGGACAGGAGGCGTTGGGCAACTTCCTTTCCGATACCGGAGGTGGCGCCTATGATAATGGCTCGTTTCATCTTTTTGGAACAAAGATAGTCAAATCTTTCTATTTTGAAAGGAGAACTTTCCATTTTGAAAGCCATCCTTTTCGTTTTGACAGGAAACCTTTTCATTTTGGTAGGGTAGGAGTCTTCTCGTTTTTCAAAGCAGAAATAGTATGTTGCTGATAAATAGCAGCTTAAAAAAAATACGGCTGTTTTGGCATACTATTAGCTATGGGATTCGTGCAGAGTAATTCATGAGTTATGGAAGAGTATATATCAGACAATAGTGTGTATGCGCGTGCTAAAAGCAACAGCATGATCAATCCGAAAATGATAGGACGGGTGCTTGGGACGTTGCTTTTTATTGAGTTGGGAATGTTCCTTTTGTGTGCTGGTATTTCGTTGGGGTACGGAGAGGATGATTATAAGTATTTTCTTTATACGTGTGTGATTAATGCCGTAGCAGGAGGATTATTATTGCTTTACGGACGGGGAGCGGAGAATAAGATGAGCCGCCGGGACGGATATTGTGTCGTCACTCTTTCATGGATATTCTTTACCGTTTTCGGGATGCTTCCTTTTTATTTCAGCGGGAGCATTGATACCATCACCAATGCTTTCTTCGAAACGATGTCCGGATTCACTACCACAGGAGCTACGATACTCGATGATATCGAGTCCCTTTCACATGGGATGCTGTTTTGGCGAAGCCTGACGCAGTGGATTGGTGGACTGGGGATTGTCTTTTTTACGATTGCTATTCTCCCGATCTTTACCACAGGCGGCGTACAGCTCTTTTCTGCCGAGACTACCGGAGTGACTCATGACCGCACGCATCCCAAAATCAATGTAATGGCGAAATGGCTGTGGACTGTTTATCTGATATTGACCGTTTCGGAGACGATCCTGCTGATGTTTGGCGGAATGGATTTATTTGATGCCATTTGTCAATCATTTGCTACTACGGCGACAGGAGGATATTCTACCAAACAAAACAGTATTTCTTACTGGAATTCTCCGTATATCGAGTATGTTGTCGCTATCTTTATGATTATCTCCAGTATTAACTTTTCCTTATTCCTGATGTGTCTGAAAGGAAAAGTCGGCCGCTTGTTTAAAGATGAAGAAACGCATTGGTTTCTGGGCTCTGTCGGGATATTGACATTGCTTATCACTTTGGCACTCGTATTTCAGAACAACTATGGATGGGAGCTGGCTTTTCGTAAATCATTGTTTCAGGTAGCTACAGTGCATACATCCTGCGGCTTTGCGACGGATGACTATAATTTGTGGCCTCCTTTCACGTGGCTGTTGCTGTTTATAGCGATGCTTTCGGGAGGTTGTACGGGATCTACCAGCGGAGGTATCAAGAATATGCGGTTACTGATTGTGGCGCGGACCATCCGGAATGAATTCAAACATCTGCTTCATCCGAATGCGGTGCTTCCGGTACGGGTTAACAAACAAACCGTATCTTCTTCCATCGTAACGACTGTATTACTGTTCTTTGCTTTTTATCTGGTGATTATTCTGATCGGCTGGACGATTCTTTTATTTTTAGGAGTCGGTTTCTCCGAATCGGTCAGTACGGTAATCTCCAGTATCGGTAACGTGGGACCGGGATTGGGTAGTTGCGGTCCCGCATACTCGTGGAATTCTTTGCCGGACTTGGCAAAATGGGTTCTTTCTTTTCTGATGTTGATAGGTAGACTGGAACTTTTCAGTGTTCTGTTACTCTTTTATCCGGGATTCTGGAAAAACCGTTAAGACTATTTTGCCGGTATAGCTTTGCCGCTCAGGAGAATAAATGGCGTATCGCCTCTAAAGGGGCATAGAATAACATTCTGGGACCGGAGAACCGCATAACCTCCCGCATCCGTTTGCGCATGGCAGGCTTATAACAATGTACGGGACACTTCTTGCACGAGCTTTTTTTCTCTCCGAACGGACAGTGGTCAAGACGGGCATGTGCGTAGCGGAGCAACTCTTCGCACTCCGGACAAAGAGTTGCATTCTTCTCTTTCTTCCGGCAATAGAGACGGATCATGATCTCTACGGTTCTCTTTTCCTGAGTGATACGCGGCTTTTTATCTGTTTCCATTTGTTTTCTTTTCGCTTTGGAGGCTGACTTCACTTCGGCAAAGATAATAAACTGATCGTATATTCTGCAAAGAACTTCCACTGGAATGATTGCCGTTGCTGGAAACTATGCGTATCTTTGCAGCATGAGAAAGTTATTATGTCCGCAATGCAAGATTGCTGCCCTATATGTGGTGAATGACCGTAAAGAGCGTCTTTTGGTCTATGTACTCGAAAATGGAGAAGTTGTGCCTAAAGATCCGGCAGCTTCCACCGATGGATTTGATTTGACGGAAGTTTATTGTCTGGGTTGTTCCTGGCATGGTTCGCCGAAAAGGCTGGTGAAGAGATAGACAGTTTCCGGCACTTCGTCTTTTTTTGATTTATGTCAATAAAAAGAGGGTGCGGGATTAGAATCTTTCAACCGGATTTTTCTGTATCTTTGCAGCCAATTTTTAGGACATAGACGTATGGCAACTTCTAAAGAGATGACGGCGGGGCCGGCATTACCTCTGATTTTTAATTTCACTCTGCCGCTTTTGTTCGGCAATCTGTTGCAGCAAACGTATTCGCTTGTTGATGCTGCAATTGTAGGAAAGTTTTTGGGTATTAATGCGTTAGCCTCTGTCGGGGCTAGTACATCCGTTGTGTTTCTTATTCTGGGTTTCTGCAACGGATGTTGTGGAGGATTTGGTATCCCCGTGGCACAGAAGTTTGGGGCGAGGGATTATAGTACGATGCGCAGTTACGTTTCCGTCAGTCTGCAACTTGCTGTTGTGATGTCTGTGGTCATAGCCATCTTTACCAGTATTTATTGTGCGGATATCCTAAAGATGATGCGTACACCGGAGAATATCTTTGAAGGAGCGTATGCTTATCTGCTTGTTACTTTCATCGGGATACCTTGTACTTTCTTTTATAATCTGTTGTCGAGCATTATTCGTGCTTTGGGAGATAGCAAGACACCTTTCTATTTCTTGGTACTGGCTACGGTGCTCAATATTATTCTCGATTTATTCTGTATTCTGGTACTGGGCTGGGGAGTGATGGGAGCTGCCATTGCTACTGTCTTTTCGCAGGGAGTTTCCGCTTTTCTTTGTTACGTTTATATGTATCGGAAGTTTGACATTCTGCGGGGCACGCCGAAAGAACGGAAGTATCAGTCGAAGCTGGCGAAGACATTGCTTTCCATTGGTGTTCCTATGGGATTGCAGTTCTCCATTACGGCCATTGGCAGTATCATGCTTCAGAGTGCGAATAATGCGTTGGGTACGGCGTGTGTGGCAGCTTTTACTTCTGCGATGCGTATCAAAATGTTTTTCCTTTGTCCGTTGGAGAGTCTGGGTATGGCTATGGCTACCTTTAGCGGTCAGAATTACGGTGCCGGAAAGCCTGAACGTATTTGGTCGGGGATTAAAGCCAGCACGCTGATGATGGTTATCTATACAGCCGTCACTTTCTTGATTCTGATGCTGGGAGCCAAATCTTTTGCCTTGATTTTTGTTGATCCGTCGGAAATTGAGATCTTGGAGAAAACAGAACTTTTCCTGCATATATCAGTCTCTTTCTTTCCGATGCTTGGGTTACTTTGTATCCTGCGCTATACCATTCAAGGGGTGGGATATACTAATCTCGCCATGTTTTCGGGAGTGTCGGAGATGATTGCACGCATTCTCGTCAGTATTTATGCCGTGCCGGCTTTCGGCTTTATCGCTGTTTGTTACGGTGATCCGATGGCATGGATAGCGGCTGATTTGTTTTTGATTCCTGCATTTATTTATGTTTATCGCAGGTTGAAACGTCAGGTGCTGACAAGTGTCGTTGCATAATTGAAGTGTGTGTCCAAAGTCAATATACCCGTAGGGGAGTTTAGTTACTTTTGACACACACTTTATCATATTTTAGTCTTGTATCGGATACAGCGGGTTACCGCTTTCATCTACATCCGTCCAGTCTTTTACGCTCACGTTACCGAATGATACGGAGTTTTCGTTGATTACTGCACGGAAAAGATATGAATTTCCGGCAGCCAGAATATTGTCTGGCGGGGTAATGGTCGTATTGTAAGTACGTGAGAAACTTTCTCCGTTGACCATCAATTCCATCGTTAAAGCCATCGGATCGGAACTTTTCAGCGGAAGCATGATATATTGAACCGTGAAATCATTGATTCCCATGTCGGCAGGCTTATCGTAACTGACTTCTGAAGAAATGATCCCTGTTGACAGATCCATGAAAGCTCCCGGTTTCGTGGGAGTAATAGTGGCGGAGAGTACTTTGTTGAGTGTAATATTCTCACCTCCCGTTATGGTTATCACGACCTGAGTGGCTACGTGCTGGTAAGTGATGGGAATGTTGACTTGTGAACTGGTCACATCCTGATGCAGGGCATGCCACCACAGATAATCCACTCCATTGGATAATGCTTCGGACTTGCCGTTGGTAAAGGTAGGAGCGGGGTTGCTGGAATTACAGGAAACCGCATAAAAACTATAGATATCATTACTGAGATACATTTTATAACTTTGTATTCCCGTCAAAACTCCGGGAGAAGAAGTGATATAGTTGCCTTCACCGACAGGCTCTCCCTCTATCGTATTGGTGGTATTGGAAGGGTAGGCACATAACCAGCTCTGCAATCCTTTTCCCATCGGAGACATGGCACGCGTTATATTTCTTCCTTCTACGGAAGCACTGAAAGTAATGAGTGCATCTTTTTTGTCAGGATTGTCATTGTTTCCCTCTTCTCCGCCACTATTTTCTTCTCCGTTCGGATAGGCAACATCCATATAAATGTTGTTTTTGGAGCAGGCTCCTAACAGCAGCACCGCCAGTGCGGATACTGCCAGATACTTTGTAATTCGAAACTTAAAATTCATAGTCAGGTTCTTTTTGAAAGTTAGTAATTACCCCTATATACATTTCAAAAAGAATTTAGTTCATATCGGAAGAAACTATTTTTAGAACTCCGCTTCCTTCTGTATGCAGATGATATCGCCATAAACGGGATGGCGGAACTCAATATATTCAGCATGGAGATAGAGCCTGTCCGCCTTTTTTCCATAGAGTTCATCGCCCAGAATGGGGCAGTTTAATCCTTGATGATGGGCGGCATGTACCCGTAGTTGGTGGGTACGCCCTGTCAATGGATAAAAAGCGATGCGTATGTACTTATCGGAATAGTTCAGAATCCGGTATTCGGTAACTGCCGGTTTGCCGTATTCTTCACTGACCATTTGCCGGGGGCGGTCGAGCGGATTGAGGCAAAGAGGAAGATTGATGGTTCCTGTTTCTTCGAGTTGCTGGTTCAATCCATTTCTATCCAGCAAGGCTACATAACGCTTCTTAATACTGCGATTGATGAACTGTTCCTGCAAGTGTTGATGAACTTCCTTAGTTTTGGCGACAAGTAACAACCCCGAAGTAGCCATATCCAGCCGGTGTACAATCATGGGACCGGTAGCTTCCGGATATTTAGCTTTTACACGATGGTAAACGGAATCCGTCTCCTCTTCTTTTCCGGGAACGGACAACATACCGGATGGTTTATTGACTACCACCAGCCATTCGTCCTCAAAAACGATTTCTAATTCTTCCTTCCTGTGTGCTTGGGGCGAAAGTGGATTCCCGTCTACTTCCAGTCCTTGCAGCATGTGTTGCAGAATCGGTTCGCATTTTCCTTTACACGAAGGGTAATAATAACCGTGATGCCGTACCTCTGTTTTCGGAGAGTTTCCCCACCAGAACTCGGCCATAGCCAATGGCTTCAGTTGGTGAAGGTAGGCATATTGCAGCAATTTGGGCAAGGCACATTCGCCTGCTCCGGCAGGGGGGATTTTGTGTACGGTTTGTTCAAAGATAGTACATAAGTCTTTTATTTCTCCTTTCGCATTCAGCATACGGAACTGTTCGAATAACTTTTGCTGTAAGGCTGCCGAACGTTGCTTTCGTTCGTTTTTTAGTTTTTCTATTTCCGTCTCAAAGGTGATAACCTCTTCTTCCAGCGTTTTGATTCGTTCTTTCCATCCCCGTTCCAATCGCTTGAATTCCGCTTTCTGATATTGGCTTTCACGAACAAGTGCGTCCTGTTCTTCTTTAGACAGGGCAGGGGATGACTTGCGGCGAAGTTCCCTTTCTTTCTTTGCTGTCTTTAGTTCCTCTTTGGCTTGAATAAGAGCCAGCCTTGTTTGTTCCGTTTCCCTGTCCAGTTTTTCTTTTAAGTGCAGATAATGAGGATTAACTTCCAATGCACTGATACGGACATTGATAGCTGAAATTTGTTCTTCTTCTATTTTAAAGAATCCCTGTGGTTGCAGCAAATCGTAAACAGGTGGGACGAAATACGGATGCAGATTCTTTCCTGCCAGATTGCCGGAAAAAGCAGCAAGATAACCGATAGAGGAAGATCCTTCTTCCTGGGTTTGTACGATCAGTACTCCGAACATTTTTCCGAGAGTCAGTTCCTCTAGCCACTCTTTCTTTGTCGAGATATAAGCTTTGACTTCTTCGGCCGCTAATACACATAGCGGATGAGGAGTATAGTTGAAAGGGTATGTAAACCTTTCCGGTAGTGCAATATGGGAAACCGGTTGGTCGAAAAAATGTATCATTGATTCTTATCTGAATATCGTTATTGATTGCAAAAGTAAGGCAAATCCGCGAATTTTATTCTATATTTGTTTTGTAGTTGGAATAAAATAGAGGAATAAAATGGAAGACAAACCAAAATTCGCTTTTGTAGGTAACAGCCACATGGCATTCTGGGCACTGAATGTATATTTCCCTCAATGGGAATGTCTGAACTACGGTGCTCCCGGAGAAGGGCTGGCGTATGTCGAGTCATTTCATGAAGATACATCCGACTGCCAGGTAGTGATTCAGTTCGGGAGCAATGACATTTATCAGCTGAATGAAGAAAATACAGATGATTATGTAGAACGGTATGTGAAAGCTGTTCTTGCGGTTCCTTCCCGAAAAACGTATCTCTTTTGTATTTTTCCCCGTAATGATTATGATGATTACAGTACGGCTGTGAACAAGTTCATCCGCATACTGAATGAGAAGATAGTTGCAAAACTGACAGGGACAGGCGTCATTTATCTGGATGTTTTTGATCAATTACTGATGAACGGCAGATTAAATCCGGAGCTGACTATTGACGATCTGCATTTGAATGGAAAAGGGTATCGGATATTAAGTACGGCGCTGAAGCAGGCATTCAACAGACAGGAGCATCTATGAAATTTTATGTTAACGCTTTTGTCATGTAAATAGGTGGCGTATCATTTATTTTTCCTATTTTTGCCCCATTAATCAATATGTATAACCCCCATAAAACGATGAGACGATGGAAAAAGTTATTATCAACTCGTACGAAGAATTTGAAAAGCTGGTAGGGCAACAAATAGGTGTTTCCGATTATGTGGAACTCTCTCAGGAACGTATCAACCTTTTTGCAGACGCAACACTGGATCATCAGTGGATTCACGTAGACACAGAACGTGCAAAAGTAGACAGTCCGTATCACAGTACGATTGCTCACGGTTATCTGACGCTTTCCATGCTTCCTTACCTGTGGAATCAGATTATTCAGGTGAACAATCTGAAAATGATGATCAACTACGGGATGGATAAGATGAAATTCGGTCAGGCTGTTTTGTCCGGACAGAGCATTCGTCTGGTAACTACTCTACACTCACTGACCAATCTGCGCGGTGTGGCAAAAGCTGAAATCAAGTTTGCAATTGAGATTAAGGATCAACCGAAGAAAGCCCTTGAAGGGATTGCTGTGTTCCTGTATTATTTTAATTGAGTAACGACGAAAAGATAAGATAAGGCTGTTTCCTGCAAAGGAAGCGGCCTTTTGTTTTATTTATTGGATGTAAAATATGTAAATACACGGAAATCGGTTAAAATATCAAAATAATAAGAGGTTTGTCATGATTGCGGCATCCATAAGCGCTGCTGAGTGTTTTACATATCATATATGTATTCAAATAATCATGAAGCAATTAAAAAGTGAGCGTTATGTCTTTAAGTAGTCTTTTAATCATATTTTCATCTTCTTTTATGGCATTGTTTCCGGTGATCAATCCTTTAGGAAACGGTTTTGTCGTCAATGGATTCTTTGCAAACCTTGATCCTTCACAACGAAAAACTGCTATTCAGAAACTAACCATTAACTTTATAATGATCGGTGTAGGCACTTTACTGATAGGTCATTTATTCTTATTGATTTTCGGTCTGGCGATTCCTGTGATTCAACTGGGTGGTGGAATACTTATTTGTAAGACAGCGATTGAGCTGTTGGGTGATTCCAATTCTTCCGATAAAGAAGGGACCAGCCAGAATGTGGACAGCTTCAAGTGGAAGAGCATCGAACAGAAGATATTTTATCCCATCACGTTTCCTATCAGTATCGGTCCGGGCAGTATATCCGTGATCTTTACTTTGATGGCATCTGCCAGTGTGAAAGGCAAACTGTTGCATACCGGAATCAATTATCTGGTCATTGCGCTGGTCATTATTTGTATGGCTGGGATACTCTATGTGTTTCTTTCACAGGGACAGAGGATCATTCAGAAACTGGGACCTGTAGGAAATCAGATTATTAATAAACTCGTTGCCTTTTTTACCTTTTGCATCGGTATACAGATTTCCGTCACAGGTATTTCCCAGATATTCCATCTGAATATATTATGAGTTCGGATGTTCTTTCTTTTTCTTTGCTTGGATAGCTTTCAATGTATTTTTTCTTACTGAACGTATGGCAGGAACCAACAATTCCGGTTCCATTATCTCCAGCATAGTGCGCAATTCTTGCTGTAGTTCGGGGATGGAGCAGGTCAGCTGATAGGCAAGTTTGATGCAAAGAGACTGCACTCCTGCCGGCTCATTTCTCGATACCATTCGTTCCATACAGAAATCCAGTAAGTCTACTCGTGGAGGGTCGGCTAGCTGTTGTTGGCATAGCAGGTTCAGTAACATCCTTCGTTTTCCCGAATGCGGGCAGGTAAGTGCTGCGTCTATCAGTTCGTCTTGTTTCAGAGTCAGCCATTCTACTTCAGGCTTTGAGAAGTGCGTACAAACCCACAATGCCTGATAAGAGACAACGTCATCCTCATCAAAGATCAGCCGGTAAATTTCCTCTCTGAGCCGTTCGTCTTCTTTTATATAATGAAGTAGTTCCCGTATATTCTCTATATGGAAGCGTGTGGCCAGTTGTGTGCGTAAATCCATTTTTATTTTGGGTTCAGTATCTTATTTTTTATCGTCGGCCAGTTGTAAGTGCAGGATTGGATACGGCTTGCCCATGCTGTCTGTTTCATCCCGTCCGATGATCTCGAATCCCAGATGCTGATAGAACCGGAGAGCCTGGTCGTTGTCTTCGTTTACATCCACCTTGTCGATCTGTTTCTGGCGGATGGCATACTCTATCAATCGCTTTCCGTACCCCTTTCCCTGTTCGTCGGGGTGTACAAACAGCATCTCGATCAGTTCATCACTCAATCCCATGAATGCGGCAATCTTTCCGTGAGAGTTGCGGATGATAAAGAGCTCTACTGCCGGCAGATAGTGGTTGCGTATCAGTGGCTTATAGAACTGGATACTCTCTTCTGTCAGAAAGTGGTGCGTGGTACGCACAGACTTCTCCCACAGCTGTATCAGTTCATCGTAATCCTGTTCGGTGGGGCGTGCTATATTGGGAATGTAGTAACATTCATGATCATATATATTCCCGTTATAGGTAAGTTCTGCCTGATGAAGTATTCCTTCGTAGATAAATCCGTTTCGCTTCAGCACTTGTTGCGAACGTTTGTTGTGCGGATAACAGTTGGCAGTGATGAGGCTGAGCTGTAGTTCGTTGAAGCCATAGTTGAGCACGGCTTGCACTGCTTCCGACATGTATCCTTTTCCCCAATACGGTTCGTCCAGCCAATATCCCAGCATACGTACCTGAGGATTTTCCCGTTTCGGATCGGGTACGATGCCGATGGAAGCTATCAATTGCTGTGTATCTTTTAATGTAACAGCCCATATACCTTCCTGTCCTATAAATGCGCCGTGAAGGATTTCACGGGATTCATTCAACGTCTTGTGGGGAGCCCATCCGGCATTATTCCCCAAATTGGGGTTCTGGCAACAGGCAAAGAATGCTTCTGCGTCATTCTCCTGAAAAGGGCGCAGTAGCAGACGTTTCGTTTCGATATTCGGGCATAGAGCCGCTTCGGTTCTTTCTGCTTCCGGTTCTTTCTTGTATACACATTCCAAACGATTTCCGTCGGGGTCGAGTACAACGCTCTCAAAGTATCCGTCGCCCGAAGTGCGTGGTTCACCTGCTATGGTATATCCCTCGGAACGCATTTCTTCCGTAAAGCGAAGAATCTCCTCCTTGCTGGGAAATGTGAACGCAAGGTGTGTCAGTCCCCGCCTGTTTTCTTCTATCGGGGTATTCTGCACATCTACCCGACTCATCAACTCAAGAGTGGGGCCTTCATCAAAAGAGATAAAGTATGATTCGAATCCCTTCTTGGGATTGATATATTTCTCATTACTTGTCCCGCCCAGAAAGCGGACATAGAAATCTTTTAATTCTTCCAGACGAAAAGTCCAGATGGCGATATGATGTAGTTTCATATAAATCGTACTTAACGTTTTTATACTTTATTGATGTGTCACATATTCGTAAATGATACGTGAGATGTCCGCAATGATTTTACTGTTCTCCTGATTATTCTCTTCGGAATCTTTGACGAAGACGGCTATACTGTAAGCACGTCCGTCGGGCAGGAGGACGAAGCCGATATCGTTGCAGGCTACCTGTTGTCCTTTGGCATTGCGGTCACCCGTCCCTGTCTTGTGCCCGATTGTAACTTCTTTGCCGAGCAATGGAGCAACCAGTCGATCTTGTCCGGTCTGGCATTCTGTCATGGTCTGATAGATGAAGTCTTTGTATTCCTGCGGGAACAGTGCTTCTTTGCGGAATATCTCCAAGAGTCTCGCGGCGGCCAGCGGAGTAGTCCAGTTTTGATAACACAGACTTTCGTCTTGGTGCATATCGTTTTCCGTACAGACAATGGCACAATCCGTAACGCCCAGGGAATGGATGTACTGGTTCACCGTATCTACCCCTCCCTGATATTGAAACAGAATATCACAAGCATTGTTGTCACTTTGTTGCAGGGTGTAATTTAATAAATCCGCAATGTCTATATTGAATCCTCCCTGTGGAAAACTATCTCGCAGCGGACTATAAGTATCGGGTTTTAAATCCTCTTTCTTTATGGTCAGTTCAAAGTTCAATGACTGTTGCTGCTTTCCCATATAATCAGCCAGTGCCAACGCCTGATGAAATTTGAATACACTCATCAATGGATAATGAATGTCATTGTTGACAGTTACCGTATCTTTTCCGTCGATAATGACGGCAATACCGATTTCAGCTTTCTTGCCTTTGATAGCCTGTTTGAGTTGGTCCTCCAGAGAAAGATTCTGTGCACAGATAATAGTGGGGATCAGACAGAGAAGCAGGATGAATGAGCGCATACTAATTTTTTCATTAATTGGTTTGTATTTGGGTCTTAAGAGTCACAAAGATATAAATACTAATTTTATCAGCAAATATTTACTTGGAAATAGTAATCCTACATAAGAATTATCTATTTTTGTCGGTAAACAAAATAATAAGCCTTCTATATGTTAAAATGTCATTCAGAGTTGTTTAAATCGTCGGTGAAGTTGGCGGATGGTTTAAGATTGAGTACAAAAGAAGAATTGAAAGATGTAGCACAGTTGCTTCTTCTTCCCATTCCTTCAAAATTGCGAAAAGAAGAGTATGTATCCTGTCTTGCAGAAGCTGTTCTGACTTGTCCGGATATATGGATTCCGCAGTTGACACATTATGAATGGTTGCTCCTTCAAAAATTGGTGAAAGCAGGAGCCAATACCTATGTGGAAGAACCTAATATGATAATGACGAGTACATTAGAATTACTTTCTTTTGTTGCGACCGACCGTGGTTTGAACGGAGACAAGATTCGTTATATGATTTGTGATGAGTTGCGTGAAGCGGTTGCTCCCCATATTGATAAGTTTTTGACATCGACGGAAGAGAACAGCCGTTTTGTGCTGGAGCAGTATGCTTTAGGAATTTTAAATCTTTATGGTCTCTTACCTTATACGGAATTTTTGAAGCAACTGACCGGATACTTGAAGGGCTCAATGACAAAGGACGAAATTGCTAAAGGTTTATCAAATTCAATGTTGATGAGACAACTGACGTTTGATATAGAAGATATATATAATTCTGTTATGTATGTTCGATCTCCCTTATTATTGGAAGTTGAGGACTTAGAGGAAAGATTATATGCACATCGTGCTATAAAAAGTTTGAAGAAGTTTACCATCGAAGAGGTTTTGTCGGCTGGAACGATGCCTGTGTTCTATATTTCCAATCCGCATTCGGATCAACTGAAAGGATTTATGATGAGGAAATTAGGTTATAATGAAGAACTGGCTGAGGCCAAGATACAGTGGCTGTGGTATGCAATACAGATGGACGAAAATCCGATGTCTGCTATTGTTTCGGCAATAGACACGAAGGTTCTTTCTATGCAAGAACTTCAGGAAGTGGTTGGAATAGCTGTAAACTATTGTAATGATTGTCCCCGTTGGTTCTTGAAAGGTCACTCGTCCACCGAAGCATCTGCTTTACTTGGTAGGGGTGAATCGGTGAAAACTCCTCCTCGTATCGTTGCCGGACCAACGATGAAAGCAGCAGGCATGGATATCACTCCTAAAATGCAAACAATGGTTGATGGTATGTTTTATGATACATTCTCCGGAACGAAAATCGGACGGAATGATCCTTGCCCTTGTGGGAGCGGAAAGAAATATAAGAAATGTTGCGGCAGGGATAACTGAAAAGGGACTGTTCGTAGAGATGCTATGTTGGTATAGGCGGACTGTTCTTTGAAAGATTGTGTTGGAGATTAGAGGAAAATGAGCTTTAGGGAGATTCGGGATATTGTGCAAGAGAATTAGGCAACCTTTTCCTTACGGTTGTGAATTGTCCCGTTTTTCACGTAAAAAACGGGACTTTTTATTACCTTTGCAGCGTTATTAGCGGTTTGATCATGAATATAACAAAAGAGATAAAGGAATTAGTTCGTAATTTTTCTGATGATTATGTATTAACTGCATCAGATTTTGATTTTGGTCCACAAAGTAAAGCGGCTGTGGTCAAGGCTTTGAATCGTATGGCGGATTCCGGTGAGTTGATGAAACTGTCCAAAGGAAAGTTCTACAAGCCACGAAAGACACAGTTCGGCATATTGAAGCCTTCCGTCTACCAAATAGCCAAAGATTATATTGAGCGTGATGGAAAGCTGATAGGTTATATTACAGGGTATTCTGCCTACAATGCGCTTGGGCTGACGACTCAAATTTCCTCTTATATTCAGATAGGTACAAACAAATACCGCCGTGCTGTGAAACGAGAGAAATATACCATTTCATTTATATTGCAGCCTAATCCGATTACACGGAAAAACATAGAAGTATTACGCATTTTGGATGCAATTCGTTTCATCCGCGAAATACCCGGCACATCACCCGATGAAGCTTGTTTGCGGTTGAAAGAAATAATAAAGGAATTGGATGATGAACAAAAAAAAATACTCGTAAAATGTACCTTGCAATATACAAGCTATGTACGAGCGTTGTGTGGTGCTATTCTGGAAAATACAGGTTGTGATAAAGAACTATTGGGTATTATCCGAAAGTCTCTAAATGGCATAACTGAATACAAATTGCCACTATCTGCATCAGTATTACCCACGAAACAAAATTGGAAAATATATGAACCTACACGAAAATAAGAAGCTGTTTACGGATGCTGTACTTGCCGCAGCGGAACAGTTGGATATAAAGGCTGTATATATAGAAAAGGACTATTGGATAACACGGTCTTTGAAACTGATGGCACAAGATTCAAATGCAGAAAGAGCTATATTTAAAGGAGGTACTTCGCTTTCCAAAGCCTACAAAATTGGTAACCGATTTTCTGAAGATATAGATGTAGCTATTTCAGATGCAAATTCCTTAAGCGGCAATCAGTTAAAGATGCTTATTAAACGGATAGCCAAAGAAATGACTGTCGGACTGGATGAATTTGTCGTACAAGGAGTAACGAGCAAAGGTTCCAGATACTATAAAGCGATGTATGCTTATCCGAATATACTTGGCAAAGCCATCAAAGAAATAGTAAATGTCGGACAACTGTTAGTTGAAATCAATTCATTCGCCAATCCCTATCCGTATGAACAAAAGGTAATAGAGTGTTTCATCAGCGATTTTTTTAGGCAGACGGGAAACGACAATCTTATCGAAGAATACGATATGAGACCATTTTCAATGAATGTGTTGGATAAAAGACAGACATTTACGGAAAAGCTGGTATCGTTGATCCGTTTTTCATTGTCGGATAAATATATGTATGACATGGCAGCAAAAATACGCCATTTCTACGACCTGCATTATCTTTTGCAGGATAAAGATTGTGTTGTATATCTGCATTCTGAACAATTTTGCCAAGACTTTGAGAATCTGTTACAGCATGATAAGGAAACATTCGACAAACCGGAAGGATGGACGGAGAAGCATTTAGGTCAATCGCCTTTATTGGTGGATTTTCCAACAATCTGGAGTGAACTGAAAAATACTTATGTTAGGGAACTGCCGGGTATAGCATTTTCTGCTATCCCGAAAGAAACTGTTGTTGCACATAGTTTTATGGATATAGTGGAGATATTTAAGCATAATTATTTTTAAGATTTTTAGTAGCCTTGTTGGCTTGGTATGGTAAAGTTCTTACCTTTGTAAGGTCATCAAAATAAGTGTTCATGAAGAAGTCTATAAAACATTTGCCCAAGCGAACGCAGGAAGAACTGACAGTTCTGCTGGACTTAGTCTGCAAAAGCGTCGATAACTGTCAGATGATTATTCTGTTCGGGAGTTATGCCAGGGGTAATTATGTTTTATGGGATACTAAAATAGAGTTCGGTGTTCGTACCTCGTATCAGAGTGATTATGATATTCTTGTCATCACCAACGGAGCAGTCAAGCGGGCAGAAAGAAAACTGGAGCGTATCACTAACAAATATCATGATTTGTTTGAATACCGTCGTCACGCTTTTCCGCAATTCATTGTCGAACATATAAATACGGTTAACAATAATCTGGAGGTTAGCCAGTATTTCTTTACAGATATTGTAAAAGAAGGAATTTTGCTTTACGATAGTGGCAAATATCAATTGGCTAAACCACGGAAGTTGAGTTTTAGGGAGATTCGGGATATTGCACAAAATGAATTTAGTGAGCTTTATCCTTATGCTTGTGGTTTTCTTGATTTAGTGAAACTATCATTGCATAATGATCAGCGGAATAAGATTTTTGCTTTTCTGCTTCATCAAGCATGTGAGAAACTTTATAATACTATATTGATGGTTTTTACGAATTACCGTCCGAAAAGTCACAGACTTCAAGACCTTGGTGGAATGGTAAAGCGCTTTTCGATGGAACTAGTAACGGTTTTTCCTCAAAATACGGATGGCGAAAAAGAGTGTTTTAATCTATTATGCCGAGCCTATATCGAAGCCCGCTATAACAAAGATTACAAAATCACAAGCGAGCAGCTGGAATATCTTATTGCGCGTGTTGAAATTTTGAAAGATATGACTGAACGTCTTTGCAAAGAGAAAATTGCAGAATATAATGCGATGGCGGAAAATGGTTGAACACACGAAAAATTTTAAAGTCTTATAACTTTGCATCCGTCTGGCTGTCACTCCCTATAAATTAAAAAGAAGAATATATCTGTCATCTGTCACCGATTTCATTCTAACTATCAGATTATAAATAGTTAATGATGTGACAGCAGTGGGTGACAGCACTGTGATGGCAATTATGCTGTCACCCTTGTATTTGTGATTCGGGATATGTTTTGAAGTCGTTGATTTCATCACGGTATGTAACGATCTTTTCTACTGTAAGAAACAGTTTGTTTTGCAGTTTGAAACTAAAGTTCCCAATGCTTGAAACCATAGTTCCAAAGGCTTGAAACTAATGATTCCAAGCTGTTGGAACTAAAGTTTCAAGCCTTTGAAACTATGGTTTCTCTTCGCTGAAACTATGGTTTCAAGGCGACGAAACTAATTCAGTGCTATAACCTTATCATGACCCAGCTTAGATTGCTTCTTTAGGGTCAGCCTTTTCTATATTAAATTTTCGTTTTTTCTTGTCGGTCCCGGATATAATGAGTAATTTAGCAGTCTCAACGACACGAAGACGCTGACACAAACAACCTATTATTATATAAATGAAAATTACCCAATTCCGTAAAAATGGAGATACAACAGCGCTCAGCGTAATGGATCTTGAAAAACTGGTAAACAAAGTAAAAACAGAGATAAAATCCCGTCCGGTTTCCACTTTCAGAGAAGAATTAAGATATATGCTTCCAAATGATCGGTGTATGTTTGCCGACAAGCTTCCCGAGATAATTCCTGCCGCAGAATTTAGAAAAGTAAACGGGCAGAAGCAGATGAAAGCGTACAATGGTATTATTGAACTGACTGTCGGTCCCCTGTCCAATAAGTTGGAGATAGCTCTGGTGAAACAAAAAGCGAGTGAACAACCGCAGACCCGTTGCGCTTTTATGGGTTCGAGTGGAAAAACGGTGAAGATATGGACCACTTTTACTCGTCCGGATAACTCACTGCCCAAAACACGGGAAGAGGCGGAACTGTTTCACGCTCACGCCTATCGGCTGGCCGTGAAATGTTATCAGCCCCAAATCCCGTTCGATATACTTCCCAAAGAGCCGACTTTGGAGCAATATTCGCGATTGTCTTATGATCCGGATATTATGTATCGTCCGAATTCCGTGCAATTTTATCTCTCGCAGCCCACAGCGATGCCCGAAGAGACGACTTTCCGGGAGGCAGTGCAGGCAGAGAAGTCTCCGTTGACTCGTGCCGTGCCGGGATATGATGCAGAAAATGCTTTTTTGATGCTTTTTGAAGCAGCTTTTCGGAAAGCTTATACAGATCTTAGCGAAGCAGGCCTCCAATTACGGGAAGATAAATGGCAACCATTGGTCGTACAATTGGCCAAAAATTGTTTTGCTTCGGGATTGCCTCAGGAAGAAGTCGTGAAACGTACCGTTTTTCATTTCTATATGTATAAACAAGAAGTGTTGATCCGGGAGATGATTGGCAACGTATATCTCGAATGTAAAGGTTTCGGCAAAAATATCAGTCTGAGCAAAGAGCAACAGCTAGCCTTACAGACCGAAGAATTCATGAAACGCCGTTATGAATTTCGCTATAACACACAAATCGCCGAGGTGGAATATCGGGAAAGGCTGTCTTTCCGTTTTCGTTTCAATCCTCTCGACAAACGGGCGCTGAATAGCATTGCCCTAGATGCACAAATGGAGGGTATTCCACTGTGGGACAGGGATATCAGTCGGTATATCTATTCAAATCGTGTGCCTGTATTCAATCCGTTGGAGGATTTTCTCTATCGACTTCCCGGATGGGACGGTAAAGACCGTATCCGTGAATTGGCAGCTACCGTTCCTTGCCGGAATCCGTATTGGACAGACTTGTTTCACCGCTGGTTTCTCAATATGGTTTCTCATTGGAGAGGGTATGATAAAAAATACGCGAACAGTGTTTCGCCATTGCTGGTCGGGGCGCAAGGGACGCGAAAATCTACCTTTTGCCGGAGTATAATGCCACCTTCGGAACGTTCCTATTATACTGACAGCATTGATTTCTCGCGAAAGAAAGATGCGGAACTTTATCTCAATCGTTTTGCGCTCATCAATATTGATGAATTTGATCAGGTCAGTTCGACACAACAGGGCTTCTTGAAACATATTCTGCAAAAGCCTGTGGTAAATATGCGGAAACCTCATGCCAGTGCCGTGCTCGAAATGCGCCGGTATGCTTCATTTATCGCTACGAGTAATCAAAAAGACCTGTTGACCGATCCTTCCGGTAGCCGTCGTTTCATCTGTATCGAAGTGACGGGAGTGATTGACACGAATCGTCCGATAGATTATGAGCAGCTTTACGCGCAAGCCATGTATGAATTGGAACATGGCGAACGCTATTGGTTCGACCAGGAGGATGAAAAGATTATGATGGAAAACAATCGTGAATTTGAGCAAGTTCCTCCGGAAGAACAGCTGTTTTTCCGGTATTTTCGTGCTGCACAGCCTGAAGAAGGGGAGTGGTTGTCTCCGGCGGGGATTATGGAAGATATTCAGAGAAATAGTTCGATACCGATGTCCGTGAAAAGGGTCAATTCATTTGGAAGAATACTGAAAAAGCAGGAAATCCCCTCCAAACATGTACGTAGCGGTACGCTTTACCATGTCGTAAAGTTAGTGACCGGGTAGCGGGAACAAATAATAAATGTGTGATTGCATTGTGACGGCAAAAATGCTGTCACAATGCAATCACCTCCTGCTGTCACGGGCTGATTCGTTCATAATGAGTCTGTTATGTCCCGTTTGGTGACAGATGACAGCAACTTACCATATATATTCTTCTGTGTAGCGTTGGTAAGCAGGCTCTTCTTTTATTCCTTTGTTACGAAACAATTGTTTTATATAAGCTTGATCTTTGGGCATAAGGCCTCGTTCTCCACGATAGAGTCGGTAATATCCTGTTTTCCCATAGTGTCCCACCAACTGTGATCGGATACTGACTGCGTCTTCATAAGGAATCCTGTCAAGCAACCGTTTAAGTCCCCATGTTACATGAACTTTTACAGCCGTTTTAAAACATTCGCATTGATTCCCGTCCGCAGGATAGCGTGTCGGATTAACGCTGGTGATATAAAGATAGTCGGCTCCGTTATATTGTGCAGCTATGTGGCGTAGGCATTTGGAGGCTTGTGGACATTGGTCGTTGAAGCAACGGGCAAAATTGTAAGGGACAGACAGGCTGTCGGGTTCTTCTTTCATTTGTTGACTTTGTTTTATTTATGATAGCAAGGGATACAAGTTTTGTATTCTCTACAAATGTAAGGCTTTCTTTCAAGAATGAGAAATGATTGATAAGCTAATACCATTGTTCTATGCGATTTCTTTTTGAAATCACTATCTTTGCAATGGATCTATTCATTAAATAAAGAAGAGATTATGCTTGCATATACATATATTGAACACGGAAAATTTGAATTGCGAGAAAAACCGGAACCGAAAATTACGGATGCACGGGATGCAATCGTGCGTGTGACTCTTGGCAGTATCTGTACCAGTGACCTGCATATCAAACACGGTAGTGTGCCGCGTGCAGTACCCGGAATAACGGTTGGACACGAGATGGTAGGTGTCGTGGAAGAGGTGGGAGCTGAAGTTACATCAGTCAGACCCGGCGACAGAGTGACTGTGAATGTCGAGACTTTCTGTGGAGAGTGTTTCTTTTGTCATCACGGATATGTCAATAACTGTACCGACCCCAACGGTGGCTGGGCTTTAGGCTGCCGTATCGACGGCGGACAGGCGGAATATGTCAGAGTACCTTATGCCGATCAGGGACTGAACCGTATTCCCGATACAGTCAGTGATGAACAGGCTCTTTTTGTCGGTGATGTCCTTGCCACAGGCTTCTGGGCAACTCGTATCTCGGAGATTACGGAGAAAGATACTGTCCTCCTCATTGGTGCCGGACCTACCGGAATTTGTACTTTGCTCTGCTCGATGCTGAAGAATCCGAAGCGTATCATTGTCTGTGAAAAGTCCCCTGAAAGGATTCGGTTTGTCCGTGAACATTATCCCGATGTACTGATAACGACACCTGAGAACTGCAAGGAGTTTGTACTCCAAAACAGTGATCACGGTGGAGCTGATGTTGTTCTGGAAGTGGCGGGGACCGAAGATAGTTTCCGGATGGCGTGGGACTGTGCCCGTCCCAATGCGATAGTCACGATTGTGGCTCTTTATGACAAACCTCTGCTTTTTCCTTTGCCTGAGATGTATGGCAAGAATTTGACTTTCAAAACAGGAGGTGTAGACGGCTGTGACTGTGCTGAGATCCTCAGTCTGATTGAAGAGGGAAAGATTGATACCACTCCTCTTATTACCCATCGCTGTTCGCTGAACGAGATTGAGGAGGCATATCGTATCTTTGAAAACAAGCTGGACGGCGTCATCAAGGTAGCGATTGTATGTCAAACTGAAAGTAATAAATAAGAATATGCCTGTTGTCGAAATATCCTCTTTGTCTCATCCCGGAGTTGAGATATTCTGTACTCTTACCGAGGCTCAGTTACGCAATCGTATCGAGCCTGACAAGGGTATTTTTATCGTAGAAAGTCCAAAGGTCATAGAGAGAGCTCTGGACGCCGGTTATGAACCTTTAGCCATTTTGTGTGAGCATAAACATATCACTGGCGATGCCTCCAACATCATTGAACGTTGTGGCAATGTGCCTGTCTATACGGGTAGCAGGGAACTGCTTGCTACATTGACCGGTTATGTCCTGACACGTGGTGTTCTTTGTGCCATGCGTCGTCCTGCGGTGCGCAGTATGGCAGAAGTCTGTCGGGAAGCCCGGCGCATCGTCGTGATCGATGGTGTTGTTGATACAACCAACATCGGTGCTATTTTCCGTTCGGCAGCCGCCCTGGGAATTGATGCCGTACTACTGACGCGTAACTCTTGTGACCCGTTGAACCGTCGTGCAGTCAGAGTATCGATGGGAACGGTCTTCCTTGTACCATGGACTTGGATGGACGGTTCTCTCAGCGACTTGGGCAAGTTGGGCTTCCGTACAGCTGCCATGGCACTCACGGATAACTCTGTTTCCATTGATGATCCTGTCTTGGCAACCGAACCCAGATTGGCTATCGTGATGGGTACCGAAGGGGACGGACTTTCGCCGGAAACGATTGCCGAAGCTGACTACGTAGTCCGTATTCCTATGTCGCACGGCGTCGATTCGCTCAATGTAGCCGCTGCGGCTGCCGTAGCTTTCTGGCAACTTCGTGCTCGATAGTTCTGAGGTTTTAGCATATGTTGGTGTAATAATCTTTAATAAAAAAGATTTTATGAAGGTCCTTTTTATTGTCGGGACATGAGTTCCGCAAATTGATCGAGTGACTGGACATTATATTTCTCAATGAGATCAATGCATTGTTGAAGATAATCTTCATCCACTTTTACTCCATTCCATTGGTACCATCGTTTTACCATCTCAATACCTGCATTATGCTTCTTGGCAACATTCCAAATCGTGACGAGATCATCCTTTTGTTTTCTTGATTTTAACCGTTTCAGCTCAAGTGCCCCTTTGTAGATTTTGATTTCCTCATCATAGATGAGCTGTTTCTTTAGCGTCAGTTCATCATCTCCCAGAAAAGTGACATGGGTCATGAGTTTTAGTCCGTCGCTGAAATCGGCTACAGCGATACCATGGTCGGAAACGATGAAATAGCCGCCATTATTCTTGCGGGTATACAAGACTTGCGGATTGTTATACACAAAGTACTCGAATAAGTTTTCTCCCTTGCGGTCTATTTGATAATGGTCGATGTAACGTTCTTTATATCGTTGCATGAAATGCGCTGTGTAATGCATCACCATATCACGGGGCTTGAAGCCCGACATTTGGATATAGCCATTGCTTGAAGCGCCGATAACGGGGGCGTAAGCCTGAAATCCTACGCCTTGCATATATGAATTGTGTTTTCCCACCACTGTCCACACATTTCTTCGGGTGGTGGTGAGGGTTATACGCTGGGTCGCCAAAGGATATGGCAGCATGTTCTTTGTTTTCTTACGAACCTTATCCATGAACATATTTGCTTGGGTCGATATTTCGATGAGGTCCTTATGCACTTCGGCATACAGTTCCTCGTGAGTCATACTTGTAAGATACATACTTTGTTTTTTTGATTGTGTATAACGGTAATGGTTATCTTCGTATCTGATGTCGTCTGTAGGACAGCTTTTTGTAAATGATACCGAAAACAAACGCTTTATTTTGTTTGGAACCTGTTTGAAACAAGTTCCAGCCAGCCTGCCATACTTTCTTATTTTCTATCTCTAATTTTAGCTCTCAAATATTCTTTTAAATTTTCATCACAGCAATATACATAGCAACCTTTCATTCCTCTGGACATTAAAACACGGTAGATGTTGCGGGCGTAGTTATCAAAATATGCCGCATTTCGTTTTAACATAGGATCTTTGATTTCTTTAATGTCTGTAATCAGACATTGTTGCTCTGTGTCATACCGTAAATCGGGACCGATGATGACACCTATGTAATCAAATTCAAAACCTTGCACCGTATATATACATCCGACTTGTTTGATGCCTTCGGGTTTATATGCCCATTCATACCACTTGACATATCCCTTGGGAATATTGGCAATAGTATCTTTGGTTTCCCACGGCATTGCGAAGTTCCCGATGGCAACATCTTTTACAAAATCTCCGTTCTCATCCAGAGAACTTGACCATGGCCAGCAAAATCCTGCAGTCAGGCGTGCGCTTTGTCCGTCTATACTGTCTTTTCTCTTTATCTCATCATACAGTGTTTGAGGATCGTCGAATATTTTAAAGTCAAATTCATCTTCTTTGAAGGATGATTTTACAGGTTCATTATAGATAACTTGTTCAAGCCAGTCTAGATAGTTGTCCGAACCATTGCAACGGAACTGGGATTTTAATTCGACTTCTACAATATCGGCATTGTATTCTTTGGCACATTCCCGAATGAGTTGGGAAGATCCGATCTCGACGCTTCGGATGGCTTGTTTGTCGTCGATAAAGAATACGGATATCTTGGCTGCTTGGACGATTGTTTGAATCTGTGTAAGATTGGTTCGTTTATCAGTCGGCGTGTATTGGTTGTTTGCACTATTAGAGATGCGATGGGCTTCGTCGACCAGCAATACGTCTATATTATTAGGTTCGCAGTTGGCCGGAATAAACTGAGTTACATTTGAAAATAGCAGTTTAGCCTTACTGCCACGCGGCAATCGGTCTTTTACCCCTTCCAGTAAAGGTTTTGATTTTGTGGCATAACGGATATTATAACTTTTCTTGTTTCCCGCCAATAGAGCCAGGATATGTAAGGCAATCACTGTTTTTCCGGTTCCCGGTCCTCCTTTTACGATAATGATACTTTTCTTGTTACCGATTTTGCGGATTTTATCAAGAATGACATTGCGCGCTATAATCTGCTCTTCGATTAGGGCGAATGCGGATACATTACCTTCATGAATCAGGTTGGCTGCCGATTCCAGCAGTTTTTTAGAAGGGCGTATGGGGCTGCTGATCATTTTGTGGAAGATCGTTTCGCCATCGCCGTTGCCTAATGCTTGCTGCAGGTGTTGGGCGAGTTCCTGCACTTCGTCGCCGGCGTACGTTTTGTATGCTTGCAGGAGTTCGCTGTATTTCTCATCAAATAAGGTATTGGGTGTTTTGTTTTTGCGGTAATTGTAGCAGTATGCGAGTCCTTCGATATGAAGTTCTTTGCTGCTCAATACTTCGATGAATCCGGTCAGATAATCATTGTATCCTCTTACTTGTTGGGAAGGGTGGGATACCAGCCGGTGTCCTCCGCCTGTGTATGCCTGTACCTGGAATGTGGTGTCTGAATCTTCGTCGTCGACGTTGAAGTTTCCTTCGCAGTCAGTATCCCGAACCCCCTTGTTGTCCCATTGTTTTAATTCGATATGGACTACATTTCCCTGATTTTGTGAGTTCCTACCATATAAGATGCAGTCAATGCGTTTCATGTTGTATGGAACGAGGTACTCGAATGTCACATATGTATCAGTAACTCCGCTCAACTGAAGCAAGTCTTTTATTTTAGGGGCATTATTTCCCCATGACATTAGTTCTGGATTGCTTGGGTGTAAGTTATAATAGGTGGCGGCCTTTGTCATTTTGTCTGTAAACAGATTGGTCATTACATCATGAAAAAACGTAGCCTGCGGTTCTTGGTATAATACTCTTTTTCCGGTCATCGTGTTTGGTTATAATTCGTTATATTTCTTAGCAGTTCCTTTGGCTTTCTCAACCGGATACTTTTGCGCATTCTTCTCTATTTTATCCAGTATGATTTGGGCGACATCAAAATTATATTTATTAGCAATGAGTAATGCGTAATTGAGGACATCTGCCAATTCTTCTTTTATTTTTTCAACATTTGCCTCTTCCGGTGATTTCCAGAGAAAGAGTTGGTTCAGTTCTGCTGCTTCAATGGATAATGCCAATGATAAATCTTTAGCATTGTGAAATTGGGCCCAGTCCCGTTCGTCTCTGAATTTCACAATGGTTTCTGTAAGTTCTTCTATTGTTGCCATATTATGTTGTTTTTTTATTTACTTGCCGATGCAGCATATTCGCACTATTAATTGTCAGCGTTTTGCTCTTTTAAACGGTACAAACCTCATTTTTACAATTACATTGAAAGTACCGGGAAATTCAATGTGCTGGTTTTCAAACTTTTCGATATACGTGTTGTACCGCATTTTTTCAGTCCATTTGCGGAAGTTTCCAATCAATTTTAGAGGGTTGATTTAGTGGGTGTTTCCGCATTGGGGCTACAAATGGTTTGCAAAGGCAAAGATAAAAAATATTCTTTATTACTTCTAATACTTATTGGAAATTATCTTTAATATATATTCTACTTTTAATGTGGTATATACCTAATTAGTTGTTGTATATCATTTTGTTGAATTGAAAATAGCCAACCCCTTTACCGTCAAAAGATACTTTTGTCGCGGATGTTTGGGATTATTAGGGTAGAGAGGAGTAACAAAGCCATTTTGAATAGCTGGTGTCAAATAGTTGGCCATAAAAGTGGGGCGATGCTTTAACTCTATTCTCTCCATTATCATTTTCAATGAACATTGTTCTATCCCAATAGCTTTTACGATTGATAAAAGTGGGGCGGTGAGTTGTTCGGTTAGCTTGTTCGGTACTTGTTCGGTACTTGTACGGTCGGCTTGTTCGGTTGATTGTTGTGGGGCATTGATAATCATATATCTATTTTTTAACTCATGATTTTCTCCCATCATCAGATTTCTGAAAAACAAAATCAAAAAACTCATATCCGGTTCAACCCCTTTTCGCACATTTCTATAATTCGCACGAACCAACGCATTGCGAAAGAACCAAGATTTGTCGGCAAACAAATCATTGTTCACGTCAAAGCCAATGCTGCGTAAATACTTTATGGTAAAGACAGCTGTAGTACGGGTGTTACCCTCACCGAATGGATGAATCTGCCAAATGCCTGATACGAACTTGGCAATATGTGCCACTACATCATCCATAGATAAGCCTTTGTATGAGAAGTTTTTTTCCTGTTCTAAGTCGTATTCTAACGCTCTGCGTAAATCCTCGGAGTTGACATAAAGCACCGTGTCGCCACGAAGTACCCATTCTTTCTTCGTTATATCATAGTCACGAATTTTACCAGCAAACTTGAAGATACCTTCAAAGAGTCTGCGGTGAATGGATGTAAAGCCTGCCACTGAAAATGCAAAGGACTGTTCATTTAAGATTCTGGCAATATTGGCAGACACTTTATCCGCTTCTTCTGTCTCTTCATCTTCGGGAGTTCGTGCCGTTTTCGACTGGTAATAGCTGTTGATGAGTTTCTTTACTTCATCAATATTAATATCGCCTTCAATATGCTTGACCGCTGTATTTTTCAGATAGTCGGAGGTTTGCAAGCCGTCTACAGCTTGAAGCCCAATAGCAGTTTTCCAAGCTGAAGCCTTTTTCTTTTTGTCAGGTTCACTACCTCGGATGTATGATTCAAAATCTATGTCCATCTTAATTATTCATTTTTCAACCCATTTGCTGAAGTCTCAAATCAATTTTAGAAGGTTGACTTAGTGAGTGTTACAGTTATGGGGTTATAAATGGTTTGGCAAGCTCAAAGATATGAAAAATGAAGCAATAGATCAAAGAAAGTGCAGAATTTTTGTACAAACATACTGTATGTTTGATTATTTGTAGTACTTTTATACAGCAATAAAAGAATAGCAGAAATGAATGCAGAAGAAAGTAAAAATAGATTCATCTCTTCTTCGGAAGCGAAAGAAAAGTGCCGTAGTGCATACTATAAGCTTCTCGAAAGTGCCCGTGAAGGTAATATGGTCTGCATTCAACGAGGCGTGTACGCTAAAAATGGAACAGTTGGCTGATACCATGATAGACCTTGATGTCGTGGTGTCTGATGGTATCCTATGCTTGTTTTCTGCATGGAATATCCATGGACTTACCACCTCTTTGCCTCAGGCATATCATGTGGCCATCAAAAGAGGACGGAAAATACGGTTGCCCGAATACCCGTTAATAGAACTACATTTCATCACTGAGGCACTATTGGAACTTGGTGTTGAAGAGCAAGTAGTAAGTGGCGGCTATGAGATTAAAGTCTATAATAAAGAACGCTCTGTTTGTGATGCTATTAAATGTAGAAATAAGGTTGGTATTGATGTTTGTTCCGAAGTAGTCAACAGTTATTTGGCACTTTCTAATTGTAACTTGACTCTCCTGATGGACTATGCAAGCAAACTACGTGTTACAAAGACTCTTGAAAAATATCTCGAAATAAAGCTATGAGCGAAGAAATAAAGAACTATAGGAAAACTTAATGCATGAATAAAAGCGATAGTGAGTGTTTTACATTTTCCTTTCCTGAAGCAAAAGGTCTCGTCATTTCAGGCGATGTGCATGGAGACTTTAATCAGTTGGTTTTTAAGCTCTGTGTGCAATACCGGATGAGAGACGCACTGCTAATTGTAGCTGGTGATTGCGGATTTGGCTTTGAAAAGAGAGAAAGCTATGAGAACATGGTAAGACGGAATGTCAAGCGCATGAATGAAGCCAACAACTGGATTGTGTTTGTGCGTGGAAACCATGATAATCCGGCATATTTTGACGGTTGTGCATTTAGATATAAACGATTTGTAGCTGTGCCAGACTATGCCATTATTCAAGCTTGCTCTCACACTATACTTTGCGTGGGCGGAGCTATCTCTATTGATCGTCAGTACCGCATGAATACATGGAAAGGTAAGTTGAAATATTTAAAAGCAGGAGGTAATGCAACAGATGCTTTAGCAAGGAATATATATTGGAAGAACGAAGCTCCACTCTATGATGAAAAGAAAATGGGAGCTATTTGTTCGCAGTTTACTATAGATATGGTGATCACTCACACATCTCCCTCTTTCTGTGAACTATTCACGAAAGGAAATCTTCACCATTGGATACAAAACGATGATACTCTGCTTGATGATGTTGAAGCAGAACGGGCAGCTATGGATAAGCTACACGAACAACTCGTCCGGGATCATCACCCTGTATCACATTGGTTTTATGGCCACTTCCATCAGAGTTGGCATAACTCAATTGATGGAATATTGTTTCGAATGCTCGACATTATGGAGTTCTGCTCGATGTACTGATTGTAAAAAAGCTAAAGTAAATTATGGATAAATTGCCTACATATCAAGAATTACTTGCGATTAATAGACAATTGGTGGCTGAAAACGAACAGCTTCGTAAAGAGAATGCGAAATTGGGTGAGTTGGTTAAAAGCATTGTAGAGGTTGGTGAAGAAACGAAAAGCGTAGAGACAAATTCCAATTCTAAAGACACTAAACCTGTATTTCAGGAAAAGAAATTAATTATAACATCTTGCTTGTCTTTGGAAGAAAAAGTCACTTTATTCAGCAGCTTATTCAAGGGGCGGGAAGATGTATTTGCAAAGAGATGGTATAGTAAGGCAAGTGGAAAATCGGGATATCAGCCAGTATGTTTGAATGAGTGGAATCGTCAATTCTGTAATAAGAAGAAATCTAAGTGTGCACAGTGTCCGAACCGGCATTTTAAGAATTTGGAGTATGAAGATATTTATAAGCATCTTGAAGGAAAGGATATAGATGGGTGTGATGTAATAGGGATCTATGTTATTCTGAATGGTAATCAATGCAATTTCTTGTGTATAGACTTTGATGATAAACAGTACGCTCATGGCTATAAGAATGATGTCTTGGTATTTGTCGATGTTTGTAAAAGTTGGGATATACCTTGTTCTATAGAACGTTCTCGTTCTGGGAATGGTGCCCATGTGTGGATTTTCTTTAAAGAACCATTGGCGGCTATTAAGGCGCGCAAATTAGGTAATGCAATATTAACAGAGGCGATGAATCGAGATGGTAGGGTTTCTTTGAAATCCTATGATAGAGTCTTCCCCAGTCAAGATTACCTTCCGGAAGGTGGTTTAGGTAATTTAGTCGCCCTGCCACTTCAAGGAAAAGCCAGAAAGAATGGAAATAGTGTGTTTGTAGATGAAACTTTTACTCCAATAGAAGATCAATGGACATATTTATTGAATGTGGAGAAAGTTTCGGAGCCTTTTATCGATGAGGTGTTGGCTCTTCATGGATTATCCTCAGAGTTGGGCGAATTGTCAACAACGAGTGAATCCAAGTCTTGGGAAGCACCCGTAGCACAAAAGATAACAAATGAGGATTTTCCGAAAGAAGTAGTTTGTGTAAAATCGGATATGCTATATGTGTTTCTGGCAGGACTCTCGGGAAAGGTGCTCAATCACATTAAACGTATTGCTTCTTTCAAAAATCCGGAGTTTTATGCCAAACAGGGGATGAGATTGTCTACCTATAATATTCCCCGTATCATTTCATGTGCTCATATTTTAGAGGAATATGTAGCATTGCCTCGTGGATGCGAGGATGTCGTAGTGGAATTATTAATGAATAACCATGTTCGTCATTGTATGAAAGACGAGACGAATCCGGGAAAATGTATCTCGGTAAAGTTTAAAGGAGAACTACGTGAAGAACAAGATGCTGCTATAGCCAGTTTGATGGCTCATAATACCGGTGTGTTAAATGGAGCGACAGCATTCGGAAAAACTGTGACTGCTATAGGTCTGATCGCCAAGCGTAAAGTAAATACATTGATTCTTGTGCATACGAAGGCGTTGCTTGAACAATGGAAATCTCGCTTGGAGGAGTTTCTGGATATTGATTATGTCGAGGAACATACTTCTCATAAGCGTGGACGTAAGATTGCGTTTTCTCCTTTTGGTACACTCGATTCAAACGGAAACAGGCTTCATGGGATGGCTGATATAGCATTGATACAATCATGTTTTGACGATAAGGAGGTAAAACCATTTGTAAGAGATTATGGGATGGTGATCGTAGATGAGTGTCATCATGTCTCGGCTGTGAATTTTGAGCATGTTTTGAAGCGTTGTAATGCTCGTTATGTGTATGGATTAACGGCAACTCCCATCCGTAAAGATGGTCATCAACCGATCATCTTTATGCAATGCGGCCCCATTCGATACTCTGCCGATGCTAAAATGCAGATGGCTTCACAAACATTTGAGCGTCTGCTTATTCCACGTTTTACCTCTTATCGAGAATTGGCGGACGACAAAATGATGTACATACAAATACTACAAAGGATGGTCGATGACGATTATCGAAACCGGCTTATAGCAGCTGATGTGTGTAAAGTATTGGATGAAGGGAGGTCGCCAATTGTTTTAACCAGTCTTACTTCGCATGTAGTGATATTGTCGGCTATGCTTGCTGACTGTTGCAAGAATGTTATTACGCTTATAGGCTCTGAGTCGATGAAAGAAAAACGGTCGAAGATGGAACGCCTGCAAAACGTACCTAAAGAGGAGGCACTCGTGATTATAGCTACTGGGAAATATGTAGGTGAGGGGTTTGACTGTCCGCGTCTTGATACCTTATTTCTTGCATTACCTGTTTCGTGGAAGGGGATAGTGGCGCAATATGCCGGTCGCTTGCATCGTAACTATCCGGGAAAGAAACTCGTTCAGGTTTATGATTATATTGATATCCATATCCCTATGTGTGATGTGATGTACAAACGTCGGTTGAAAGGTTATGCATCTGTTGGGTATAAGATTCAACAGAATGATTCGAAAGATCTTTTTGGTATCGGCCAAGGCGTTATTTTTAATGGAAAGAATTATCAGAATCTGTTTTTTGCTGATTTATCAAAAGCCTCTAAGTCTGTCATTATATCGGCCACTAAATTATGGTTTGCGAAACGTGCTCCAATTCTTGAATTGTTAGCCGATCTTTCTGCACGGGGTGTAGAAGTTATTGTGTTCACGCGCCAACTTTTAGACAAGGATAAGATATTATTAAATAGCGTACAAGTAAACGTGAAAGAAAAGTTGTCGCTCCATACTGCGATTATTGATAAGTCCATTGTTTGGTATGGTAGTGTGAACTATCTTGGTTACAACGCAGAGGATGATAATGCAATAAAGATTGCGGATTCTTTTATTGCAGAGGAGATAATAAAAATCTTGTATGAATGATCGTTTCACTATTTCCTAAATGAATCTTTTTCTCCCGCTATAAACTCTAGTTGAGCTTATGCTCATAATAAATGGCATACAAAGTATTAGTAAATCTTTATCCGCAATCTTTCACTGATTTCAGTATTCGTTCTCTTCTCTGTAAAATATCGTTGTTATATAAGGGCTAATTCATAAAACCGAATTTTTTGCTGTATTTAAAATGTACTATCATACTGCTCACATTTTACATCGATAGATGCGTATTGCAGGTGAGCAATATGGGTTTAGATTTGCGTATTGCAGAAAAACATTAAATTTGCATATGGATGAGATGATAAATATTGAATAGTATGATATTCAAACGTAAATTGTATGACAAACTACTTGTCTGGAAGCGGCAGGAACTAAGGTGCTTCTGATAGAAGGTGCCCGACGGATAGGCAAATCCACTCTTGTGGAAGAGTTCGCAAAGAATGAATACCGGAGCTATCTTATAATAGATTTCAACAAAGTTAGCGACTCGGTTATTTCGGCCTTTAACAATTACATGAATGATCTCGATACCTTTTTCCTTATTCTTTCTTCGGAATATGGTGTGAGGCTTTATCCAAAAGAATCCATTATCATATTTGATGAGATACAACAGTTTCCGAAAGCCCGGCAAGCGATAAAGTATCTGGTGGCAGATGGGCGGTTCGACTATATAGAGACGGGCTCGTTAATCTCCATAAAGGAGAATGTAAATGATATTACCATTCCCTCCGAAGAAAGGACACTACTTATGTACCCCATGGACTTTGAGGAGTTTGCTTGGGCTATGAATGAAGAGCCATTGATGGCATATATCCGCCAGTGCTTTGATAAAAAGGTGCCTTTGGAACAGGGGATTCATGCCAAGGCTATGCTGTTGTTCCGCCAATACATGATTGTGGGTGGTATGCCGAAAAGCCTGTCGACGTATCTGGAGAATAACCGGAATTTCGAAATGGCCGATATGGAAAAAAGAGACATACTGACACTGTACCGGAATGATATAAAGAAGATAAAGTCTGGCTACAGGTCGAGCGTACTAAGCATATTCGACCAGATTCCGGCTTTTCTGTCGCGTTTCGAAAGACGTGTAGTGATGAACCGCATTGAAAAGGGGGCGAGCTTTCCAAAATATCATGATACTTTCTTTTGGCTCTCCGATTCGATGATTGCCAATGAATGCTTTAACTGTTCGGACCCTAACGTGGGACTTTCGCTGAATGAGGACAGAACATATGTGAAGTGTTATATGGGCGATACCGGACTACTTATCAGCCATACATTTGATGAAAATGAAATCTCTGATGGAGAACTTTACCGGGAAATCTTATTGGGAAAACTGTCGGTGAACGAGGGTATGTTCTACGAGAACGTAATTGCCCAGATGTTGGTGGCTGCCGGGCACAAACTGTACTTCTACACGCGATACAATCAAGAGAAGCACCGCAACGACATGGAAATAGATTTTATCCTGTCGAACCACAGCAAACTGAAATATAAAATATTTCCGATAGAGGTAAAATCGAATGATAAATATTCCATTCGTTCGCTTATCCGGTTTAACGAGAGTTTTCGTCAGCGTATAGGAGGAAGCTATGTGATTCATCCTAAAAACCTGAGTGTAAAGGAAGGGGTGGTGTATCTACCTGCCTATATGACTTTCTGTTTGTAGCCTATTCATTCTTGTAATTACCATTTTGCACACAAGCAATCTAGTTTGATTATGTACAGAGAGGGCTTATCGTTCATTTGCATATTTGCACTATTAATTGTCGGCGTTTTGTATAAAAGACACTTACTCCTTTTTTGTGTAATAGTGTGTAAAGCTGTGTAGGGGCATTTACTGAATATCCCTGCTTAAAGATACAAAAAAGGCAACTAACTCGCAATGAATTAGTTGCCTTAAATTTTCTATTTTAGGAATATCCCTGTATAAACACCTCCACTACTTTGCACGGGCTCAACTTGATTCTAAGTACATCCAAGGTACAAATATATGCAAAACGATACAAAAAAGCAATATCGGTAATCTTGTTGATATTTCTTGAGTGTTTGACTGTAACCGGTTTACTTATTATTTTTTGCCGGCGTTTTTTACCGTTTTTTTTACTTCTCATTTTCTAGAATACCAAAGACTCTAAGATTATTCATGTTTATAATCTCAAAATGTTTTGCTATAATTGTTTCTTTATGTGTTTTCCATAATTTATTATTTCGTTTTACTCTTTGAAACCAAGTTCCTTTGCCTGTTTCAGTATTTTTGCACCAAGCTTTGCCTGCTTTAATGTAAGTTTCTGGTTTCTGTTTACCACAGAACCAAAATTGTAGGCAGCTTTTCTTTCCAACGGGGACATATATGAATGTTCTTTTGCCCATTTTGAAAGAGAAAACCATGTAACAGGAGAAACATCTGAAGTATCTTCGATCAGCTTTATTTCAGCTGGAGTGTATTCCGGTACACTATCAGAAGAATCATCTGCTTCGCTTTTTATTTCTTCCTTTAGTCTCTCTATATTGAAATATTTATCAGTCAAAGAATTCCAGCATTCTACCTTTTTACACCATTCTCCTATATTCATACCGGATTTCAGAGGGCTATTAATATGATCCCAGATTGTTGGAATAAGAGTATCTATTATCTGAAACAGATTCTCAGATAAGGTCTGATTTTCCCAAATATAATCAAGGTCTAACTTCTGATTTGTCTTATATGACAATAACGCTATGAGATATGATACCATATTGGCTTTATAGCCTCCCAGTTGCTTTTTTAAAACAATTTTATCTATTTCCTTGAACAGTATAGTTTTTGCAATCATCCGCTGATAATATGTTTTCGTTACTTCAACTGGATTCTTCTTAAGCTCAGATTCAAACAGACGATAATTATTTTCAGCTCCTTTACTTACATCATATGGACGTTGCAGCCAACTCATTTCATATTTGGCCAGATCTGTTTTTGTGAATTTCTTCTGTTTGGGATATTCTATCTTAAACCTTTTCAGATCTGTGGCTGATTTTTTTTGGGACTGTTCGTCAAGGTATTGACCTCTTGTACGTTCATAGAACCATTTACTGGTAGCTTTACCCCCCGTTTTGCTCGGGATCCATTCCTGCCTTGAATATGTTTCCATCAAGACATGATAAGGATCATTTGAACTAAAATCAGAATCTTTGATTGCAGTCTGACTATTTGCATATTTTGAAATATAGGGTACTATAAGATCAATAGGAACATCTTTTCTGATTACAGATAGTTTCATCTGAATAAATACTTTCGACAGATCTGTATTCTTATCCAGAGAAGTCGAATACAGAGAGGCCGTTGTCTGCCCTCCGTTTACAATTTGCCAGTTATTTATTCTGGTTATATAAACAGTATTGTCTTCGTATTCTATTTCTACACTCTCTGCCGTAGTAGATATACCATTGTTGTATGCAAAAAACATATCCGGTTCTTCTAAAATAGATTTTCTGATACCTCGGTTAACTTTTGCTTTGAATTGTAGGAATGTCCTTACATTTTTCTCCAGTAATCCCTGCTGATATTTCCCATATATATCGGCCAGTATTTCTCCGGGGATAATGGCAAGATACGCATCAACTTTCTCGCTGACATCTTCTACCCGGAGGCATTTAAGCCGATGATTGTAATCCGTCAGAAAATCTATTTCTATTTTCTGTTTTCCGGCTTTGATTGCATATTGTTGGAATACTCTACCTATATCCCATAAATAATAATCAAAGCAGATTATATTTTCAACAATATTTTCCGGAACAATATCAGGTGAAGCCAGACCATTTGTCAGAACAAAAAATCTGACATGTTCCAGAGAGTCTTTTGCATCCTGAATTATCTGGACTAGTTCATAAGCCGACTCGCTCGACTCATCAACTTTCTCTATAAGTTTTCCGGATGCTGCTTCTTTATAAAATTTTCCTAATCTTTCATATGCATTTGTAATGTCCGCATCAGAAACATTCTGCAATCCATTTCCAGGTTTCACTACTGTTACAAAAAGATCAAGAGTATTGGATTCCGGATCATAATCATAGGCGTTAACTTTTATCCCTTTTTGTCTGAAATGACAGATTTCCGGCTCCACTACATCTCCGGTATCCTTGATATATTCAATTATATCCCTGGTTATTTCATCTTCCTGGTTACTTCCCTCTATCTCTGTAGAGATAAGTACATTTTCGGCAAAATCTATGGAGAAATCTTTCAAGTTCATATTATATATTTTTATTCAGTTCTGATTCATTTATTTCAAATTTCTGACAAGCGGAAATCATGACGGAGTATTTTATATCACCAATACCTTCTGGCAACATGTCACCCGTTATGCATGGAAAACCACATTCTACTCTGTAAATTTTGATTCCGGAAATGGAGAACCCTGTATTATAGAGACTCACAGTCTCTTTATTGTAGCCACATCTACTCAACTGAGCTTCAAAAAGCCCAAGGGCAGCAGGGTCTTCAGAGATCATATTTCTGATTGACTCAATTTTTACCGGTAACGAGTGTTCCTGGCAATTTTCATGTATATTCAGATTGTATAAAACCAGAAAGAGCTTTTCCAATCCTGTTTTATCCAACTGCTTTTCTGAATTTATAAAGATCCGTTTATGTTGCTTTCCAGCAGATGTCTTAATTTCAAAAGCTATTTTATTTAACTGAAAATCATGATTGGTACGTTTAGCCCCTGTCCAGAATAAAAGAGCTTCATAACCGGAATACTTTTTCAAGAGAAAGTTTTCCAGGAAAGAGAGTTCGCCGAATAGTCCCTGTTGGGATGATAAAGGTAATATTTCTGTACTATATTTTTCAAAAAAAACTTTCCATTCATTCAGCGATCTGGATAATGCTGATTCCAGTGTTCTGAAAGATTCGATATTTATAATATCATTACAGATATCTGAAATGAATAGCTCAAAAATATCATCTGTATCTGGAATCAGTTGGGATATTCTGAGAAACCTGTGATTATAACATTCCCCTATGGAGATGATAACTTCTTGTATATCAAGTCCTCTGAATGAAGGTAGTTTACTTTGATTGATGTAAATACCAGAATTTGAAAGGTCTATATACAGACACCGGACTTTTCTGCCAAATTCTGTTGCAATAAAAACAGAATTATGAGATACAGATGGAATTTTCCTTGCAATCAAAGAATCAGGATTATTCCGGGACTCTTCGTTAATATCTTTCCATATTTCAGGGTAATTAATCTTCTTCATCTTCATTAAGATCTAGTTCTTGATATACTGAATTTACATAGTACTGCATATCTGCAGAATTTCCCCGGTTCGGCCAGCTGATAGCAAATCCTACGATTTTTTGATCAAATTCCAGGAGTTCATTGCTTTTATATCCTGTTATATTTAAGGTATATATCATCATCAAAGGTCTTGCTTCTCGTTCTGGTAATCCCCTAATCTGCTTTCTGGACAAAGTTTTCGGATCAATATTCAGATCCACGGCTTCATCTATTTTGTCCGTCATCATTTTTATAAAAAGCTTATCGTTTGCTTCTTCTTTCAGGGAGCGGCTGATTGGTCTGATTTCATGCCCGGCAAATGTGATCACCTCTTCTTTTTTCTGGGTTCTGTCCAGAGTTATCAATGCAATATTCCAACTGTCGAAATCAGTGATATTTTTTGCTTTTTGAAGTTCAAGGTATTGCTTTATCCTTTTGGAATTTGCAGCAGGAAGTCCTTTATAAGTCTGATAGTTGTCAAGAAACTCCTGAATGATTTCAACAGGTTTACGAAGCCAGACTATTTTGTCCGACTGATTTATATCCGGTGTACCAAGATTTGTTATAAAGTCAGCAGTACAATCATAATTGGAAGCTATTACTTTCTCGTTATTCGGAAATGAGGTTGTTTCTGTACATGTTCCTTTGTAATTAAGGCGGAGATGAGTGGAATCCCTCATTTTCATAGTGCTTGTAATCATCATATCCGGATGTGATATAATTCTCAAACCAAATTCCTTTGGGGTAAGCTTCAATCGCTCCATCTCAATGAATTCTGAACGTAATGCTTCAAATGCTGTTGAGATATCCCGGTACCAGCCATAAAGAATCTTCGTTGTATAAATGCGGCAAAGATCTTCATATCCAGGCCTGTATCCAAACCACCTTCCCATCTGCATAAGGGCATCATAAAGAGATGTTGTGCGGGTAAAATAGCTCACTGTCAATCCTTCAAGAGTAAGCCCACGGGATAATTTATCTCCCCCCACGGCAATTACGCTCAATCCGGTTTCTTTTTTAGTGGTATAATCAAGAATATCTCCTACAGTGCCATTTATAATAAGACATTTATTTTCCAGTTTTCTGACGGCCTTATTTAGATTTGGTAGGATATCCTCCCATAAATGTTTAGCTTCAGACATACTGATAGTTGTGCGCATATGATCTTTTTCATATAGAATTTTTAGTCTGCGTATTGTATCTGGATTATTATTGATTATATCATTCGATAAGCTTTCCACATATTCTCTGACAAGTTCGGCGATTCTATTCTGAACACTTGTATATCTTGTACAATGGATAAGCATCGTATTATGCTTTTTTGATTGTCCCCGATACCAACGGATAGCCGAGGATATGATAAAGGAATCAATCGCTTCTTTAAGACTCTCTGAGAGAATTGACGGACAATAATCTGCTTTGTGCTTCAAAGGGACAAAATCCGACCCTTCAAGTCCGGAATCTGTTATATAACGATTGATAGGTAGTCCTAGCTCTTCGCTGTCATTCAATCCGAATACTTTTTTAGGGCCAAAGTAGTTGGATGGAGCATCAAGTGTTTTAATAAACGATTCCGGAAACAAATCTTTTCCCAGAACAGAATGGGGATAATCATGATGTATAAATATGTTTGCAAAAGGAGTTGCTGTGTATGCCAGATAAACCTTTTGCCGGAATAGCTGTAACAGCTCTCTGATACATTCATTTATTGCTGTTGGATCAACTTCATCACCATCTGCATTGATATGAGGTTTGGTATTAACTGAGGCCTGGTCAGCTTCATCATCGACAATCAATACCGGAAGATTGTTAAATTGCTTCATTTCCCCATCTTCATAAATAAGATCTCCATCGAAGGTTTCAATCCATCCCTTAAAGTATTTGGTCAGATTTTTAAGGATAGATTTGTTTTTCTTGACAACAAAAATCATACATCTGTCTGCAGAAGGAGGAGTTCCATGTGATTTTTTCAGATTAAAATCACCATTCTTACGGGCATCATAATTGGATTCAGTAAATGTATCAACCGGATGATATGTTTCTCCGGGAAGAGTGGAAACACCAATTCTTTTTATTTCTGCCTTTTTACTTGTATCTCTTCCCAGAACTTCTTCATCTATCCGTTCCTGAGTTTGTTGACGCAGATTTTCATGCATGCCGGCGAGCACGATTACTATCTTGTAGCCACTATCAATAGCCTTGTTTATGACACCCATAAAGCTGGCAGTTTTTCCTGATTGTACATATCCGACAACCAGTCCCCGCCGGTCAAACGGTCTGTTCTTTATCATTGGGTCTTCGAATAATTCTATTATTTCATCAGTGGTTTTATCCAGATTTTCAACAGTGGAAGTAGCCCATCCTTTTACATAATTAAGATACTTCTGATATCGTGGCCAGAATCTGAAGTTAATATCTCCTTCCGCTTTTTTCTGTTTATACCATTCAATATGATCTTTATTATCAAAAATAGTATGTTGCTCACCTTCGTCTACAATGATATTTACTTCCTCTATGAGTTCTTCATTCAGAAAATTTTCAACTTCTTCAATAGAAGAGAATGTTTTTGCAGGATGTAGTATCTGATCAACCGGTATCCGGGGAAGGATACTACTTATTGCAGTACTGATAGCCTGTGGAAATGGCATTATTTTCTTGAGTGTTTCGTAAATGCTTCTTACATTTACCTTTATTTCATTGTAATGTATCATAGTTTATTTGAATATTTATTAAACATATCTGTAACTTTTAAAGCGTCTTCAGCATCAGCAATTCCCATTCCTGCAGCAACCATTACGGAAATGAGTCCGGAATATAACTTCTTTATTTCTTCTTCTGCTTCCGGATGCGCTAGAGTTATATTTTCATCATAGGCATCATTAAGAATCATTCCGATTGGGATGGTGCTTTCAATTATTTTTATATAGGAAGAAAAAATGGAACTGTTATCCCCAAGCATATCCGAAAGCAAAACAAATAGTGGGTGTTCCGGATTGATTTGATAAAATTTTTCCCCTTTCCTGCTTCTGGCAATCCAGGTGTAGAGTATCTCTTTTTTCTCTCCTTTTCTCCGAACATATGTTCCTCTGTGTGTATATACCTTAATACCTTTGGCAATAGTGTCAGCACATATGCTGATAATGTTATTACGTATCAGATCGGGAACCTTGGCAGACGCTTTTTTTACATCTATCTGCCATTCCTTATCCAATTCATTATTTATATCAACACATATGCGTACCAGGCGTTGACTTTCACGTTGCCTAAACTTCAGATCCATCCATGAGCCATCAATGATAAGTCGGTTATTCCGGTACAGGTAAATTCCCTGATGTTCAATCCAACTCCGAACAAGGTCATATCGTCGGGCTTCACTTTTTGACAATCTTGATTCGTGCGGTAGAATATACGGTTTTACTGTAATTATCGAATTGTTTATGGTAAAAAAACTTTCTTGCAACTCTTGAGAAGGTTTATCGTGAGAAATAACAAAGGGATTTACAGGGATAACTGGTTCTCCGTTAATAAAAATTGCCAGGGATTTGTTTTCCATTAATCTGTGGAATACAAGGCCTAGGTATTTTTTTACATTTTCAAATTTCCGGTAAAAATTATTTTTATCAGTTGCCGGATTGCCAGTTTCTGCCAGACGATCAAGCTTTTCCCATAATACGATTGTTCCGGTATTCTCTTTAAGATTTCCCAGCTTTGCAGTGGAATAATCATCTATGGAGGTCTTGTATAGAATCCATTCTTTTTCTTCCTGAATTTTATCAAGATCCCAGGCTCTGAAACTGGATGAAATTCCATTGTTACTTAAAACACTCAATCTTCTGCACTGGGAAAAAGAAGCAGTTTTCAGCCCAAAGCCAAAACGTCCCAGATCACCTTGCATTCTTATATCTACAGGGTTAAAACTCCCTAATTTCATCGCATTTATCAGCCCAGCCTCTGACATACCTTTTCCATTGTCTTCAATACGTACATATGAGCCAAAGATAGCGATGTTGTATGTTATGAATATCTTATTGGCTTCTGCTGTTACAGAATTATCTATAAGATCTGCTATTGCTGTCTCCAGTGAATATCCGAAAGATCTCATTGAGTTGATTTCTTTTTCCGGATCTGGTCTTACTATTTCATACTGAAGTTTATTCATCACAGTTGTCTGGCTATGTTTTTCAAATCATCATAATCTATGACTCCATAATATTTATCAAGGAGTTTATGACATGTCGGACAAACCTGTATGTAATCCCCGATACGGACATCGTCTATAACAGAACTATTTGCAGATAGCTTTTTAATACAATGGTATTCCATCATATCCTCACCTAATTTTCCGTAAATCTTATTCAGATCAGTATCACAGATACTACACAGTCTGGAACTGTTTAAATGATACTCCTTTACTTTCCGATAAAATGAAGTATCTGTTTCTTTATTTTTATGCTGTTGATATTGATTGTCCTTTTTTTTAGTGTTTCGGTGTTTGATATTTTTGTCAATAGGGTCAAGGCTGTCACGTAATATATGTGCAATGCTTATATGATATTTTTTTTCTATATCTGTCACTGCATTACTTAATAGCTTGGATTCTTTATGATATTTGTTGAATATTCTCCTGAAAAGACCGGTTCCAGAACTCAGTAATCCTTTGGTATTGCAATCCGGATCACAGCTCCTGAAATTACTTAACCGCAATGATACTGATGCTATGCTTCTGAAATTCTCGGGACGTATATCGCTTCTGTATATTGGTAATTGTTTTAATATATTACTTAGTGCAATGATCCTGGGATTTCTCCCATGCATCTGACCATAGTTCATAGTGTTATAAAGGGCGAGCGTAAGTATTAATTCTTCTTCTGTCCAGGGTAGTTGCTTCTTTCCGGTATTACTACATAAGCAGTATTTCTGTTCTATCTTTGTTACAGCCTCTTTAAGCTTTTTGTGCTTCTTGTAAAATTTCATAAATATTATCCTGTCAAGATTTGAACAGGCAGAAAGACCTTTACCTATATAATCAGGGTCAATAGCAGAAAAATTACCCAATTTGCGGGATATACCATTTACATTCCGAAATGTATCATTATCCTTAAAATCAGGATAAACACCCAGCTTCCTTAGTTTTTCACTCATCTCTTTTAATACAGAAGATGAATATTTTTTGTCTCCTCTTTGTATTTCAAAATACAGATCAAGAGTGAGAATCAGCTCTTCTTCAGTCCAAGCGGGTAATCTCATAACTAATTTTGAATACGTTTATGAACAAATAAATAATGGAGAAGCGCATACATTGTATTAATACTCAATCCATTTCCAGCCTGTTTATACAACTGATGATCGCTCACTTCTGCTTTTTTAGCATTTTTGAAGAAATCATTGTCAAATCCCTGAAGCATTAAAGCTTCTTTAGGTGTCAACTTTCTTACGGGTTTTTTATACAGAATTTCTTTTTCTGTATTTTTATGGCTGATTCCCTTCTGTATATAATCATCTGAATAATAATTATCCTGGCATGCACGGTGCATTTTTACCATTGTTGCTGTCAGTGTTCTCGCAAGATCAAGGTCAATCTGGGATTTCGATTTGAAATTTTTTGAACCATCAGCCAGTATTGTATGTTTGATTTTCTCCGAAAGATAATATTTTTCATCTACCTGTTTATCAAGTATGTCCAATACATTATTATACATACACAGAGAGTGATTTCTTATCGTATTGAAGTTTTCGACTATCTTTTCAGATGACAACTCAATATCCAGTGCCCTTTTGCTACAGACAATGAATATCCTAGAACGACGCTGAGGTAATCCGAATTCTTTAGTATCAAGAATAACTGTTTCCACAAATTTATATCCTCTTCTCCGGAAAAAGCTGAGTATTGCCTTCAGCGTTTTTCCTGTATTGTGTTTTTCAAGATGGCGAACATTTTCCAGAACTATAAACTTAGGCTTTTTTACCTTTATGATATTTTTAATACTGAACAGAATAGTTCCCCGCTCGTCTTCAAATCCTAATTGTTTTCCCATCAGACTGAATGCCTGGCAAGGGAATCCCCCCATAAGAATATCAAAATTCTGTAACGTTTTTATATTTCTGTCAGAATCTGCAAAACTTATAATGTCATTCATCTCCGTTTCCCCGGAAATATCATAATTGGCTTTATATGTTTTGATAGCATAGGGATCTATTTCAGAGAAAGCAACACACTCCAGAGGAATGTTGAAGTCTTGACTTAACAATTCGGAGGCTTTTCTGAATCCGCCTATTCCTGCAAATAATTCTATGTATTTCATTGATAGAAGCTTTTTATTGTTTTTGCAATTATATACGCCAATCTTACCGGAACAGCATTACCAATCTGGTAATACCAGTCGTTCAGAGTACCACGGAAAAAATAATCATCGGGAAAAGTCTGTATACGGGCAGCTTCGCGTGGACTCAGACCTCTTGCCTGGGTTGGATGAATGTACATATGACAATCCCTTCTCATGTGTGAAGTAATTGTTTTACAAGCCTCATCCGCATTGAGTTTTTTGTACTTGTCCTTGAAAATAGTTTCACGATTTTTATATTTTAGGATATCCTGTATACTTGCAGCTGTTGAATCTTCTCCTGGTTGTAGTCTCCTGAAAATTTCGAGATCATTATCATTATTATACCTTGACTTGTGATTCAACAGATAATTCATGTGCCTCCCTGAATTTATCATTGACAGGAATTTATTCTCTTCTGTGGGACGTTTTATCATTGTATAACCGTGATTTTCGCTGTTCAGATGGGAACTATTAATGTGAGGATTAGTTGCAATCTCCGGTAATCCGAACAAAGCATCTTTCAGAACATACTTTTCTGTGTCATTCCGGAATGAGTTCAGCCTCATTTCTATTTCAAGAGATGAAATACCGATTTTATTCCCTATCAGAAAGTACCGTTCTCTGTTTTGTGGCACAGCAAAATCTTTTGCATTCAATACAAACGGAACAAATTCATATTCTGCATGCGTTATTTTACGGATATCATGTTCAATCTCCTGCTCCTTATTTCTCATTCCCTTCACATTCTCCATCAAAAACCAGTCAGGCTGAATTTCAGAAATCATATCCAGAAAAAACCTGTAAAGAGAATTTCTAGGATCGTCCTTTAATGGCTGTCTGTTTGCTGTTGAAAATCCTTGACAAGGAGGACCTCCGGTGACAAGTCTTATGTTTTTGAAAAGGTGCCGGTAGTCATTTATTCCTAATGAAAGTTTTTCTATATCTCCTGCAAAAAAATGATCTACAGGAAGACTATGATTGAAATAATAGGTCTCAAGAGCCGAAATATTATGATCATTCGCAAAAAACGGAGCAAACCCCGCCTGTGTTATTCCAGTACTGAGACCGCCCGCACCACAGAAAAAATCCGCAAATAAAAAATCAGAATCGGGTTGAGTCTTATTTTTATCAAGATATCTCGATATAAACTGATTCTCTTTCTGTGTTTTCTCAATGGTATAGTAAAGATTGTTTAAATCTAAAAATAAATCTTCTCCCAGCATTTCCCGGTATTCTTCATTAATCACTGGTTCTGAAGCTATCAGAACCGGTGTTGATTCAAAAGACAGGATCGTTTTCAGCTCCTTTGAGATTTCTTTTGCTTTTACGGCAAATCTGGCCTTGCAATATTTGTAGTAAAAATCAAGCATTGTCTATTTGGCATTTAATCATGTTAAGAATGTCATTCAGTGTGCTTTCCCGTTTCTCTTTTCTGAGACTACATTCCCACACTGTTATCACATTCCATTTTAAGTCTTTCAGTAATTCATTATTTTTCCTGTCGTTTTCTTTGTTGATATTTATTTTATTCTGCCACCACTCTGTTCTCGTCTTAGGAATAACAAAGTATTTGCATCCTTCGTGACCATGCCAGAAGCAACCATTAATAAATATCACTGTACGATATTTGGGCAAAACAATATCGGGGCTCCCGGGAAGTATTTTGGAGTAGAGACGATAACGCAATCCCTGGGAAAAAAGATATTTCCTAACCAGAATCTCTGGCTTTGTATTCTTACCTTTGATCCTGCTCATATTAAAACTTCTTGTTTCTTTAGAATGTATGTCCATTAATTTGATCAGATTTTCATTCTCAATTACTCCCTTACCAACTCCCAAGCCTTATCATAATTGTATTCCACATCGGGTTTCAATATGATATGAAGTTAAATTCCTTGTCAGCCCTTTTTTCTTCCATGTTGGCAATAAACTGCTTCTGCGTAAGGGCTTATCTACAGAATACTCCATATATGTCTTGTTGCAAAGAATCAGCCTGTACATATCAATATTATGATGAGCCATCGTCCAATATAAATCAAAAAGGTCACAACCTTTGCGACGCTGATATAAGGCACGTAGTTTTGTTTCTAAAAGTTCTTCCAATTCAGAACCAGTCAACATGTATTTACCCGTATACCATGAATTCTCAACTTCATAGAGAATTTTCTTTAAACCCAGCACATTGATATTTTCACGGGTGTTGATCTTGATTTTCAGCCGCATGTTAATTACCGACTGCATTTTGGTTTCAATACGATAAATTATCGTATTGTTATGGATATGCTGTTTTACTATCAATTTTGTTCCCAAAACTGATAATCGTTCCCATATTTGTTTAAGGATCGGATTAATTGGCTCGGAATTGATTTGTACTAAATCAAGATTTACGGAGTAGCGTACCTGCGGAAGCAAATATAATTTGTGCAAGACTGTCCCACCTCTGAATGTCAATGAATTTTTCAATAAGCTATTTGAAAATATTTCAACCAGTGATCTGGCAATTTTCAAATCCTGTTCCACCTTAGCGTCAGTTGGCCAGGGTGCTTGTGATTTCCAATCTTCAACGTATCTGCGTGGTATCATAAATCACTTTCAATATCTATGTTAATAATCACTTTCCATTTGCTATCTGTTTCACCTTTTTGGGGCTTTCCAGGTGAAAGCGGAATGGGAAAAAGATTCCGCTCTTTCACTACTTTCCACATAGCATCCGATAATTTTTCTTCTTGCAAAACTCTTTCCAGTACATATCCCAACCGTTGTATAGATGCTGTAGGCGTAAATCGTTTTGCCACTTTTGCAAGTGCCACAGGTTTTATGCTTTCGGTCAGTTCCTGTAGTACGGATACAACACGATTAACCCCAAACTTATCAGTGAATGAGAACAAATCCAGAGCTGTCAGTTCCGGAGAAGAAAGATTTATATACCCAGAATCCGTTTTTTGAGGGACAATCCCATCCTTAGGCCAATCACTCTTGTTGAGAAAAAATATTTTCAATTTTTGATTTCTGACATCTCTGGGAGCAGGGCTATCTGCCATGACAAAATACTCCATTGGCTGCTGATGTGAAACTCCATATAGCGCAGCAGCAGATAATAAGGCCAGGTAGTATCGCTTATTCAACGATTTCATTAAATCATTAAGAAATAGATATGGCGGAATCATACCCTGGTTGGAATATTCCGGAGGAATAATAGCATAAAAACCCTTACGGATCTGAGCAACCTCTTTTTTAGCTTTTAAACGCCCAAGACTTTGATTTATCGCAGTATCCGATAAATCAAACTGTTCTCTCAGTTCATCCAAAGTAAATGTATAGCGCCCCTGTGAGCGGACAGAGGTCAAATACTTATTCAGATAGTTGCGCTTGAGAGGTGTTGTATTCATTAGTTTAAATTTGCAATTTAATACCACAGGCAATATAAATTGCAAACATACACTTTTTTTTATTGGGTTCCAAATATATCTAATTAAAATGTAAAGTAGTATCCTATGGAAGTTTAAAATGAGGGTGTCAAAACTCTCGTGTAAACAAAATCACCTCTGCTTCAAAGTTGATATGACAGGGAATTTCTTATACTCCTTTTTTCGGCAGCTACTCGATCGCTATCGACTACGATCTTGCAATGGAAAATCTTTTGCTCTATCCGCTTCATAAAATTGTCAACGACGGCATCAACAAACATACTCTGTGTTAGATTGGATATTTTCGACAGGAGATTAGGGAATCCATCTGCGTAAAAATGGAAGTCGATTTGTCATTGCGATTAATGGTCATCGATTGGTGTTTCTGCAACACTTTCCCGGAGCGATCAGACAGGGGGCTGTGTCGCCGACCACCTGTCCGGAAAAGATGTTATCTGCGATGTTCATTATGTAGGCTAAGTGCCCGAGACTCTTCTCCATATTACTATGGCGGGTTTTCGAACACTCTCTCCCAAGTCGGGCGTAAACCTCTCAATATATCTGGTTCTCCACTAATTTACGCAATCTAAAATGTTCAATTATGCATGTTTTTGTGACAGTTAAGACATACAGCTATCGTTTTTTTTGTCGTGCAATCAGTGCTTTTCCTAAGTTAATTTCCCTTTTAGGTTCTTGAGTTTGTGCACATGGTATATTTTCAAATCTTTGGTAATACCACAATACTTGCATTTCCTTGCCTGCAACTTGTCTATCAAACTTGTTCGTGTAAGATTATATTTCGAGCGTGGCATATTGTCAAAGTGAGCAACTTTGACTTTCGCCTTTCGCTTGAATCCGTAATGATACAATATAATTGTTTTTTTTATTGCCGTATTTATCCTTGAAGCGTATACCAAATTTCTTTCCTATCCGATAACATTTCATAAGATGTCTCTTATAAGCGTGATATTTGTATATTGAATACATACTTTATGAATGGTAATATGAAACCCAAAAGGATTCAAACTATAACTGGTGATATGTATTTAGGAGTTTCTTTGTTATATTCAAAAAAGGGGAAACTGGAAAAAGAAGTAAATGAGGATGAGGGATATTATTTAACATTTCAACAACTGATAAGCCTTATAGGATAAATTTTCCAGCAAATTTTATTAGGGTGCGCAATCAGACAATATAGAATTCAGATAAGGTTTGCACCTTGCAGTGTGACTGCACTGTGCCTTTATCTTGTCGTAAAAAGGGGGTGAATGTGAGGTTTTACGGGTGGAGATATGGCTGTTCGGAAGAAATGTATTATCTTCGTGGAAACCAAAGATAAATATATGCTGTGCTGATATGAAAACGAATAAGGCTGAAATATATAAAAATGCGTTCCGGCTGTTCTTACAGGACAATTACGAGAAGGTGACGGTGGTAAAACTGGAGAAAGCTATCGGATTGTCGTGCCGGGGTATCTATCATCATACGAAAGATAAGTTAGGGCTGTTCAAGGCGGTTGTAGATACCTATATCTTTGAACCGCATAAGGTGGAAAACAAGTTCGTGTTTGCGGAAGATATTTCATTGCGGGACTTCCTGCAAACCTATATCGAAGGGGTGGAAAGGACAATGGATTATCTAAGCAATGAACTGGGTGTGGATAGAAAGGAATGTGCCAAATGCTATTTTCAGTTCTTGTTCCAAGCGTACAAGTATTATCCGAACTTTGTGGATAAAATGGATGCTATCTTTGAGAAAGACCAACAGATGTGGCGAAAGATAATTGATAAGGCAATCGCTTCGGGGGAAATCAGAAAGGATATTGCCACGGAAGAGGTCGTCGATATGTTCCGAATGGCACATCTGGGAATGTCATACGTGCTGGCTTTTACCACGGGACTTGATACCGAACGATTGAAACGGCAATTTGACGCTGTATATAAACTGCTGAAATGATTCTTTTGAACGGAAATTGAACATCATTCAATCTTTTATGTGATATGTGAAGCACCTTTCGGGGTGCTTTTTTTGTGTCTGCACGAAATAAAATACAGCAAACACTGCGTTTTCTGAAAGTTTGTGCTATATTTGGAAAAACAATAATGATGAAATAATATGAAACTTAAAATAGTATTGATAATGGGATTACTGAGTTTAGGATTAAATACCAATGCACAACAAGAGGATTACGGTGAAACAGAAAAGAAGCATTTCCTATACGATTTTATCGGAGATTCTGATTCATTGGGCTTGATTGATAAAAGGTATGTGGACGCATGGTGGAGCGTTTCGGATTCTGCTTCGATAATCCCTTTAACCCGAAAGGAAACACGAGATATTATTAAAGCCTTTAAAAGCGGAGCGTTTTATGATGCAAGTGTGATAAAACATGATGATGTTAAAAATGAAGCCGGGGAAATAATAGAATATGGCATGATAGAAAACATATCAGTACAAGCAAATCTTCCTCCAAAGACCTATTACATATTTGTTGGAAAGACCAAAGAACTTCCTTATGAGAATGGTAATTTTTACATAACAGACATTACAAGTGTTTCACTCTCTAATAAATGGAAAAAGAAAGTGGATGCCATTATTAAGAAATATTGCTCTAATGAGTAGTTATCGAAAAAGAATGGATAGGAAGCGAAAAAGGATATGTGAGGTAACGGGGTATCTTTGTCGCCATTGGAATATAAAATATATGAGCCATGAAAATACTGTTTATCATTATAGGAATATTGGGGATATTCTCTTCCTGTACAAGTAGAAAGGAAAGGCTTGCAGAAGGAGAAGAATCAATTCTAAATGGGTATGAAGTAGAAAGAAACAAATTTCGTCCCGATTCTTTTCCATTAAAAGGGGAAACACTGTACCTGATATTAAGGGAATATAATTTTAACAATGACGGTACAAAGAGTGCAGACGCAGAAGCCATTACCTTAGCACCGAAAGAAAGGGAAATAATTATACATGCCTATATGGGCGGACAAGGAGAAAGGCAGAAAAGGGTTGATATTGCAGATAAGAAAGATGTAAAGACGGAGAATGAGGAACAAAGACCTACTTACCCTATTTTCGGTTATTGGTTGTTTACCGACCAAAAAGACGGAACGGAAGGTCAGAAAATATTGCCATATATGAACAATGTTTTTGATTACGGCTCTACTGATACAAAGGCAAAGTATGCATTGTTTGGTGATGAATTTTACGAAAAGGTAATTTTGACTAAAGAGGATCAGCGGAAAGTAGATTCGATTATAGCAAAATATGATTTAGGACGAAGATATGATAAAATATATCTTGTGGATAAAACCAGCCAAAGAATGTTTGCCAAAACTGTTGAATATGAAGTACTTGATACCGCTACTTTTAACAAGAAGGCTATGGAAGAAACAAGCTACCCTATCCCGGAATATAAAGTACGGGGATATTGCGATACTTTGCCTGACAAGGCTATCAAATTGTGCCAATATTATTATGACCGGAAGGATAAACAAGATGCTTTTTATCGAATAGAAGTAATCAGACCGGATTACATAATGGCAGGAAAGATTTACGGTGAAACAGGAATGATAAAGGAACAATATTGGGCTATAAATGATAACCGCCTTCTTAGAATTGGTAACACTTACCATTATGACTGTACAGGAAAACTGATAAAAACAGTTTGTGAAGATGAAGGATTTAAAATTAGCTTTCTACAATTTCAGGAGATACTTTGGAAAAATGGGTACTATATGCCGAATCATATGCAAAACGGAACAGTACACAAAGAGCGCACTATCAGTTTTGGAAAAGAAGTTGTAAAAAGAGAGGGAGAAATCCCCTGTTATATATATAGTTACATAGACTTTAATAAAGAGGTGACAATCACAGTAAACGGAGTAACCGGACAAATCATATCAAAAGAAATAAATCTGGTAGTGGACTGATAGTGAAATTGATTTAATATCGGAAAATTATAAAACATACAGACTATGAACATGAGAGATTTAGAAATTATGATACAAGAAATTAGAGATGCTTTTGGCGATATGCCTTATCCGGGTACGGAGTATATAACGAACGACTTGGAAGGGAATGATCTGGAACGAAAGCAGATACGGGAAGGGGTCAGCCGTTATGAGAACTGGCAGGATGTGCCCCGTGAATTGCTCCTGCAAGAACGGGATGCGTTGCCTTTATTTGAGCCACAGGGGTTCAGGTTCTACCTTCCGGCGTATATGTTGTTCGCACTGGAAGATTATGAGAGTGCGGACATGATACCCGAAAGCATTGTTCATTCGCTGACATTACCGGATGCCGGAACGGAACTATACGAGTTTGTACGGGAAAGGCTGGTGCTGTTCAATGAGGAACAGAGGAAGGCTGTACTACACTTTTTGGAATATCTGGAACGATGCCATGCGGAAGATTTTACGGATATATGTGTGGGCGATTGGTGTTCGGCTACTCCACGCAGGGCGATTGAAAGATGGTGCAGACTTGTTACTGACGAAATATAAAATATATGAACCATGAAAATACTGTTTATCGTTATGGGAATATTAAGTTTATTTAGTTCCTGCTCCGGCAAAAAGGAGAAGCAACAGGAGAAGGAAAAGCTATATTCGTGGTATCCGAGTGAAAGCGCACCTTATCTTTATCCTACGACTATTCATGTAGGGTATTTCGGTATGCCGGACAAAAGTACGGTTTATATACCGAGTAAATCGTTTGTTGGCAATGTGTGGGGAGTGGGACAATCATTGCACGTTGTGGGTGAAGAATATAAACCTTTACCGGAAGCGATAGAGATCGTATGGTTGTCGTTTACTGAAAACAAATTTTATTTTGTTTCGGAGTGGTTGCCAAAAAACAGATTACAATCGTTATTTGACACGGTTTGGATGAATGTACAGAAAATAGAACAGCGATATGACGGACTTGTTGTTGGCATGGCTCCCTATGGAATGATACAAATATGGGCGGTTGGTGACGGAAGAGTTACAGAGGTCTGTTGTCTGCATGGGGCGGAAGTGCCCGTAAAGATGTCGGAATTTCGCCCTCGTGCTATTATTAGCCAAGATGAATATGTCAAGTCCACTATTGAAGATGAACCAAGAGTATATGAGAACTTAAAGAAAAATGGTTTGCCTGACAGTTTGTTGTTTGAAAATTACCGTAAACGTTTTAATTATCATATAGTTCCTGAAATAGAAATGGAAGATGTGGATTTGACACAAATTGCAGTCCATTATTTCAACGGAGAATATGATGTGATTTTATGGGAAAGACTGAAAGAGAATCTATATTCTTTACAGGCTCGTCCCCGTAATATCTATATAAGTTGGACGGCAGGTAAGGATCAATATGAAGTTAGATTCGTATTTGACGAGCAAATGATTCTTTCTGCTTTTGAAAAGGTGTTCGGCAGTGATTATCCGCAGAGGGATGATTTTGATATTGTGGAGCTTTACGAAAAGTTGTATGGTGAAGGAAAGTTGCCGAAAGGTGATTTTACCATTCATATTGATAATGAAGGAAATCCCACCGGAGTAAGTCTGAAAACAGAGAAAGGGGAAATGAGTGTACCAACTGATAAAATACAAATCTTAGTTATCAAAAATGATAAATTGATTTATGAAAGTAGTAATTATAACGAAAGCGATTGGTGGGGGTATTAAAAAATTATACGGATATGGAAACAACATCAACATTAAGCCAAGAACTGGTGCGGGCAGCGGTGACGGCAGAACCGGAGATTGCGGAGAAGGTGCAAGCTCTGGTGGAAACAATGGAAGGAATGATACGAAGCGGCAAGGATGCGGGGGAATTTGCCGGGCTGGAACAGCTTGCCGAGGACGGACGGGTAATGCGGTTCGTGGCAGATACGCTGAACAAGCTGCCGGAAGCGGTGACATACAGTGACAAGGGTTTCGAGGCGTATGTGATGCTGGTTGCCTTGTCACGGGAAGATGTGGCACTGCGGTATGTGTTCCGGTTATCGAGTTGGTATATCAACTACGGGTGCAACAGGGAACTGCTGTACTTGTGCCGGATATTGCACATCTATCCCGAACGGGGGTATCTGAACGGGGTGTATAACCGACTGGCGCAATATGTGCAGCAAATGAAGCGGAAGCGTCCGCACTGCACCAAGAGCGAGGAATTGCCGAAAGGTGCAACGGAACTGGAAATACCTATTGCCTGTGTAAAGGTAAAGGAAATGACGGGTGAAGAGTTGTTGCAGGCAGAGGTGTATCTGGGCATGGTGAAGAATAAAAGGCTCGTGGAGAAGGTTACGAAGCACTGCATGAAGGCAAAGAATACGGGACATCTGGCTGACCTTTGCGGGTACAGCCTAAGCACTTTCCGGCGGCTGTTCCGTGAAGAGTTCCGTACTACTCCCCATGAATGGCTGAAAGGACTGCGGAAAGACAAGGTGAAGAACCTGCTCACACAAACAGACTTGCCACTGGTGGAAGTGGCAGAGGTGTGCGGGTTTGTGTCGCAATCGTACCTGACGGAGTTCTGCCAGATGAATTTCGGGGCAAGTCCGGGTGAGATACGGAAAAATTGATAGTAAAAATAAAGATAGGGTTATGAATATTAAAGTGCTATTAATTATAGGTGATTATTTATACGACAATACCCTAATAAAACGGTAGAGTAATTTCCCAAAGGCTCTACCGTTTTATCATTCAATTTAGATATATACTTGAAAATCTAAACTTTCAATATATCTACCTCTTGCATCTTCACCAGAACTTTGGTTAATTGTTACATGACTTGTTTTTACCTCAATGCCGTCAGGCATGAAAGAATTCATATAACTACATATTGAATTCTCTAAAGTATTAACATCTGAGTAACAAGGAACTTCGCAGATAACTCTCACGATTGTATTACCTACCTGTTCAAATAATCTTGGACTAATTTCTTGATTAGTAACATAGCCTTTTGCTGTCGATTTAATTTCTAACATATTCGATATAATTTAGTATTATAATGCAAAGGTAAAGCAAGTTTTTCGGCTGTACAATAGAATAAGTGTTTTACTAATACTGCTATAAATCATTTACTTATACTTTCAAAGTTTTCAGATATAGAATAAGGAAAATTTGTATATATGAACAGGACAATAATTTCAATCGAAATACAAGACCACGGTGGTAAAGAAGCTACTATCATAGTCAAGGGAGAACGTAATAATCAGATTTTATTTGAAGAACAATTCGAGTATAAAGATGAAGAAAAACATCCTTTGTGTCTTCATCTTCTGAAAGAACGGTTTATGGAAAAAGATTTTGCCGAAGGTAAGAGTTTGGGCGTTATTCCTCGGATTGAGATTTATAAATAAGTCAGTAACGACGAAAGATACCATCTGACAATGTTCTAAGTACATGACAATGAAACTAAGATTACAAATTATATTCAGGATATTGTGGGGAGTGTCCTGCCTGCTCTATTATGCAGTAGGTGTGGCAGACTATATTGGCTTTTGTGCGATTTGAGCGATTATCGAAAAAGAATGGGCGGGAAACAGAAAAAGTAATATTCGGATTGCCAGTAACTTTGCAGCCGTTTTTAGAAACCTAAAAAGGATTGCATGGATAAATTTTTTGATTCGATGTAATATTTCATTTGGGGTATTACCTTGTATTCGTCCTTTTCCGCTTTGGATAGCTTGCAATATTCCTCGTAAGGGATGGACTTGTTACTTTCCTTGTGTACCACGAACTTGAACCAATAGTAAACGGGGAACGAGCGTGCGCCCTTGTTTATGCTCACTTCTTCGGCTTTGGCTTGGTTGAATGTAAGGAACACGGGCAAAGTGAATTTCATAAACTCGGTGTAAAACAGCAGCATTAAGATGTTAACGCCATTGTAAACCGTTCCTCTTAGGTTGCGGGGGAAACCGTGTTTAAGGCTCGTTATCCACGGTTTTTGCCAGTCGCTTTTCAGACTTTCGATTTTCTTGATAAGTAAATCGGTGAACACGGGAGAAATTTTCTCGATGGTGTTGTTCGTTGTCGTTGCGATAACTTTACGCTTTAAAATTGTTACTACTTGTTTTTGTTATCATCGCTTGCCGCCCCAACCAAATTTTTTCCCTTTGGCTGATTGGGAAGAACATTGACAATAATCAAGAGCGGAAAGGGAGAATTGCAATCATCTGAAAAAATGGTAAATACTACCCGCAGGGTGGAGATTTGGCATTTTTTGCGGATTTGCTTTCTCCCCCGCCTACCTTCGTCAATGTTTTCCCAATCAGCCCTAAGGGGGAAAATTCAACCTTTCAGTAAATTGAATGAATGATAGATTACTTATCGGAACAAGCCGGGAATGTGCTGTTATGAAAGCCGGAAAGTTCCGTTTCCGGAAAGGAAAAGAAATATAGGTTGGTAATGCGGGGTGGAAAGACAACTCTTTGGCGTGGGGGATTCTTCTTTTGCCGATTTATCGGATTAGAAAGAAGGGTACACCACGACAATGTGTTGTGTGCGTTGGCGAGGTGCTTTTCGTCCGGTTTACGGTAAACGGACAGAGCAATCAGCTATCCGGCTTTTGCGGATGGCCGTGCGATGGCAGTGGCGGAAACGGGCGGAAAGTTCCGCAGACAAAGGATTATCCTTTTAGTCACGGCAAAGCCTAAAGAAGAAAATAACAGTTGAAAAAACGGGTAAGACAATAAGGGGCTGCCGGGACAAACATCAGGGAACTTATTTGAACGGGATGGCGCACGGAAAGTTTCGATGAAATCGAAGCTCCGAGGGACAGCACGGGCGAATGTGTTCCGTTTGTCCCTTCCGGCTTTGCGTACACTTTTGGGCATGGAGCTTGCCGGAGTGCTTGAAGGTGTACGGGAAGCTGGAACAGACCTATACCGCTGACGGGTGGGTGGGAGTAAATAGAATAAAGAATGTAATGTAGGCAAGGCGTATTTACACGTTAGGGATTGCAGGGGAAAGCCCACAGCTCCGGCGAGGACTTGTAACGGAAAGCCCGACTGTTTACGGGAACGCCCAAAGAATATCCGTATCACATATCATGGGCTGGCATTGCTTTCCATATTTACCCGTCATTATTCCTGTTCGTCCTCAAAAGCGATGGTCTTGGCAAGGAAGAGACCGATCACAAATTTCGCTCCGTACTGGATCAGTTTGCGCTTTGTTTGAATGAACCCCTCTCCGGTCGTTAAAAGATCGTCAATTAGCAGGCAACATTTGTCCTTGAAATATTCGGGATGAAATTGCAGGTTGGCGGTCTTGTCCTGCCCGTGCGTGCCTTTGAATTGGGGACGGTCGGCAGTCAGGGTGATAGCCCCGTAGCCATCGGCTACTCCGATGTCCGCCGACAGTTTCCGGCAAAATTCTTCGTAACGGATGTGGTTCTTCTCACGGGTGGATGCGGGAATAGGAACGAGTACGGCACGGTGCTTGTTCTCCTGAATGGCACGGATTCGGCTGATAGCGATGGAAAAGAGCTTGACGGTGAGGTCGGTTTCGTGACCGGACTTGAATTTGAAAATAAGGTTGGAAACCTTCTTGCCCTCAAAGGTGATCTTGTCGTTACGCCGGACAGGACAATAATCATACAGGTAAAGGCACAGGCTGCCGTCCAGACGGAAAAAGCCCTGAAAACGGTTATCCAACGGGTAAAAGGCTTTTCGGAAGTCGTTCAGGAAGGTAAAAACGAGAACGTTGTTCCAGAAACGGGCTTCGTCCTCGCTGCCGGACTTCAAATAGTACATGAAGCCTGCCAAATGTCCGCTTTCGTACAAGCCCATGCCGATAGTCAGCTTTTCGTTAAAATAAGTCTGGCTGACGATGTACCAGCCGCAACGGGCAAATTGGGCTTCGTAATCGGAACGGGTTTCGAGCAGGAAATAGAATTTGCCGTCATCCTCGAAACGGATCACGTACTCGCACCGGAGGGCGACTTTACATAAGATACGGTTTTCTTCCTCGACGGTTTCGAGGGTAAGGGGAAAGGTGTATTGTGCTATAAAAATTGGGCGTTCCATGCTTAACAGTTTTGTTCTGTTGCAAAGAAATGGATTCCCGGAGAATCGGCAAACTAAAAACGGGAAAATATACCGCGCGACAAGAGAATATGTTGCTCTCTGCACCAATTTGCACGGTATCGGACATGACAAAGCTACATAGGCAGCGCAAAACAGGGATAAGCCGTAACATTATTGGTATAATGAGTCAGAGGCTGAAACCGGATTTCGGTTTACGGCGCACACTTTGTTGCATTGAAGCTAACATTTGGTCATAATTCTGTTCGGAGGTCTTTTTTGGCCCATTCTCAATCCATGCCAATAGTTCATCTTCGTAAAAGTAGAGTTTCTTTCCTTTCTTGTAATAGGGGAGGAGCCCTTTGCGTACAAGGGTGTAGATGGTGGACTTGGCCTTTTTAATGATTCGTGATGCATCGTCTATCTCTATCAATACATGCTTCTCCGATTGCGTTGGTTGAAGTTTCAACACCATTTGTTTAACTCAGCGACCTGTTCGATCAGATAAGTTACCGCAAGCGGTAACTTATCGAAAGTGATTTCATCATTATACATAAGTGCATCTTTTTTTAAGTTCGACGCACAAAGAAAATCAGTGATTTTATGGTGGATTCTTTCATCGGGATATAACTGTTGTAAGCTTTAATGTTGATGATCGTGGTTGTATATCAGAATATTAAGGTGTATGTAAGGTTGCTCATGTAATGTTGCCGCCCAAAGAGAGAAGAAATTAATATTTATAGTTTCTCCTTAATCTTGATAATGCATGTTCCTTCTGCTCTTAGTTTTCGTTTTATAGTGGAAATCTCACTCTCCTTTAGTCTTTCGGCAAATACCCGTTTGACAAAAGTTGCTGTCTCTATTCCTGTTTTCTTAAACTGGTTGCCGATATTCCAACCGAAGTGCATTAAATCTATTGATTTTAATGTGGCATCAACAGCAATGGGTATTTTTATCTGTTTGTACTCATTCTCGGTAGCATATTGAAAGAAGCGGATATGCTCACAGAGTTGTTGCAACTCACTCTCGGTCAGATATAACGCAAGTTCCTGTACGGTGTAAGTGAGGACGTTTTCTAAAACCTTTGCTTGTTCTTGCTGAATCTTCTGCTGAGCAGTCTGTTTATACTCGTCGTAGTTGGGAACGGAGATTTCTCCGTTGGGCATAGACCCGATAGGCTCGACCTCCGGTTCGCATTCTATTTGCAGATACTTCTTTTTAACAGTCCGCTCTATCACAGGCAGCAACCATACGTCAATTATGGATTGAAAGCTGAGATAAGCGGCTCCGAGCAACAAACACACTATGACAAAAGCCACAAGTCCGGAAAACTCATCCATTTGTAGTTCCGAAATCACAAGCAGGCGCACCAGTACAGCAATGCTGAGTATTGATGCAAATAGAATACTGTAAATAATAATGTAGTCGTACTTTCTTGCTGCCATATTAATCAATAGTTATCATTTGTGCGCAAATATATACTAATAACTTATTGATTTAAAATTTCCGGGCTATGTGACAGCTTATGTCGTTGAAGTGGTAGTCTTTGTCTACCCTTACAAGAGGTAAATCCACAATAGCAAAAGTTGCTACTGTGGATTTATAGACTATTCAATACCGAAAAGCTCCGGCATTATCTTCTTGTTCAGAACGTGAAATTCCATATTGGGTGGCAAGTTGTTGCCAATTTGATACTACTTTCTTTGTCTGATTTATTATTTCATCCGAGGTTGCATTATCTAATCCGAAATAGGCAGCAACACTCAATGCTAATTCGAAGTCAAGAGAATTATCATCTTCTGAAATATTCAGTTTTAATCCCATGCCATGTTCATCTGGGTTGATGTCGTATGCAGGTGAGAGTGTCCAACCTTTAGGCGTAAGCAGGAAACCATGATTGCGAAGATGGTCATCGCAATTCGATACAGCGATATTGAAAACGATGCGTCGCCATAATTGTTCGAGATTCTGCGATACATTGTTGCAATTTCGTCCAATCCACTCTGCAAGTTCTAAATAGCTGACGCCTTCTGCTGAGTTGGTACCATCCGTATAACCTAACAATGTCATAGCAGAAGCGAAGTGTATTCGTTTTCCATTTATCCTATCAAATCGTTTTGTGAGAAAAGTATGCTGCCTGTTGCTGAACTTTTGTGCCCTGCTTTCAGCCATCTCAATACCGCATTTTCTTGCCATCTCTGCGGTAACAGCTTCCCATGCTCCCATATCTTTGGTATCGTGCCCGCTTGGGAATTTTGCAATCCAAAGTGCTCCATTATTATCCAGAATATTTGCTTTTGGGCGAGCTCCTCCTAATGAGGAACCGGGTGCTATGAGCATATTGAGCCACTTGGCATATTCTGCATCGTCTTTCAAATTCTCTTTTTCCAGTTGAAGACTTGCATATTCAAGGTCGCGAATGGATGTCCACGGTGGCGTTGCCATGGCTTTATTATTGTCCATAAATTCATCGTCGGGCGATAGTTTAAATCGTAAAGCTCCCATTCGGTTGCCATCGTAAATACCTAATAGATAATCAGCTTCGGTGAGTGTTCTGCTCGGTCTGTTTTCTAAGCGGGCATTGATCGCTTCCCGTCTGCGCATCAACATACGTCCCCAACGATCCGGGGATGAATCGAGAAACATTCCAAAATTGCTTTTGTCGGCCGGCAAGTATTGTTTCCCAGAGAATTGGGCTAAGTCAGGATCCAAGACTCTGAATTGTTTGTAGGTTAGCCAGTCAGTGTTATTCTCAAAAGAAAACACTTCTTTGCCGCGTAATACTTCACTATGCAACACACCCATTTGAATTGGAGAATCGCTTTCTTGCCAATCCATATATACATATATATCTTTGATCTGTGCCATTTTCTATTTTTTTGAAGCTCGTTTTTTTACTGTTAATTTAACGTCTTGCAATCTACGACCAAGTTCATCATCTTTTGCGACTAATAAAATATCCTTGTCCAATCCAAGGACTGCTAACACGCGAAAATAATACCCGATAGCGACACCCTCGTCTCCTTTTTCTATCTTGATGAGTGTGTTTCGTGATATCCCGGCACGCTCTGCAATTTGTTCTGAAGAGAGGTCACGGCGGAGGCGTGCATATTTGATATTTTCTCCTAAGGTTGTCAGCGTTCGCTGTTGACTGGGTAATAAAGCTCTTTTCATGATGATAATGTATCTGATAATGCGCAAATATAATTAATATTGTTCATGATTGCAAGCGTTATTAATCTATTTTAGAGAGATCTTATTTGCTGACTCCCGTTTCTTTTCACTTACCAGTTCCGCATATATTTGCGTAGTCGATACGTTCCGATGGGTCAGCATCTTGCTGACGGTATATATATCTGTTCCGGCAGCAATTTGAATGGTCGCAAAGCTATGCCGGCAGCAATGGAAAGTGATATGTTTATTTATCTTAGCTTGCTTTAGCCAGTTTTTAAGTGGGTAATTTATCATACTTCGGCTAAGTCCCTTAAACACTTTCCCCGTTCCGACTTCTCCGCAGAGTTCAAAAGCCTCGTGGCTGATGGGGAGCGTGGCTTCGGTTTTGGTCTTTTGAGTGCGGATACGAATGCAATAGCCGTGGTCGGGGGCAATACCGAAGTCCGACCATTGCAGGTTCATGATATCACTGATACGAAGTCCTGTCAGACAAGAGAACAGAGAGGCCGCTTTGAGAACAGGGATGTCGCACGGTGTTGCAGCTAACTGTTTCACCTCGTCCAATGTTAGATACTCTTTCTTTACGTCCTGACATTCTATCTTATCCAGAAAGTCGTTGATATTCTCACGTAGCAATTTATCACGATACGCTATTTTTAGCAAACCTCTGAATGTGGAGTAGTACCCTGCTGCGGAGTTCAGAGATACTTTGTGCCGCGTATGCTTTAGCTGTTTGGCATTCAGCAGATAAGTTCTGAACCGCTTGCATAGATCAACATTCACTTCACCAAACGAGCATTTGCCCTGCACGAAGTTAGAGAAATGGGCGTAGACCACTTTCCATTTCTGATCTTTGCTACGCGTCATTTTGGCAAAGTAGGCCAGGAAATCAGCTTTCATCTTGTGCTTGTCTAAGAAGCCGAACTCTTCATTGATTAACGACTGTACCCGGATACAGCGAATCGCTTCTGCCTTGTTCAGCATATCGTTGTTGAACTCACGCTCCATTTCATTCTTTGGGTGAGCGTAGATATAGATACCGAGATATTCCCGACGGCTCATTTGCATCGTTTCGGGGTTACGAACTGCCGGATAATAATCCAGATAAAGTGAAATTTTGTCGTTACGGATCGCTCTTTGACGTACTGTAACTTTGGTACATGTGTGTGTCATACAATTGTTATTTAAAAAGTTATACATATAAATTTGGTGGCAAAGAAAATCAGTGATGCAACGGTGACCACCATCACCGTCGAATAATTCACTCTATTTTGGGCGCTTCAAAAAGCTTATCGAGTTCAGGCCGTGAGATTTTGATGTATTTGCCCACTTTTACCCGTGGAATATTGTGATATTTGGCATAATGATAAAGTTGATCACGTGTAAGGTTGAACTTCGTCATTGCTTCAGCCACCGTATAATATTGCGGTTCATCGGGCTGAGCTATTCCTTTGGCAATATCAAAGTGCTTTTTAGAGTAACTTACCATAATCCCCTCTTTCTTTTTAGGAACTGCATTCTTTGAAGCAAGCGTATAGATGGCTGCTAAACTCATACCGAATTTATCCTGAATCTCCTGTACGCTATACCACTTAGTGATTTCCGGGTCAGCAGCTTTCTTGCCGAAATAATTATCAATATGTTTTTTACTCCAGTAAGTTTTACCACGATTAAAAGTTCGTGGAATGTTATGCTTCTTAGCAACTACAAATATCCACGAATCAACTACATTATATTTCTCTTTGACTTCGGCGGTGGTGTAGAACTCGGTGATAGGGGTAATCTCTTTTTTATTTCTTTTTTCGTAGGGTTTATTCTCAAGCATATTCTCAATATCGCTTCGTCTGATAAATGAAAGTCTGCTGCTGATTTTAGATGCTTTCAAATGTCCTGCTGCAGCCATTTTATAAACAGCTTGCCTTGATATACCTAATAAAGTTCCTGCTTCCGCAAAAGATAAGAACTCTTTGTCCTTTATCATCTGTATGGGTTGCTGACTGATAAGAATATCTGTTTTTGTTTCAGTATCCTGAATTCGCTTGTTGCGAGTAATTTCTTTATAAGCTTTGCTATTACAGCGATGAGAACAATATCTCGTTGTTGTTTTCTGTGCGTAAAAAACTTCTCCACACCACTCGCATACCTTCTTAATTCTAATGTTACTACTTGCCATTTTTGCTCATTTTTAATGTTATACTTCGCTTTATTTCTCCCGATTTCTGTCAACTATCGTCAACCATTGTCAACCATTGTCAACTTTCTCTACGACCTTTCCAACCAGTTTTCAGTTGCAAACCTCCGAGACCCAAATACGGTACAAAAATGAGCTGAAAAACAAGTATCAACGATGACTATCGCTAATACGAGCAAAAAGAAAGGCGCTCATAATGAACGCCTTATCAATCAATAGTAATTTATGCTAATCGTTGGTAATCACCAATTATTTCCCGATGCAAAAATGCTGAAAAATATTTTGAAGTATCATATCATTCGTTACTTCCCCTGCAATATCCGAAATGAAGAAAATACACTCCCGTATATCTTGCGAAAGAAAATCTCCGGATATATGTGAATCAAGCCCATCCTGCACTCGATGGATAGCATCTAAAGCTTTACTTAAAGCTTCATAATGCCTTACGTTTGTCACAATAATATCATTTTGTGTAACCGTAGGCAGATGTGCTGCGTTAATAAGCATCTTTTGTAACTCGTCGGTCTGTTTACGTTCTTTTGCCGATATGAAGATAGATTTCGTGTATTCTTTAGGGAAGTTCTTTAATAAAGCAGATAATTCTTCTTTCTGCTTTTCCTCAATCAAATCCGCTTTGTTGAATACAACAATTAGTTGTTTCTCCTCACAACGAGGGATGATCTTTTCTGATAATTGCTTTATCTGAGAAGATGCATCAGATGAATCAACCATCCAAAGTACAATCTCCGCTTGATCCAACTTTTGGAATGTACGTTCGATACCAAGACTTTCAATGGTATCATTTGTTTCCCGGATTCCGGCAGTATCAATGAATCGGAAAGTGATGCCACCTATATTAATAGTATCTTCAATGACATCACGTGTGGTACCATGAATATCACTGACGATTGCTTTATCCTCGTTCAGTAATACATTCAGTAAAGTTGATTTCCCTGCATTCGTTTCACCGATGATAGCCACCGGAACACCATTTTTAATGGCATTCCCAACATTAAATGAATGAACCAGTCGGGAGATAACCTGCTCTATTTCATCTGCGAGTCTTCGCAATGCCGAACGATCTGCGAACTCTACATCTTCTTCGCTGAAGTCAAGTTCCAGTTCAATCATGGAAGTGAAGTTCAGCAACTTGTTGCGTAGATCTGTTAACTCTTTGCTAAAACCTCCCCGCATCTGACTCATGGCCAAACGATGAGTGGCTGCGGAAGAAGATGCAATCAAATCGGCTACAGCCTCCGCCTGACTTAAGTCCATCTTTCCGTTGAGGAATGCACGTTGAGTATATTCTCCCGGCTGAGCCATACGGCAACCGTTCTTAATCAACAATTGCATTACTTGCTGAAGAATATAGGAAGAACCATGACACGTGATTTCTGTACTATCCTCTCCCGTATAGGAATGAGGAGCCCGGAAAAGACTCACAAGGACTTCGTCTATGATTTCTTCTCCATTATAAATACGCCCGAATGTCAGCGTATAAGGCTTTTGTTCACTAAGTAATTTGCCGGCTTTGGCTGGTTGGAAGATGCGGCTTGTAATGGAAATAGCTTCAGGACCGGAAACACGGATGCTTCCGATGGCACCTCCTTGAGCGGTAGCAATAGCGCAGATAGTATCTTGATTCATTATATTTCTTTTTGGATGATGCAAAGATAATTGTTTCTAAGTAAAAAAAATAAGATTAGACACAACTTGTGCTTTATTTGTTTATATTTGCTGTCGTTCAAACAATGCACATACAAAATATAATGATAGTCTATGGAGCCGGATACAAACTTATATTCACCGAATGAGAATAATGAGATCATACGGGAAAATTCACAAAAGAAACTTTATGTACTTGCCGCACATCAAATAGCTTTATGGGAATATGATATTCCGACAGGAAAATGTAGCTTTACGGACGATTACTTCCGCACGTTAGGTTTGAAAGAGGTTTAAAGGCATTAATGACTTTTACCATTTCGCATACCCCGGAGATATAAATGCCTATCAGACTGCTTTTGCTAAAATGCTTGCTTCGGAGTCCAAAGCATATTAGATACAGGTTCGTTGTGTCGGAGAACATGGTGAGGTGATTTGGCTGGAAGAACATAACTGTAAAATAATAGAAGCTTTACCCGAATTTATTTTCATCTTTGACGAGAATTTCTTTATAACGGATGTGCTGATGGCGCGGGTACGATTCTGCGGTATCCGGTAGAAGTTGCCGAACAGAGTCTTTCTATTAAGATTGATTCTGAATCCGTACGTCATAAAAAGATTTTGGTTGTGGAGGATATCGAATCGAACTTTGCCCAGCTGAATATCTTACTGAAGAAAGAGTATATTATCCTGTGGGTGCGTAACGGACAGGAAGCAATCAATAGCTTTATTCGGGAAAAACCGGACTTGATATTAATGGATATTCGTATGCCTGTGATGGATAGTATTCAAGCTGGATGCAATGCAGTTTTCTCCAAACCATATTCTTTGGAGAAACTGAAAGAAACGATTGAAATCTATATCGGATAATTAATTTTCTAAAAGGAGACCAACATTCTGAAAGTTAGATTGTTATTAAACTAATAATAACAATCTAATTTTTGTTGGAATATGGAGAAAGTGAAAAAGATGCTCCTCATCGGAGCTAGCGGCTTTGTTGGTTCCGCTCTGCTAAATGAGGCATTGAATCGTGGCTTTGAAGTGACAGCTGTAGTTCGTCATCCCGAAAAAATAAAGATAGAGAACGAACTTCTGAAAGTAAAGAAAGCGGATGTCTCTTCGCTCGATGAAGTATGCGAAGTTTGCAAAGGAGCGGATGCCGTTATCAGTGCATTCAATCCGGGATGGAATAATCCTAATATATATGACGAAACCATCAAAGTATATCTGACTATCATTGATGGAGTGAAGAAAGCGGGAGTGAATCGCTTCCTGATGGTAGGTGGTGCCGGCTCACTATTTATTGCGCCGGGATTACGACTGATGGATTCGGGTGAAGTTCCTGAGAATATCCTGCCTGGAGTTAAAGCCTTGGGAGAGTTTTATTTGAATTTCCTGATGAAGGAGAAAGAGATTGACTGGGTATTTTTCTCTCCGGCAGCAGATATGAGACCGGGAGTACGTACCGGACGTTACCGTTTGGGCAAAGACGATATGATTGTGGATATCGTGGGTAACAGCCATATTTCAGTAGAAGACTATGCGGCTGCAATGATCGATGAATTGGAACATCCCAAGCATCATCAGGAGAGATTTACGATTGGATATTAATAAAGAGGTTAATCATTATATAAATTTGCTTGTGTAAAATTTGAGTTAACAAGTAAAAATAATGGCTTGAGGCATACATTTTGACGTATGGTTCAAGCCATTTCTTATTTTATTTTCCGATATTTGCATTGTGTCGGTATTGTAACACAAAATGAAACAAAGAAGAAATACTTAATGATATTCTGAACTATGATATTCAAACAAGAAACTCAAATCTTAAAATGTACCTTTGAGAAGGAACATTTTTCTAAAGTAAAAGCTGCCTTCAAAGATAGATGGCCTGTTGTATATATTATCGAGGATGACGAAAAGGGACAAGCCTATATAGGAGAGTCTACAAATATATGTACCAGGATTTGTGATCATTGGAATAATACCGAACGCAGAGCTTTGAAAAACATATATATTATCTTTAATAAAGTCTTTAATAAATCTGTAATCCTGGATCTTGAAGCATTTCTTATCGGATATATTGTAGCTGATGGTAAATATAGACTCCAGAATGGCAATGGTGGCCAGCATGTTCATAACTATTATTTGCGTGATGAATATCAGAGAGAGTTCAGACACATTTGGCAGCTTCTTCAGGATGAAGGTGTTGTCAGGCATGGAATTACTCTTCTGGAGAATCAAGACTTATTTAAATATTCTCCATATAAGATTTTGAATTTGGACCAATTTAATGTTGCTGTGCAAATTCTTACTGATCTGAAATCTGATTTAGGGAATAATAATCAATCCCGTTCTTTTATAATTGATGGAGGGGCAGGTACTGGTAAGTCTATTCTTGGAATTTATTTGCTGAAGCTATTGATTGATGCAAAGAGTTCACCTGCATGGACTGCGGAAGAAGAGGCATTGGATGAGAATCTTAGTTATATAATTGGACATTTGAGCCCGGACTTAAGAGTTGGGTATGTAGTTCCTACACAAAGTTTTCGTGAGACATTGAAAAAAGTTTTTGATGGAATACAGGGACTTGATTCTAAAATGGTACTTAGCCCCGAAGATGTTGCCAACTCGGGTGAAGGTTTATATGATCTTCTGATTGTTGATGAATCACATCGTTTGAGGCGTCGTCGTGCATTATTTAATTATGGATCATATGATAAAGCTAACGAGGCATTAGAGTTAGATAAAGAAGCGACGGAATTGGACTGGATACTGGAAAAAAGTTGGTATCAGCTATTCTTTTATGATTCCAGACAATCGGTGAAGCCTTCTGATGTGGAAGCACTAAGATTTTTCTCATTGTCTCGGCAAGAGGATACCCGGAACTATAAGCTTACTTCTCAGATGAGGTGTAAGGGTGGAAATGATTACATAGATTATATTCATAATATATTGGAGTGTCAGCAGGAAGAAATGCGCACTTTTGGGTCATCTTATGAGCTGCTGCTGTTTGAGGATGTTGAGGATATGGTATCTGCAATTAAAGATAAAAATAACAAAATGGGGCTCTGTCGGAATATGGCGGGGTATGCCTGGCCTTGGAAGACGCACAAAATGACACTGTCTAAAATTCAAAAAGAAGGGTTATATGATATTAAGATAGAAAACAAATACGAGGTAAATAATGCGCATAAGTACATTTGGAATACTACCCAGAAAGACTGGATAAACTCTGAAAATTCAATTAATGAGATAGGCTGTATACATACGACGCAGGGGTATGATTTAAATTATGCAGGTGTGATAATAGGTTGGGAGATAGACTATGATCCTATAAATAATATTATTACTGTATCTAAGGATATGTATCAAGATTCTAAAGGCAAAGAAAAGGTGGATGGAAAAATATTACATAATTATATAAAGAATATTTATACTACTCTTTTGGAAAGAGGTATGTATGGAACTTATATCTATGTGTGCAATGAATCTTTAAGAGATTACTTCAAAAGATTCTTTACCTTTGTTCCTCATCGCACCAAAGGCTAAAACCTCTCTCTTATTAGAAACTGTATATATGAATCAATAAAAAAGACCTTCACTAAAGAATTATTAATGGTTTTAGTGAAGGTCTTTCATGGTAATTGATATTATCCTATATTCTGTCGAGCACAGTCTTAATCAGTGTATCGATTGTATTCTTATATCCGGTATTAGCCTCTTTGATCAGTCGGTTGGCTATTACCATACAGACGGTCATTGCCTTATGTCCCATCAGTCGGCTAAGTCCTGCAAGTGCCGAACTTTCCATTTCGAAGTTGGTAATCTTAAAGCCTTTATATTCAAATGTTTCAATCTTATCATTTTGTTTCGGGTCTGCTAACGGAATACGGAGCTCACGTCCTTGTGGCCCAAAGAAGCCTCCTGCGGCAATCGTTACACCACGTACCATATCTTCTTTAGCAATCCGGTCAATCAGTTCTTCACTGGCATCAATAACATAAGGCGCAGGGGCACACATATTTCCCGACCAGCCCATGTAGTTAAGGAAAGCACGTTCGAAAGGAAGATCGCATACCGCATTACGTCCGGCATAAAAATTCAATAATCCGTCGAAACCGATAGATTTCTGTGAACAGACGAAGGTGCCTACCGGAGTATTTGGCTGCAAGCCGCCGCACGTACCGATACGTACTAACTCCAGTTGGCGGAACTTTTCTTTTTCTTCCCGTGTCTCAAAGTTGATGTTGGCAAGCGCATCCAGTTCGTTCATAACGATGTCGATATTATCGCAACCAATTCCGGTAGAAACCACTGTGATTCGTTTACCTTTATATGTACCCGTGATTGTTTTGAATTCGCGGCTTTCCACTTCGCATTCTTTGTTTTCAAAGTGAGAAGCTACGAGTGCTACACGTCCTGGATCTCCTACAAGGATCACTTTATCTGCCAGCCATTCGGGCTTTACGTGAAGATGGAATACCGAGCCGTCTTCGTTGATAATCAGTTCAGAGGATGGAAAGTACTTTTTCATGTTATTGAACGGTTTTAGTTTTACAATAAGTCGTATATATAAATAGAAACGCCGGAACCGGATTTTAGTTCGGAAGAGGTATCTTTCTTTTCTTTTGCAAGTTTGTCAAAGAGAAGATACGTAGATGAACTGAATAGGAATCAGGTTCCGGCGTTTGGTAGACTATTTACTCAAAGGCTGGTTGGTGGTACCACCAGTCGTTGGTTTGGCAATGTTTTCGCGCATTGAAGTATCGGCTTCGATATTTTTCATACGGTAATAATCCATTATACCCAGATTGCCGCTACGGAAGGCCTCTGCCATTGCTTTAGGTACTTCCGCTTCCGCTTCGATTACTTTGGCACGTGCTTCCTGTGCCTTAGCTTTCATTTCCTGTTCGGAAGCGACAGCCATTGCACGGCGTTCTTCTGCTTTAGCCTGTGCGATGTTCTTGTCTGCATTAGCCTGGTCAATCTGCAAAGCTGCACCAATGTTTTTACCTATATCGATATCCGCGATATCAATAGACAGAATTTCGAAAGCTGTTCCTGCATCCAATCCCTTGCGGAGTACAAGTTTAGAGATAGAATCCGGATTTTCGAGTACTGACTTGTGGTTTTCCGAAGAACCGATAGAGGAAACGATACCTTCACCTACACGGGCAAGGATGGTATCTTCTCCGGCACCACCGACCAGCTGCTTGATGCTGGCACGTACTGTTACACGAGCTTTCGCTATCAGCTGGATACCGTCTTTGGCTACTGCAGTAACAGGAGGAGTATCAATCACTTTCGGGTTTACAGACATCTGAACAGCTTCAAACACATCACGTCCGGCAAGGTCGATAGCGGTTGCCATCTGGAATGACAGCTCAATGTTGGCTTTCGATGCGGATACCAGCGCATGTACTACTTTTTCTACATGTCCTCCGGCAAGGTAGTGGGCTTCCAGTTCATCACGGGTGATGTTCTTCAATCCGGCTTTGTGGGCTTCGATCATGCCCGGAACAATGATATACGGCGGAACATTACGGATGCGCATCAGGAAGAGTTGAATCAACGAGATGTTAACGCCTGATACTTTAGCCGACAACCAAAGGAAGAACGGCACATAATGGAAAAATAGTATTAGGAAAATAATACCTCCAACAATCAGAACGATAGGTAAGTACAAAGATGTTTCCATTGATAATTTATATTAAGTGAATATTATATTTTGTGTTTCTCAACTAGAATGGTACCGTCAGTGATGCGGCTCACAATGATGGGAGTTTTTTCATTGAGGAAGCCATCTATCGATCTTACTTCCACGATGTTACCGTTAATCTCAGCATAACCGATTTGTGCCAGGCGGGTAGTGCTGATTCCTGTGTCGCCTACCTTGACGCTCTTTTCCGCACTGCGGTCTACTTTCGAGTCAATATCTTTTTTCAAAGCCAGCTTATCCAGCATCTTCGAACGCATGAACCAGATAAGCGAGCCGATACAGGCGACAGCCGATATCCCTAAAGTGATAAATCCTCCTGCCATACCCAGATTGGCGAAAGCGTAATAGTTGGCATAGAGAATACAAGCAAGTGCTGAAATGCCAGCCAGGCTAATCCCCGGAATGACAAACAGTTCAACCAAAAATAGTATTACTGCAGCAATGATGAGAACGGTGATAATCAGTATGTCCATAACTCTGTATTATTTTGATTTTGTTTTTTCGGCATTACGCACACTTACTCCAAGAGCATCCAGCTCTTCATTCATTTGCAGAATTCTTTTTTCCAGATCAAGGATTGCGGGAGCAAGTTTTTCTTTTCCTTGTTGATTGGCGCTTGCATATTGCTGGCGCAGACCGTTCAGTTTATCTTCCTGTTGCAGATAATCTTTTTCCAGTTGCCGGTAACTTTGGAACAGTAGCTTTGCTTTGGGTGATTTGAAGTCACTCAACTGATAATAGGTCGTGCTATCATCGATGACAAACTCGAAATCAACCACACGACGTTCCTGTGGCTTATGATTGATTGCCTCTTTCAGACGTTGCAGTGCCTCCGTTACTGTATTTTCATCTTTCCAAGTTTCCTTCAGCGAATGAATCTGTGCCAGACGGATCATCTGCTGCGGGTCCATCGCCTCATAATTATAAGTCTGTTTAGACGAATTAGGAATGAATACATAGATGCAGACTTTCTCTTCGGGCTGGAAACGGTCGGAGGCAAACCAACCTAGATTATTGTATTCGTCGATGACGTACATATAATCATTATAAGGTGAATTGAACGGCATTCCCACATTTTCCGGCGTCAGATAAGAGTCCGTATTTGTGTTGTAACGAGTGACAAAAATATCATATCCTCCCAGTCCTTCGCCATCGGTTGCATAATAAATAGTAACGCCATCCGATAAAACAAACGGGTAGTTGGCGTTTCCGGATTCGTTGATGCTGCCGGGCAACGGGCGACCGTTGCTCCATTCATTCAGTAATTTATTTTTGGAGAATATATCCAGATTTCCTCTTTCTCCCTTTTCGCTATAATAGATTTTATTACCGATTTCTGTTTCATAAACTGTTCCCGGATGATCTCCTTCGGTTTGGAAGAATTCGTTGAATGTAAATAGCTTGCCAGACTCTTCACTGATCTTGTATGCGCTCAGGAAATTTGCTTTATCTACCACGAAACTGTCAATAATGCACACGTCTTCTACTCCTTTGAGCATACGCAGGTCAGCTTTGCTCTTTTCCAATAGAGCTTCAGCTTCTTCCGTCGATCTTTTGCGTTTGCTGAGGTCGGCGATATATTCTTCAAAGCAGTTGACTGCATCTTCGAAACGATAAGTATCATTGTAAGCTTGTCCCAGATAGAGTTGTCCACCGGCTACCCGTCTTTTTACAGCGGTTTCGAGATACTTCACGGCTTCTTCCGGTTCTCCGGTTTTCAGGCAGCAGACACCGTACCAATAGCTGTAGTTACCATTGGATGGTTGAGATTTGGCATATTTCTGAAATACGGGTTTGGCTTGTTCGTAGTCACCTTTTGTAAATAAGGTGCGTGCCTGTTCCAATGTTTGTGCAGATACTCCTCCGAGGAAGAAACTGCAAATTATAAATAGAATATATTTTCTTTTCATTGTTTTATTCACTAATCCATGCATCAATTGTTCAAAAGTACAAATTTATTAGAAATAAACCCTTTTTCAGAGATTCTATTATGTTAATTCTTCTTTAAATCATTCTTTTCGCTTACTTTTGCAGCCGATTTTTGAAGATATGACACAATTTACGGAAGAAGAGAAGACGATCCGCCGTATTGAACGGCGATTCAATAAAGGAGTGGTGCAGTATAGACTGATAGAAGAAGGGGACAAAATCCTTATCGGACTGTCGGGCGGGAAAGATTCGTTGGCACTTGTAGAGTTGCTGGGCAAGCGGGCGCGTATTTATAAGCCTCGGTTTTCTGTGATAGCTGTTCATGTGGTGATGAATAATATTCCTTACCAAAGTGATACTGAATATCTGAAAGCATATTGTGAATCTTTTGGAGTGCCTTTCGTACAGTACGAAACGTCCTTTGATCCTACTACGGATACGCGCAAGTCTCCCTGCTTTCTTTGTTCCTGGAATCGTCGGAAAGCTCTGTTTACGGTTGCCAAGGAGCAAGGATGCAATAAGATTGCTTTAGGACATCACATGGATGATATTTTGGAAACATTGTTGATGAACATTACTTATCAGGGGGCATTTAGCACGATGCCGCCCCGTTTGGTGATGAAGAAATTTGATATGACAATTATCCGACCGATGTGTATGGTGCACGAGGCTGATCTGATTGAACTGGCTGCATTGCATGACTACCGGAAACAAGTGAAGAATTGTCCTTATGAATCACAGTCCAGCCGAAGTGATATGAAGGGTATTCTGCGACAGTTGGAAGCGATGAATCCGGAAGCTCGCTACAGCTTGTGGGGGAGCATGACGAATGTGCAGGAAGAATTGTTGCCGGATAAAATAGACTGATAATTACTAATTTTAGTATATAATAAGATGAAAGGTTTCTATACAATTTTATTACTCATTGTATCCAATGTCTTTATGACCTTTGCATGGTATGGGCATTTAAAGATGAAACAAGAGTATTCTTGGTTTGCTGCTCTTCCGTTGATAGGTGTGATTACCTTTAGTTGGGTTATTGCATTTTTTGAATATTCTTGTCAAATACCGGCGAATCGTATCGGCTTTGTCGGGAATGGCGGTCCATTCTCGCTGATGCAGTTGAAAGTGATTCAAGAGGTGATTACTTTGATTATATTTACTGTTTTTACCACTGTTTTCTTTAAGGGAGAAACATTGCACTGGAACCATCTGGCAGCATTTGTTTGCCTGATTGCAGCTGTTTATTTTGTGTTTATGAAATAATTGTTTCAGCCACTCTGAAACAGAGGCTTCGTTTGGCTTCAACAGAGGTGCTGTTTTATATAAACGGAGGCTCTATTCGTATGAAATGGAGCCTCCGTTTATATGCTTATTTGCAAAGCATTTTTCTATTTGGCATCAGGCATATATCGTTTCATACCATCCGTATAGTAAGTCTTAAACTCTCCATTCTCGCCGCTATATATAAAGTAGGCATCGATCATAGGATTTGCTTTACAGAATTTTTCGGCTTCTTCCAGTTCCATTACCATGAAAGAGGTAGCCAAAGCATCAGCCGTCATACAGTCTTCGGCAATCACAGTAGAAGATAGGATACTGTGCTGTACCGGATAACCTGTTCTGGGGTCGATGGTATGAGCATACTTTTTGCCATCCTTATAATAATAGTTGCGGTAGTTTCCCGAAGTAGCCATACCTAAATCTGTCAGGTTGAGTACTACTTGTATATCTTGCTTAACAGCTAATGAGTCGTCGTACGGCTTGTTTATTCCGATACGCCACAGATCTCCTGTCGCATTTTTACCTTTTACTACTACTTCACCACCTATATCTACCATATAGTTTTTGATTCCTTTCCGATCGAGTAGACGGGCTATTACATCTACCGAATAGCCTTTTGCAACCGCACTGCAACTTAACATTATATGCGGATCTTGCTTGACTACCTTTCCGTTCTCCAGCTTCACTTTTTCGTAACCGGTAATCTGTAGCAGGCTGTCTATCATCAATGAATCAGGGAAGGCGCCTTTCTTAAAGCCAAATCCCCAGGCATTGGCAAGAGGGGCTATCGTTATGTCAAAAGCTCCTTTTGTTTCACGGGAGATTTCCATAGAACGGTTGAAGCAAGTTTGGAAAAAGCTGTCTGTCACCAACTCTTCGTTGCGATTGACGCGACTAATGACCGAACTGTCATTGAACGGTGAGAGAGACTGGTCGAAACGTTTTAATTCCGCTTCAATCTCCGGTTTCAGATCAGCGTCATGTTGATACGCGATCTTGTATACTGTCCCAAACACAAAACCACTGGCGGTATTAAACTCTGCTTTTTGGTTACGTCTGGCTAATATCCAGATCGTTGCCAAGATGAGGAAGGCCAGCCAAAGGAAACTCTTTTTTGTTTTCATACGTTTTTCTGTTTTTTTTATTAGAGGAACCAATGCTTATTATTGTAAGAATAGATGTTCTATCAATATTTTTAATCCGATAGCGACTAGAATGATGCCGCCCCATAATTCCGCCTTTAATTTCCGTGCACATCCACAACCACATTTGATACCGAAGTAAAGGCCAATGAGCGACATGACGAATGATACGAATCCGATGATAAGGATAGGAGAGAGGATTTCGGTATAGTTGTTGATTCCGAGCAGGGCAAAGGAGATGCCTATTGCCAGTGCATCGATACTTGTCGCTATCGCCATTGTGAATACGACTTTCGGACTTGCGGGGTTAAATGTCTGACGGCAGTCCTCGTCTTTAAAAGATTCAAGAATCATACGTCCGCCCAAGAAGGCAAGGATAGCGAAGGCGATCCAGTGGTCTACACTTTCTATCAGGTGGCTGAAAGTCTTTGCAAACATCCATCCAATGAATGGCATCAGAGCCTGAAAAAGTCCGAACGCCAAAGCCATGACCAGCATCGGTCTCCATTGAGTACGTTTCAAAATAATACCGCTTGCAATTGAAACAGCGAAACAATCCATCGCTAAGCCTATTGCAAGCAGCCAAATCTCTAGTCCTGTCATTATTCTTTAAAGAGGTAATTTGTAAATGAGGGAATAGGTAATTCCCATGTTATTTGATTTAAATTTTCCGTAGCCGGGCACATACCAAGGGTTGGCGTATTCATTGGTCGAAGCATTTGTCTTATATTTCATGCGTACAGACCAGCCCATATTGAAATTCTTGTAAATGCGTACTTTGACACCTACCACTAATTCAAACCACTGCATAGACCCTTTCATCCCTAAATGACTGAAAGGAACGCTTCCTCCCCAGTAGTCGTCTTCCAGACTCGGATTTCCGATACTTCCTCCCCAAATCGGATCGTCAACCGGCAGGGTCGATACATCATACTTGAATGAACTGAACGCATAGCGGAGACCTACATATAGATAGCTGTTTTTCTCCTTTTTCTTTGCCATCGTATTATAGTCTACACCAATCCGGAAGAATGGGGCGGTCTTACTTTTGTAGTGTATTCCCGTTTCATTCCATGTATCTGTTCCTCCCATACCAAACTCGATGGTCGGGATAAACTTGTTTTTAAGGTTGACGCCTATGCTGACTTCGGAACTCATGAAGTCGCCACCTAGCATTTTACTTCCGATGCCGTATATGTCCACACCGACATACGTCCCATTATAAAACGGGATGGTATCGACTACAGCCTCTTTCTTCTTCTGGTCTCTTTTTTGTACGGGAGTCGGTCGTTGTTGTTGAGCAATTGTCGGGATTCCAATACAAAAGAGGAGTAGCACACTACTCAATCGTAGGAGGCGTGCGGTCGCGATATCTATAGAATATTTGTAAATTCTCAATTTCATTTGTATTGGCTTCTTTATTTTGTATATGTAGAGAATCTATTCTTTCCGAACTATTTTTGGTATTTCCAAATTTGGTACTGAGAATGTTCTGCTTCATCATATATCCGCATTCCATTGATTGAAAATACGGTGTGTTTTTTTGTATAATATATAATGTATCAACATCTTTTTTGTTAGTAGGACTATTCGGATTGTACCAGAGTATAAATACAGTAGTATCGCTGGTATAGCGTAACGGTAACATCAGCGTATGTACTTTTTTCTGGTTGTTGAGAATGATTGAGTCTGTTCCCAATGCTGTAATTGTTAATGAGTCCAGTGTGTCATTTACCCTGAGATCGGTTATCTCGTCAATTGTGTACAATGTGCAGTACATCATGGGGCGTCCCGCCAGCGAGCAATCATTTTCGTCCGAACACGAACTGCCGATGCTTATACCTGCACCAACAATTACTACTATTAAAAAGATACGAATTAAATTCTTCATAATCGGTTATTGGGCGTGAATTAAATTTTCTTTTCTATCTGATAATTGTTCCGTTCGGGGGCATTACGTGAGATCAGTTCTCCCAGGAATCCGGCAAGGAATAACTGTGTACCGATAATCATCGCTGTGAGCGATAGATAGAAATAAGGAGAATCGGTTACAAGCCGGTAGGGGAGACCGTTGTACATTGCGTGCAGTTTGCTGACACCTACCATGATAACGGAGATCATTCCGATAAAGAACATAAGCGATCCTAATAATCCGAAGAAATGCATCGGCTTCACTCCGAATTTAGACAGGAACCAAAGAGAAATCAAATCCAGATATCCGTTGAAGAAACGGTTGAATCCGAATTTGGTAGAGCCATATTTACGTGCCTGGTGGTGTACTACCTTTTCACCTATCTTCTGGAATCCGGCATTCTTTGCAAGGTAGGGGATATAGCGGTGCATTTCGCCATATACTTCGATGTTTTTCACGACATCTTTGCGATAGGCTTTCAGACCGCAGTTGAAGTCGTGCAGGTTTGGAATACCTGATACTTTACGTGCGGTAGCATTGAATAACTTTGTCGGCAGTGTCTTTGATAGCGGATCATATCTTTTTTGCTTCCATCCGGACACCAGATCGTATCCGTCTTCCGTAATCATCCGGTATAACTCCGGTATTTCGTCCGGGCTGTCCTGTAAGTCGGCATCCATTGTGATCACCACATCTCCTTGTGCTTCTGCAAATCCGCAGTAGAGTGCGGGTGATTTACCGTAATTGCGGCGGAACTTGATGCCTTTTACGCAGTCCGATTGGGCCTTGAGTTTTTCTATTACCTCCCATGAACGGTCTGTACTTCCGTCGTTAACGAAAATCACTTCGAATGAGAATCCGTTGGCTTTCATTACCCGTTCTATCCAAGCGTAGAGTTCGGGCAGTGACTCTTCTTCATTGAATAATGGGACTACAACTGATATATTCATTTTTAATAATTATGAATTACGAATTATGATTGGGCCGGGGTATTGTTTTCCGGTCGTGCTTTCTTCATTACCATCAATCCGGTAGGAATGGCCAGTAAACTTCCCCAGAATACATCCCATGACAGGAGTTGCATGGTAATATTGATGGAAGTAAGTGAACGGGCAGTATCTATCGTTTCTTTTATTATCTCTTGATTTTCCATCAAAGCGGGTGTTTTAGTCATCAGTTCGTCCCATAACTGGATATAGGAGTTGATGATAAAGCCGTGGTCAATGAACTGGAAATAGGCGTAGTGTGCAACGGCTACCAGCAGGGAAGCAAACATATACATGAATATGGTAAAGAGAACCGCATGAGAGAATTGGATACTTCCTCCACATATTTTGTCACGATACATCTTCACGTAGTGATAACCAATGAACGGCACTGCCAACGTCAGGATTACAAATAATAGTGAAAGGAAAGGGATGTGAAATCCCAACGGAAATAAAATGAACTTCAATATCCAATAGATTCCCATATACGTGCCAAAGTGCATGGCATATTTCTGTAAATAGCTTCTGTTCTCTGTCATCTTCGTTAATAAATTGCGCACAAAGGTACAAATAATATCGGTTGGTAAAGGGAATATGGTTGTTAAAGTTAATAAAGCAGTAAAAGTTGGCACTCGAATATTTTTTTTGATTTTTAATTGCTTGAAACGTAGAGTATTACTTCCTTTTATGCAAAAAAGTTACCTACAGCTATTGCAGAATCCATAAAAATGCCTACCTTTGCAACCGCAAAACGGGTAAGTCCTATACGGCCAGCTCCCTTCGAATCCTCCAGGGCTTGATCGCAGCAAAGGTAGTTGGTTGTAGCGGCGCGATATAGTAAGCTTACCCACCCGCCTCTTTAGCTCAGTTGGCCAGAGCACGTGATTTGTAATCTCGGGGTCGTTGGTTCGAATCCGACAAGAGGCTCAGAAAGAAAAAGCATTCAAGTATTTTACTTGGATGCTTTTTCTGTTACTACTCTTATGATCTCTTCCTGTATAATTTGATGAAAACTCCTAAGACAAAGAGCATAATGAATAAAGTAATCCCGAATGCCCAGTAATTAATAATCCGTGACTCTGCGGTAAGTACGTAATCACCAGCGAGAAGCCGGAAGCCGTCTATTTTCCAGATGACTACATCATCTTTCAGAACTTTGGCGTTAGAGGTGAGCAGCCTACCGGGCATTGTCAACTCAAATTGTATAGCATGATAGAAAATTTCGGCGATGTTGATTTTCTCTTCGCACAGGGCATCCATCATTTCTTTATTTGTTTTATAAAGGTCCGAAAAGTATTTCGTACTGCAAGCTTTATCAAACATGTTACAGACTTCCTCGATATCAGCGTCTCCCATACTGTCACCTTTTTCTGACGAATGTTTCTTGTAAACAGAATTTTTCAATTCCTTCAGACATTGCAGGCAAGCAGTATCTCCTTGTAAAGAAGCGAAGTGGTGGATGACTTCCCAGTTGATTTCATAGATGCTGCGGTTATACCATTCTCCGAATTTAGCTTCGAGTTTATCCAATTTATCATTCATTTCGATGCCGTTCATACCTCTGAAGGCATCATCGTTTCCCTGAAGCCAAATCATTTGCTCTTCCTTATTCAGATAATTGTCAAGAGGTACAGGGCCTTTGTCCTGAAGTTCTTTGTAAGTGGCCGTATATATATAATAGGTGTAAAACCATCTGAAACTCTTCTTTACCCGTTCCATAGGTATAGCCATAGCACTCAGATGCTCTTTACTTTTGGCAACAGTGAAGTATTCCCCATCTACTCCGGAGAGTTTTTGGCAGGCCTTTACATTCAGCTTTTCTTCTTCGCCCCAAAAGTTGAATTTAATTGTAGAGTCCAGATTTACTAATTGCCAGTTGGCATCCGGTTGAAACAGAAAAGGATTATGTGTCTTATCTCCTGCAATGAAAGCGGAATCGCCTTGTGCATAGATTTCCCTGTACATACTTCCGTCCCTTTCAACTCGTGAAGTCGTCCGATAATAGGTGCTGCAAGAAGTCATGCTAAGTAACAGTAGCATGGTTATTAAGAAATAGTTGGTTTTCATATTCTGTCTATTTTAATCGTTTTTCTTTGATGACTTGTAAGATTTGCATCTTCCGGGATTTCCGGTGTTGTATATATTGAGAGGATAGATAAGTATTCTTTTCCAGCAGTCGCATTTCTTCCCAGTTGTCAGGTAATGGAATGCTGTTTGACCAGTTATCATATTCATTTTGCATTTCTGTCCGGTGAGGGACAGAAGTGAAGCAAGTGTCATTGATGAATAGCAGGAGTAATAATGAGGCGGCAATGCCGGATGCCCATGCTCCTATGAGAAACTTTCTCCGTTTCCTTTCCGGTGAGATCCCGGATATTCTGTTGAGGATGGTAGCGGTCAGTTCCTCCGGATTTTCCAATATCGGCTGGTTACTTTTGATTTCGGTCAGCCATTTTTCATACTGTTTATCTTCTTGTTTCATAAGTCGGGATCTATTTGATTCATTTTATTACGTATGTTCTTTCTGGCAAGGTACAAGGTACTTTTTATCTTTTCGGGCGATAATCCTGTGATAATCTGTACTTCTGCTACCTCCAACTCTTCGACATCCCGAAGCGTGAAAACGAGTTTCTGCTGGGGAGGCAGTTCGTTGGTATATCGCAATATCAGTTCTTTCAACTGCTTGTTGGAAAGAGATATCTCAATATGATCGTCAGAAGGAATATTTACCGAATCGGAAAAGGCGGATTCATTATCCAGCGGAGAATGGCGTAACGAACGCAAACGGTCGTAACAGGTGTTACAGGTGATTTTGTAAAGCCAGGTTGACAGGCGGTTTTTCTGATTGTACGTTTTCAGGGATAACCATACTTTTACAAATGTTTCTTGTGTTATGTCTCTGGCTTCCTCTTCATCACAAAGTAAACGGAAAGCTAGTCGGAACACCAGTGGCTGGAATTCTGAAACCAGTAGGGCGAAGGCCCTTTTGTCGTCCTGCTGACTTCGGCTGACCAGTTCCTGTATTTTTTCCTGATTCATCATTATTTATTCCTGTTTACTATATGATACGTAGCAAAATGCTTCAGGTCGTTTGTAAGTCATCAAATATATAAAAAAATCCCCGGACAACACATTGCCCGGGGGAAAGATATCTGAAAAGAGAATAAAGATTATTTGATTCTCTTATATCCGTATACAGCCAAGTCACCGAGTTCTTCTTCGATGCGGAGCAGTTGGTTATATTTAGCCATACGGTCCGAACGGCTTAATGAACCGGTCTTGATCTGTCCGCTATTCGTAGCTACTGCGATGTCTGCAATCGTTGCGTCTTCCGTTTCGCCGGAGCGGTGGGAAGTGACAGTCGTATAGCCATGACGGTGAGCCATTTCGATAGCGTTCAGAGTTTCGGTCAGCGAACCGATTTGGTTTACTTTGATCAGGATAGAGTTTGCACATCCCTTCTCGATACCCATTGCGAGGAAGTCAACGTTCGTAACGAACAGGTCATCACCTACCAACTGGCAGCGGTCGCCGATACGTTCAGTCAGTTTCTTCCAGCCTTCCCAGTCGTTTTCGCTCATACCGTCTTCGATGGAGTCGATTGGGAATTTGTTGATCAGTTCTTCCAGGTAGTCGATCTGTTCTTCGGCGGTACGTTTCTTGCCTTTGGCACCTTCAAACTTGGTATAGTCGTAGATACCGTCATGGTAGAATTCGGAAGAAGCGCAGTCCATACCGATCATTACGTCTTTACCTGGTTCGTATCCGGCAGCTTTGATGGCTGCGATGATAGAGTTCAGAGCATCTTCCGTACCTTCGAGGTTAGGAGCGAAACCACCTTCGTCGCCTACGGCAGTGCTGAGGCCACGATCTTTCAGTACTTTCTTCAAAGCGTGGAATACTTCGGCGCCCATTCTCAAACCTTCTCTGAATGAGGGTGCACCTACCGGACGAATCATGAATTCCTGGAATGCGATAGGAGCGTCACTGTGTGAACCGCCATTGATGATATTCATCATCGGTACAGGCATTACGTATGTATTTGTTCCGCCGATATAGCGATAGAGAGGGAGATCAAGATAGCTGGCTGCTGCTTTGGCTACAGCGAGAGATACGCCAAGAATAGCGTTAGCACCTAGATTGGACTTGGTTTTAGTACCGTCGAGTGCCAACATTGCGTAGTCGATTCCTCTTTGGTTGAGAGAAGACATACCGATCAGTTTCGGAGCAATGATCTTGTTTACATTGTCCACCGCCTTTTGTACGCCTTTGCCACCGTAACGTTGCTTGTCACCATCACGAAGTTCGAGTGCTTCATGTTCACCTGTGGAAGCACCTGACGGAACAGACGCACGTCCCATGATACCTGATTCCAATACTACGTCAACTTCTACTGTGGGGTTACCTCTTGAATCGAGAATTTCTCGAGCTACAATTTTTTCTATTTTCATCGTTTCTATTGTTTTGAATAATATTTTTGCAAAAGTACGGACTTGACAGAGAGTGGGAAATCACTATAAATAGGTATTCTTTCGAATCATACTCCCTAGATGTCATTAGTCCGGTCTTATTAGATAACAATGTGACGATGCTTTTTGTTTGAATGCGGATGGATGAAATTGGCAGAATTCTAGTCTTCGATAATAACTCCCAACAGCGGAAGCAAGTCCATGGCCTGCAAGGAAGTAATGACAGCTCCTTTCAGGTCGCTGATATTAAGTGTTATTCCGCCGATGCGCGAAGTGCGCAGGTCGATTCCACGGAGCGGAGCATGAGAAAAGTCAGCTTCTACCAGATCACAACTGTCGAAGGCGACGGAAGAGAAACGGCAGTCATTGAAACTTCCGTTCCGGAAATGGCAGTGCGAGAAGCGTACCTGATTCATTTTGCTCATCGCCAGATTGATGTAAGAGGCATTACAGTCATGCAATAAAACATGATTCATGGTCGTCTCTGAAAGGTTGGTTCCCAGTAATTTGCAGGAAATGAATTCTACTCGGTAAAGGGAGCTTTCTGCAAAAGATATATTGGACAGGTCGCAGTTCTCGAACCGTATATCTGCCAGCTGAGAAGAACGGAATTTACATTCGCTGAATGTCTGATTCCGGAAAGTGCAGTTCTTGAAACTCTTGTAAGACTTGCTGATTCCCTCTTCTCTTCCTTTGCTGAATATGAGATTTGAGACGGTTTCCTCTTTTTCGAGCAGTTCTTGCAAGGTGCTTGTACTGACTTCCTGTTCCTCCATCATGGGAGGAACCACACGGACGGGCTTGGCTGCATTTCTTTTGATCATATGATGTAGATATGTTATGTTTATTGTTTTACAAGTGAATATCCCAAGTACAGCATAATGAATCCTACAAACAAGCTGAGGCCTACATAGAGTGAGAGGTAGAAGAAATTATCGTCTTTGATTAACTGAAAGTTCTCATTCATGAAGGTTGAAAAGGTGGTGAATCCTCCACAGAATCCTACGGTGAGAAACATTTTCAGATTGGGGTTCATCAGATTTCCCCGTTCGAAGAGTCCGTAAAACAGGCCGATGGCGAAACAACCGAGTATATTGACCAGCAGTGTTCCCAAAGGGAAGGAAGGTGTCAGGAAATTCTGAACGTAACGCGAGATGAGATAACGCAGAACGCCTCCGGTAAAACTTCCCATACCGATAAAGAGTAAAGTCTTGAGCATAAGCTGACAATTTAAGAGTTATACATTCAAATTGTAGGGATCATCAGCTCCAAAGGGCGGTTAAAGGCTAATCCCATAGCCGGTGCAAAGATAGAAAAAAGATAAAACTATTTGCAGAAGGCTTCAAAATCTTTTTCAAATTGTTTGAAACCTCCGGTGTAAACCTTATCTATCCGTTCGGAAACAATGGATGAGTCATCTTTGTTTTGAAAGGAGAGTACAAAATCACGTAATATCTGCCGGGGAACTTTCTCGATCCAGAAAGTGACGAGTGCATGAGAGAGGATATAGGCGTATTGTTCGTCGGTTCTTTGCTGCTTCATAAATTCCTTTTGGCGACTGTTGATAAAGGTAGGCAGATCAATGTCCCCCAACATATATATAGTGCGGATTCTTCCTTTTTCGTAATCGGTAAACGTGTGCTGAAGTCCTTTTTTATTAACTTTACAATGTTCAAAATATTCGGCAAGTCCCTCGTTGAACCATATCGGAGGACGTCCTGCCGTGATTTGCAAGGTGAGGTGGTGGCTCAGTTCGTGATAGATGACGCCCAGACCTTGTTGGTATTCTTTTTCTCTGCTTAATATGATGGCCTTTTGTAATCTGGATATATACATTCCGTTTGTACTTTTGGGAGGATGTATATTGAATTTATTCAGATAGATCAGGGCATCTTCCCTTTTGTTGAATACAGTCAATTGAAGATTAAGCGTATCGGGAAGTCCGAATTGTGTGTAAAATTCGACTTCATATTGGAGGGCCTGTTCGATCTTCCGCCGTTCTTTGTCCGTAAGCGGGTCGCCTTCATAAGCGATTCTTACAGTCTGCGCATGGAGCAGGTCGCAAAGGCAGATGAAACAGAGGAAAAGATAAAATATACGCATATTGCTTCCCTTTATTTTGAGTATTTCTGTTTCTGAAATTTCTTTTTTTCACGTTTGCTCATTTCAAGCATGATCAGTTCATCATCTGTGGCGGATTTATAGGCTGTTTTCTCCTCCAGTTTTACATCCCCCTTGTCTGTGCGGAATACAGGAGTGAAGTGAGAATATGGATAGCCTAAGAACCCGTTTGCATCGAATTTATTGTTATCAAGAAAAAAATAAGAGATGGATACTCCGAGTACTCCGGCTATTCCAATAGGTTGCCCGGTCATGACTTCTTCACCTGTCTGGATGAAGTTTTGACGCATCATAAGGTAAGCGGCAAAGGTATGGTCGGGGTGGTATATCAACAATTGCTGTGGCAGCACTGTCGCACAGGCGACTCCTCTGCGGGTTGCATAGACGGTGTCTCCTTCCTGAATTTGGAATATCATAGTTTTGGCAGATTCCTGAGGAGCGATCTGCCATTGTGTTTCTTCGCCGGTCTTTACAGGAAGTGCATAAGGAGTACTGATCCGAAAGTCTTTGGGGAATTGACCGCGGAAGAACATATACCTGCTTGAAGTCTTGAAAGAATTGCTGGCATTGGAGCCTTTCTCTATTCTGAATACCGTGTTCTTTCCGGGGTTCAAATTGTATGAACGGTCATTTTCACGGAAAAGGTAGTAACTGCACAGGTCTCCGTTGTAATAGTTTAATTCTGTTCCTCCTTCCGGAGTTTGCTCCCATTTCGATTCAATAATGCGCGGAGGCATTTCCATTAATTTTCGCAGAGACTGTGCGGAGACATAAACGGTAGATAATGTTGTAAGAAGTAACAATGTCGTATATCTGAAGTGCTGTGTCATAATAGTAATATTAGATTATGTGTTATGAAGTAAGATATTCTGCTTGCAAATTTATCAATTATATGCTAATATCATAGCATACTTTGAACTTTTTTGTCTCTGGTATTCAGATTAAGATGTAAATTCTGGGATAATTCTATCCGAACCCATGCGGATATTGTATTTTGAACTATATTGTATTCCTTGTCATTGGGCGGTTGTTAGTGTTTTATCCGGCTGTCTTTTCTATGATATCCTGCTTCTATTTGTATCTTTTCTACCTTTCATCTTTATCGTTCCACTAGGGTGAACAGGCCTGTTTACTCTAGTGGTGAGAACTCTTCACAAGAGTGATGAGATCTGTGCACTGGAGTGGAACGATGGTTATATCCCTTCAAAAATACAGTATTAATAGATGATATACATACCCCTATACTATATGTTATATACAAAGTAGCGGTAGATTCTTGCTCCATGTAAGCACTATATTTTTTCTGTTGGAGTACTTTGGTATATGTTTTATTGACAGGTGTTTATCAGTATTGAGATATTCAAAAACGCTATATTTTAATTATAATCCGAAGTGACGCTTGCTATTCCTCACTACATTTGCCATATGATTATTAACTAATTCATTTATATCATGAAGAACATGAAAATATTAACTACGGCAGTACTCTGTCTGTTACTCTCTTTTTCTATGGGTGCAACGGCAATGGCAGAAAGTATCACTTCTCCTGACGGACAATTAAAACTGGATTTTTCGGTCAATGCTCAGGGAGAACCGGTATACGAACTTTCTTATAAAGGAAAGGGAGTGATTAAACCATCAAAGTTAGGACTTGAGTTGAAGAATGATCCAGGACTGATGAATGGGTTTGCGTGCATCGATACAAAAACTTCCACCTTCGACGAAACTTGGGATCCGGTGTGGGGAGAAGTGAAATCCATTCGCAATCATTATAATGAAATGGCTGTCACACTGAATCAGAAGGCACAGGACCGGAATATGATCATCCGTTTCCGGCTTTACAATGATGGATTAGGTTTCCGCTATGAATTTCCGCAGCAGAAGAATCTGAATTATTTTGTTATAAAGGAAGAACATTCACAGTTTGCCATGACGGGTGACCATACTGCCTTCTGGATCCCGGGAGATTATGATACCCAGGAATATGATTACACAGAATCCAGATTAACGGAAATCCGTGGACTGATGAAAGGAGCTATTACCGACAATGCTTCTCAAACGTCTTTTTCACCAACAGGCGTACAGACATCTCTGCAAATGAAAACAGCCGATGGTCTGTATATTAACCTGCACGAAGCCGCTTTGGTGGATTATTCCTGTATGCATCTCAATCTTGATGACAAAAAACTGATTTTCGAATCATGGCTGACACCGGATGCAATGGGAGATAAAGGTTATATGCAGACACCCTGTCAGTCTCCGTGGCGTACGGTGATTGTGAGCGATGATGCACGTGATATTCTTGCTTCCAAACTGACCTTGAATCTGAACGAACCATGTGCTTATCAAGATGTTTCTTGGATTAAACCGGTGAAGTATATCGGTGTGTGGTGGGAGATGATTACCGGAAAAAGCAGTTGGGCATATACAGATGATGTTTATTCCGTCAAACTCGGACAGACGGATTACTCAAAGACAAGCCCTAACGGACGTCATGCTGCCAACAATGACAAAGTAAAACGTTATATCGACTTTGCAGCGCAGCATGGTTTCGATCAGGTATTGGTAGAAGGCTGGAATGAAGGCTGGGAAGATTGGTTCGGCAAATCAAAAGATTATGTGTTTGATTTCGTCACTCCCTATCCGGATTTCGACGTGAAGATGCTGAACGCATATGCCAAAGAGAAAGGGGTGAAGCTGATGATGCATCATGAAACATCTGCCTCTGTACGTAACTACGAACGCCATCTGGATACAGCCTACCAATTTATGGTTGACAACGGATATAATGCCGTGAAAAGTGGTTATGTTGGCAATATCATTCCTCGGGGCGAACATCACTATGGACAATGGATGAACAACCATTATCTATATGCCGTGACGAAAGCCGCCGATTATAAAATCTGTGTGAATGCGCACGAAGCTGTACGTCCTACTGGATTATGCCGTACTTATCCCAACCTGATCGGCAATGAATCGGCACGGGGAACGGAATATGAAGCTTTTGCCGGCAATAAACCTTTTCATACTACTTTGCTTCCGTTCACTCGTCAGATCGGCGGCCCGATGGATTATACACCGGGTATCTTCGACACGAGAATTTCTTTTCTGGAAGGGAAGCATAGCGTTGTACGTACTACTTTGGCGAAGCAACTGGCTCTTTACGTAACAATGTACAGTCCTTTGCAGATGGCTGCCGATTTGCCGGAAAGTTATGAGCGTTATCCGGATGCTTTCCAGTTTATTAAAGATGTAGCCTTGGACTGGGATGACAGCAAATATCTGGAAGCCGAACCGGGGGATTATATTACAGTAGCCCGCAAAGCAAAAGGAACCAATCATTGGTTTGTTGGCGGTATTACTGACGAAAACTCCCGTACTGCCGCGTTTACTCTTGATTTTCTGGAACCGGATAAAGAATATGTGGCTACCCTGTATGCCGATGGAAAAGAGGCTGACTACGAAAAGAATCCGACTTCCTATCAGATAAAGAAAGGGATCGTGACGAATAAAACGAAGATGTCCGTCAAGCTGGCACGCAGCGGTGGTTTTGCATTGAGTCTTATCGAAGCAGCTCCATCCGACCGGAAATCAATTAAGAAATGGAAATGAGACGCGGCTAAAACGATTGTTCAATCTTCTTTGTATTTTTAATAAAATTTAGAAGTACTCCGCAAAGAAAATTAAAACTTTGCGGAGTGCTTTTTTTTATCGGATGGATTCTTTTTTGTACTTTTGCACCATCTTTTTTTAAACATTATCAATAAAGAGAACAACATGGGAGGTTTTTTCGGAACAGTCTCGAAATCGAGTTGCGTGACTGATTTATTCTATGGTACAGATTATAACTCACATCTGGGTACAAAGCGGGGCGGACTCGCGACTTATAGTCAGGAGAAAGGATTTATTCGCTCCATTCACAATCTGGAAAGTACATATTTCCGATCCAAGTTTGAAGGAGAGCTTGATAAATTTAAAGGCAATGCCGGCATAGGCATTATCAGCGACACAGATGCACAACCCATTATCATCAATTCCCACCTCGGCCGCTTCGCCATCGTCACAGTCGCTAAAATATCGAATATCCAGGAACTGGAAGAAGACCTTCTCAACCAAAATATGCACTTCGCCGAACTTAGTTCGAGCAACACCAATCAAACGGAACTCATCGCACTGCTTATCATACAAGGAAGAACCTTCACCGAAGGTATCGAGAACATATTCAAACATATCAAGGGTTCTTGTTCTATGCTGATTCTGACAGAGGATGGCAGCATTATCGCGGCTCGTGACCAATGGGGACGTACTCCGGTAGTGATCGGCAAGAAAGATGGTGCGTATGCCGCTACCAGCGAGTCATCCAGTTTCCCGAATCTGGATTATGAAATCGAAAAGTATCTGGGACCGAGGGAAATAGTACGCATGTATCCCGATCATATCGAGCAGCTTCGCCAACCGAATGAAGGAATGCAGATTTGTTCTTTCCTTTGGGTATATTATGGTTTTCCGACTTCCTGTTATGAGGGTAAAAATGTAGAAGAAGTCCGTTTTACCAGTGGAATGAAGATGGGACAGAAGGACGAATCGGAAGTGGACTGTGCCTGTGGTATCCCTGATTCGGGAGTAGGTATGGCGTTGGGATATGCGGAAGGTAAAGGAGTTCCTTACCATCGTGCCATTTCAAAATATACACCGACATGGCCTCGTAGCTTCACACCCAGCAATCAGGAAATGCGTTCGCTGGTTGCAAAGATGAAGCTAATTCCGAATCGTGCCATGCTTCAGGGAAAGCGTCTGCTGTTCTGTGATGATTCTATCGTGCGTGGAACACAGTTGCGTGATAATGTGAAGATTCTATATGATTATGGAGCGAAAGAGGTACATATGCGTATCGCTTGCCCTCCGTTGATCTATGCCTGTCCGTTTGTGGGTTTCTCGGCTTCTAAGAATGCTTTGGAGTTGATTACTCGTCGTATTATTAAGGAACTGGAAGGTGATGAGAATAAGAATCTGGAGAAATACGCCACTACGGGGTCTCTCGAATACGAGAAAATGGTTAGTATCATAGCCGAGCGTTTCGGACTGACTTCATTGAAATTCAACACGCTTGAGACTTTGATTGAAGCTATCGGGCTGCCGAAATGTAAAGTGTGTACGCATTGTTTTGATGGTAGCAGTCACTTTTAAGTAATATACTGAGAAAAAAGAGCCGTGAATTGTTTGTCAATTCACGGCTCTTTTTTTACCTTTACGGCACTATAAACTATCAAAATGTAAATTGCAAATCATTAAATCGTAAAATAGATATGACTTTAGTAGACAGATTTTTGAAGTATGTGAGCTTTGATACACAGTCGGATGAATCAACAGGGCTTACTCCCAGTACTCCGAAACAGATGGTATTCGCTGAATATCTGAAGACTGAACTGGAATCTTTGGGGTTGGAAGATATTACTTTGGATGAACATGGCTATCTTTTTGCCACGCTTCCTGCTAATATAGATAAAAAAGTACCCACTATCGGGTTTATCGCTCATATGGATACAAGTCCCGATATGACAGGAAAAGATGTAACTCCACGTATTGTAAAAGGCTACGATGGGACGGATATAGTGCTTTGTGCCGAAGAAAATATCATTCTTTCTCCTGCACAATTTCCGGAACTGCTCGATCATAAAGGAGAGGATTTGATTGTAACAAACGGCAAGACGCTGCTTGGTGCGGATGATAAAGCGGGAATTGCCGAGATCGTATCGGCAATCGTTTATCTGAAAGAACATCCCGAAATCAAACATGGAAAGATTCGTATCGGTTTCAATCCGGATGAGGAAATCGGTGAAGGTGCGCATAAGTTCGATGTCGGGAAGTTTGGCTGCGAATGGGCGTATACGATGGATGGTGGTGAAGTAGGGGAACTGGAGTTTGAAAATTTCAATGCTGCCGCTGCAAAGATTACTTTTAAAGGACGTAATGTACACCCCGGATATGCAAAGAATAAGATGATAAACTCGATTCGTGTCGCTAATCAGTTTATCGCAATGTTGCCATCGATGGAAACACCGGAGCAGACTGAAGGGTATGAAGGATTCTATCATCTGATCAGTATTCAGGGAGATGTGGAGCAAAGTACAGTGTCTTATATCATTCGCGACCATGACCGTGCCAAGTTTGAGAAACGCAAGGAAGAAATAAAACGTCTGGTTGCGGAGATCAACACCGAATATGGAGAAGGTACGGCGACGCTAGAGTTACGTGACCAATACTATAATATGCGTGAGAAAATAGAACCGGTGATGCATATCATCGACACAGCTTTTGCAGCCATGGAGGCGGTAGGAGTGAAGCCGAATGTGAAGCCGATTCGTGGCGGTACGGATGGAGCGCAGCTATCATTCAAAGGTTTACCCTGCCCGAATATTTTTGCCGGCGGTCTTAATTTCCACGGACGTTATGAGTTTGTTCCTATTCAGAATATGGAGAAGGCAATGAACGTCATTGTGAAGATTGCCGAACTAGTAGCTTCTAAGTGATTACATTCCACGAATATCAATTTATTACTTAAAACTTAATACACAAAAAATGAAAACCACTCCGTTTACAGAGAAACACATTGCATTAGGTGCTAAAATGCACGAATTTGCAGGCTATAATATGCCTATCGAGTACTCTGGAATTATTGATGAACATCTGACTGTTTGTAATGCAGTCGGGGTATTTGATGTATCCCATATGGGAGAATTCTGGGTGAAAGGGCCGCAAGCGTTAGCCTTTCTTCAGAAGGTGACTTCCAATAATGTGGCGGCACTTGTTCCCGGTAAGATACAATATACCTGCTTCCCTAATGAAGAAGGGGGAATTGTAGATGACTTGCTGGTATATTGCTATGAGCCGGAAAAATATCTGCTGGTAGTGAATGCGGCCAATATAGAAAAGGATTGGGACTGGTGTGTTTCTCATAATACGGAGGGGGCGGAACTGGAGAATTCTTCCGATAATATGGCGCAGCTTGCTGTTCAGGGTCCGAAGGCTATTCTTGCTTTGCAGAAGTTGACGGATATCGATCTGTCGGCTATTCCTTATTATACATTTACCGTTGGCCGGTTTGCGGGAAAAGAGAATGTGATTATCTCCAATACCGGATACACCGGTGCCGGAGGTTTTGAACTTTATTTCTATCCGGATGCTGCCGAGGCGGTATGGAAAGCTGTATTTGAGGCGGGGGAAGAATTCGGTATCAAGCCGGTAGGGCTGGGTGCCCGTGATACGCTTCGTCTGGAAATGGGATTTTGCCTTTATGGCAATGATCTGGATGATAAGACTTCACCGATCGAAGCTGGATTGGGATGGATCACTAAGTTTGTGGAAGGTAAGGAGTTCATTAACCGTCCGATGCTGGAAAAGCAGAAGGCAGAAGGAACTACCCGTAAACTGGTTGGTTTTGAAATGATTGACCGCGGCATTCCTCGTCACGGCTATGAATTGGTGAATGTGGAAGGAGAAGGTATAGGAGTGGTGACTTCCGGTACAATGTCTCCCACTCGCAAGATTGGTATTGGCATGGGATATGTGAAACCGGAATATGCCAAGGCAGGTACGGAGATCTGTATTGATATGCGTGGACGTAAATTGAAGGCAATAGTGGTGAAGCCACCTTTTAGAAAATAAAAAGATTTTTCCATTCTATAGGCATAAAAGGAGTATCCCTCCCTTTATGCCTATTATATATTGGCAATGTTTGTACTTGAGGGTAAGAATGAATTGACACATACGAAACAAGAAGGATAGAATATCTTTATCATAAATATATTTTGGATATTGGATAAAACTCTAAATGGATGTAAAAGTGGAAGGTGAAATCATTGTGGTAGTATAATTCTTTTTAATATTAACTTCTTTTCTTTCAATAGATTGCATACACTAAAGATAGTTTCTTATATTTGAAAACTTATTGTTCGTACACACAAAAAACTATTAACTATGAAGTCTATTCTATTTTTAGCAATTGTCTTATTATCTTTATCTTTTCAGAGTTGTAAAGATAATCTTAGTGTTCCAACTCCCGCAAGTCGTAACTACCAGCAAGATGCTGCGGTGTTAAATGAATTTGTTGATATAAATAAAACTACGCATGAATATTATATCAATTCTAATAAACGCAATTCTGTATTATCGTATATAACTAATGTGGATGTAGAAGAGTTAAATTCCGTCAATTCCCTTAATCTTAGTATCTTTAAAGAAAGTATTAATCAAGTAAATAGTAGGTGTGGACAGTTGGCGGCCTCTCATGGCGTAGATTATATTGTGATGATAACAGAAAATGAAATATACATTAGTCAGATAAAGGATGATTCGCCAATTGAATTGAAGAAAAAACAGTTTGATAATGGTAGATATTCTTCTACAGTAGCGTCACTGAACGTAACGGATTATAAGGAGGGTTATTATATAAATAAAAGTAATTATATCGAAACATCTATAGAATTAAATCCACAATCTTATAAGAATGCAGGTTGGGCATTCTACGTAACCTGCCACATTAGAAATATTGACAATAAGGAAACAGCAAGAGTGCTATTTTGTGGAATTGGTTATAATATCAATCCTTGTTTTGAATGGTCTGTAACTCAGGGAGATTATGCAGAATGGAATTTTGAAACGACGAGTTTAAATGCTCCCTGTATTGCAAACTTCAAATTCTTACGTTGATGAAAGGTAGGATTTTTGTATCACTCGTTTTTATCATGGCTTTTCTTATGACAGGCTGTGTGGAGAAGACCGGATATTATACAAAGGCGGAAGATGATGTCATATCTCTGATATGTGATGTAACATGGGCTAGTCAAAAAACAGTCAATGATGCTGACGAGACGATTCAAGGGCTGTATACGTTTAGAAGAGATGGTACGTGTACTCAAACTTCAATTGTAACTGATAAAAACGGAAAAGAACAACGACGTGTTGTTAATATGAGATGGGCTTTTTATGATCAGAGTTCCAGTACAATTTATTTTGGTTCGGATCATTATTGGGATATAGAAGAACTTACAACCAAGAAATTTGCCATTTATGACCGATGGGGAGAATATGGGGAAATAAATATGTCCAGAGAATATAAAGAGTTTACTCCTTTAGAATAATTTGATAGTTTTCAAATATCTACGATAAATAATTCTCATATCCTTTTATCAAATTCAACGGAAAAATGAAGGTTGTGGTTCGGGAATTAGTATCATAAAATGAAGTCGGTAGTTTATCTATTAAAGGATAGGCTATCGATTTTTTACATAATTAATAATGTTTTATATAAGTAATTAGATGTTTTGTGCGGGCTGTTTGTTGCCATTGGTTTAAAACATATCCGTGAATCTGTTGTTTATACGATAGATTTATTTTAATTTTGTCACCAAATACGATGAAACAATGTCTCAATTACCTACACTCATTGCCGATCTTGCGCTGATATTGATCTGTGCCGGCGTCATGACTTTGTTGTTTAAGAAGTTAAAGCAACCTTTGGTGTTGGGATATGTGGTTGCCGGTTTTCTGGCAAGTCCGCACATGCCTTATACACCATCAGTAATGGATACCGCCAACATTAAGACATGGGCGGATATTGGCGTTATCTTCTTGTTGTTTGCTCTTGGTCTGGAGTTCAGTTTTAAGAAAATCGTAAAAGTCGGAGGTTCTGCTATCATCGCTGCCTGCACCATCATCTTTTGTATGATATTGCTGGGGATAGGTGTCGGTATGGGATTCGGCTGGCATCGGATGGACAGCCTGTTTCTAGGTGGTATGATTGCGATGTCTTCTACTACTATTATTTATAAGGCGTTCGATGACTTGGGACTGAGGAAGAAGCAGTTCACCGGGCTTGTACTGAGTATTCTGATTCTGGAGGATATACTGGCTATTGTATTGATGGTGATGCTTTCTACGATGGCGGTAAGCCATAACTTTGAAGGCACCGAGATGCTGGAGAGTATTGGTAAACTGCTGTTCTTTCTTATTTTGTGGTTTGTAGTAGGCATCTATCTGATTCCGGAGTTTTTGAAGCGTTGCAGGAAACTGATGGGAGAGGAAACTCTGCTTATCGTATCATTGGCACTGTGTTTCGGTATGGTAGTGATGGCAGCCAATACAGGGTTCTCTGCTGCATTCGGTGCGTTTATCATGGGGTCTATTCTGGCAGAAACAATCGAAGCGGAATCTATTGACCGGTTGGTGAAGCCGGTGAAAGATCTTTTTGGCGCAATTTTCTTTGTATCGGTGGGGATGATGGTCGATCCTGCAATGATTATTGAATATGCAATACCTATCATTGTAATTACGATCGCAGTTATTTTGGGGCAGGCTACCTTCGGAACATTCGGCGTGATTCTTTCCGGCAAACCCTTGAAGACGGCTATGCAGTGCGGTTTCAGTTTGACTCAGATTGGTGAATTCGCATTTATTATAGCTTCATTGGGTGTATCTCTGCACGTGACGAGCGATTTCTTATATCCGATAGTGGTAGCAGTTTCTGTGATAACCACTTTCCTGACTCCTTATATGATTCGTCTGGCTGAACCGGCTTCTTCTTTTGTGGATGCTCATTTACCCGCTTCCTGGAGAAAGTTCTTAATGCGTTATTCTTCGGGCTCGCAAACAGTACTTAATCATGAGAATTTGTGGAAGAAGCTGTTGCTGGCAATGGTACGCATAACTGTGGTATATTCAATTGTCAGTATATCCATTATTGCACTGTCTTTCCGTTTTGTCGTCCCATTCTTTAAGGAGAACCTGCCTCATTTCTGGGCGTCATTATTGGGGGCTGTTTTTATTATCCTTTGCATTTCGCCTTTCCTGCGTGCTATCATGGTGAAGAAAAACCATTCGGTGGAATTTATGACCCTGTGGCATGATAACCGTGCCAATCGTGCACCATTGGTGTCTACTATTGTCATACGTATTATGATTGCGGCGTTATTTGTCATTTTTGTGATATCGGGATTGTTTAAGGCATCTATTGGATTGATTATTGGAGTGGCTGTGCTTGCAGTCTTGTTGATGGTATGGTCGCGTCGTTTGAAAAAGCAATCTATATTGATAGAACGGCGTTTCTTTCAAAATCTGCGTTCCAGAGAGGTGCGTGCAGAATATTTGGGAGAGAAGAAACCCGAATATGCCGGACGTCTGTTATCTCATGATCTGCATTTGGCGGATTTGGAGATTCCGGGGGAATCCACTTGGGCGGGAAAAACGTTGATGGAACTAAATTTGGGAAAGAAATATGGCATTCATATCGCTTCTATCTTGCGTGGGAAGAGAAGGATTAATATTCCCGGTGGCTCGGTGCGTCTTTTTCCTATGGACAAGATACAGGTAATAGGAACGGACGAACAATTGAATGTATTTAGCAGTGCCATGCAAAGTGGTGCGAAGATAGACTGGGAGATGTATGAGAAGGGAGAGATGACTTTGAAGCAGTTCATTATTGATGCAGACTCCGTTTTTCTGGGTAAAACAATCCGTGAATCGGGTATACGGGATAAGTATCATTGTATGATAGCCGGTGTGGAACGGGAAGATGGCACTCTGATGGTGCCGGATGTAAATGCACCGTTCGAAGAGGGGGATGTAGTGTGGGTTGTTGGTGAAAAAGAGAACGTGTACCAATTAGTCGATCAAAAAAACGAAAAAATACAGGTGAAATAAAAGCAGAACGACTATTTTTGCTTTGTCAAAACATAAAAATAAGAATATCATGAAGAGTGATCCAAAAGAATGTCTGTATTGCCAGAACAATGAAACGTTGCATAATCTGATGATTGAGATTGCGCAGCTTAGTGTATCACGTGTGTTTTTGTTTAAAGAGCAAACTTATCGGGGGCGTTGCCTCGTTGCTTACAAGGATCACGTAAATGATTTGAACGAATTGAGCGATGAAGACCGTAATGCATTTATGGCTGATGTGGCACGTGTTACCCGTGCAATGCAGAAAGCTTTCCAGCCGGAAAAGATCAACTATGGTGCTTACTCAGATAAATTATCTCATTTGCATTTCCATCTGGCTCCGAAATATGTAGACGGACCTGATTATGGCGGTGTATTTCAGATGAATCCGGGAAAAGTTTATTTGACCGATGCTGAATATCAGGAGCTAATTGATGCTGTGAAAGCAAATCTGTAATCAACAGTTGGTAAAATAATAAACGGTGAATAAACTTGTAACTTCATGCTATAAGTTTATTCACCGTTCATTATTTACTTATCTTCGTCGAAATCAAAGTCGAAATCAAAATCATCCATAAATTCCGGAGCTGTGAATTCCTCCAGACTTCTGCGGTCTTTTTTGGTTGGACGTCCGGTTCCCCGTGCGCGATCAATGAATCCGCTGATTTTACTCATTTCCAATAGTTCGTATTGGTCGGGAGTGGTAACGTTTTCCATTACATCGGGTACAAGCTTTGCGCCTACTCGCTTCTCAATAGCTTGCAATACTTTGAATGAATAGGTAATAGGCGGCTTCTTAACTTGAACTACATCACCCGGCTTTATCATGCGAGATGCCTTTACGTATGCTCCGTTGATAGTGACACGGTTCATCTTGCAGGCTTCGGCGGCAATTGTGCGTGTCTTGAAAATACGAACAGCCCACATCCATTTATCTATTCTTGCTTCTGCCATATATTGATAATTTATTAATTAACAGTGTACCATGTGTCATGGTGGAATACTTAATGACCGTTTGCATATATACGCTGTGAAATAGTCAATTGTAAATACTCCTATTTCTTATTGAACTGGTTCATGGTAATATCAATACCTGCCAGACAGAAACTTTTAATGATTTCTCCGGCTGTTTCCAGTCTTTCATCCATTGTCTTGCGATCTTCGTTAGTAAAGTGTCCGAGTACATAATCAATTTGTCCGCCTTTGGGGAAGTCATTTCCGATACCAAAGCGTAAACGGGCATAGTTCTGAGTTCCTAAAATGGCTGCTATGTGCTTCAGACCATTATGTCCGGCATCACTTCCTTTTCCTTTCAGACGCAGAGTGCCGAAGGGAAGAGCCAGATCGTCTACTACTATTAACACATTTTCCAAAGGGATGTTTTCTTTTTGCATCCAGTAGCGAACGGCCAGTCCGCTCAGGTTCATGAAAGTTGACGGTTTGAGCAGGATTAACTGGCGTCCTTTGATCGAAAAACTAGTGGTAAATCCGTAGCGTCCGTCAATAAAGGGAGGAGCATTGTTGATTCTTGCCAATGCCTCTACTGTCATGAAACCAATATTATGCCGGGTTTCATGATATTCGGGTCCAATGTTTCCTAGTCCGACAATTAGATATTTAATCATTGTTTTTTCGTAAAAAACAGTTCGTGAATATAAAAAGAGAAACGCAAATTAACGCAAACTAATGCAGACTGAACATCTGCTTTAATCTGCATTAATCTGCGTTTTGCTATATCTCTTTACAGGGATAATCTCAAATTACTTTCCAGCGGCTGCTGCTGCACCTCTTGCTGCACGAGTCAACTTAACAGCACATACAACGGCTTCTTTAGCACTAATCAGTTCAAGGCCTTCGAAGCTCAATTCGCCAACTTTAACAGTCTTGCCCAATCCCAGGTGAGAAACGTTAACGATCAGTTTCTCAGGAATTACATTGTACAAAGCTTTCACTTTGATCTTACGCATCTGCAGTGCAAGTTTACCACCGGCTTTCACACCTTCTGCAAGACCTTCCAACTGTACAGGTACTTCCATTACGATAGGTTTAGCTTCGTCAATCTGATAGAAGTCAACGTGCAGGATAGTATCTTTTACCGGATGGAACTGAATATCTTTCAGGATAGCGTTTACTTTTTTGCCATCGATAACCAAGTCTACAACGTAGATGTGCGGAGTATAAACTAAGTTACGAAGTCCTTCGTTAGTCACTGTGAAGTGAACTACTTCATTACCTCCGTAAAGTACACAAGGTACACCACCGTTCTTACGAATTTCTTTCAAAGCTCTAGCTTGTTCAGAAGAGCGTTCTGCAATTGTTCTTGCAGTTCCTTTTACTTCAATTGATTTCATTTCTTTAAAAATTTGTGTTACTCTAAATTAAGTTAGCTTGCTTAATTCACCATCACACGATGTGGATTATCACACGATGTTGCAAAAAAGCGGTGCAAAAGTACGTCTTTTTTTTGAAATATCAAAGAGTTACTTTCTTAAAAGTCAATATCGATCTTAATTTCGCTCTCTAACTTGTTTTCCCGGGCTTCTTCGATTGCTTTCTGTTCACTTTCTTCATCCGCTTCGGTGTTCAGGCGGGCGATGTATTCGTTCGCATCACTGCACTCAATGAAGTTGACTGCTTCTTCGAGTCCTGCCATAAACTTCTGAAAGTCCTCCCTATATAGGAAGATTTTGTGTTTTTCGAAACTAACCTGAGAATCGTCACCTTCTCCCGTTATCACTTTCTTACTCTCTGTAATAGCCAGGAACATTTCATCTTTACGATTCTTCTTTACGTCAAGGTAATAGATGCGTTTACCTGCTTTAATGGACTTGGAGAATACAATCTCCTTATCATTCATGTCTGCGCTCATTTTCTTTTTTAAATCTTCCATATCTTTCGGTCCGTTTATAATCGGCCTCAAAATTGGATATTTTTTTTAAACTGTCAAAAGAAAAAGCGCAGAGAATCAAATACTGCATTAAAAAATGTGATTTATTAGTGGAAACTCATTAAAAATATCTACTTTTGCAGTTCGATAACAACAGTATTAATTTGAATTATGATCAACAGAGTTCTTATTCGTCTTAAGATTATACAGATAGTATATGCCTATTATCAAAATGGCAGCAAAAATCTAGACTCAGCGGAGAAAGAGTTATTCTTTAGTCTTTCAAAGGCGTATGACCTTTATAATTATTTGCTAATGCTGATGATAGCATTGACAGAGTATGCACAAAAACGTATTGATGCGGCAAAAGCTAAATTGGCACCTACGAAAGAGGAGTTGTATCCCAACAGGAAGTTCGTAGATAACAAGTTTATTGCTCAATTGGAAGTCAATAAGCAATTGGTAGAGTTTATAGCCAATCAAAAAAGAACCTGGGCAAACGACCAGGACTTCATCAAGGAACTTTATGAGAAAATTGTAGAAACCGATATCTATAAAGATTATATGGCTTCTGACGACCACTCATACGAGGCCGATCGTGAATTATGGAGAAAACTCTATAAAACATACATCTTTAATAATGATTCTCTCGATCAGGTATTGGAAGATCAGAGTCTGTATTGGAATGATGACAAAGAAATTGTAGATACATTCGTCCTGAAAACGATCAAACGTTTTGATGAAAAGAAGGGTGCCAACCAGGAACTGCTTCCGGAATTTAAGGATGACGAAGATCAAGAGTTTGCACGTCGTCTGTTCCGTCGTACTATTTTGAATTCCGACTATTACCGTCATTTGGTTAGTGAGAATACAAAAAATTGGGATCTGGACCGTATTGCATTTATGGATGTTATCATTATGCAGACTGCATTAGCAGAAATTCTTAGTTTCCCGAACATTCCGGTCAGTGTTTCGTTAAATGAATATGTAGAGATAGCGAAGTTGTATAGCACAGCTAAAAGCGGTAGCTTTATCAACGGTACGCTGGATGGAATAGTTAATCAATTAAAAAAAGAAGGTAAGTTGACTAAAAACTGATACCTTTGTCCATATAGTAGAAACTAAAACAGATTATTTATGAACGTATTGACTGTATTATTGCAAGCTCCTGCCGGTGCTGCCGGAGGTGGAAGTATGATGTGGATCATGCTGATAGCTATGTTTGTTATCATGTATTTCTTTATGATTCGCCCTCAAAATAAGAAGCAGAAAGAAATTGCTAATTTCCGTAAATCTCTTCAGGTAAACCAGTCGGTAATTACTGCAGGTGGTATCCATGGTACAATCAAAGAGATTACTGATGATTATATAGTACTTGAAATCGCTTCTAACGTGAAGATTAAAATAGATAAGAATTCTATTTTTGCTGATGCTTCGGCTGCCGGCAATCAGTCTAAATAATCTTTAGTAAACAAATACCCTATGCTTGATCGTAGGAAATTAAGATATACATATTTAAGACTATCCAAGAGAATTAAGGATTTCCTGCTTAGTGATAAAAGCAGGGAGTTCTTAATTTTTTTATTTTTTTTCCTGATAGCCGGTGGATTTTGGCTGATTCAGACTCTTAATAATGACTATGAAGCGGAATTCTCTATCCCGGTGAGGATGAAGGATGTCCCTAATAATATTGTGCTCACTTCGGAACCTCCTTCCGAACTTCGCGTCCGGGTAAAAGATAAAGGAACAGTGCTTCTCAATTATATGTTGGGGAAGAGTTTCTTTCCGGTAAATCTGAGTTTCCCTGACTATAAAGGGCAAAATAATCACGTGAAAATCTTTGCCTCTGAGTTTGAAAAGAAGATACTCAGTCAATTGAATGCTTCTTCTAAGATACTTTCAATAAAACCTGATACGTTAGATTATATCTATTCGACAGGCAAGTCCAAATTAGTACCCGTTCATTTTCAAGGAAAAGTGACTGCAGGGCTTCAATATTATGTTTCTGATACCATTTGCAGTCCGGATTCCGTATTGGTATATGCTCCGGCCGGAATTTTGGATACTATAACAACCGCTTATACTCAAGAGGTAAATCTTGAAAATATATCGGATACGATTCGGCAACGGGTTGCCTTGGATAATAAAAAAGGAGTGAAGTTTGTTCCCGCCTCGGTTGAACTGACTTTCCCTGTTGATATTTATACTGAGAAAACCGTGGAGGTGCCGTTGCGTGGGATTAACTTCCCGGCAGATAAAGTGCTCCGTGCTTTTCCATCGAAGGTTCAAATTACTTTTCAAGTGGGTTTAAAGCGTTTTCGTAGCATTAAAGCCAGTGATTTTGTGATTAATGTTTCTTATGAGGAACTGCTAAAATTAGGATCGGATAAATATACGGTGAAGTTGAAGTCGGCTCCCCGTGGAATCAATCAAATCCGTATTGTACCCGAGCAAGTTGATTTTCTGATAGAACAAGTTTCTTCCGATGGCTATTAAAATAGGTATTACCGGCGGTATCGGTAGTGGAAAAAGTATAGTTTCCAGATTGCTGGAGATTATGGGAATCCCCGTTTATATTTCCGATATTGAGGCGAAGCGTATCACTCATACGAATGACGTGATACGTCGGGAACTTTGCGCCTTGGTCGGACAGGATGTTTTCCTGAATGGAAAATTGAATCGTCCTTTATTAGCATCTTATACATTTGGAAGCCCCGAACATGCGAAAAAAGTGAATGCTGTCATTCATCCGCAGGTGAAAGAAGACTTCAGGCGATGGGTGAAAGGGAAAGGTGATATAGCTATGGTTGGTATGGAATCTGCCATCCTTCTGGAAGCAGGCTTTAAGCAGGAAGTAGACTTTGTAGTAATGGTATATGCACCGTTGGAGGTGAGAGTGGAACGAGCAATTAGGCGTGACCATTCTTCAAGGGAATTGATAATGAAACGTATCGAAGCGCAAATGAGCGATGAGGTAAAGCGGAGTCATGCTGATTTTGTAATCGTGAATGACGATGAAACCCCTTTAATTCCGCAGGTTTTGAAGTTTATTTCTTTGCTATCTAAAAATAATCATTACCTTTGCTCCGCAAAAAAATAATTTAATAAATAAAAGAATATATACTATGTTGAAGACTATCCTGTCTATCTCCGGTAAACCGGGATTGTACAAACTAATTTCGCAAGGAAAAAATATGTTGATTGTTGAATCAATCAGTGCAGATAAAAAACGTTTCCCCGCTTATGGTAATGAGAAAATTATCTCTTTGGCAGATATAGCAATGTATACAGATGATGCTGAAGTACCTTTGTATGATGTGCTGGAAGCTATGAAGAAAAAAGAAAATACTGCAGTCACCTCCATTGACCCTAAAAAAGCTACTCCGGAGCAGTTACGCGAGTATTTAGGGGAGGTATTGCCTAACTTTGATCGTGAAAGAGTATACGTTGCGGATATTAAGAAATTGATTTCCTGGTATAACATCTTAATTTCGAATGGAATTACAGAATTTAAATCAGAGCCGGAAGCTGAAGAAGAGGTTGCGACTGATGAAAAATAAGTCATGAAACATTGATGGCTTAGATGTATAAATGTAATAAGGAAAGCGTGACAATGTTGCAAGTTGTCACGCTTTTTTGTGTTTTTATATGTCTGCGTAATTAAAGGATCCCCTTTAGTGTTCTTTAAGCAATCTTATGTTTGCATGAATATTTTATTGTTTATATAGTAAATAAACATAGTTTTTCTCTATCTTTGTGACTGCTAATATACGCACAAAATATGGATGTAATAACAAATAAAGAGGTAAACGTTTATCTTGATAATGAAAAAGGAACATTGTGCTTAACAGGAATGTTGGTAGGTACAATGGTATTTTTATATGATTCGCAGGGGGAGTTGAAAGAGAAACATAGATTTGCCTTGCCTTCACTCACTTTGGAGATATCCAGAAAAGGTACTTATGTCTTAGTCATGAGCCATCCTAATTGTCAGCCGGAAGTAAGAAGAATTATATATTCAGGAATATAAAAAGCCGATATGCTCACTTGAGAACATACCGGCTATCCTTATAACAACTAACTATAATTTAGTTTCTGAACACTAATCCGTCTCCGTTTGAGTCAACAATGATTGCTTTGCTTCTGTCGACTTCCTGAGACAATAACTTTTTCGACAGATCGTTCAGTAAATAACGCTGGATAGCTCTTTTTACTGGACGGGCTCCAAATTCAGGATCATATCCTACTTGGGATAAGAAACTTAAAGCAGCATCTGTCATTTCCAGTTCAACTCCGTTTTCTGCAAGCATCTTTTGTACACCTTTGATTTGTAAGAGTACAATTTGCCTGATTTCAGTTTCCGTCAGCGGCAGGAACATGATTGTTTCGTCAATACGATTTAGGAATTCCGGACGAATGGTTTTCTTTAGCATATTCATCACTTCCTTCTTCGTTTCTTCGATAACTTCTTCCTTGTTCGAACCGCTCAGTTTCTCCATCTGACTTTGTATATAAGAACTTCCCATATTTGAAGTCATGATGATGATGGTGTTTTTGAAGTTGACTACTCTTCCTTTGTTGTCAGTGAGTCGTCCGTCATCCAGTACTTGCAACAGGATATTGAAAACATCCGGATGCGCTTTTTCTATTTCGTCAAACAAAACAACTGAGTAAGGTTTCCGGCGAATGGCTTCTGTCAGCTGGCCACCTTCATCGTATCCAACGTATCCCGGAGGTGCTCCGACCAAACGAGAAACACTATGCTTTTCTTGATACTCGCTCATATCTATACGCGTCATCATCGATTCATCGTCAAAGAGGAATTCCGCCAATGCCTTTGCCAGTTCAGTTTTACCGACACCGGTCGTTCCAAGGAAAATAAAAGAACCGATCGGGCGTTTGGGATCCTGTAATCCGGCACGGCTACGACGTACGGCATCTGCAACCGCTTCAATTGCTTCGTCCTGTCCAATCACTCGTTGATGGAGTTCGTCTTCCAGATGCAATAATTTATCTTTCTCACTTTGCATCATCTTGCTGACAGGGATGCCCGTCCAGCGTGAAACAACGTCAGCGATGTCTTCAGCATCCACTTCTTCTTTGATCATGGCTTTATCGCCTTGCATACCACGAAGTTTCTCCTGCGTATCTTCTATCTCTTTGTCCAAAGCCTGAAGCTTTCCGTAACGGATTTCGGCGACTTTTCCATAGTCTCCTTCACGTTCTGCTTTCTCTGCTTCGAACTTCAGATTCTCGATTTCCACTTTGTTTTGCTGGATTTTATCCATCAGCGTTTTTTCACTTTGCCATTTAGCTTTGAAAGACTTCTCAACTTCTTTTAGTTCGGCCAGTTCTTTGCCGATAATTTCCAGTTTCGGCTTATCATTTTCACGCTTAATGGCTTCACGTTCGATTTCTAACTGTTTGATCTTACGTGAGATTTCATCCAACTCTTCCGGAACAGAATCTACTTCCATACGTAGTTTGGCTGCTGCTTCATCCATCAGGTCGATTGCTTTGTCCGGCAAGAAACGGTCAGTGATGTAACGGCTGCTCAGTTCTACAGCTGCTATGATGGCATCGTCTTTGATACGTACATGATGATGGTTCTCGTAGCGTTCTTTCAATCCACGAAGGATGGAAATGGTACTCAGAGTATCCGGTTCATCTACCTGTACAATTTGGAAACGACGTTCCAATGCTTTGTCTTTTTCGAAATACTTCTGATATTCATCGAGAGTGGTTGCACCGATCGAACGTAGTTCTCCACGTGCCAATGCCGGTTTCAGAATATTTGCAGCATCCATTGCTCCTTCGCCTTTGCCGGCGCCTACCAGTGTATGAATCTCATCAATAAACAAGATTATATCACCTTCTGATTTCTTAACCTCATTGACAACAGATTTTAGTCGTTCTTCGAATTCTCCTTTATATTTTGCTCCTGCAACCAATGCTCCCATATCGAGAGAGTAGACCTGTTTGTTTTTCAGGTTTTCGGGTACGTCTCCCCGGAGGATACGATGCGCCAATCCTTCTACGATAGCTGTCTTACCTGTACCCGGTTCACCAATCAGAATCGGATTGTTCTTAGTTCTACGGCTTAATATTTGCAGTACCCGTCGGATTTCCTCGTCACGTCCGATTACAGGATCCAGCTTGCCGCTACGGGCGGCTTCGTTCAGATTGATAGCGTATTTCTCCAATGACTGATAGTTGTCTTCACTGGATTGAGAAGTAACTTTTTCTCCTTTTCTGAGTTCATTGATAGCGTTACGCAATTCTTTTTCCGTCATTCCGGCATCTTTCAAGATGGTGGATACGGTACTTTTCACAGTTAGCAAAGCCAGCAGAATATGTTCCAATGAAACAAATTCATCTCCCATTTCTTTAGAATACTGGGTTGCCTTCTGCAATACTTCATTAGATTCTCTACTTAGGTAAGGTTCTCCTCCGGATACTTTAGGCAAAGAATCGATCTGTTTGTCAACGACTAGGGCTACCTGTTGCCCGTTCATTCCTAATTTTTGGAAGATGAAGTTAGTCACATTTTCGCCTACCTTCATTACTCCATGTAGGATATGAGCAGGTTCAATCGCCTGTTGTCCCCGACTTTGTACGAGATTTACGGCTTCCTGTACCGCTTCTTGAGATTTGATGGTAAAATTGTTAAAGTTCATATGGTTGTTCTCCTTTCTTTTTTCATGATTTTAATAACACTTGAAAGGGCTCAAAAGATTTGCCAAGTAGAAAAATATGACAAAATAGCATGATAATAAGAGAGTTAGAAGACAAAATGACGTTTTTCATCTGAATGATACTGACGAATTTGCCGCGAAATGAAGTGAATAAATAAAAGTATTGTAGTATCTTTATCCGCTGTAATCATATTATAAATAAGGTATGAATGATAAACCTCAAATAAAACTGTCTGAAACAGTAGTGTTGATTGATGCTGCTTTCTTGAATTTTGTAATTACAGATATGAAAGGTTACTTTGAAGAGACTTTGCGACGTTCTTTACAGGATATCGACCTTTCTATGTTGACCACTTATCTGACTCTGGATGCCGGAATCACGGAAGGGAAAAATGAAGTACAATTTCTTTTTGTTTACGATAAGGAGTCCGATCAGCTTGTACATTGCCATCCTTCCGATTTGGTGAAGGAGTTGAATGGAGTCGCTTTTCAGAGTCCTTATGGTGAATATTCATTTGCAAGTGTTCCTTCGGAAGGGATGGTTTCACGCGAAGATTTGTTTTTGGATTTATTGTCTATCGTTGCTGATTCGGCTGATGTGAAAAGGATGATTGTCGTTTCTTTCAATGAAGAATATGGAAAGAAAGTATCCGATGCGTTGCATGAAGTGAAAGGCAAGGAGATTATCCAGTTTCGTATGAATGAGCCTGAAGTGCAGGTAGAGTATAAGTGGGATATGTTGGCATTTCCTGTTATGCAGGCATTGGGAATCAGAGCTGAAGAACTATAGTCCTTGTGTTTAATTCTTGATTTTGAATTTTAATCCTCAAATAACTCAAATAAAAAGGTGTCCGATTTTCGTTTAAAAGTATTTCAGAGCGTAGCGAAGAATCTGAGTTTTACAAAGGCTTCGCAAGAATTGTTTGTCAGCCAGCCTGCTATCACTAAGCATATTCAGGAATTGGAGACTTATTATCAGGCTCGTTTGTTCGAACGTCAGGGGAGTAAAATCTCATTGACTGTTGCCGGTGAATTACTGCTGAAGCATAGCGAAAAGATTTTAGATGATTACAAGCGGCTTGAATATGAAATGCATTTGTTGCATAACGAGTATATTGGAGAGTTGAAACTGGGAGCTAGCACGACGATTGCTCAATATGTTCTGCCCCCTTTATTGGCTCATTTTATTGCGAAGTTTCCACAAGTCAATCTTTCCGTCCTTAATGGAAACTCTCGGGGAGTGGAGGTCGCTTTGCAAGAACACCGGATTGAATTGGGATTGGTGGAAGGTATTTTTCGTTTACCTAATCTGAAATATACTTTGTTTTTGCAAGATGAACTTGTTGCGGTAGTGCATGTGAACAGTAAACTAAATATTCAGGAGGAGGTAACACCTGCAGAATTGCCGAATATCCCTTTGGTTTTGCGTGAAAGAGGTTCGGGGACGTTGGATGTATTTGAACGAGCCCTGTCGCAACACAATCTGAAGCTGTCTTCTTTGAATGTTCTGATGTATCTTGGTGGTACGGAGAGTATCAAGCTCTTTTTGGAACATACTGATTGTATGGGAATTGTTTCTATCCGGTCGGTGCATAAAGAACTTGTGGCCGGCACTTTACGGGTAGTTGAGATAAAAGGGATGCCAATGTTGCGCGAATTTAATTTTGTGCAGCTACAAGGGCAGGAGGGAGGATTATCTCAGGTTTTTATGCGCTTTGCGGGGCATCATAGCAAGAACTTGTAGGTCAGACTTCTTCCATACGAACCATCTCCCAACCGCAGAACTGTATTACGATGCAGTGAAGTTGCGTGCCTTGGCATAATAGACGGACTTTCGGACTTGCGGCATAACCATGAATTTGAGCCACCGCTTCTTCCCATTGTTCGGCAGACTGGGCATCAAACTTTTCTTTAGGCAGATATTTTAGTTCTACTATATAGCTGTGTGCAATTTCTGCATAGCGTTGCAGGTCAGGCATGAGAAACATGTCGCAAAAGCCATGGCTCAACTCTACCTCAGGTGTCGTCAAGTAATATGCATTGACGCTAAGATAGGCAGTGAAGAATCCTTGAATATTGCGTTCTCCTTCAATGCTGCTACGCACGGAAGAATTCTCTTTATAAGCTTTGGCTATAAATTCCAATGCAGGTCGCCATTCACCGTCAAATGCCATGTTATTGAAGAGTATCTCTATATCTATCAGATTGATATAGTGGTGGCTCTGATATTCTTCCAAGATATATTCATAATATTGTTTTCGGACATTTGTATTAGGGATTCCTAAGATAGTCAGATTTCCACGTGTTCCGATGATAGTCAGCATGCCATAGTAAAAAAGCAGGCTGGGAAATATTTCCGGATTCGTAATCTGGTCTGCGGAAAAAGACTGGAATAGGTTAGTGATGATTTTTCCTTCTTCGGCAATGCGTTTGATAACGCCTTTGCGATTGCCGTCAAGACGATCCAGTTGGATGAGTTTTTTCATCTTGTTATAATCCGTTCGGGTATTAGGGTCAATCATCTGTTCGGGAGATGCTCCCAACTGAATCCGATTCCGAAGGTAGTAAAGTACCATATCGCAGTTGAACATTTTGGGATCAGAACTCAGGCTTTGACGTGCAAAACAATAATTGTCATACCACGGCTTCATTTCCAGAATCATTTCTTCAATATCTCCATGCAGTTGCCCTGTTTCCTTGTAATATTGGAACATAGTGCGCACATCTTTTTCAGAAAATCCTAGCATCTGGTTAAATACCGGACTGGTACTGATGTTCCAACCGATATTATAACCGCTCGACAAGTCGTCTAGCGTTACGGGACTGACACCGATCATAAAGATACGGTCGAACATCCCTTTATAGTTTTTGAAGGCATCACGGTAGAAGCCGCTTGCGTGGGTGATGGCACGATATATTTCGTTGCCTTTTTCATTGAGGACGACATTGGTGAAGTTATCGTATTCATCTATAATAAGATATAGGGGATAACCTAATCTCCTGGCTTCGTCATCAAGGATGTGAAGTTTATCAATTCCTTTATCCGCAGCACTGAAACGTTCTATGAATTCGTCTGTGTAATATTCACGATATCTGTTGAGAAAACCGTCTAGCTGCACAGCGCTGTAAGAATCAAATCTTTGTGGCAGTTCATCAATATTGCCACCGATTTTGGAAAAGTCAAGATAAAGTATTTGGTATTTGCCTTGAAGCGGAGTTGCATGCTGACCGATCCAGAGATTGCCGAAGAGTTGCTGGAACTTATCTTTTTGTGAAAGGTCATAGTATGACCGAACCATACTAAGCAGTAGACTCTTGCCGAAACGTCGAGGACGAATGAATATCAGGTAGTTGGCTTGATCTTCCAATAAGGGGATATACATTGTTTTGTCCACGTAATAGCAGTTTTGCATGATTACGTCCTCAAAGTTGGACATGCCATATGGTATCTTTTTCACTGTTTCCATAACTATAAAGTTTGCTGCTTTTTGTTTTCAGATCCTAGCTCTTCAAACAATCAAAAATCAAAGATAGTTCTTTTAAGATGATTATTCCATTTTTGTGCGTTTATTTTCCAATTCGATCATAACCGCTGCTTTTTCATTCGAATCTAACCTTCTACAGAAAAAGAAAAAAAGATTTTATCTCTCATTACTCTCATTGTTTTTTCTTAAATATCAGATAATAAGATTCTTATCGAATGAGAGATACTTCTCCGAGAACCTATCTCTCATCATTTTATAGTGAAAATACGCCTGAAAACTGTTATCTCTCATTTGTTTTTAGTTATCTCTCATCTATTTTCAGGGTATCTCTCATCATATATTATTTTTTATTCAGTGGCAACTTTCTTCTTTACATAGACTCTGTGCGAACCTCTTCCTGTAATATCAATACCGGATTCCGGAAGATCAGCCCATTGTTTCAGTTCTTTAGTAGCAGCTGTCTGAAGCAGTCCGGTTAGTCTCTGGTAATTCCGTACAGTCAGGAAAGCGTGTTCGTCGAGAAATTTCAGGGCTAATGTCAGCCGTTGCTCCGGTGTGAACTTTTTAGAGGAGCGTTGTGGTTTCCATGGAGCTCTTTCCAGCCGGCATCTTTCATTAATGTTTCTGATCATCGTTCTGTCTACCCGAAAATTCACTCCTCCTACGCAGATGCTTTGTGCGTTTCGGTGTTTGGCGCCTTCTTCCGCCTCTTCTCGTTCTTTGTCCCTGCATAGGGCGAGTGAGGGGGTAAAAGTCCCTATTCCGTCTATTTTCACAGAGCGTCCTTCCGCCATCAGATGCGCCATTTCTATGGCGGTTTGGAGCAATACGCCTTCTATGTCTCCGGCACTGAAGCCGCTGACGTCTCCTACTCGTTGCGCCAACTCTTTTATGCTTGCATTGTCTATCCGTGCAAACTTGGGATAAGTAATTCTTTTGCCCGTTTTCTGAATGTCGGGCATCTCTTCCATAATGTATCGTGCCATAATGTCTTGGTTCTAAAGTATTAATAGATAAGTTCTTTGGTATTAGAGGTAAAGTTCCTTTCTTCTAATACTAAAGTTCTTATTGGTTAATTATAAACTATAAATGATGCTTTTGTTTTTATAAATGCAAGTTGCATTTATAAAGTTGCAACTTTCATTTGTATAATTGGAATTTGCATTTATAGTTTACTATTAAACAAAGGTAACTTATCTTCTTGATAAAAGCAAGTTTACTTCTAATAAAGAATAATTTATTTGTTAATAGATTGGGGGATAAGTAATAGGAGGTAATGTTTTAATGAGTTTGGATTGCTTTTGCCGAAAAGGTGTATCATTAATGAAAAAGAATGGCATGAAGTAGGATATTTAATTTTATTTTTATAGTTTTGCATTGTCTCTCACGCCGATACCTCAATTCGTGAGGTTAGGGTGGTGTGGGAGATGTATTATATAAAGAAAGGCGTTTACTTAACGCTTTGTCTTTGGCTGTTTGAAACTTCGAACACTTTAAGCAGTAGTCAAAACAAAGCAACAGTAGATGTCTACGGGATATGTTTATACCCCCAAGTATACTTTGAAATAAAAGTATACTTGGATTGTTATACATATCGGCGTGGGCTTCTGCGTTGCTCGTTCAGACTACTACGGGCAGTTCGAAGGCCTCAAACAGCGGGACGAGTAACAGGTACAGATTCCCGCGCTTTTTCTTTTATAGTATTTACTTATCTAATTAATGAACCGTCCGGTTCGGGAATCTGCGGATATAAAATGTCTTTATGAATAAGATACTATTGAGTAGTGTATTGATGGTCATTATTTGTATTTCGGCTTTTTCGTCTTGTAAAGAAAGAATGGGTAAAGTAGATCCTCCTGTAATACCTAAGCCTGTTACTGAAGTAGATTCTCCTGTTGTATTGACTGTATATCTGGAGAATTCTGGTAGCATGGACGGATATGTAAATGGGAATACAGGATTTAAACAAACAATCTATTATTATTTGACAGAATTACGCGACAAGATTACTTCTTCCATTCATTTATTTTACATAAATAGCAAAGTCATTTCTATGGGTAATGATATAAAAACTTATATCCATAGTACAACGCCTACTACATTTAAAGCAAATGGAGGAGATTTGGGAACATCTGATATAGCTACAGTATTAGATTCTTTATTAAGTAGACGTAAAAAGGATGAAGTTGTTCTTTTTATTTCCGATTGTGTTGTTTCTCCCGGGAAAAAATACGCAACACATCCTGATGATATAAATGGCTATCTATTGCAGCAATGTACTGATATGACAAGCGTTTTTCGGAGAGAACTGAATAAATATAAAGATTTAACAGTTGCTATATGTCAACTACAATCTCATTTTGATGGTAAATTCTTTAATAAAATAGATCAATGGAGCTATTATAAGGGTGAACGTCCTTTTTATTTTTGGTTAATAGGTTCTACACGACAAATAAAGTCTATAATGGATAAAATACCTTGGAGTGATTTTAATGATAAAGGAGCTAAAGTCGAAAATTTGTATGTACTGACTTCTTTAGAACAACAAGTGGAGTATGCGGTTGTAAAAACTGGTTGTTGGGGGAGTTTCGAGTATGAGCACTCTCGTGCGGCGGGTATGTCTAAAACAATATGTAAAGTGAAAAAAGAGAATAAAGGAAAGAACGCTGGAAAGTTTAGGTTTTCTATAGGAGTGGATTTAAACTTTTTTCCTTTAGATGATAATTACTTGTATAATTCAGAGAATTATCAGGTAAATAATAAAGACTATTCTGTTGAAGTGATAAAAATGAGTTCAGATAACTTCTCTCATCAAGTGAGTTTAACTACAGAAATTATTTCACCTTGCCAAATAACAGTTTCTCTAAAAAATAAACTTCCAGATTGGGTAAATGAGAAAACCGATTTTATAGGACAGGATTTGATTATTGATAAAGCAGAAAATAAAACATTCGGGTTGAAGTATTTGGTAGAAGGAGTCTATAAGGCTTTCGTAGATACTAAGTCTTCAGATGATTATGCGCAATTTATAGTAACGATTAAATAAATAATATTATGGGAGCTTTTTTAGAAACATTATTAGGAAATATGTATGGCTGGTTTGACTTTTTTTATTGCCGCAATCTTTCGGAGCATCTTTGGGGATGGGATATGAATACACACGGCTTTACAAAAGAGCTATGTTATAATACAATAGGATTATATACGCTACTTATATCTACTATCGTAATGGTCACATATTATTATTTTATTGATCATCCACGCTTTTGCAAGTGGTGGAGTTGGGCTATCATGGCTGTGTTCAATAGCATAATGTGTCTGTTGCTTGGATATTATTTCACATATATGGATTATGATTCGGGGAGGATATCCGATGATTTAATGTATGTAAGAGATGAACAAGGACAAGTCGTTAGCCAGTTAATCAATGAATCTGATTGTTGGGGATTCGGCATCTCTAATATGATTATTGCATTTATCTTTTTCTTGATATTGTCACTTATATTTAAATGGTGGAGTACGGCAGCTAAATATTCTCCTTTTTAATACACTAAAATTAACACTAAAATGAAAACATACGTATTTGGCATAGGAGGTACAGGTGCACGAGTTATAAAATCACTTGTTATGTTGATGAGTGCCGGGATTGATATGCATACAGATGAAATAGTTCCTATATTTATTGATCCTGATAATGCGGCGGCAGACTTAACGCGAACTGTAACTGTATTGCGAAGTTATCAAATAATAAATGAGCACATACTGTTTACAAAAGACGTGGAAGATAAATTCTTTAAAACGCGGATCGGTGAACCTATTTCAGGTTTTAAAATGAATTTAGCCAATGTGTCTAATGGTACTTTTGCACAATATATGAATTTTGGAACATTGAGTGTGGAAAATCAAGCATTGGCACGTATCCTTTTCTCTGATATTAATTGGGGAACTATGATGGATGTAGGTTTTAAAGGAAACCCTAATATTGGTAGTGTTGTACTCAATCAATTTACTAGGTCGCAAGATTTTGTTGATTTCGCAGCCAATTTTCAGCAGGGGGATCGTATTTTTATTATCAGTTCTATTTTTGGAGGAACAGGTGCTAGTGGTTTTCCCTTATTGTTGAAAAATCTAAGAGGTATTGATTCTAAGTTACCAAATGCAGATTTGATTCGAAATGCTCCTATTGGTGCTATTACTGTATTACCTTATTTTAATGTAGAATCGGATGCTGACGGAAGACATATTATTGATGGTTCTACATTTATTTCCAAAGCAAAAGCTGCATTAGAGTACTATGAAAAAAATATTAGTGGAAATAATTCATTGAATGCTTTCTATTATATAGCAGATGATATAAATAAAAGTTATGCTTATAGTGAAGGTGGTACAACGCAGCAGAATGATGCGCATTTGGTAGAGCTGCTTGGTGCTTTAGCTGTAGTTGATTTTTGTGAGATTGATATATCATTACTCGATTCGGCTTCTGGTAAAGCTGTAAATCCTTTCTATAAAGAATTTGGTATTAATGAAGGAAGTGATGTACTTAGTTTCCTTAATTTCTATGATAGTACCAGAAGATTATTGCAAAAACCGATGACGCAATTTATACTTTTCTGTAAATATATGGATGAACAGCTTCCTTCATCCAAAGATCAAGCTTGGGCGAAAGGTAAGCGTTCGTTTGATGAAAATTTTTTTAAAAGTAGTTTTTATGCCCACTTATCAGTGATCAAAAAAGCCTATTTACAATGGTTGCAAGAATTAGCCTACAATCAGCGGGGATTCGCACCATTTGAATTGGCGGAAATGAAAAAAGATGTATTTGGACTTGTGAAGGGAATAGTACCTAGTAAGGTAATGACACTTAAAAGTAATTATGCGTTGTTTGATTATCGACTGTCTGGTATTGAACCTAAAATATCCAATAACTTGAATGTGGAAGCTCGCTTTATTGAGTTATTTTATCAGGCGACAGAAAAATTAGTAAATGAAAAAAAATTAGCTTAATCATGGGAAAAGTGTTTAGATTACATACAGGTGCTAATACCTTAGAAGGATGGGACGATGCTAATGCTCCCTATGGAACTTCAGCAATAAATCAGATTAAAGATCCAAATGGTGCGACAAGTAAGAAAGAAATTACATCTATACCGTCTCCATTTGCGCGAATGGATTTAGTGAAAGTGGCGTTTAAGAATGTAACGGATAATCATCAAGTAGAGGGTGATACCATATTTCATAAGTTAGTCTCTGATTGCTTCGATGTCGGTGAGATATTTTTCAATATTGATAAGCTATCGGATAAGCTACGCATTATAGCTTGGGATAGACAAAACGATTTGAAAGTTTTATTAGATTCTAATGATTCTCAGCATCGTTTATTGGGTGAGACGTTGAAGCTATATATGGAACAAGATGCGCAAGCTTTTAATTTTAAAAACTTACAGCGTATTTATTTACTAGACTACATAGGTCCGAATAGACCTGCTCAAATGAATATTATTGGAGGAACTTCTCCGATAACACTATTTTTCACTCCTGCCAATAATTTGTCTTATGTATCTAAAAATATTTGTTTTGGTAATGACCGTCCATTTGATGATGATTATCAACCATTATATAAAAGAGATATTGATTACATACGTTATTGGTTTGCTTTGAAAAATGAGATGCCAGAATTTGCGGTGTTATTTCCAGAAGTAAATGCTTATTTGGAACTTACTTATCAATGTCTGGATGGTAATACAAAGGATGAAATTGATAAATTGCAGGTCGGTGATTATGAATCTTTATTCAGTGAACTGTCAGTAGGAAATGTTGCAAACTTAGTAGAAGTGTTAGGATTCCCTTTGAAAAAACAGAATCCGGTTAGCGCAAATAATTTCAAGAGTGATTTCACTATTAAATCCTCTGTTTATAAAGGAGAAATAAAACCGTTAGTCTTACCGATTAACACATATACTAAGCCCAATATGCGTTATGTAACATCTTATTGGGATAAGAGTCTAAAAGCACCTATTACTGACGATCGCTTGCTTCAGGAAAGGATATTGCCAGAGGTTGGAACGAAATACCCTTACTTAACCATTGGTGATTTTTTAGAAGATAATATAATTTTTACTGGCTATACTTTAAATGATGATAACTTTTATAATGCTGGTTACCAGAAAGATAACGAATGTTATTTATTGCCTATAAGAAAAGAATTTTTTTCTTATTTTACGATAGAAGAATTGAAAAGTGAGATGCCTGATGGGAAGAAAATGTTTGAACTTTCATCCAATGCAGGAGGTATAAAGGCAACTTTAAGAATTCCAATACAAAAGGGGGAATACATAACCTATGAACGTATTTATTTTAATAGCCAACCAGAAGAGGAAGAAAATAAAGGTGGAATTTTTGTATCTGAAGCTTATTGTATAGGGTTATTTCCTGCTATAAAGTTCGTAAATGATCAGAAAGCTAAATATAGAGTTATAATATCAGGTAATAGTTCTTTTTTTAATTCAAGTCTTGATTTTTATCAGGGATGTAAAAGAGTTGATATTGCAGGTAAATCTGAAAGAAATGTTGATGTAGAGAATCTTGCTTCTAATGTAACCTATATTTTAGAAAAGAATTTTGATTATGTTCAGATGAATATAAAAGAAGGTATCAGTGGAATAATTGTTCCTCAATGGAAAATTTCTTCTGGAAGTAGTGAATTTATTTTTGCCATTGATTTTGGGACAAGTAACACCCATATAGAATATGCTATTGTAGGGTCAAAGGTCTCTGAACCTTTTGATATATCATATAAAGATAGGCAGCTTTATAAGCTTAATGAATATTTACTTGCAAATACAATATTCAATAATGATTATATTCCAGCAGAGATCAACCAATCTTCTCAGTATCACTTTCCAATTCGAACTGTTTTATCAGAAGGGAAAAACACGGACTGGAAGAAACCTGTATTTGCGATGGCGAATACTAATATTCCATTTACTTATGAAAAAGAAATGTTACCTGATTTTGATAAATGGACGACGGAGCTAAAATGGGGTAATACTATTGATAGTCAACAGAAGGTATATCATTATTTGGAAACTTTGTTTTTATTATTAAGAAATAAAGTATTGTTGAACAATGGTGAATTGGAGAAAACTAAGATTGTATGGTTTTACCCGGCAAGTATGACCGAAGGTCGATACAATAAATATGCTAAAATATGGAACGAATTATATAAGGTTTATTTTGGGCAAAATGTGTTTAATGTTGTCCCTGTCTCAGAATCTTTAGCTCCTTATTCTTTTTATAAAAATAAGAAAGGGGCGACAACGGATGTGGTTTCTATTGATATAGGTGGTGGAACAACAGATGTATTGATTGTTAGAGAAGGAAGAGCTGATTTGCTTACTTCTTTCAGATTTGCTGCTAATTCAATTTTTGGAGATGGTTATGGTTTAGATGCTGATAGTAATACTTTTTTACGGTACTATATTAAAGAGATAAAAGAGAAGTTTACTGCAAATGCTTTTAATGAATTGATTGATGTGCTAGGGAAATTAGATACTCAGAAGGTTTCTGCTGATATATTCTCTTTCTTCTTTTCGTTAGCAAGAAACAAAAAGATATTAGAGTCTGGATTGAAGATTGATTTTAATGAATTATTGTCACAAGACGATAATTGCAGATATTTATTTATTTTGTTCTATGCGGCTATTATGTATCATATAGCTTCAATTATGAAGATAAAGAAATTACCAATGCCAAGACATATTACATTTAGTGGAAACGGTTCTAAAATGTTACAGATTCTAACACCAAGTAATGAGACTTTGGAAAATTTCACGAAGTTGATTTTTGAAAAAGTTTATGGAGTTGATTATGATATTGATGGAGTAACAATTATTCGAAACTTTGAGAATCCTAAAGAAGCTACATGCAAGGGAGGAATCTTGAATCCGGAGCCACAACCTTATAGTGATATTGATAATCTGAAACAAACTTTATTAGGCGATGGTATGGGTACGTTCATTACAGGGGATATAAAATATGACGCTGTAGGAGAGAAGATGCAAACCGATGTATTAAATGAAGTAATACATTTTATAGACGTTTTTATTCAATTAAATAATGAGTTCTCATATGTAAACAAGTTTAGTGCAGAACCTTCCAAATGGAATCTTGTCAAGCAATGTTGTGAGAAAGACATTAAAAAGCATTTAAAAGATGGAATTACGCAAAAAAAGGAAGAATTGCACCAAACTGGAACTGAACCTAAAATAGAAGAAACATTATTCTTTTATCCATTGGTTGGAATCTTGAATCAAATGGCACAGGAACTTTATAAATAAGAGAGTCTATGAAAAAGTTGATAATGATAATAATGTATTTGACGTTTTGTGTACCAATTATATGGACGCAAACTCATCAGATAAAAGATGCTATACAAATTGGTAGTGTAAAGGAGAATAATTTAGATACTTCCTTGGTTGTTAATGTTACAAAAGAACAAGTACAGGATTTGGTGATTAATTCGTATCTCTCGAAAGATGAAATAGATAATAAGATTATGAAAACTAAGATAATTTGGGGCATTACATTAAGAACTTTACATATTATATTAGGTGTTCTTCTTATTATTTTATGTGTGGTAGTAGGTGTGTTGTATTATCTTTATTCACGATTGAGTATTAGAAATAGAGAATACGAAAATGAAGCTTATGTAATGAAGCGATGTGTAAAGCGGCTTGAACAGAATGTTCAAGATTGTTCGAGTAGAGTTGATTATATGCACAGAAGAGTTAAGGAAAGTATAGGTTCTGAAATTGATTCAACTATATCTGATGTGAAAGATGAAAAAACAAAAGAAAATTTGAAATCTGAGAATATTCAAAGTACCCTTGAAGAAGCTGACTTAAGTGATATCATAGGCTATGCGGAATACCTTGGTAAACAAAAAATGAGATTGTTTAATTCTCCTAACTCAGAGACCATTTATATTATAAAAAAAGGAGAGAATAGACATGGAGTTTGCTTTATTGTGGATAGTACTAATGTACAGAAAGCGATAAAGAATAAAACAGTATGCTTAGATCCATTGTGTAATATTATCAAAGGAAGTCAGCAATCTGCTATTGATATTAAAACTATTAATCCTGGTATTGTCCAACTGGAACAAGGAAATATTTATAAAGTGATTGAAAAAGCTAATATTGAATTAATATCATAACTATTATGGATCCAATAATACTAACTCTTATTATTATCGTTGTTACAATACAAATCGGAATATTTATCCGTACTTGGCATTCTCTTAACAAATATGTTAATATTTTTAAAAGAGTGGCGTTTGATAGAGATGAGGAATCTCATACGATTGTTGTCCATGATCCCTCTTTATTTTTGTCTGATAATATTGTTGCACCTATCAATCAGTATCTTTCTAAGAATGAAGGGGCTGTTGCCGATTTTTTATTAATAAAAGACATTGTTGAACGTAATTGTGATATGAAACGGGAAGAAATAGATTCCCAATTGCCAATGCCACTCTATTTGGGGTTAATGGGAACAATGCTCGGTATTATAACAGGTATTGGTGGCATTGCTTTGAAAAATGGAAATGGATTTAGTGAATTTATTAATAAACCAAGTGAATCCATAGGTATATTAATGGGGGGTGTTGCTATTGCTATGATTGCTAGTTTTATAGGTATATTGTTTACTACTTGTGGATCGTGGATTGCTAAAAGTGCAACATTGAAAGTAGAGGAGGGTAAGAATAAATTTTATACGTGGATCCAAACGGATTTATTGCCCAATATTGGAGGAACTGCAAACAGTATTGTAATGCTCCAACAAAATTTGATGAAGTTTAATCGGACTTTTGCAGATAATGTGAATAAGTTAGACCAAGCTTTTGAGAAGATCGGGGGATGTTACAGAGATCAGATTGCTCTCATAGAGGAACTTCAAAAACTAGATATGAAGAATATGGCAACTGCTAATGTTAGAGTGTTACAGGAATTGAATGGTTGTATGCCTCAATTACAACAGTTTTATGAGTATTTGCAAAGTGTTAATAATTATATTTCCAATGTTAATGCTTTGAATCATAAGTTAGATGCAAACGAGAACCGTACTAAATTAATTGAAGAAATGAGTACATTTTTTAAAGAGGAAGTATCTGCAATTAGTCAACGTAAAGCTGCTATTAGCCAAACAGTAGGACAAGTTGACGATTATTTGCAAAAGGCTTTAGAGAATTTAATGATGAATTCAGAAACAGGTATGCAGAAATTGAATGTCGCATTGATAACGCAACAAGATTCTTTTAATAGTATTCTCAATCGTTTGCAAGAGGATTTTCCGGAAAAGATGAAAGTAACATTGGCTACTCAACAAGAGTTGTTTAATAATGCTCTTATTGAACAAAGAGAGGAATTTAAACATAGAATGCAAGAAACAGTAAGCTTGTTGGATGGATTGAAAGATTTCCTAAGTAAGAATAGCGACCTTAATTCTTTTAAAGAAGAGTTAATTGTTATCGCTCATGAACAGAAAGAACAATTGGCTTTATTAGCTAACGCAATTGAAAATATAACAATACATGTAGACAACGAATTACCAAATATTAGCAGTAATGTGTCCATAAAAATTCCTCAGTATGCTAAGTATTTATTGTTTGGATTTGCGGGGATAGGAATAATAGCATTTCTGATAATGATTGTGTCCTACGTCTTCAATCTATTACTAAGAGTATGAGTAAGAAGTCTTTCTTTTGGGCAAGCTATGCTGACTTAATGACGAGTCTGTTTTTTATAATGTTGACTTTATTTGTATTGACAATTGTAATGCTAAAAAGACAATCAGAAGCTACAGAAACAGAACTAAATAAAATACGGGAAATACAAAATGCGGTTAGTAATATTGACTCTACTTATTTTGAATATAACGAGAAGCATAAGAAACATATTCTTAAGATAGATGTAAGCTTTCAAACGGGTAGTGCAGATATATCTAATATTAACGATTCAGTTCTTGTACAACTAAAAAATGCGGGTAAAACGATTCAGAGTTTTATTCTAAAGACATATGAAAAGTATGCTGGTGTTCAATATTTGCTGATTATTGAAGGGCAAGCTTCTAAGGATAATTATTTATTCAACGATGAATTGAGCTATAATAGAGCATTAGCTTTAAAAAAGTTTTGGAAAGATAGTTTGATAACTTTTGATCCCAAACAATGTGAGGTGATTGTCTCTGGAAGTGGCGCTTCTGGAGATCTACGTATGGAGCCTGATATTCCTGGCAATGAAAAGAACCAGCGTTTTTTAATACATATATTGCCAAAGCCAGGAATCATAAAGTAGAAATATAAATTGAGACTAAAATGAAATTATTTGTCGATGCTTTATTAATTGTATTGTTATTTGGGTATACTTCTTGCACTAAAGCAAAAAGGAATAAAGGAGAGTTTCATCGTTCGTCCTCTACTGTTATTATTCCAAGTTTAGAACAGAAAAAAATAAAAAGCAAGCAAGCTATTTCCAAATCTATTCAATCTCATATATTAGAGCCTACGGAAATCTTCAAAAAATACAATTCGGCTGTTTTTATGATTTATACAACTGATGGATTGGGAGTCTTTCAAGGATCTGGTTTTTTTATTAGTGAGAATGGTGTAGCTGTTAGTAATTACCATGTGTTTAAGGGAACTGCTGTTGGATCTGAAGTTATTAAACTATCAGATGGCAGACAATGTAAAATATCTGAAGTGATAGCAAAAAGTGAATCAGAAGATTATATATTATTTCGTATAAAAGGGCATTTTGTTCACATACCAGTATCCCATCGAAAGAATAACGTAGGTGAAAAAGTTTATACGATAGGTAGTCCTCGCGGATTGGAAAATACTTTTTCATCTGGAGAGATATCTCAAATTAGGGATGATAATTATATTCAGATTAGTTGTCCTATAGATCATGGAAGTAGTGGAGGTGTTTTGATTAATGCTTATGGTGAAGCGATTGGCATTACAACGGGTGGACATGACGAATCTGGTGCTAATTTGAATTTTGCTAAAAATATTAAAGTGTTAAATCTGTCAAATTACTCATATTAAGAATGAAGCAGAAATGGATTAGAATAGTATTAGCTGTGGCTTTGTTGGTATGTTTAGCTCCAATGCCTTATGGATATTATGTATTGGTTCGATATGGATTAACTATTGTGTTAACTTTTATGGCTTATGAATATGGGAAGAATAAACAAAAGTTCTTTTGTGTGATTTGTGCTGCTTTGGCTGGTTTGTTTCAGCCTATTATGAAAGTACCGTTAGGACGTGATATCTGGAATGTTGTGGATATAATAGTGGCAATATTCTTAATCTATTTGTGCTTACATAATAAAGGGTTAAAAAAAATGATTACTACATTCTTTTGGATCAATAATATAGATTTTATTAACGAGAAAGGGCATTCTTAACAGGTGTTTCCTACGATTATTTTGCCCACGATTGTGAAGTACCTTAGGTCTTTATATGCAATGAACTAATGATATTAGTATTCTTTATTATAAAGTTAATAGAGTAGCTATGTTGAATCCTCATATTTCTTCTGTATCTTTGTCTCTGTACAATTGAAAGTAGAAAATCATGGATAAAATTGTTACATACCTCTTAGAGGAAAAGAAAGCGAAGCGAAAAGGTGGCTTATACCATAAGACACAGGTGAGTTTGACTTACAACTCCAATCGAATAGAAGGTAGTCGGCTTACTGAAGAGCAAACCCGCTATATCTTTGAAACCCGGACGATAGGTTTTAAAGATGAAGAAGCTGTGTCTGTTGATGACATTATTGAAACTTCCAATCACTTTATTGCTTTTGATTATCTACTAGATACAATAGATGAACCTTTATCCGGCAAGTTGATAAAGGAACTGCATCGAATATTGAAGACAGGAACTGCTGATGCTACAAAAGCATGGTTCAACGTGGGAGACTGGAAAAGGTTGCCAAATGAAGTTGGAGGAACTCAAACAGTAATGCCACAACAGGTTGATACTGAAATAACTCGCTTAAATGATAGATATAACTCAACCTTTGATGTTACTTTTGAAGATATTATTGAGTATCATTATCATTTTGAAAAGATACATCCATTTCAAGATGGTAATGGCAGTGTGGGACGTCTGATTCTATTTCGTGAGTGTTTGCGCCATAATATAGTTCCATTTATTATAGACGAACGGCATAAGCAGTTTTATTATCGTGGCCTCAGAGAATTTGCAACTACTCGTGGCTATTTGCTTGATACTTGCCTGTCGGCACAAGATACGTATACAACATGGGTTAAGTATTTCTATCCAGAGTAGCTTGGCTAATCTTTTAATGTACAATTGAATTTTATTATTTATAAGCAAGTACTTGCGAAGGTGATAAATCGGTACTTCCAAGGTACATGGATAAAACAACAAAGAAGAAATTAATATATAAAAGACATAAATATGGGCTGTTTGATGAATTTATTGTGGCTATTGTTAGGTGGAATTTTTACCGCAGTGGAATATCTTATTTCAAGTTTGCTGATGATGATTACCATTATTGGTATCCCTTTTGGCATGCAGACATTAAAGTTGGCTGGGCTTGCTTTATGGCCTTTTGGAAAAGAAGTGAGGAGCGGACAGCGTTCTGGTGGCTGCCTTTATATATTAATGAATATTTTATGGATATTTTTGGGAGGTATTTGGATTTGTTTGTCACATTTAGTTTTTGGAGCAATTTTGTGTATCACTATTATTGGTATCCCCTTTGGTTTACAACACTTCAAATTGGCAGCTTTGGCATTGTCTCCTTTTGGAAAAGATATCGTGACGGTATAGAATTTGAAAAGCGATTCTCTTTTTCTTATAACTAAAAGTTATAGCTCATAATTAGAAACGATTAGTCTGTCTTGGTTGTTTGCCGTACCTTTGCGCCCGCAAATAATAAAAAGATAAATATATGATTTCAACAGCTACAAAAACGTTGCAAACCAACAACAAAACGATTTACGTTGCAATACTTTCTACTTTAACTTTTTTCTTGTTTTTAGATTATATTCCGGGGTTACAAGCATGGTCTGCATGGGTGACCCCTCCGGTGGCTTTATTTTTGGGACTAATTTTTGCATTGACCTGTGGACAGGCTCATCCGAAATTTAATAAAAAGACTTCTAAATATTTATTGCAATATTCAGTTGTCGGCTTGGGATTTGGAATGAATCTTCATTCAGCTTTGGCTTCCGGTAAAGAAGGCATGGAGTTTACCATTATTTCGGTGATGGGTACTTTATTGATTGGCTGGTTCATCGGACGCAAACTTTTTAAGATTGATCGGAATACTTCTTATCTCATCAGTTCGGGTACTGCTATCTGTGGTGGTAGTGCTATTGCGGCAGTAGGACCGGTGTTGAAAGCTAAGGACAGCGAAATGTCTGTTGCATTAGGTACAATTTTCGTATTGAATGCTATTGCATTGTTTATTTTCCCGATGATCGGTCACGCATTAAATATGAGTCAGCATGAATTCGGTACATGGGCGGCTATCGCAATTCATGATACGAGTTCTGTTGTAGGAGCCGGTGCTGCCTATGGTGAAGAAGCTTTGAAGGTGGCTACTACTATCAAGCTGACTCGTGCGCTTTGGATTATTCCAATAGCCTTTGCCACTTCTTTTATATTTAAGAGTAAAGGACAGAAAATTAGTATTCCCTGGTTTATTTTCTTCTTTATTTTGGCAATGGTAGTAAATACCAATTTGCTTGACGGAGTGCCGGCTTTAGGAGCAGCTATCAATGGAATTGCACGCAAAACGCTGACTATTACGATGTTCTTTATCGGTGCTTCTCTTTCTGTCGATGTATTGAAAAATGTTGGAGTTAAACCTCTGATTCAAGGAGTACTACTTTGGGTAGTGATTAGTTTGAGTACATTAGCTTACATTTACTTAGTGTAAAGCCGTAGACAAATAGAGAAGTAACATACCATAAAAAGTGGAGGAATACCGATTCATACGGTGATTCCTCCACTTTTTATTTTTAGTATCCGTTTTAAGGGAACCGGATTATTTTTTATTCAAGGCTTCGAAGATCAATCCTTCCAGTTCTTCAGCAAGTTCGGGATTATCTTTGATACATACCTTGGCTGCATCACGTCCTTGACCAAGTTTAGTGTCATTGTAGCTATACCATGAACCGCTCTTTTTGATAATTCCCAGTTCTGCGCCCAAATCGATGATTTCTCCGGAGTGAGAAATACCTTCACCAAACATGATATCAAATTCTGCTTTGCGGAAAGGAGGTGCTACTTTGTTCTTCACCACTTTCACCTTAGTCAGTTTACCAAGAACTTCTTCACCGTCTTTGATTGGCTGGCTGCCACGGATATCTATACGTACAGAAGCATAGAACTTCAATGCGTTACCACCTGTCGTTGTTTCCGGATTACCGAACATGACGCCAATCTTTTCACGGAGCTGGTTGATAAAGATACAAGTCGTACGTGTTTTGCTGACTGTACCGGTCAATTTACGCAAAGCCTGTGACATCAGACGTGCCTGCAAACCTACCTTATTGTCACCCATGTCGCCTTCAATTTCTGCTTTCGGAGTTAATGCTGCTACGGAGTCAATAACAATAATATCAATAGCGGAAGAACGGATTAACTGTTCGGCTATTTCCAAGGCCTGCTCTCCATTGTCCGGTTGAGAAATCCAGAGATTGTCTACATCCACGCCTAATTTCGCTGCATAAAAACGGTCGAAGGCATGTTCGGCATCAATAAAAGCGGCGATACCACCGGCTTTTTGTGCTTCGGCAATGGCGTGAATAGCCAGAGTCGTTTTACCGGAAGATTCCGGACCATAGATTTCGATGATTCTTCCCCTAGGATATCCTCCTACGCCAAGTGCCACGTTTAAAGCAATGGAGCCGGTAGGAATCACTTCCACTTGTTCAACACTATCATCACCCATTTTCATGATAGAACCTTTACCGAAGTTCTTTTCTATCTTTTCCATGGTAGCCTGTAAGGCTTTCAGTTTTTCGCTTGATGCCATTTTATTATCTGTTTCAAAATTAAGTTCGTCTTTCTTTGCCATACCTTATTCTTATAATTAATGGATTTATTGATTTAAAATCTGTGAGGCATGCTCTTTGGTTTTCACTTCTTTGGGAGTGATAATCCGTTCTATGATTCCTTCTTCATTGATCAGGAAAGTAGTGCGGAAGGTTCCCATATAGGCACGTCCATACAGCTTTTTCTCTCCCCATACACCAAATTCTTCTACCAACTTTTTGTCCGTATCGGCTATCAGCGTAAAAGGAAGATTATTCTTATCGATGAATTTTTGGTGCGACTTCTCGCTGTCTACGCTGACACCGATTACTTCGTAACCGGCTTTACGCAGTTCGGAATAGTTGTCGCGCAGACTGCATGCCTGTGCCGTGCACCCCGATGTACTGTCTTTCGGATAGAAATACAGTACTATCTTTTTTCCTTTATAAGCACTTAGGCGGATCTCTTCACCTTTTTCATTGATACCTAATACTTCCGGTGCTTTATCTCCTATATTCTTCATTCTGACTCGTTCTATTATAGTTCCAGATCTTTATCAAACACTTCATGCCAAGGCAGTCCCTGCTTATTGAGCTGTTCCATGAACGGATCCGGATTAAATTCTTCTACATTGTTTACACCCGGACGTTGCCATTCGCCTTTGAAGAACATCATGGCACCGATCATAGCCGGAACACCGGTGGTGTAGCTGACTCCCTGCATACCTGTTTCCTTGTAAGCTTCCTGATGGCTGCAGTTGTTGTAGACATAGTAAGTACGTTCTTTTCCGTCTTTGATGCCACGGATACGGCAACCGATAGAGGTTTCACCTTCATAGTTCTCACCTAAATCCTGTGGGTTAGGCAATACTGCTTTCAAGAATTGTAATGGTACGATTTTAGTTCCGTTATAATCAACTTCATCGATACGGGCCATGCCGATATTCTGAATCACGCGTAAGTGAGTCAGATATTCTTGTCCGAAAGTCATCCAGAAACGGGCACGCTTGATAGTCGGGAAATGCTTGACCAACGATTCCAGTTCTTCATGATAAAGAAGATAGGAATCACGTGGACCAATATTAGGATAAGTCAGATCTTTGTGGATTTCCAGCGGACCGGTTGTCACCCATTGACCATTCTCGTAATAACGTCCGTTCTGAGTAATTTCGCGGATATTGATTTCCGGATTGAAGTTGGTAGCAAATGCTTTATGATGATTTCCTGCATTACAGTCTACGATATCCAGATATTGGATTTCGTCGAAATAATGTTTGGCTGCATAGGCTGTGTAGATTCCACTGACTCCCGGATCGAAACCGCAACCAAGAATGGCAGTCAGACCTGCTTCCTTGAAACGGTCGTGGTAAGCCCATTGCCAGCTGTATTCAAAATGAGCTTCATCTTTCGGCTCATAGTTGGCTGTATCCAGGTAGTTGACACCCGCCTTCAGACAGGCTTCCATAATGGTAAGATCCTGATAAGGAAGAGCAACGTTGATTACCATTTCCGGCTTAAAGTCATTGAATAAAGCTACCAGTTCATCTACATTATCCGCATCCACTTTGGCGGTTTTTATATTGGGATTGCCTATAGCTTTGACGATATTATCGCATTTCTCCTTTGTACGGCTGGCAATCATGATGTCTGTGAATACATCGGCATTTTGTGCCACTTTGTGTGCTACGACAGTACCAACACCGCCTGCACCGATAATAAGAACTCTACCCATTTCTTTTAATTAATAAATTATAAATCAAAAATTAAGATTTTAGAATTGTTAGCTTGGCAAATATACGTGATTATTTTCAGATAATCACCGCGTCGCTACTCCTTTTTATTTGAAACGTTGCAAGATGCCACTCTCAAATTCCAGCGTTTTTCCGTTGTAGAACCAAGTTTCGAAACGACTGTCTTTTTTTAACTGTATTTCTACAGGATCACCTATTGACAGACGACATTCGTCGGTGTTCATACCTTCTTCCAAATCACCCCGTGCGATGATTGCCCAACGTATATCTGTGATAGCCGGATACTTCTGATGGATGTCTCCAAATCCGAAAAGGTCTTCAATATAATTCTCGTTTTTGACGATAACGTCATATTTTAGGTCAACCTCTGTTTCATAAAGTGATCCATGCCGATCCTCCAGTGAGAGGATAACCAGACTTCCCGGACCGGAGATTTTTACTTCTTTTATTTTCAAAACAGTGTAGCGAGGCAAATGTATGCGGTTTTCCATTTGCTTGTTTTCAAGGTTGAAGACTCTTTTTACAGCCAATGTCCGTTTCGGATAGACGGTCAGATCAATATATTTGTCTTTCAAGGTTTCCAGATTTCCGGACTTTTTGCTACTGAAACTGATGGCGTTGGAAAAATATCTCATTTTCTTTTCAGCTTGGAAATCGCTCACGTCCATACCGGAATTAGTGCGGGAAAGAGCTACTTCCAGATAATAGGAATGTCCCTGCGAATCCTGAAATATGATTTTCACGGGATATGCCTGACTGCCAACTCCTATGGCGGTAATGGTTGCTTCGGTGTTGACCGGAATAGACACTTCCCTATATCCGGAGTAACTATTGGCATCGTCCACCTGTGCCATATCGGACTGAACATATATCTTTCTACCTGTCAGTAAATCTTTTGCCGTGTCTACATCTTTCAGATTAACTAATCCGTTGATATAGGCACGGGGATTCTTTTCGCAAATTTCATCCGGACGTGTATTTTTAATCTCATAATAATATTTTTCTCCGTCACATTCGAAGATGAGTCGAGTGGAATAGCTCATGTCATTTGATAGTTTTTGAGATTTTTCTTCATATCCGGCGAAAGTAAGAATCTTGTGTTTCAAAACGCTGTTGTCTGCCCCTTTTTCTGTCTCATACACCGAAAGGGTGGGGAGGAACATGTCACGTCCGGATGGAATAAACATGAATTTCATTCCGGGTGTCCATTTACATAAAAGTTGCAGTGGGAAGTTCTCTTTTATGAACTGTTCTTCTTCACTTAGAGGATCCTCCTGATTGGGAATAGTAGTGACAAGATAATCATTTTGCGCTGTGATATGAGAGGTACCACAACCAAGCAGGATTAGAAATAGGACGATTGTTCTCATATTTATTTACTTTAGATGAACTATGTAATCTTATTGTTTGTTTTATAGATAATGGCAAATGTATGTATTTTATATCGCATTAGATGGTATTTCCCAATCTTTTTGATATCTTTGCCCCCGATTTTAACTTAAACGTTATAACAAAATGAAGAAAGTATTCGTTTCAATTTGCATTGCCAGCACAGTACTTGCAATGTTTTCATGCCGTTCGGTTGAGAAGGCAGTCCCATTGGCTTCAATCAATGGTGAGTGGAATATTATAGAAGTTAACGGCTCGAAAGTAACTCCGGGCGAAAGCAGAACCCTTCCCTTTATTACTTTTGATACAGCGACCGGAAGAGTATCCGGTAACAGTGGATGCAACCGTATGATGGGTAGCTTTGACGTGAATGCCAAGCCGGGCAGCATGGAGCTTAAGGGAATGGCTAGCACCAGAATGATGTGTCCGGACATGACTACCGAGAGAAATGTGTTAGGTGCGCTTGCACAGGTGAAAGGGTATAAGAAAGCCGGTAAGGATAAAATGTTTCTTTGCAATGAGTCCAATCGTCCGGTTGTAGTTCTTGAAAAAAAGGAGGCTGACGTGAAACTATCAGTATTGAACGGAGAATGGAAAATAAAGGAAGTGAATGGTGAAGCAATTCCTTCGGGAATGGAAAAGCAACCTTTCATTGCTTTTGATGTGAAAAAGAAAACACTTCATGGCAATGCCGGATGTAACTTGATTAATGGTGGTTTTGAAACTAGCACTACTAATGCTAAATCAATCTCTTTCCCTGGGGTGGCTAGCACAATGATGGCTTGCCCTGATATGGAAGTGGAAGGTAAGATTCTGAAAGCAATGAATGAAGTGAAGTCGTTCGATAAACTTTCCGGTGGCGGAATCGGTTTGTATGACGCAAATAATGCGTTGGTGATTGTACTTGAAAAGTAAGATATACGTATTATATTAAATAGGTATGCCTGTGTCGCACATAACGATACAGGCATATTTTTTATTCCTTTATGATCTATTCTTTTGCTTTATTGAACCAGAGCCGTTTCCATTTGTTTAATGAGTCGATAGCTGTCTGGCTTCTATGTGACTTGACAGCAGTCATTTCGATTTAAAACTGTCGTTTTGGCAGAAAATATGTCACGTATTCGTCCGATTTCTTTTTGGCACATGGTTTGTTTTTTAATCAGCGTCCGTTTGAAAGCCCTTACAAAGAGAAAGAAAACAACCGGACAAAAAGAAATTGAATAATAATAAATAAAAAGAATAACGATCATGGGAAAAATTATTGGTATTGACTTAGGAACAACAAACTCTTG
>ERZ791865.66-NODE-66-length-180305-cov-17.659295_pt1 | contig 180305 bp, 151 predicted proteins | sample MGYA00509942_ERZ791865 | MGnify/ENA primary metagenome ERZ791865 (study PRJEB30046, sample SAMN00792098) | human gut metagenome | study: EMG produced TPA metagenomics assembly of the A metagenome-wide association study of gut microbiota in type 2...
GGCTTAAGAAGGTTGAAATTGAGTTCGGCCTGCTGGCCATTGCACATAATCTTGCTAAAGTAGCCTCTTAGGGGGCTTATGGCAACGAAAAAAAACAGTTTGAAAGGATGAAACCTTCAAAACTAAGTTTATAGACTCCTTTTTTGAGGAAAATCCAAATGACTTCAATTGGAGAGGAAACAAAAGAGGCCATCTCAATTCTATTTTGAGACAGCCTCATTAAGAGTTTTTTCATTGAATGAAAGCAAAGATAATGCACGAAATACTAATAATTGGGAGTTGATTTGAGAAAAATCAAGAGTTGGTGTCTTGGAGGTATTTCTAATTTTGCAAACAATCACAGGTGAAAAACAAAATGAAATCGATTACTTTTAAATATATTATAAATACGAAGTGCCCTCAACAAACACTTCACAATTTAATTTTTATCAAATGAAGAAAATTATTAGCAGTGTGCCTCTCAAGCGAGGTTTGTTGTTTTGTTCTATGTGTGTGTGCACATTGTGGCTACCTTCTTGTAGTGATGACTACGACGATGCGTGGATTAAGGAAGCCACAGAAGATTTAAAAGACCGTGTCACTGCCCTTGAAGAATGGCAGAAATCCGTCAACACGGACATCCGGTCATTGCAAAGCCTTGTCGCGGCCCTTGAAGACAAGGATTATGTTACGGCGGTTACACCTCTTGAGGACGGAACGGGCTACGTCATCTCATTCCTCAAAAGCGGCAATGTAACCATCAAGCACGGCGAGCGTGGCGAGCAAGGAGAAAAGGGCGAGGACGGAACAACGCCCGTTATCAGCGTGAAACAGGACTCTGACGGGAAACACTACTGGACTGTGAACGGCGAGTGGCTGCTTGATAATGGAAACAAAATGCCCGTAACCGGGGAAAAAGGCGACAAGGGAGATAAGGGCGATAAAGGTGCGGACGCTATCGCTCCGCGAGTCCGTATCAACACGGATACAAACTTATGGGAAATCTCGACTGACGGCGGAACGACTTGGACTTCAACGGGAGTAAAGGCAACGGGAGACAAAGGTAACACCGGAGCACAAGGGCCGCAGGGCGATGCAATTTTTGCAAAAGATGGCATTGATTATACGAGTGACCCTGATAATGTAATCTTCACATTGGCTGATGGCACTAAGGTAACTTTGCCACGTACCTCTGCACTGACGGTGGGCTTCGACAGCTATGAAACATTCATGCTAACCCCGACCGCGAATGTTATCGACATCATCCTGCCGGAAACGTTGAAAGAAGAAGATTATACCGCTCTTGTAGCTGAAGTGAAGAATGAAGCGGGAGTAGGTATGGATATTCAGACCCGTGCGACTTCATCGCCCTGGCAGGTAAAACTGACCAAACCGACATTTACGAATGGGAAATATCAAAATAATGCAAAAGTAACTGTGACAGCCACCGGAGCGAACAACGGCGATAAGGCTATCCTTAAAATTACGCTTATCGACAACAGAGGAAAGGAAATCTCCGCTTCGAGAGTGCTGGAATATTTCAACGGTGTAATAGTGGACATATCGGCAGGAGAACTAAGTAATGTCTTGAGCGGCATCACTCTCACAAGTATTAATGCGCTTAAAGTGACCGGTACTTTAAATGAAACCGACTTTGAATATATCCGTGAAAATCTTACCGCCTTAGAAGTTCTCGACCTTTCCGGTACGAATATGACCGCATTCCCGAATAAGGCTTTGGCTTTTTATAACGGTGAAAATACAACGCTGAAAGAGGTTATCCTGCCGGAAGGGCTTATCTCCATTGAAGAGGCAGCTTTCGCAAACTGCACCGCTCTTGAAAAACTCAATGTTCCCTCTACTGTTAACACTCTCGGACGTTGGATACTCGAAAATACCAAGGTGACCTCTTTCACGATTCCCCAAGGGGTGACTGAAATTCCTGCAAGTTGCTTCTATGGGAGTGCTATTACCACCATCAACATTCCCCCATCTGTAAAGACAATCGGTAATTGGGCGTTTCAAGATGCAAAACTCACTGAAGTGGTTATACCTTCATCCGTTACATCAATAGGGGAATGGGCATTCGGATGCAGAAACAACAATCCGACATTACAATCAGTTGTCATCGAAGCTAATATAACTGAAATACCGGAATGCTGTTTCTATTTGCAAACGAAGCTTACATCCCTGTCATTGCCTGAAGGAATTACTTCCATTGGAAATGATGCGTTTAATCAATGCAAAATCACTTCGCTTACTTTGCCTGCCTCACTGAAAACAATCGGAGCAAGAGCCTTTTCCAATAATCGCATTACCCAACTGACAATTCCGGACAAAGTAGAGACGATAGAAAATGATGCTTTTGCTTATAACTCAATTGGCAACATTGACTTTCCCGCCACGTTGGTTTCACTTCATGCAACTGCATTCAACTGGAAATCAATGAATGAGGTTATTTGTCGGGCTCTGTCTGTTCCACAGACTCCTCAAACAGACGAATTTAATAACAGCTGGCGCCCGTTCTATCAGATAAACGAAAATTGCGTACTGAAAGTCCCAGCCGAATCGTTGACAATTTACCAACAAGCATGGGAAGGGTATTTCCAGTCAGTAGAAACAATTCAAGAGTAAAGAAAGAAACAGAATTGCCACGGTGGCAATCCTTAGAAACAACGGGTATTTTCATAATGGAAGATACCCGTTTTGCTTGCTCGTTGACTCTATCTCAATGTGCCGACCAGATATGTAACTACTTATAAGGCTACTGATTGGAACGGTTATTCAATAACATTCAGCAATAATCACGAATTCTATCGGAAGAACTTCAAGACGGGTTGCTAAAATAATCTGTCTTTTTTCTAACCTACACTTTGATATCAGCAATAAAATTCCTATATTTGCACCGAGTTATTTGACAGCACAGCACCGCAAATCACTGAAAATCGCACGGTTGCCAACTCGTTACTATTATTTCTCAAATACTTCGCTAAGTGTTTATTCCTCAATCGGTTGTATCAAACTGTTGAAAATCTAAAATAATAATTTATGAAACGGATACTTTGAACAGGTATCCGTTCTTTTTTTATCTGATTTGTATGTTACTAAGTGTATCTAGCAGGTGCTCTGACTATCAATCTGTATATGATGTAAGTGCATCATTTTTCTATGAACTTAAAAGAGAGTTGGGCTCCCGTATATCCGGATTACTTTATATCAAGGTGGACGGGAGGAATTTTGTTTTAGACCTCGACAGGCAACCGGCTGAACCGGTTGCTCATGTTTCGGGTGAATCTTCTGGCTCTGCCATACCGCAACTAATACTTCCGGAGTATATCCGTCCCATTAACAGATCCAACAAACTCGGTGGGGCATACGATGACATGTCGGATGAAGACGGTGCTGGCGGTACCAGAAAACATAAATTTTCCATGGACTTCGATGGGGTAGACGCACGAAAGAACAATGATAACCAGGGGCGATTCCTGATTTTCTTGAAAAAGGTTTGCCTGGATCCGGATGTAAAGGAATCTACCAGGAACAACTATATGTTCACGTACCGGAAAATGCTCGAATTTGCATATCGGGCTGATTTTTCCGATATCAACTACTCATTCATACAGAAATTCCACAGTTGGTTGGCGCGTAGCTGTAAATGCAATCAGAATACGGTAGCCAAACATTCCAAAGTATTGAGGAAGGCCGTCAACCAGGCTATCAAATTGGGATACATGAACGCGACAGATAATCCTTTCTTTAACTTTCCCTTAAGATTACAGACTTCATACAAAGAGGTCTTGTCTCTTCAGGAACTTGCGAAAATAGACTGTTATTTCCATAAAAACTTTGATTCATTGCAACCTACATACAGAGAGGTTCTTGGGGCGTTTCTCTTTGGCTGCTACACTGGATTACGCTTCTCTGACCTTTCCGCCATTAAGCGAAACAACATTACTAAAAAAGGTTCTAAACATTGGCTGACGGTCGCTACAAAGAAAACAAGTCAGATTGTACGTATTCCTTTGGACGATATATTCTCCGGAAGAAGTGTCCTGATACTGAACAGATTCGGACGGAAGGCCGGAAACCTGTTTAAACTGCCATCCAATGCCAATTCAAACCGTATCATCAAGTTGGTCTTTTCCCGAATCCATAAACGTATCAAACCTGACAAGGTTTCCTTTCATACGGCCAGACGTACAATGGCTACACAACTTCTGGCCATGCAGGTTCCAATCACATCGGTGCAGACTTTGCTCGGACATGCCAGTGTCCGGACAACAGAGGTGTATGCAAAAGTAAAAGACCAGACACTTTGCAATGATATCAGGCACGCAAAAAAAGATAAATTCAATTCGGCTTTCAAGGCTGCAGCCAAAAGAATAACGAAACGTGAGTGAACGAAATGCTGTTGGATTATTTGAAAAGTATGTTTGGTGAATGTATGTTAAATTATAGATGGTTGGCATTGCTGTCTTAATAACTATCTTTATCTTTGAGTTGAAAATGAATAAGTTATTGAAAGCAGGTATCTGTTTTTTTTAAGATATTGTAATTTTAGTTAATCAAAACGTATGAAGAAATTTCTTTTTTCTGCAGTCCTGTTGTCTTGCTTGACTATGGCTGCCAGCTTGACGGGCTGTTCCAGTGATGATGATATGATCGAACAACCTGCCGTCAAAGGTAACAAACTTTCCATATCCGCTTATCTTCAAAAAGTGGATGGTACCAAGGCCGAACATAATGCGTGGGTCCCTCAAGACGAATTGGGCCTTTTCGTAAAGGCTGGCGGCATATCAAGTAATGACTACGGTGAAGTGGACGGGCAAGTCAAAGCTACATACAACAACTCCAAATGGACGCTTGCACCGGAAGTGTCTCTATCCACCACTCCTGCTTATGTGTTCGCCTATTATCCGCATTCAAATGCCGTAAATGATGGTGTTGCCGTTCCTGTAGAAGTGGCCAGCCAGACGGATTATCTTTACAGCGGAAGCGGTGTAAGTGCATCTGCCGAACGTGCGCAGGTTGCCTTGAATATGAAGCATGCTCTGTGTGTCATGTCTTTCAATGTGAAAAAAAACGGTTATATAGGTGGGGAGGGCAGACTGACCTCTGTGGTCATCCGAAACAAATCAAATGAACGTACTTTCGCTACTGCCGGTACGCTAAACATTTCAACCGGTGTGATAACCAAGACTGTCTACGATCAATATGAGATACAGACCAGCAAGGTAATCGAACAGTCTGGTTGGACCAAGGATTTTCCATTGTCAATGGTGATTCCGTTTCAGACTGCATCTACGAGTAAGGTTGAGTTCGTATTTACCATCGATGGCAAACAGTACATCGTTGATGTGCCGAAAAACATGAATTTTGCCAGCGGACAGAAATATCTGTTTAACCTGACCGTGAAGAGTGAGTCAATGGATCTGGATAACAGTAACATTACGATTGAACCGTGGGGGACCGAGACTCAAATAGAATTGGATGATGTCATGTCAAAAGCTAAAAAATTTACATATACCATCCAGGCAAACAATCCGAATGTTACTTATCAAATAGCCAACGTCGATGTGTTAGAGGGCTATATCGACTGGGGAGACAATTCTCCGGTCGACGCTTATAGCGCTTCAAAGACTCATAGCTATTCTGCTGCTGGTACCTACAACCTTTCAGTTCTCACAAAAGAAGATATCTATTCGGCAAGCCTTGCTGTAGGTGATCTGGTAGAAGCGGATTTCTCGGAAATAATGTAACGGTATTGATTTATATTTTCCATGCGGAGAAGGTGTGTCAAAAAACACACCTTCTTGTTGTTTATGCACAAAGGGGCTATCCGACTTTTTGGACAGCCCCTTTAACTTTCACCCACGAAGAATCGAGGTGGCTCTGTGGCTAGTATAACATAATGCTGACATCTCTAGGCTGACTAATCAAATATTTAGGACCATTCTATTCATGCTCGTTTCAATACTCGGCTTTCTGTAAGACCGGCGATAACGGTAGAAAGACACAGTATATATATTCTCTCAGCAAGGATACTTCTATCGAACATTTCCATAAATATTAGTGTGTTTTTCACTATATTTGCAAAAATTATAATCTAATTTTCGCGATATGAAAACACTATATTATATTATTGGGCTTATATCCTTCTTGCTTTGTGTACAAGTTCAAGCCCAACAGCAGGAAGAAGTTCATTTCTCGGCAGATTTGAAGGTATTTCTTGAAGAACAAGCTTTGAGCAAGGTGGAAACGTTTCAACAAAGATGCCAGACCATAGCCAGCAAATCTCATTTAAGTCAATCAGCCAAAAAGGATGCGTTGGACCTGTTTGTCGATGAAAAGCGTACTATCAGAGTTACGGATGCCAGAGGTAGGACTAAAAAACCACAAGCAGTGAAGACATATCTCGAAAATTTGTCCAAATTGCCTTACTCTGAGATAAAAATCACTTCAGGGGATTTCAGAATAGCTACGGATATTAGACCTTCCATAAAGATGAATGAATTGCATCCCGGGGAAGACTGGTACGAAGGGGTATGTACTACTATCCAACGTTTTCACGGAAAAAATGACAAATTCGAATACATCGATGTCGTACAGCGAAAATTTCAGGTATACATGAAAAGGTCTTCCTTGTATCTACGCGGCAAGTATACTGATTCCTGGCAAGTGCTTTTAGGTGATGTAGATGCACAGGTCATATCCGTAGGGAAGTAAACTCTGGTAGTTATGCAAAAGGTAATTCTGTTTATATTCGGATGGGTATGTTGGATAATCGGTACGGCTGATAACCTGTACGCACAGGAGCTGATCAAGCAACAGCTGAATGTGTCCACTTACTATGAATTCTGTAAGTTGTTTAACGGCAAACAACAGGAGGTTTCCGTATGGACTAAATTCCCCAAGCTGATGAATGCTGAAAGGATGAATGTCTTGCAAGGGTTGTTCAATCCGATGGATACAGCCGGGCAGGATGAAAAACAGAAGTTCGCGGCCTATTGTGTGCAGCATAATCTGATGCTTGACCAGGATAACATGCAACCGCTTGTTGACCTTTTTTATATGGATATGCATGGTAAAGAAGTGAAAATTACTGCCCACATGAAGTTGAAACATAGTGATAAGGGTGATTATTGGGGCGTGGAAGATGTGTCTTCTGACTATTTTTTTCTGGGCGATACTTCAAAGATAGGTTATATTGGGATTTCAGACAATGAGGTCGGATTCCAGGTGTTTGCACACAACGCCGGAGCGAATCCATACCATATAGCCGGGGCAGATTACCGTCCGGACAAGGTGGCTCTTTTCCTGTTTCTGACTGCAAACAACTTTCTCCGCTTTGAACGTGTCGAAAACGAAAGGCATATTGGCCGGATTGGAGATTATACGCTTTGCATATCTCAAATTATTGACAAAAAACAACCGGTAACAGGCTGGATGATTACCGGATTATCCTATAATGGCAGAACTGTCTTTGGTAAAATTGAATGACATAAATGAGGAGTTTCTCGTATTTCTTCTACTTAATATTAATATATATTAGTATTAATTTAGTGAATATTAATACCCTTGGGGCGAAAATAAACATCTGATATACAACATAATTACTACATTTGTCCTATCTTCGTATAAAAATAACCAAAACTCGTTTGACAATGGATTTACAAGAAAAGGTTTATGCTATATGTTGGTTGGATTCCGGAAAGTTTCATGCTGATGCCGTGGCTGAAAAATTCAATGTTACAGCCCAGTGTCTTGAAGAGGAACTGGCTTCCTTTAAAAAACAGAGTCTCTATTATGACAAAATCATTGACTATGTAATCAGTGAGGCTTCAAATAGCGTTGCTTCCAATCCGTTTTCAATCTGGAATGACAGTTATACGGTGCGAACATTGCGCAACAACAGGATAGAATTTATCATGGTCCAACACGGGGAGACCCGTAAAGCTGACAAACTTTATCATATCATCATTCCCGACAAGCAATGGCTGGACAACATACGTTTCAATTCGCGTTGGCTGACACGCTCTGAATTCAACCGCGAACTTGTAGCGAATGACAATTGTATTTGGGAGAATCAGACACTTGAATGGCAGCTTTCTTTCCTCACACTGCGATTTGACAATGAGGTATTCGAACCGTTTTCCAATCGGATAGGGATGGATATTTACAAGAAGCTGACAGGTCGGAATTATCTGGACAGAACGGAATGGAAAATGGATGACCAATTACGTAACATGCAGGATAAGGGGGCTGAACAAAAGACTCATAGCGTTCCTTCGCTCCCTGAACAGCACGGATTTCCTGACAAGGATTACGAAATATACAGGAAAAAGAAAATCGAGTATTCAATAAATCTGATTCAAAAAAGGGAGGTTCCTTACATGGATGGCTCCAATCAAAAAATTTTCAGCCCTTCACCCGGAGACTGGGAGCAGTTGGACAAATTGAATAGCGAAGAGAATACTGACAGCATGCGTCTGGAAAATTTGGCAAAGAACGGACCCGACAGTATCGAAAAGCAGATTGCCTACAAAATAGATCCATTCTATGATTTCTACGGACTGAAAGAGGCTTTTCTAAAGGGTACCAAAGATGATGATTTTGAACCTGTCAGGATTTTGGCTACACGTAAACTGGAGGAATTGGCTGAAAAGAAAGGTTTGGTCGAAGAGAGAAAAAACAACGTCTCTTTCAGCTATAACGAAAAGCAATGGAACTCATGTAAAGAACGGATAAACGAGCTGTTTCAGGAAATGCTGGATGCCGACGGTGATGATAAGATTACCGGGTGCGTGGAGAGTCTGTGCAAAATTCTCAAAAGGAAAAATGAAGAGTTTGTCGATGAGATGGAGCGTATGTATACCTGCCAGTTCGAAAAAAAAGCCAATGAAACGATGAAACAACAAGTCTCAGGGCTGTTCCGTAAGATACGAGGACAAGAGAAGGCCGAAAACGAAGACAAGCAAGCTTCCGGTGAAACAGACAGTGGAGAAACAGACGGCATCACTCTTTCCCTTCAGGAAAAAAGGTCAAAAATACTGGCCGGATTAAAGGATAACGTACATGACGTGACTTTAATAGAAGAGTTGGCGCAAACAGAAAAAATGATTTTACAGATGCCGCCTGATAAGAGACCGTCTTTCTATCCGGAAACGGACAGGATTTTGTTCGATCTTTATATGGCGGAAAAAGTGCCGACGGAACTGGTGGTAAAACGACTGCTGAATAAAAAATTGCTAAACAATTAAGCTGTAAACAATATAACCAAAACTTTTTATCATGGCTCAATCAAGGGATAAACAAAATTCCGTATTGATGAAAATGTTCAACTTACTGGGATGGACGATAAAGGCTCTTGCCGCTTCGCTTTGGAGTTTGACCCGGTTAATCATGACACCGGTTCTTAAAGTGGCTGGGAAATTATTGTCTAAAGGTGGTAAGGCCATTGGAAGCAGACTGCACCGACTTGGGATAAGAATGTACGGGGCAGCCAGAAGGCAAATGGGTATTATTTCTGAGGTCGTTCCTAAAGGTGTTTTGCTGGCACGACATCGTATATTCGGAGAAAAAGGCACTGTGGTATTGGCTTTGGAAGGGGAGGCCCGGATAATGGACAAGCAGGTTTTCGACAGCAGTAACCTGGATATAAAGGCCATCAAGAAACAGGATCTTGCAAAGAATTTCAATCAGGATTTTTCAAATGGGGTGCCCGATTTTACCGTTCAGTTGCATTCCGTGAAGAATATAAATCCATTCAGGAAGGACGGTGCAGACAAAGCATATGGGCTTCTTTATAAAAAACCAGCTGAAAGTTATTCGTTCAGAGAAGAATATTGGAAAAATAAGAACGGTATAACGGCAAACGAACTTACACCGGAACAGAAATTTCAGTTTGAGCTGTTTGCCGAACAGCAGGATAAGCTGATTGACCGGGTCAAGCTGGAACAGATAATCACTGCTGATCGGACAGATAAGGTGATTGGCATGCTTACGGATGCTGCAGCCAACCGTGACTTCGGTCGGTATCGTAATTATATGCAGATCTGTAATCAGCAGGGCGATAATCTGTTCAAGAATATTGCAGTTGAGCAGTGTAATGAGTTGATGAATCTCTTACGGAAAAATGATGCTTCTTTGAACCGGCCTGATGTATTGTGGGCACTTGCACAGATACCGTTGGAGGAAATTACGGTCTCACAAGAACTGTACCTGAGAGTGATGGCCGCTATACAACCTGCTGATGAAAATACCAGATTGGCAGACGACATCATTCGGAAAAAGGACTTTAATGCTGAATGGGCAAGAAACGGCATGGAGGACTTTATGAAGGCTTCTGACAACGAAAGGTCTGCAATGATAATGTGTGCAGATCGGTACGGAAATAAAGAGGCGCTTGAATGGATGGCAAATCATGTCCTTTCATCGGTGTTTAACCTGAGTAACATACAAAGCCGTGGCATGTACAAAGATACGGTGTTCGCTCTAGCCTTTTTGGAAAACAAACCGGATTCGCCTGTATTCGATTATTTCACCGAAGTGCAGAAGAAAATCAATTTGTGCATGGAGCTGGATAGACTCTGTTATGATAACCCTGCAATGGTCGATTCCGAGGAATATAAAGAGCTGCAGAACAAATTAATCGAGCAAAACAAGTCGATAGCACGGCTGTATGGTTCAGAGGAGATAATAGGAATTGAATACGCCAAGGTTGATACACTATTGGATATTTGCCGGAAGAACAGTTCAGGCAGTAATTATGAGCTTAGCCCAGAGGTAGCCAATGCATTGGCGGGTGTCGTATATAACCTTTATGAAGTCGGGAAAGACGGGCCTGTGCTGCAGACATTGAAAAACACAGGCATCTTGGATCAGGATATAATGAAGGTGTTTCTCGAACAGTACATCAACTCTGAGAAAGAAGCCATGCATTTCCGCAATTTTGAATCGTATATTCAGCCTCTAATCCCACAAGAGAAACAACAAATCGCCTTGGAGGAAACCATCGGGAATTATGTGCCAATGGCGCAATTTAAATTCAATGAAGTTTCTACTCTGTACGAAAAGGATAGTTCAATAAAAGCGGCTTTTGAAGAAATGTTGAACCCTGTCGCAGACAATGATGCTGCAATAGTATCTATGCTTACTCATATATCTGCACAGGCATTGGCCTATTTCCATGACGATATTTCTTATGAACAACTTATTGAACTGCCGTTTTATCATAAATTGGCGGAAATGAATGAAAAGGAAAATCTATATGATGCCGTTGAAAAGGTGACGCGGTTTTTTGTTACACAGTCAGAGGAAGCGGCTGGACATGTTGCCGGAGAAACACAACAGGAACAGTCCGTGGATGACCGGACAGAACAGCCTGCAGAGGAAATTCTGACTGCAGGACTGCAGCCGGAAGCAGAAGAAAGCGTGCAGCTCAATGACAAGACACCCGTACAGGCGGAACAGATTGATGATGAATCGCGTGTTGTCCTATATACCCCCAATGAAGAGAAGATGGCGGCAAGGCAACAACTGCTCGATCAGCTAACAAGTAAGTATGTTACTCATGCGACACTGGAACAGTTTTGCACATTGGTCAGGGCATCGCAAGGCGCTTATAACATATGGTCTGAGAATCCGGGACAATGGCTTGAACTGATGGACAATTCCATCGCGGCTGCCAAAGCGTATAAGAATGGCGAAATAGATTACAATACTTTGCTGCAAATAGTTCCATCTATGGATGATAAACAGGAAAAGTCCAAGGAATATGCGGACAAACAAGCTGACAGGGTGATTTCCATCTATGAGGGCCGGGAGAAATGTATTGACTATACATCGAGTAATGCCGAAGAGAAAGCAACTGGCTATCACAGATCCAGACGATAAATAAATTAAAAACCAAACCTAAGAACAATGAATAGATTACTGACCTTTAATGATATAGAGGAATTATACGACATCAAGCAGGACAGATTGACTCTGTGGCTGGCAAAAGGATATATCAAGGAATCGGGGAATAAAGTGAATGCTGATTCGTTGGAGGATTTTCTAGCCGATCTTGGTTATAAAGCAGGGGATCCTTGGCTGATGGCCGTGAACCGTACCGGTGAAGCATTCCGGCAATTCATGGAGCTATGGACGGATGTGCTGGGCGATGAGCAGAGTGAACTGCTGAAGGAATGTCTGGCAAGCGATAATCTCGTAGATGTGGCGGAGCGGCATTCCATCGCATTATCTTCTCTGCATTATCTCATTCAGACAGCGGTCATAAGATTGAAGAAATATTTCTCTGACGTGCCTTATCTGCGGATACGGCTGGCTGAACTGCTGAAAGAAAACAAACAGCTGAAGCAGAAAATCTCTCCGGAAGATATGCATAAAAAAGAGGTGTGCGATTTTCTTCTGAAACACTTTGACTATGATGACGAAACGGTAGAGGAGGCGTATAACAATCTCATGAAGATCCTGCACACACCTATACAGGATCTGGGCCTGTCTGTCAGATGTTCCAACGCTGCACATAAAAGCGGAGTCCGTTCCCTTATGGATTTTATAGTAGTGAACAAGGCGTGCGGAAAAAGCGGTATGCTGAACAAACTGCAGAATTTTGGGGAAAAATCATACAACGAAGTGGAGAATCTGCTTAAAAATCTCAAACTGATTACCGTGGACAGCAACGGTGACTGGATATCCGCAGCCGATGTGCTGGTGGATACCGAATCGGTTCTTTTCCTGCAGTATAGCTCCGGTAGACAACCGGCTAAACGTAGCAGGGAGAAAGAAAACAGCAGAGTAGCTGAATGGATAGGAAGCTATATAGCATATAGCCATCGTCATTCGGAACAGACCGGTATTGTCTGAAATGATGTGAAGACAAGATTACGATACGTATATAATCAAAACTTTATTACTATGGATACGAATGAATTGATTGAAAGCGTGTATGCACCTGGCAAACAGATTGAGGCGGTCGATCTGGCCCTCATGCTTCATTATCTGCAAAAGGAGGATTCTATATTAACCCGCAGCTATCTGGCCGATACATACGGGGTGTCGCTGGATGCTATGGATGATTTCTTGAAGAAAGTAAAGGTTTCGGACTTGCTGAAAGAACATGGAGATGACAGGTTGCAGGATATAGTGGAACTGAATCCATTCAGATACCAAAGATTGCTCGAAGAGGTGGAGAAACAAAAGAACGTAAGTTACTACGGTTCTATGGTTTCCACCAAGGATCTCGCCATGGCAAACTATTACCTGAATATCGAAATACCGCAGGTGGGGAAGAAAATTCATCAGAACAGGACCTACATGAGCCATGCAGAACAGGCTCTCAACCTGCCGTATTCCCAGCTGAACAACCTACTGCAGCAGGCGAAAGACAAGGTGCTTTTCAAGGCTTTAGAAAAAGATACCATACACAAGTTCGTAAACGAAAATATTGCGGATTATGAGAATTTCGAAAAGAAATTGGATGACATAAAATACGTAAAGAGCGACATCATTCCCGGCATGAAGGCGGAAGATCTTATCGTGGCTTTCGCCGTCAACTACATCAACAAGCATCAGGAGGATACGGAACTGAAAAGAAAGGTTTTCAGCTACCTGAAATTCGGACCGGAGGTGCTGGGCGAGCTGTACCGGAAAGCACAGCAAAGACCGGTAGTGAAAGGGTATGTAGTAAGTACCCTCGGTGAACTGGCTCAAAAGAATTGGAAACGGTACAAGACGTTCTGCACAAACGTAAACAATACACCGCTAAGTATTATCGTCGACCATGATGATATCAAGCAGGTGCGGTCTTCCCATACTCTTGCGGCTATGCTGTTCATGACCGAATCAAGCAGGTTCTCGGAGTCCGAAATTTGCGAATCCGCAGTCATACCCCGGAGTTTGTACAACAAATTCGTTGCCGAGTACAGAGATACAAAGGAGTTTCAAGAGAACTTCCTCGCAGGACCGGAAAAAAAAGAGGCGTTCAAGAAAACCGTACATACAGAACTGAATTGGCTGGAGTTCCAGTGGCGGCTGTTGTTTGACCCTGAGTACATACATCCGAGCAAAATACCGTTTGTCAGCATCAACATGAAGGATGAAGAAGGGAGAAGGGAAGAGTTATCTCAGGATTATAGGGCTTACCTGGGTCTTGACAAAGAAAATCGGACTTATGAGAATGCTTACCTCGCCTGCAAGGAAACGGGATATGCGCTGGAATACGTGATGCGTAGAGATAAAAAACTCGTGGACTATGGTATGTGCCTGGCGGCAGTCAAGGCTAGCGGAGGGGCTCTGCAGTTCGTACCGGCCAAATTCCGGGATAAGAAGATGTGTTTCACTGCGGTAAAATCCTCTCCGGATGCGTACAGGTTTGTCCCCCGTAATCTGAAAAGTGACAGAAAACTGATACATATGGCTATCAAACGGTTTGAAGGCGGCTACAACTATGCGTATCTGCTGCAAAAGGATAAGACAAGATATCTTACAGGACTGGCACGCCATACCTACAACATGGTGGATATGTTCAAACCTAGGAAATACGGTCTCTCTGATGCAGAACTGAAGAGACGGGCCATTGTCCAGAAGGAACTTGGCATGACTGGCTATGAGATAAAAAGCAAGGAGATACTGGACGAAAACAGGTTCCTGAGCAGCAAGAACATCCTTGCTGCATTGAAAGAAAAGGATTATGAACTTTCAGCGGATCATATCTATGCGGCTATCGATAAATACGAAGGCATGGTCGATAAGGGAAAATGTACGCCCGATCTGTTTGAGATCCATGAGGACAGCCCTTCTCATCAACGACTGGCTATGTTTCTGGAGAAAAACGATAACGGGTATGTCAATGATTCTACAAAAAGCATGTTGATGGATGCTGCAGCTGTGGCCCTGGCTTACAAACAGGGTGATATCTCCTATTCTGATCTTAAAAGCATGTGGTACTTCACTCCATTACTTGAAGGGCTGGCTCCTGAACAGGCCGCCATGAAGCTGGATGAAATGGTAAGGCGCTTTGAAGAGATAACGCTGCCGGAATATAAGCAGTTGGATAAAATTCCTGATTATTCTATGTCCGGCTACAGCCAGACCAAACTGCCGGTGGAGGTTTCTCCGCAGGACTATTTTCTCATGCATCCGAACTTGAATGAAGAAGCGAGGAAGGCGGTCGAAAGTAATTTTGCAGCTGTCAGGAATGACGCTATCGTAGGTGTACGGCTCGCAACTGACTTCTTTAACGGGAAAATAACCGCTGACCAAATGATGGAACTGCTGCCTGCAAAATCAGAGCTGACGGATAACAAGCTGGCTCATGTCCTACAGGTGACATTGGCTGTCGCCAAGCATCACCCGGAGCTTGTGCATCCTATGCAATTGCAGGTAAACCCGGAATTTAAAGAGGGTGTGAAATATGATGTGCCGGTTGATAAATTATTCAGCAGACAAGAACTCGAAACGCTGAAGAGTTTACTGGATGATGCCACCCTTGACTATCAGGTATACCGGGAGAAATGTGAGGCGCAGCTGTCGCTGGCATATCGGAACAATGAGATATCTGCAGAGAAATATCTTAGCACCTATCCTGTAGGTGACGGAAATACACTGAAGGCATTGGAGGGTAAGGACCTTGCGAAAGAGGCGGACCGCCTGAGCGAATGGTTTGCTCAAAAAATGCCTGAAATGATCAAGCGAAAGGATGCGGTTGGCGAAGGACTTGTCGCAACTGTGCAAAATCAGGAACAACAACGAAGCAGAGGTGTAAAATTTTAACTGACAGGGTATGGGTTTCATAAATTTTTTAGAGAATCTTTCCGGTGTCAAATATGAAGAGAAGCCGCAGCCGGGCAAATATTACAATGACAGGGCTGACTTTCTGGACAGACCGGGTTCGTTGTATGTGTGCATCAACAAAGATTCCAAGAATGTTACTTATGTAAAACTGTGCGATCTGCAATCGCCGTATAAGGAGGACACCTTTGAGGCTTTCATAAAAGAGGTGGCCAAGCACTTCCGCAAGCAGGAATATTTGCCGAACGAGGTGCTGCTGAACTACTATGTCAACGATATGGGTAGGGTTCCTATCATCAATCCGACTGATAACAACCACCTGGTGCCTTATATCAAGCAGATGGAACCGGTCATGAAGATCGGATTGTACGACGCGGTATTCGCCTTGAAAAACGATATTGACCTGATCAGCAACGGGAGGTGTTTTTCGGGATGGACGAACAAAAAGGGGTATTCCGAAAAATTCAACAGGTTCATAGCCGAAAACGAGACGAAGAAGATGGAGGCTATACTGACTTACTACATTGACGAAATACATGAGCAGTATAAAATGGATAAATCAATTTCCAGACCTAATGCACTGTATAATATTCTGATAAAATATCCTAATGACGAGAAAAGGGTGGAGATGATGGTTTCGCTGCTGGGAGAACGGAAGGACCTCTATGAAGCTATCATGCCGTTACTGCAGCCCGTCTTGTACAACACGATATGGGGGCAGAAAAATATTTCGCCTGACGGTATGCTCAATTATCTGGCGAAATACGAGATGAAATACCTGTCAAGAGACTTCAAAAATGAAGCCATGATGAATCTCTTCAAGATATACGGGCTTATGCCGCTTGTGGAAAACTGGAACAAGGCGGTCAAGGATTTGGACTGGTATCTGATGTCGCATGAGTATCCTTCCCATATTTCGTGCAACCAGGAGTCTGTCACAGCCAGTCAGCATCTGGCCAATATAATGAAGGAGAGGGAACATGAAATCGGACGGGAGTGCTATGCGATTCTGTGCAGGAAAATACCCAGGATGCTGTCACAACACCCGGAATTGAAGGTGGATAAATTGTTTCCCGACTTCTACCGGGCGGACAGCCCTATACAAAAGCCTACTGCGGCACAACTGGAAAGGCTGCAGGCTGCAAATAATGTGAACCAGAACAGGACACCAAATAAATTGTCGATTTTCAAATGAATCAATAAAGTTTAAATTATATACAATGGAAAATTATGATGATATCAGCAAGTGTTCGACAACGGACCTTCAAATGCTAACCATGGTCTATATGTTTGACCAGGGAAGTGCCAACATTAAGAAAATTGCCGAATGGCTGTCTACTACCGAGGATCTGGCGGAGAAAGCGCTGGCTGAATTCAAGGGAACCGAGGCATATGATAAGTATTATGCGCTAGTCAGCAGGTACCTGAATGAGTATAACGGGAGACAAAGCAGCGAATTGTTGTCAAGGTGTGCGGAAGAAATTGCAGGACTGCTGAAAACATTCAACATCCTGAGTGACCGAGATGTGTCTGCATTGACCATCTTGAACGAAGGCTACGCTGAAAGGATGCTGAAGTCGGACTATTGCCAAAAGGAGTTTGGAAAGGATCTATCGGGACTAATACGAAATGGAGACAACGGGGATAAGTGGAAAAAGCTGTTTTCCGAGACGGTACTTCTTTCAGGATATAGAGATTCGCTGGATGTCATGAGAGAGTATGCGAAATACCAGATGAACGGCAAAGGTAAATCGTTTGATGAAGGTAAAACGAGGTCTGTTGTCGGGGAGCAGTTTGCGGTATATGCGCAGGCAGAGCAGAATTATAGAAGTGTTTACCAGAGGAACTACGCTTGTGAAGATGTGCAGAAACTTATCGAAGCACATAAAGCAGCCGTTGGACAGAACGACATGAAGCAGCTGCTGAAGGATGTGGAAAAGGTAGCCGGAGATCCGATCATTATCGGCAAGTTCATCGAATATCTCTATGGTGTCGAGCATGGACTGAACAAATCCGTGCAACCGGAACATGCACAGATTAACGATGAATTGTTCTTGGCTCTGACCAAGACAAAGTGGTTTGATACATTCGTAGGGGTGAACATCGACAAAGTGAATCCGCAGCTGATGATGCCTACCCAGCTGAATATGGCTGTGGACTTTGCGGAAAGGGTAGGAAAGGCGGAACAGTATTATCTGGACCAATATCAGAGATTGCAACCTGTGATCGTCAATGAGCGGAAAGAACAACTGCTGAAGGCTTGCGTTGAGAAACTCGCCCTGCAGCAAGAGGCCGAGAATTTCGTAAAAGGGAACAGCAAAGGACTGGACAGACTGTTCTTTAGCTCTGAACAATTCTTGAAGAACTACGGCGAAGGCCTGGAAATGACGGCGACAGCTGCCACCCCCGGTGATATTATGGTCATGGAGCTGTATAGGAAAGAACTCGAATTGTCAAAGATACAGCTCGGAATATCTCTGTCTACACAACCGTCCGAGGAGAAAATAGGCGAATACCAGGCATACCTGAAGAACGAGAGGCTGCTTAAGGAAACGGACAGCAAACTGGACAGGTTGTATGCCGCCAGAAAAACGACCTTACGCGAAATAAGCGCATCGGCGGCTGACGCTGCACCGGTGGAAAAGGTGGTTTCATTGATCTATCAAGCTGACGGTGGGCGGTTTTTCCTTGCCGATGCGGGATGTCATGTCGAACTGCCCGAAGATGCGCTGTTCGTGGACAGGTACACCACAGAGAAACAGGCGATGGACTTCGTAAAGATGGTTGATGAAAAGAATGGACTGCAAAAGTCTGGAAAGATTGACATTCATAACATACGGCAGGAATTCCGGATTTATGACCGACTGCCTGAAAACAGGAAATCGGATTATCTCAGTTCAACGGTGCTATCAGCTGAAAATGCAAGGAGTATCGAAAATCCAGACTTGGAACAGATGCGAAAACTGGAATTCGAATATAAACAGAAAGTGGATTTTGACAGAGCAAATCCGGGTGTTGCCGATACGATCAAAACAGACGAAAACAGGGCCGAATATCAGGCGAAGGTCGATAAAGACAGCGGGAAATCAACTTCGGCAGGGATGAAGATAGGCTGAAACAATCCTGTTGCCTAAACATGCCTGACTGATTTTTAAATAGTTAAATTATGGTAGATTATGAACGAATCGTATAGAAGTAATACACAGGCGGCAGTTCTCGCCGGATTGCTGCAAAGTGGTGACAGCTTGTATTGCATGACACCGGAAACAGAGGATGTGCTGCAGAGTTTCAATCTCTCTGATGACAAGAATCTTCTGGTACACCTGCTGGTGAATGAGCCTTATTCCCGTCTCTGTGAATTGACGGCTAACGAGTTCCTTTCAAATGTGGCATACGAGCTGGCCAATCTGCTGGAAAAAATGGGCTATCCGGAAGATACACCACAGGAGGTATGGAATAACCTGCAGGTGTTCCTGCAGATGAAAGCAGGGCGGGTATGGGACGAAAAAGAGGAACTGAAGCAATATGATACACAAGCTGACGGCTACGGGCATCCGGACAAGGGTCAATTGACGGAACGGATTAATATGCTGGAAGCGCAGTATACGCAAACAGACAGCCTCATAGTCCAGGTGGAAGCAAGGATAGACAGGCAAAGGACTGCGGATATGGAAAGGGAAAGCCTTATTAACTGTTATACGTTTTGGCAGTCAAAAGGATATACTGCAGATTTTTTGTATATGGAAGGTCTTTCGGACGCACTGATGATATCGGACTACCTGAAGAACGTACTGAAAGAAGATCTGTCAGGACTGGATGATGCACCGTCTTCCTGCGCTCAGCTTATGACACGGACCGTCCGGCTGTGCAATGTGGTCGATCAGGATGGCAGTGATGAGAAAAAATACAGGCTGGCGCGGATAGACAAGGTTATTCTGAAGAACAACTTCCATGTGCCTTCCTGTGAATGGCGGTTTTCCGGATTGCCGCAAAATTATCTGAACGCATTCATGGATGTCAGAAGCGGTATCCTGCATCTGAATGAAATCGATCGGGAACTGGCGGATGAGAAACTGTACACGTGTGCCGTACACGCAAGACCGGACAACATCCGGTATGTGCCGGAAAAGTACAGGACAAAGGAGCTGCTGGATTATGCCATCATTTTCGGTTCGCCTGAAAATTTGCAGTTTGTACCCGGATCTCTCTTGTCTGATGATTATATTGATATGTGTATCAACCGCAACCCCGAATGTATACGGTTCTTGAACCCGGACAGGATATCGTATGACATGGCTCTGTCTGCCGTAATGGGCAAGGCTGCATGCATAAGGTATGTAAACCTGGCAGGCTTCACCGGTATTCAACAGAAAACGCTCCTGCAATTGGCGATGGCAAAGGATCATGAAGAAGTGAGGACGCTGGCGCAAGAGGATATGTATACGGACATGATCCTGGATTGTTGCAAGAGCGATCCTACGTTCCTTTCGGTCGTGCCGGATGACTGTCTTACACCTGAACGTGTTCTGAAACTGCTTGAAACAAACCCGAAAACGGGAAGGTTTATACCCGGATCACTGCTTGCAGATGAAAAGTTCATGCAGAAGGCAAAGGAGATAAAAAACGGTTGGGAACAGTCCTTGCCGGTCAGACTTCGTACCATGTAAATATTCTGTGACATGATAGCTAAGATTCTTAAACATTCGAAGTCTTTTGCAGGAGTGGACTATAACCGTCAGAAACTGATGAACGGAAAAGCGGAACTGCTGGAAGTGAAGAATTTCGACCTTCAGGATATCGCCAACATGAAAGGACACGCCGATGTCTCTTTCTACCTGGATTATCTGGATTACCTCGGCAACATCAGACAAGATGTCAAGTACCGGCAGTTCCATGCGGTCATCTCAGCCAAAGGGATAAGTATGTCGGGCGACCAACTGCTGATGGCGGCAAGGATGTATCTGGACAAAATGGGATTTTCCGGGCAGCCTTATATGGTTTTTTTCCACAAGGATACGGATAACAACCACGTCCACATCATATCCAGCATGGTGAGAAAAGACGGAACGCTTGTAGCGTATGGCAACGACCGGTATAATTCCATCAAGGCTATGCGTGAGATCAACCAGGCGTTCGGCATTGCCGAATTGCCGACCTTGGAAGAACGGGCGGAAAATGATATCAAGGTGGCTTTGCAATGGAAATTTGCGTATGAGCAGAACTTTGCGGATATACTGGCTATGTCCGGCTACCGGATGCAGAAGTCAGAAAAGGAAGAGAACACCTTCGATATCACCTATGACGGCGAATCCTGCGGAAAGGTGACAAAGGCACAGCTGGATGCCTGCAAGAAAGCGTATAGCAACGGGATTTCTGTGCGCATCAACAACAAGCTGGACCCGTCAGAAAGGCCGGAGATTTATACCAGAAAGCAGCTGCTGTTCAAAAAGCTTACGGAGTATGCGTCTAAAGGATATTCGCTGGATGAAATCAAATCCCTGCAGGAGCTTAGGAAGCAGCTAGGCTTTCATATCGAAAGCAGCGTTTCTGTTGATAAGGATGGAAAGGAGCATCTGCGGTGTTCCATCATAGATTATCCGGGAAAGACAATCTTTAAAGGATCCGATGTGTTTCCGTTTGAAACGCTTACACGTTCCGATGCCTACCGGAACGAGGCTGACCACTTCTACAACCTGGTCAACCAGATACTCAAAGAGGAAGGGACAATGTGCCCATGGCGGCTCTTTGCTAAACGCATGACGGATCTTGGATACAAGATGCATGCAGACAAGGATTTTATCTGCTATGCGACTAAGGCCGGTTCTAGAGGACAGTTCCATATTCCGCAGCAAACGGTGGCGGCACTGTTCTATAACCAGCGGGCGGCAAATGTGCGGGAAATGGATATACACTCCGAATACGAACTCTTGTGTCTGGCTGCTATCCATCATGTCAAGGTGGATGATGTCAGACCCGAACGGTTTGCTCAGGAAGACAAACAAATGCGCAAGCAGTGCAGATTTACATTGGCTTCCATCTTCAACAACTACGAAGGGAAAGACCTGGTTGAGCATCTGAAGGCTGAAAAGGTTGCGTTTGTACTGTTCCGGGACGGAATGTTCTGCTACCATCCCAAAGGCGGGCTGTATAACATGAAACAGCTGGAAACGGATCTTGACAGGGAACATCTGCAAAGTCTTGGAATCCTTGTGCTTGATGTCGAGAGGACGAACCGTAACTACAGCAAGTGGATGGATTATCTTAACGAACGCACAGTCACATATCCTGAACACGACACCAGACAGTCGGATGGAACAGGACAAAGGTTTGCTGAAACAGACGAGGATCATACGGAACGCTCCCGTTCGGAAGAAAAGAACAGGGCGGATGATTTCGGACAGGATCAGGAACAGTCGGCCTCTCCTTCCATGGATGCCATCCTCGAACCTGTATCTTTGTCCGGCATCCTCGAAGTGTTCGCACAGATTGCCATGAAGATGCGTACTCATGGCGGCGGCGGTAGCGGACGAAAACGGAAAAGGAAGAAATCGGATGATGATGACGATTAGTTGTCAAATGATTCAGGACTGGCAGATGCAAGGTTGCAATGTCAGTTCCTACATTGCAGTCTTTTCACCTTGGGAGAAACCACTTCTACAAATGGGCTTGGGAAGAAAAACTAATAAAATTTGTTGAGTTGCAATGATTTAATTACTTTTGTAGCAAATATACCAAAACTTTAATAGTCAAGCTATGCTGATAGTTTTTTCTAATCAAAAAGGTGGAGTCGGCAAAAGTACACTGGCGGTACTTTTCAGTGATTTCTTAGGCATGCGGAATATCCGTTGTAGAGTCTTGGATTGCGACCCACAGGCTACTATCTTGAACATATATGCCAATGACCTGACCAAAGAGGGCATTCCTCACGACTTCCATGGAATGCTGACCGGAAAAGTCAAGGTGCCTTTCAACAAAAGTTCGTACTTCCGAATTGAACGTACACCTTTTGACCTTCTTTCTTCCTTGATCAGACGGTATATACAGTCCGGTGAGACTTTTTTCCATGATGACGAATATGATGTCACTGTCATCGATTTGCCGGGTTCGCTCCAAAAGGAAGAAATGGAGCCGATTTTCAAATTGGCAGACGTGATAATAACACCTTCTTCGTTCACGAAGGTGGATAATGACTCGACGGTAGCCTTTGCCGCGATCTTGGATGCCATGAATGTACGGGCGAAGAAGTTCATCATCCCCAATAGCATTCCCGTAGGTGCTATCCTCCCGCAAAGGGAGGAAGCGGGAACAACGCTGCTCAACTTGGGATATACAATCACACCGGATATTGTCAGGACCATTAACCTGGCTCGCGGCATCAGCTCCATGTACATCTCTTTCAATGCACAGCTGGCGGTTGAAAGTGCATTCACGTTTATCTTGAAGAAAATAAACCTCGTCTAACATCACTCTTGTGTTCATGACTGTTGTTAACTTAAAAATTAATTTAGATTTGCATGATGAAGTTTGATGATCTCATAGAAGCTGTACAATTGGAAGAAAAACGCCGGCAATCGTATCTGCAAGGGGAGAAGTCCAAAGAAAATACAAGCAACGGAAAGACAGAAGCCCTCGAACAAAAAGATGAAGCGGATAATACAGATAAACCTTCCTCTGCGCTGCCGGAGAAAAAAAACGGGAAGACCAAAGTCGCGCAAGCCAAGGATGCTTCTATGGAAAAGCTTTTAGAAAAGGTTAGAGCGTTTAAGGAACGTCAAATCGAAAGCGATGAGATGAGAGTTTATGTCAATGGGAGGCAAAGATATTTATTGAAGCTGTTCTGTATGAAATACAGGGTTCCCATGAAAGCGATGATTTCCATGATCATTCATGAGTATTTTGAAAAGAACTATCCTGAAATATTGAAAAAGAATACAGATTTGTTCGACTAGGTATCAACATAAAAAAGTATATGAAGTGGATTTTGATTTTTTGCGGTTTGTATGGGGCCTATTTCCTCGTGGTGGCTTTGCTGGACTACTTGTCTGAAGGTGCGGCAACGACCGATGATGAAGACACACAGATCATTGCTGTTGACGACATGCTGAAAAGCAAGGGGTTCGTACCGCAGAGCATGATCTTGTCTGATAATATGCGGCAGGAATATATGGATCAAAACAAAATGGTTGTCAATAACCGGCCACAACGTGTCACAGGGGCTGTCTTTGCCCAGGGATATGAGGTGAACAGTTACAACGCCCAAATGGTCAAGAACGGGCAGTCTGTTTTTGACGGCGGTGTAATACGCAGTTGAAAAACCGAAACAATAAATAATTTTTAAATATTATAACTATGATTTTTTTACGTAAAATTATCCAATCAGTTTATCTGAAGACTTTGAACGTAGCTGTGGTTTTGTTGTCTATCGCTAACGGTGTGTATGCACAGGATCGTGATGCTACAGCGTTCGCGGACGCAATCGACAGCGCAACAACGCAGGTGGAAGGAACCTTTGAATCTATTGCAAACCTCTGTCTGGTAGTAGGAGCAATCGTAGGTCTGGTCGGAGGCGTGCAGATCTACATCAAGTGGAACAATGGCGATCAGGATGTGACGAAACGTATCATCGGATGGGGCGGCGCGTGCCTGTTCCTGGTGGCAACCGGTTCTATCCTGAAGGTGCTGTTCCTAAGCTGATTTTCCTTATGGAAGCAGAAACTGGTTTTAAAGTGTACAAGGGGCTTCAAAAGCCCCTTGTATTTAAAAACCTTAAGGGAAAGTATATCGGATGGGCGGCGGCTGCCGTCGTGTTGTCTTTCATCCTGTGCATCATCATAGGAAATGTATTTGATGTCGTCTATGGGCTGATAGCCCTTATCGCTTTTTCTGTGCTTGGCGTTGGACTGGTTCTTTTCAAGCAAAGTAAAGGCTTGCACGACAGGGATCCGAAAACGGGTATCTATATAGTCAGACGGATTGTCAGGGGAAATCTCAATCTTTAATCATCGAGCATAAAACAAACGAAAGCCAATTATGAAAGTTACAGAGTTTAAATCTCCATATATAAAAGTAGAAGATCATGCCGACGGATATGCGGTGCTGTACAATGCGGCAGGAGACTATTCTGTCATTTTCCGTATAGAGAATCCTGTACTGCAATGGTCCGGAGATGCTGCTCTCTATGATGAATTCCATTCTTTCTATTCAAATATCCTGAAGCTGCTCGGCAAGGGATACATACTGCAGAAACAGGATTTGTTCTTCCGCAAGAAATATCATCATGTCTGCGATAATGACGATTACCTTGATAATGAATATTTCAAGCTTTTCGAGGGGCGTGAATATACCGAGACTGAAACGTATCTCATCCTGACACGCGAGGTCAAGCGTTCTTTCTTCACCTACGATGAAGATGCATGGGATACGTTTCAGGCCAACATAACACGCCTGCTGCAAATGTTCGACTCAAAAGGGTATACCGTCAATACGCTGGATAAAAAGGCAACGGAGAACTATCTGCACAAGTACTGCTCACTGAATTTTGACGATGAACAGCTGGCATTCGACAATTTCAAGTCGACACGGAAGAAATTCTGGATAGGGGACCGTGAGGCACGGATCATGTCGCTGGTCGATATCGACAGCGTGGATGTACCGACAGTCGTGAACTGCTCACGGCAGGAGGAATACGGTGAATTCCAGTTTCCCGTGGACCTGTTCTCGTTCCTTCCGTCCATACCGGAAGTGGATACGCTTATCTATAACCAGATCTTGTTCATGCCGGACCAGCTGGCTGTACAGACCAAGCTGATGACCAAAAGCAAACGGCACCATTCGGTACCGGATGCAGGCAATGATATGGCGATAGAAGATATCAGCGCCATGCTCGGAGATATGGCAAGGTACGGCAAACTGGCCGTATATTCGCATTTCAACTTCACCCTGGTAGGACGGGGAAACCTCGACAAGGCATGCAACACGCTCATCGGGATGCTGAACAGCCGGTGCGGCGTATATCCAAGCAAACAATGCTACAACCAGTTCCCGCTGTTCCTGGGATGTATGCCGGGAAATGCCAGGGAAATCGCCGAATATGACCGGTTCCTGGTTCCGGCTGATGCTGCCCTGTGCTTCTTCTACAAGGAAAGCAGACAGCAGGATGAACGGTCTTCCTTCAAGACGTACTTCTGTGACAGACAGGGAATCCCACTGGCCATAGACCCTTTCTTCAACATCATCGCTACACAACGGTGCCCGAATGCAAACAAGGTCGTGCTGGGACCGTCCGGGTCTGGAAAGTCGTTCTTCATGAACGAATATGTCAGACAGATATACCGGAACGGCAACGAAGTGGTACTGGTGGATACAGGACATTCGTATCTGGGTCTGTGTGAATATTACAACGGCAAATATATCACTTATACGGACGAAAACCCGATTACCATGAATCCTTTCCGTATCAGTGAGGATGAATACAACGAGGAAAAGCGTGAATTCCTGAAATCGCTCATCACACTGCTGTGGAAGGGTTCCGAAGTGCAGTTGACTCAGGTGGAGGATACGCTGATATCTAACACCATCAATGAGTATTACCGGAACTACTTCGAGCTGATAAGGAACCCGGCCTACCTGTCATTCAACTCGTTCTATGAATTTGCAGTGGATTTCATGAACAAGCAGATCCGTGAGGCCAAGATAGGAAGCTACGCAGAGATGGAATCCTTTGAATTCGTGCTGAAGAAATTCTACAAGGGAGGCGACTATGAACGGACATTGAACGATGATATGGACAAGTCGCTCTTTGAAGAGAAACTGATCGTATTCGAGGTGGATGCAATCAAGGATCACAAAATCCTTTTCCCTATCGTAACGCTTATCATCATGGACCTGTTCATCCAGAAGATGAGACTGAAAAAGGGCGGGAAGTCCCTGATCATCGAGGAAGCCTGGAAAGCCATCGCAACACCTACCATGGCGAACTATCTGCTCTATCTGTACAAGACCGTGCGTAAGTTCAACGGTGAGACCATTGTGGTGACGCAGGAACTCACGGACCTTACCGGAAGCGAAATCATCAAGAACTCAATCATCACCAACTCAGGAACAATCGTCCTGCTGGACCTGGGGGAGAACAAGAAGAATTTCGAGGAAGCAAAGAAGGTGCTGGGCGTGACAGATACCGAACAGGCAAAGATATTCTCTATTAACCAAATGGCTTCCGTGGCCGGTCGGAACAGATATCGGGAGGTGTACATACGGCGCGGGGCAATGGGCGAGGTGTATGCTACCGAGGTCTCACTGGCGCAGTACTATACGTATACGACCACACGTATCGAAAAAGAAGCGGTCAGACTGTATCACGATGCGTATGAAGAGTATGAGAAGGTCCTGATGGAGAACTGGATCAACGCACGCTCCCGGGGAGAGGCCGCTACGGACCGACAGCTCTACAGAGCACTGAAGAATGAGTGGAGAAGGCATTTTGACTTATATAAGATTGCTCTCTCTTCCTATATAGCAGAACAAAAACGGACAGGATTGAGTATACAGCTGTTCGCCGAAAAGGTCAACAGCCCGGGATACGTGGTCCCCATAAATAAGAAGATATATGAAAAAACTGATTTTTAGCCTGACATGGCTGTTCTTGTCTGCCTTGCCTTTGAGCGCACAGCGCATAGACGAAGCAACCTTGCCCGTCCTGTCTGGTGATGTGCTCAAACAGACCATCCGGCTTGCAAGCATAGCAGGTACGCAGGGCTTGGAGGCCGAGAAACAGCAGGATCTGACGGGACTGACCGAAAGATGGTTTGTCATCAATGATGCCATACAGGAAGGCAAGCATAACATGGGCGGTGAGGAAAACGTAAACAGGGACGGAAACTTCGGCGATTTCTGGGTGGCACGGGGGCTCTGGAGGGAAATAAAGCAGATGGTGGAACTGTATAAGGAATATGTGTCCGGACTGGATGATGTGAAATATGCCAGCGAAGCGCTGAAGGACGAGACAATGGATGTTTTCGTGAATAAAGGATATGAAGCGGCAGATGTATTTGAAGATATGCTCCATGTCGTCAAGGATCAGTCGGCAGCGCATCCGCAGATGAGTATCAGACAATGTTTCTCACGTGGAGAGGCCATGAAAACAAGAGTCAAGGATATAAACACGGCCCTGAAATGGCAACTAAACAAGGTGTATCAATATGCACAGATGGGAACGGGTTCCAATTTGTCCAAGGACGTACAGCCGGGTACGAGAGGTGATTTTGACCCGTCGGAATATAACAGACAACATTGGCATGGAACGAAGATTTCTAAAACGGATAAACGGTGAAACCGGCAAATGGCTGGTAACTGTCGGCTGTCTTGTAGGACTGCTGTTTTCTGTTCCTTGCATAAAGGCACAGGGTGTTGTGTTTGTTTACGATCCGGTCAGACATCAGATCGTGAAAGCATCCAACAATTCCAATGTAAAGCAGTTCGCCAATATATCCGGGAGGAAAGCGCAGACCATCTACAACAAGGAGCAGATTGCTGCAAATTACTTGGTTCTCAATATCCTGGAAGAACATCTTTATAACAAAGAGAAGTCCCTGAAAGACGGGAACTTGCAGAAAATGAAGGAACTGTACACGAAAACGGTGCGGGATATCGATGAGTTCTGGAAAGAATACGAACGGATATACCTGCAGTCTAGTGATACCCTCAGACAGAAATGCCAGACGTACTTTGATCGGGCGAAGAAAAACTCGGACTATGAGATGTCACAAATCAGAAAACGGGTGAACAGGTATGTGGACGGAAACGGATTCATTGCAAACAGCAAGGAGAGAATCGTAATGATGGAAAGCTGCTACAAAAGAGTGAAGGCGGAAAAAGCCAGGGTCATCAGACACGGCAGAGTGCTGTTCTCGCTGGCTGTCTACAGAAAGGAGTTCGACAATCAGCGTGTGGATATTCTGGAATCAATCGTAAACTGACAATAACGGAACATATGAGCCAATTACGTTTTACCATATTTTTTTGCTGCATGGCCGCTGTGCTCAGCCACCTACCGGCTGCGGCTCAGACTACAAACATCGATGCGGCCAATAACACACTGCTGCTGGCACGCTCGCTGGAGATGGAAGCCAGTCTGAAGTCCATTGACAAGTCTGCAGGTAAGGAAATGCAAGACTCGTTCAACGAGAAGATACAGTCCGACAAGCTGCTGGAACAGACCCTGCAACGCTTCTATGACTGTGCGCCCTGTTTAGACCGGAGAATGATTGACTGGACGGCCTTGCGGACAGCCATAGCGGGAGCATGGACCGTGATCGCACGGAACGGGAATGACTCGATTTATAAGAAAATAACCAAAAAGGTGTATGACCGTATGTTCACGCTGCCCGAAGCAGCAGATATGCCGGGTGATGTCGTGTGGCGCAAGTATAAGGATGCATTCATACGAGCTGAAAAGGCTTTTCTGGGAACCAGCAGGATGGACGGCATAAGGGATATTTTTGATGTGGCTGCAGGGGTGACAAATGGGGAACTGTCCGCTATCAAAGGTACGGTATCGCAAATAGCCGGTAGCGGTAGTTCGGAAGGTATATTGCAAGAGGGTTATCTGGCCTCGGAAACATTGTCGAAAGGGTTCAGGGATGAAGTGGACGGTATCATTGAGGATGTGAGACAGATGAGTAATTCCTGGGTGCCTTCCGCAGACAAAGACCTGTATTACCAGGAGAAGCTGAAGGAACTCAACCGGCTGTTCGCCGATGTAAAGGGGATGAACTGGGTGGATTATATCCTTGAAACGGAAAAAACAGACCGGATGAACATCAATGAAGAAGTGAAGAAAATAACGGAAAGAAGATAGATTATTGATAAAAACAACTCGCTATGGACGGAGGGATATTTTTGAATGATTTTTTGTATCTGATCCCGCAGGTGCTGGACCAGATAGGAGGACTGTTAACCCATGCGTCAGGATTTGCATCATTCCTGCAGACTGACGGTGACACAACCGGCGGATTTGTGGCTTTTGGAGATGGATTCATAAGTGATGATATCATTACTTATATGCTGGAGATGAAAAGACAGATTACCGGCTCGGACAAGACCGGCATACTCGGCGTAATGGTCAGACTGGCAAAAATCATCGCTGGATTTCTATGCCTGATACACTTTGCCGCAAAAGCGTATAACTACATGCTCGGAGAGGAAGAGTGGAAGATCATGCCGCTGCTCCGGCCTTTCGCCCTGCTTATGGTCATCATGTTCTGGGGCGGATTCTGCAGTGCCGTGCAATGGCCTGCCCTGCAGGTCGAACAGGCCTCCTATGACAGGGTGAAGCAGATAAACAAGGATGTAGGCGAACAGGCCAAGGAGAGATGGGAGAAAATGGATGTGCTGACTGCACGTATCTATACCAAGGCGGCCATGGTAGATAAGGCTACGGACTCCTGGCAAAACGACAACATGCTGGAGGTGCTGGTATCAAGCATGTCAGTCACAGACTATAATGACCTTACGCAAAAGCTCATAGCAGGCGGCTCGTGGGTGTTCAAGGCTTTCATGTGGGGATTCACGATGGTAATCGAGAAACTGGCCATGGTGTTCCTGCAGTTTTCCATTGTACTGATCATCATGATGCAAATACTCTTCCTGAGTATCCTATATATCATCGGTCCGTTATCTTTCGGCTTCTCTGTAATCGGGATTTGGAAAAACAGCTGGTCGGCCTGGGTGTCACGCTATCTTAGTACTACGTTCTATACGGTCGTGCTGTTTGTAGCATTGTCCATCATTTATGTCATCATCAAGCATATTCTCGAAAGTGAACTGGAATTTCTGGACAAACTGATTGCAGAGACCGACCAGCCTCTCGAAGACTGGGACATGTTCTACGAATATGCCGGAGCGCTTACCGGAAGGGCATGCCTGTTCGTGGTGGCTATCATGGCAGCATGCGGCGTAACCATGTATGTGCCTGTATGCTCGACATGGATCGTGGAGACTTCAGGGACAGCGCAGGCCGCTACAGGATTTACAGCGGGTGTAAGTATTGTTGCCATGGGGGCTTCGTCAGTTACAAAGATGGGCGGCTCATTGGCCAAAGGCGCGGCAAACGGATTGAAAGGGGGAGGAGAGTAGCGTGGCCGTTTTTTTCTCTGGACTTACCTGATAATTGATAACTCAAACAGTAATATGTCATGTTTATAAAGAATATCGAAGAAAAACAAAGACTGGTACTTACCACATGTATCATCATGGGGCTGGTCACAGTAATCACCTGCCTCGGATCAGTCATCTATGCGGACTACAAGATATCTTCCTCCGAAGACAGGATCTATGTGCTTGATGCAAACTACAACGCCTTTTCGGCCATGCGCTCCAATGGGGGGCTGACCATGGAGATGGAAGTAAAAGGTCTGGTCGAAGACTTCCACTCTCTGTTCTATACACTGGGACCGGATAATGAATTCATCAAGCGGAACATGGAACGGGCCAACCACCTGTGCGACCAGTCCGGATACAGGCAGTATATGAATATGCGGGAAAGAGGGTTTTACAACGAACTGGTACAGAACAATATGCATTCATGGCTGATGACTGACAGCATCAAGTTTGACAGAAACCGCATGGAATTCAGATACTCCGGTACGATACGCTTCGACAGACGGGACGGCCATTCCTACTACAAGCTGATAACAAGCGGTAAAATACAGGTGCAGCCACGTACTGAGAATAACATACATGGCCTGATGATACGGAACTGGATCGTGGAGGATTACAGTGCCATGCGCTCTGCATCCGGAAACTAGGAGGACATGTCATGTGGGGTTTCAAGAACAAACGTTCCAAGGAGGAACAGAAAGAGTATGAGCAGAAGGTGTTCACCGCCTGCCGGGATAAGACGGTTCTGTTTGTCGGACGTTTGTTCCGCATTACCGGAATGGATAAAGCGCTCTTTTCCCTTCAGCTGTTCACGTCAAGGCACCGGAAAACAACGGTTTCCGTCTTGGGCGGATGTATGGTGCTCGTCCTGACCATGGACATTTTCTACGCTTTCCAGCCGGGATCGGCTTCGGAGCCCTTTCCGTTGTCTGTCGATTCGCTGCGTATCCGCGTACCAGAAAGCGGCGGTAGCTTCCTGGAGGTATTCGACAGGAAAAGCCCGAGATATATAGCGGAAAGGATGATAATGGAACTGGATATAGATACAGCGAAATACCGGAAGAATCGCGCATACCGTATCGGTGTCAACAGGCAAATACTGCTCCGGTACGGAGGACTGGATAGCCTGGCTAAGAAAAAACTGCAGCAAATGGATTCCGTGAAGATGAAAAAGGCATTCAGCAGAAATACAGTAACTGAAAAATAAGAGATATGGGAAAGTTTGATTTAAACAAAATTCTAAGGCAACCGAAGTATATGCTGCCTTTGATATCATTTCCGTTCGTAATAGGTATCCTGTGGGTACTGGCGAGCGGAGAAGATGACGAACCGGCGGTGTCTGCCGCCGAGGTGGTAGTGGATCTGCCGGATGCCGTAAACAAGGATGAGCTGAGCAAAAGCCAGCTGGTCGAAAACCGAATCCGGGAAGAGGAACAGTTGAGAAAAGCAAAAGAAGATTCCCTGAAAGCGGTGAACAATGCAAGGAAACAGGATTCTCTCATGCGCGTAGCCCAAGCACAGGCCAGAAGACAGCAGGAGGCGATGAACCGTATCAACAGAAGAACGTCATCCGGTCGTAGGAGCACCGTGAGAAATTCTTCATCCAAGGAAGAGGAGCTGTCTGAATTCGAGAAATTCAAGGCTGAAATGGAGATGCTTGATAAACTGGCGAACCCGGACAATGAGGAAAAGGAACAGGCTCCGAAGGTGACAAGCCCACGCAAGCAGGGGCCACAACCCAAAAAGGTATCTAAGGCACAGACGGATGACAACGAGTTTTTCAACACGCTGCGGGATAAGAAACAGCCAAGCCATATTCATGCCATGGTCGATGAAGTGGTAAAAGGGAAACAGGGCTCCCGGGTACGCATACGGTTGCTTGATGACATCGAGGTGGATGGGTATAAGCTGACAAAAGGTTCTTATCTGTATTCATTTATTAGCGGATTCAGCGAAATGAGGGTGTATCTGACCATCCGGAACATCATGGTGGAGGATCAGATAATTCCTGTCAAACTGGAAATATATGATCTGGATGCTAACCCTGGACTGTATGTGCCCAAATCAAACTTTACTGCCATCATGCAGGAATCCGGACAGCAGTTTTCAAGCTCCATGCGCGTGAGCGTGGATCAGAACGAAGATTCACGTCTGGCCGAGCTAGGCTATAACATGCTGGACCAACTCATGAACGTAGGGACAAATACGGTCGGGAAAAACCTGTCGAAGAATAAGGCACGTATCAAATATAACACGCAGGTAATCCTGGTCAATGCCAACGACAATTAATCAGAAATGAACATAAATTTATATTAGGTATGAAAGCATTCACGTTTTTCACGCTGGCAGCCGCACTTTTTTTCTCTATGGCGGCAAAGGCGCAGACCAAAAGCATCGATGTGATGGAAACGGTCAAGGTCAATCGGGAGGTATCCACGCATTTTGTCACCGGTGATCCGATTAAGTATGTCGATATATCCATGAACGAAGTGGTAGGGGACCTGCCGCTTAAGAACATCCTGCGCATCAAACCTGTGGAGGAGAAAATAAAGATCAAAAACAACCGGGGAGGTTGGGGCGAGGAGGAACGGACGTTCATTGACGGGCAGTCAATGGGAATCGTGACCATCGTGACGGAACGCAGCGTATCGCAATACCAATTGGTGTATACCGAGATACCGCAAGATGCGTGCAGCCAGTATGTCATTCCGCAGTCCGAAGCCAACAGCTATATCAATCCGGAAGTGTCCATGTCACAGGTGGATATGGTCAAGTTCTGCTGGAAAGTATGGAACTCAAAGGCCAATTACCATGATGTGAGGACCAAAAAGGATAAGATGATATTCAAGCTGAACAACATCTATACAATAGACGATTATTTCTTCATCGATCTGGAACTGGTGAACCAGACGAAAATAAAATATGATATCGACCAGGTGCGGTTCAAAATCGAAGATAAGAAACAGACGAAACGGACGACCACGCAAAGCGTGGAGATACAGCCGGTCATGAGCCTGTTTGAGATTGACGAATTCAAAAAACACTATCGGAACGTGTATGTGTTCAAGAAATTCTCTTTCTCGGACGAAAAGGTGTTTACGGTGGAGCTGGCAGAAAAGCAATACTCCGGAAGAACCATCATGCTGGCCATCGACTATGAGGATATCCTGAACGCGGATACGTTCAACAAAAAGGATTTCTGACAGGTGACGGCACAGCTGACTGCCTGATAAAATCGGACATGCCCGGCAGATGCTTAACGGATCGCCGGGTATCTGTTTTTTCGAGAAAAAACTAATAAAATCCTAGTTATTAGGATAAAAGTCCGCATTTTATTTGCTTGTTTAATTTAATATACATAATTTTGCATTAACATAGTGATAACCAAAACAATATGAAAAATGTTCTTTATTTAATAATCGGCTTCTGCCTGTCCTGTGGCAGTGTTTGTGCCGGAAACGGAGAGAAATATTTTGGAATATCGGGCGGATATTCACTTATCCGTGCAGTCAATGCCAGACTGTCGTTGGACTTTGAAACCAGATACCATGGCTGCCATGAACTCTTTGCGGAATTCTATGACAGTTATGAAAGTGGCAAATGGGATTATCTGCAGGAGTATCGCGGTGGTTATGCCTACAAATTCCCGCTGTCACGCGGAAAAAACACCATCCTGAAAATGAGAATAGGGGCCGCAGCTGGTGCCGATGCGGAAGGCTTCACCTGCGGGGCGCAGGTGGGATTTGAACTGAACCGCACCTTTGCCAACGGCTTCCAGTTTTTTGTTCTGCAAAACAACGAATATGCGCTATGGACACCTAGACCCTGGCGGAACGGGCTGTCATTGGGCTTGCGCATACCTTTCTAAACAAGGAATAATACAAAAAAGTATAACTCATGAAAAAATTGAAGTTTCTCCTAATGACAGCCATGCTGTTGCTTGGACTCTCAGCAAATGCCCAATTCTATTCGGCTAAAACAAATGTGCTCGGACTTGCTACAGGAAACCTGAACGCTGAAGTTACCATGGCAGTCAGCCGTAAGATGACCATACATCTTCCTGTAAACTACAATCCGTTTACATACAAGTTCCTCGAAGATAACGCCAAAATGAAAAACCTGACCATACAGCCGGGTACACGCTACTGGTTCACCGAATCGTATATGCGCTGGTTTGTCGGGATGCATGCCATCTATTCACGTTACCATATCGGATGGAAGGAAATTTCAGAAGACCGTTACGACGGATGGGGCGTGGGTGGCGGATTCTCTATCGGATATGCCAAGATGATCGCAAAGCGATGGAACATGGAGGCTGAGATAGGAGGAAGCGTCATGTGGCACGACTATGACCGCTATCTGTGGAAAAAAGGTGGCTCGTTACCGTCACCCGGGCATAAAGTGAACTTCGTACCTACAAAGATATCACTGGCTTTTGTATACTTGTTCTAAGGGGAGGATACGGATATGAAAATAAAATATAATCTGGTTCCTATTTTCCTCGCAGGCGGACTGGTTATCATGGGCTGCGCAGGTAAACGCTCTTTTACACGGAAACTGGAGGAGCAGAACCTGTCCATCGGTCTCAGACAGCCGCAAAAAGGAACGGAAAAGGTGGATGACATGCCGAAGGAAGTGAAATTCAAAGAGAACGGAAAGGAATCTCTCATTTCGGTGGCAGCCATCGATGACGACGGAAGCACCATTACGAATTTCCAATTGCCGGAGGTGCGCGTCTTTGCCAAGAACAAAACGGTATCGGAACGAAACGGAAAGGTCTATGTGGATTTCGTGGTCAGCGTACCCCGCGGACTGGTCAACAAGGACTGGCAAGTACATATCAAGCCTAAAATAACCAAGGATGTGACCAAGGATTCCATTTTTCTGGACGATATCTATGTAACCGGCGAACGCTTTGACTCCAAGAGAAGGGAAGGCTACGAGAAGTATGAGGATTATATGGGTTCCATCATCCCGGATTCAGCAGACTTCGTAAAGAACTTCGTGGATTATCGCAAATATTATATGACTCTTGACCGCAAAAGCTATTTTGCGGACAAGTACCGTAAAAAAGTTCTGAAAGGACGTGATGATTTCAATAACTGGGAGTACCGTATGAACAGACGGTTCCTGCACTACAACCAGTATCCGGAATTTATGACATCCAAGAAAAAAGGTGAGACCCCGACGACTACACTGAACGAACTGACAGGAGGCAATCAGGAGGATATCAAGTATCTAGGACTGGATGAAGACGGTCTGTTCAGCGGTATGCCGGTCAATGACCTGATACGCGAAGTAAGTGCGGAGTATGCGCCTCGAAAATACCGTAAGTATATCAACAACGTGGCGGATGATCCCGACAAGCTCATGCTGACACAGATCGATTCACTCTTGTGGATGGATTTCTATACCAGATACGGTGACGTGAAGAGTAATAATGAACGCAAAGGTAAATCCGAGGAGGTCTACGAGAAATATGTACGTTTCCCATTCATCCGTAATGCACGGCTGGATTCCATCGTAGACAAAGGAACGGATATACAATACTATTATTCTCAGGATGTCCATGTAGATGAAGTTAATAAACGGATGTTCCTGACTCTGGAAGGTGAAGTGACCTCACTCGACAATCAGGTCTACAATATCCCACCGTCTGACACCATCACCTATACCATCACGAATATGCTGACATTCGTTGACCATGCACCCAGATTCGTGAAGAAGGTTATCGAACGCCGTGCTTTTGAAAATTACTCGGCCATGATCGTCTTCCCTGTAGGCAAGAGCGATTTTAAGCTGCAGATGGGTAATAACGAAGCGGAAATCAAGAAAGTGGAGAATATCGTGAAGACCATTGACGAAACAGGAGAGTTCGTTGTTGATTCCATCGTAATGGTCGCTTCCAGTTCACCGGAAGGCTCCTGGTCGGCAAACGAAAATCTTGCATACAGACGCTCCAGAGCCATGGGAAACTTCTTCCGTGACCGTCAGAACGAGGATATTGAACTGAGCAAGCTGATCGTTCCGCGCTATAGGGCGGAGGATTGGGAAAAGCTGACTGCACTTATACAGAATACGGATACACTGAAGAACAAACTCGCTATTCTTGACATCATCGCCCGGGAGAAAAACGCTGATGTACGCGAGAACAAGATCCGCTCACAGTTCCCGGATGATTACCGGATCATACGTGAGGTTTTCTATCCTGACTTGCGAGCCGTGAACTTCGTATTCAACCTGCACCGGAAAGGTATGATCAAAGATACCATCCACACGGATGTCATTGACGAACGGTATGCTGAAGGTGTGGAGTTACTTGAAAATAGACGGTATAAAGATGCATTGGAGATTCTGTTGGACTATGATGATTTCAATACGGCTATCTGCTACATGTCCATGGGCTATGACAACCAGGCGTTGAGCATTTTGGGCAGACAGCCTGAAACAGCTGATACGGTCTATCTCATGGCGGTTATCTTCGCCAGGCAAAAGGACTACAGCAAGGCTATCGAGTATTACAAGAAGGCTGTTGCATTGGATCGCACAAAAGCGTTCCGCGGTAGCCTGGATCCGGAAATTAACCGACTTATACAGGCTTACGATTTAAATAAATCACTCTTTGAAGAATAAAAATAACAACAATATGAAAAAGATAACGATTTTCTCAGTTCTGATGGCCTCCGGATTCCTTTCTTCCTGCGATTTCTCGGATGATTGCGATTACTTCGGCTGGCTGCGAGTTGAAAACAACTGGCAGGGCTATACGGATATTCCCGCATCACCTGATTTGAATTATGCACTCTTTTACAGTGACAGCAAAGGGTTTCAAGGTGAACAAAAAATCCAACCGAACCTTCAAGGAATCCCTGATGCTGTGACCTTGCGTATGCCGATGGGTACCGCTAAAGTGATTACCTATACCAAGCCGAACGAACAGAACGAAAATTCTTCGCTTTCCAAAAACATCAAGTTCAGCAATCTGGAGAATTATGCGGAAGCGATCGCCTATGTGGATTATAATCAGGATGACTTCGGATACAAGATAGCTGAACCCGGACTGTTCTATATCGGACAGGCGGATGTGGATGTAAAATTCGAAGATACGGAAGTGGTAAAGGAAAGCGATACGCAAAACCTGGTACCGGTACTGCAAAAGCAAGTGACACGCTTTCTTGAATTCCGTTTTCACATCGGAAAGGATAATCCTTCCCTGCCGAACGTGACGGGCATACGTACACAGCTTTCAGGTATCGCTACTCAGATCAGACTGTCTACCGGAGAGGGCGTGCCCGAAAGCGCAGTGACCTGTGACTATCGGGCTACGGCTGTTCCTAAACCGGGTGAACCTGGTTATGATGCAGACAATCCGTCATCTGAGAACCTGGCCGACATACAGTTCAAATACAGCTTCTCTGCACTTGACTTCCTGGGCAGGTTCGATGATTATGACAATACAAGCAATATCCTGACCATCTATGCCACACTGGACAATGGAGAGGAACGCAAGACCAGTATCGATATCAGCCCGTACCTGACTTATATGGAAGAGCCTTGTATGGTGGCGCGTATCAATGTGGATGTGTCCAGTGACAACCTGAAGCTCGGTGTCGACTTCGCTGATTACGAAGCGGGCTTGTGGGAATACTATAACATCGGAAAATAAAATGTCTATGCGTATGAAGTTCTATCAATATTTACCGTTTTTCTTCCTGTTCTGGCTGGCGGCATGTTCTTCCGATAATGAAGACGGAAGCAACGAACTGTACCGGCAGATGCAGCCTCTCATTACCGTAAAGGATACGCCAGCAGGTAATATTTCCAAGGCTGGTTCGGGGGGTGGCGGTTCTACCTATTTCTCAGTAGGCGAGCATGTCGGTTTTCTGCTTGTTGACCATACGACTAACGGACTTTACAGCGATACTAAGAATATCGGCGTACTGCGCTATACCTTTGACGGCAAGAATTGGACTACTGAAGATTCTTATGTCTTGACTGGAGGCTTTGCTCGTGTGTATAGCTTCTATCCGTATAATGCTAGTGACGACCATTCCTATGATGGTGTATGGCCGAATTCTTACCGCAGCATAGAGACCTCTTCAAATACGGATTATCTATGGGGCATCAGCAAATATACCGCAGGAAATCCAGGTATAAATGCCAAGGCTCCGCAGGTCCATGTGCAGATGAGCCACGTGCTGTGCCGTGTGTCTTTCCAACTGAAAAGAGCAATCGCTTATGACCCCAGTGCAAACATAGGGAAGGGTAGTGTGACAGCCTTTTCTGCAAAAGGAGTAGATGCAGGCGGCAATTCCATGCACGGAACCTCCAAATATTGCTTCATTACCGGTGAAGTCCAACGGCCTGTCACCGCTGATAAAAATCCGGTACACTTCAGTACACTGGCCGGACATTCCATACCGACGGATTTGAACAGTACTCTGGGTGGCAGTTCAGAGTTCATGTCAATGGTTCCAGGTAAGGTTTCGATGAAGGTAAACATGAACATTGACGGACAGAGCTATCAGGTGACTGTACCTCAAATGGATTATGTGGCCGGAAACCACTACCTGATTACTCTCGTTTATAAAGGCTCTCAGGTGGAGTTGGCTCCGGGTACCGGAACGCAAGGTGGATCTATGGAGATTATTCCTTGGGCCAGTGGAGGAAACATCGGGGTGAAGAGTTTGTCGAATAAAAATTAAAAGAAAACAATATGAAGAAGAGTTTATTTGCAGTTGCTTTCGGTTCGCTTGCACTGGTGTCCTGCAGTTCCGATGATGTGTCTACGGCACAGGAACCAGACTATACCGGAAAGAGCATCTTGGAGATTGAGACCGTTGTGGACGGTCTGACAAAATCTAATGTGGAAGGTATCATGGCTGGAGGAACTCCCTGGGAAGATGGAGACCGTATCCGTATCTTCGCTCTTGATTATGACAAGTATATGGCTGACGGATTTGTGGTAAAATATACGGGTGCAGATTTTATGAACAAGGGATTTCAATATCTGGCAGATAGCAGAACATGGCAGCACGTAGACAATCAACCTATCTTGCTGTCTAACCTGAAAGCCAGACTGTATGCGTTTTCACCTTCTTTCGGTGAACTGACTGACGGTTTTAACTACAATGGAGACGGTGCTCTGAATCCGAAGCGGATACCGTTGACGTTCAACACTCCGAACAAGATTGATTTCCTTTATGGTACCCACCGGAACACGGCAGATGGACAGACTGACCAAAGTGGTGATAACATGACGGATGGCGGTGGTTCTCAAAACGATAACGGGGCCATGTTCAGCTATGTGGATAATAAGAATCCGCTGGTGCGCCTGTATATGAAGCATGCTCAGACCTGTGTCCGTATACGCCTGGCTAAAGAAGCGGTGAACCCCGACAAGCTCTATACGGGCAAGGGACAGGTGACGGCGCTTGAAGTGATGCAGTTGAAGAAGACAACCAGCAGTTATGGAAATACCGTCTACGAACCGGCTGACAATGCGCAGACACATGGTGCTGCACTGCCTGCTAACGGTTATATAGACATTACCAAGACAGAGGATAACATCACACCACTGGAATGGAAGGTGGCTACAATGACCGATTTAATTGACGGCGTGGATAAAAAGGACTTTATACTTAATCCGACTCTCGGAAACGGGGCAGCACCGCAGTATAATGAGGCATTCGCATTGCTGGCTCCCTGCAAGGAGGATATGGTACGCGGTTTTCATCTGCTTGTTGACGATGTGCATTTCTATGTACCCTGTAGCACGGACGAAAAACCCAAAGAATGGAAGGCCGGATTTACCTATACCTATGACCTGGTGTTGACCGGCAAGAGCCTTGAAATGTCATCTGGGGAGGATGGGGATGTAGTGACCGTAAAGCCATGGAACGATGGCGGTACCTATCCCGGTGAATTTTAATAATTGATTAAAACCTGACTAGTATGAGAAAGTTATTCGTTTTTTCTCTGATATGGATAGGAACCCTGCTAGGTGCTTGCTCGGATGAAAAAGAGCCTGTCGTTTATCCGAATGACGGCAAGCTGTCTATCTCAACTAGAGTGAACGCAAACCTGAACAGCTTTGTCTTTTCCATTGATGATAAAATCGGTCTCTTTGTGGCTTCTGACGGTTCGGACAATTGGAATAAGGAAAATCCGTATTCAAATATTATGGCGACCTCGTTCGGTATCAACAGGAACAGCTGGAAGGTAGAAAAGGATGTCCTGCTGGATGACGCATCGGTGATGGTATTTGCCTATTTCCCTTATGATGAGAATGTAAAAAGTCCGTTGAGAATACCGGTAGAGATAGACCGACAAGGAGCTTTCGTGGATTATCTGTACGGCTCGAACAGACAGTCTCAGAAAGTGAACCGCGAGTCACCGCAGGCTGACATTATCCTGAACCATGCGCTGGCTATGCTGCAGTTTGACATATCCATTGATCCGGAACAGCCTTACTACGGTACCGGAATCATCGATGATGCCCGTATCATCGCCCTCAATGAATCCGGTGAACTGATACAGAACAAGCAGATCATCCAAAGAGGCTATCTCAACTGTATCACTGGTGACATTGAACCGATCCATTGGGGATCGGTGGCCATCACGGACCTGATCGGCAAAAGCTTCAAATCGGACTTCAGCGGGAAATATCCGGTTTGTATGGTTGCCCCTACGTACAACATGACTAATACTGCCTTTATGATACAGGTGGACGGAAAGAAATTCTATATTAGGCTGCCGGAAGGCACTACATGGGCAAAAAACACCAAAAATAGGTATGTCATTACTCTTTCCGGCGAGGTCATGAAATTTGATCCGGATTCTGTCATTGTAGAGGACTGGAACACCGGAGACCATACAGAAGGTGAATTTGGTGGGGGTGATGATTTTTAAAGGATTGAATTAAATTTTTTATGTCTATTTAATATTTATTCTTATGAAAAAAATTTATGTGTTTTCAATGGCGATGGCTGCTATGACTATGGCGGCTTGCTCAAATGATGACGAGATGGCTGCAATGCAGGGTAAATCTACTGGTCTGATTGATTATGAAATCAGTGTTCCGAGTCCAGTAGTTTCTACCAAGAGCAATGCAGAAGGGCTGGTAGGTAATGATGGCAACAAGAACCCGTGGATAAACGGTGACAAGCTGCGTATGTTTGCTACTGATTATGACCAGGCTGTATCAGGTACGTTTATTGCATACCAAGGCGCACACCAGATCAACCGCGAACTTGCTTATAGCACTTCTCTGAAAGGTTGGGAATATTCAGATGGTGTCGATCCGGTAACGGTATCCAACAAAAAGTGCCGTATGTATGCTTACTCTCCGTCACAGAATGTCGCCTCTAGTCCGTACTATAACGGTGACGCATCGCTGAAACCGAACGCATGTCCGATCGTGTTCAATACACCGAATAAGGTGGATTTCCTCTATGGTACGCATCGAAACACGCTGGACGGTACAGGCGGAACAGGGGACAATGACAGCGATATGGGTGGCTCTACAGATCCTACCGGAACTAACAAGGATTACATCGACAACAAGAATACCAAGGCACGTCTGTACATGAAGCATGCTCAGGCTTACGTTGAAGTACGCCTGCTGAAAAATGCACACGAAGCAGACAAGAAATACGAAGGTGAAGGTAGAGTGACTTGTGTGGAGATCATGGGTCTGGAACGTATCATCAACACGGAAGGTAATGATGACTGGAAACCGGCTACTGACAATACGCTGGCAACCAAAGGTACTTGTGATGTTACTCAAAACGGTAAAATCACGGTTACTGAAACAGGCGTGTTGAAGATGACAGACTTCTATACACAAGGCGAAGGCAAAAATCAATGTAACTTCCTGCTGAACGGCTCGGTAAGTAATGGTGTACCTGACTTCGGAAGCGGTAAAGGTTTCGCATTGGTTAATCCTGAGCAGGCAAACAAGGTTCGCGGATTCCACCTTGTAGTAGACGGCCAGGATTTCTACATCGATGCTGCTGACGTGAAGTTCAAAGGTGATCGCAAGGTAGATACTATTACCGAGATTGAATGGAAAGCAGGATACAAGTACATCTACACCTTTACGCTGACAGGTAAAGGCTTTGAGCTTGTTCCTGATCCGGAAAATCCGGAAGGAAACAAAGATGGTGACGTGGACGGTGACGGTATCGCTGACTTTATTACTGTCAAGCCATGGAATGACGGAAATAACATTTCACAGGATTTCTAATCCTTGAAACTATCCGTGAGAATTTTTCCTTAGATTAAACAACTTGCGCAGGCGGCTCGGTCCTAGACCGCAGCCGCCTGTTCTATAAATGTATGTATCATGGATGAAACCAGAGAACAGCAGAATTATTATTCGTTCATGCAGGCATTCGTGTATTTCCTGCTTCTGTTCGAGATAATCGTATTTTGTGACTTGCCGCCTATGGGTTGGTTCGACACCATTCTGGCCAAAGTGAAGGCCATCCCCATCTATCATAACATTTTCTACAGCAAGCTGTTTATCCTGTTCATGCTGATCCTGGTTAGCATAGGTACAAGACCGCAGAAACAGGTCGAATTCAACCCGTATACACAAGTGGCTCTTCCCTTGGGTATAGGTGCTCTGTTCTTCTTTTCTTCTGCATTGATCATTGCACTCAGACCGGTAACGGCTACAGCCTGGTATAACTGGACCAGTATTCTTTTTGTCGTAACATCGTTTGTAGGCACCATGCTGCTGAATGTAGGCCTGGACAATATCTCCAAACAGATCCGCGTAAGCATGCTGCGGGACCGGTGGAACAATGACAACGAGTCTTTTGAACAGACCTCGTTCCTGAACGAAAACGACTTTTCCGTAAATATCCCGATGGAGTACTACTACAAGAAGAAATGGAATAGGGGATGGATGAACATTGTCAATCCGTTCCGTGGTACGCTGCTCATCGGTACACCTGGTTCCGGTAAATCGTTCTCTGTCGTAAACAGCTACATCCGGCAGCACTCTGCAAAAGGCTTCGCTATGATGATCTATGATTTCAAGTTTCCGGACTTGGCCAATATCGCCTTTTACAATTTTCTGATGAATAAGAAGAAAGGTCTGATACCGGAAATTTTCGAGTTTAACGTGGTAAACTTCAATGACATCGAGTATTCCCGACGCATAAACCCGCTTAGACCGGAATATCTGAGGACACTCGCAGATGCCATCGAAACAGCTACGGCAGTCGTGGAGTCTCTGAAGAAAGGAGGCAACGAAAGCGGTGGAGGCTCGGATCAGTTCTTCTCGCAGTCGGCCATCAACTTCCTGGCTTCCTGCCTTTTCTACTTTTCCAAATATGGTCCGAAAGACGAAAACGGCAAAAGACAGTATGGGGCGTGGTCTGACCTGCCACATGTGCTGGCTTTCATGAACCGGAGCTATGCGGAGATCTTTGAAGCACTATTCAAGGAAAAGGAACTGGAATCACTGCTTTCTCCCTTCCGCTCTGCTTATGACAATAAGGCGTTTGACCAGCTCGAAGGACAGATAGGTACACTGAAAATTTCTATCTCACGGCTGGCAACCAAAGAGTCGTACTGGGTGTTCTCAGGCGATGACTTCTCCCTGTATATCACCAATCCGGATGCTCCGTCTTACCTGATTATAGCCAACTCTCCGGCAACACAGGATATCAACTCGGCCTTGAACGCCCTTGTGCTGAACCGACTGGTCCGGCTGGTAAACACGAAGCATAACCTGCCGTGCTCTATCATCATCGATGAGATGCCGACCATCTATTTCCATAAGATCGATAACCTGATTGCAACGGCTCGCTCAAACAAGGTATCCGTACTCATGGGTATCCAGGAAAAGCCGCAGCTGGTACAGCTGTACGGAAAGACAGGAGCGGATGTCATCTTCTCAGTGGTAGGTAATGTGATCAGCGGCTCTGCACGTGCAAAGGAAACATTGGACTGGCTGCAGAACTTCTTCGGAAAAGTAAAGCAGGTGAAAGAAGGGGTGTCCATAGCGGATGATAAGACAACCATCAGCATTAATGAGAATATGGACTTCGTGATTCCGGGCAGCAAGATTGCAAACCTGCCTACAGGTTCACTGGTAGCTCAGCTGGCCATGGACTTCACCGAGGATGAAGATTTTCCACGGTGTATGTACAACTGCCGTACAAAGATGGATCTAAAGATGATCAAGAATGAAGAGAAGCACCATGTCAAGATTCCTAAGTATTATTCGTTCAACAGCATCGAAGAACGGGAGGCTTTTCTGTCTGCCAACTATTCAAAAATCGTACAGGATATCGAAACTTTGATAAACGAGGAATCTCCGAAAGCGGTAGCGGAGGTCGTTAAAAAACAGAATAGCGGAAATTAGGAATGTGGAGTTATTTCAGATTTCTGGTGACTCCCAGACATTTGATTTGCAAATATCGCAAATATTTTAAAAATTGCGAACGGTTATGCTGAACGGCTTGCGTGATTAATTAAATAAATGAATATAAAACAGATTCTATGGCAAGAAAGACTTTGCATTATAACAAATTAGGAGCATGCGAGATCTGCGGAAATTGTGTGGAACATCATCATCCGTATTATTTCTGTGGGTGTGAAAACGGTAATTTTGGCGATGTAAATTTTCCGAACCAATGTGAGGATTATGCGGATGTCAATGACGAAGATAATGATGAAGAAATGGATGATTTCAATCCGAACAAATCGGTTGAATGTCCTGAATGTGGCAGTGACGCATATTGGAACGGAACGAATTATGAGTGTGACAACTGCGGATGGTGCGGCCTTCCGTAATAAGTAGAAGAAAACAGCGAGGTATCGCTATCATGCGGTATCCTCGCTGTTAAGCTTCTGAATCATTCAATCTGACGAAAGCTGTTCTTTCTTGTTAGAGAATAGTGATAGCACGTTGTCTGCGGTTATTCTTTTAAAGTAGTTCTTTTTCAATAGTTCATTATCAATATATATAAATTTTCTATGTGCTAAACTTATTATAGCATTGATCGTTTCGTTGTTTTCGCCATCAATCTGTATTTCATAAAATCCGTCATTAATAGTTGGCTTTGAAATCCATGGAAAATCAGTCAATGCATCTTTTGATAATATCAACTGATAAACGTCATCTTTAAGACTGAAAATTAAGGAATCGTCGCAAATATAAGTCTTTATCTTTTTATACCTCTTAAGTTTAAATTGTTTTACTAAATTAAAAATCGGTTTGAGGATGTATTCCATATCAATTTCAGACGTGCATTCAAGTGAATTTAATTCGATATCAGCCTTTACCAGTGTTATTTCACCCTTATTGTGGTCTGTCAATACCATGCTTTCGGCTTCTCCATTGGCATCATAATTTATAGAAATAGTAAAGGATTTTGAAAATTGCGAAAAATCTGCAACCTCATTTAGCGGTAAAGAATCAATTGCACAATTTTGAAAAAAAATTGTATAGTCTTTTAAACTTAACCCTTGGTAACTTAATATTCCGTTTTCTTTATTATCAAATGCTATAATCTCTGTTTCTGTTTCTATCTTATATAAGCGATTGCAAGGAGCAGAGGGAATAAGAATATAAGGTGTTTTTAAAATAAATAGTCCGTCTTGTTTAAACTCTATATATTCATTAGGTTTATCTTTTACTTTCCAAAATCCATTTGGAAAATCTTTGGATAAAGAAATGGAGTTGGTAATGCACTTATAATCATAATCCTTATACAGTGCCTTGCGTATTTGATTATAACGTATTTGTGTTGCAGCAATTAATTCAAGCCTGTTTTCCGGATATTCATCTTGATTATATAATTCTTGTATGTCTGATTTTATATCAGAGAGAGAAGGTATATAGTGTTTTGAACTATCCTTGTCTATCATATATACGATATAATCATAAAATTCATTGAGCATGGTTTTGAAATCGCTTTCTAAATTGGTTGGCTCTATAGTCTGCTTACTATTTGATTTAGTTATAAGTTCTAAAGTCATTAACATTATAATACTTGGATCAACGGGTTCGCCGTTATCTATCCTATTCTTGTATCTGTTATACAATGATAGGATCTTTTTGTTATCAGATGCTGCTTTATCATTCTCCGTTAATAGTAATTCTAGAAAAAGCCATCTGTTTTCATTCACAGTTAAGCTTTTACTGTTTTTTATGTATAAGTTATAGAATTCATAACTGGCATTTAATTGTTCAAGTAATGTATCAAGCTGTATGATGCCTTCTGTTTGACATCTACACGTCTCTCTTAAATCATTAAGTGCATTTTTAATTTCATCCTCGTATTTTCCATGGCTGTTTGTATCTAGGGCTTGGAGTTTGTATTTTTCATGAAACTGATTTATTGTCGGACAAAACAGCCTGAAATACTTTATAGCTTTGAATTTCTCTATGTTCTCTATGTTCTCTATCTCTTCTCTGGTCAGTTCCTCGTTTTCCATGTTCGATTGAAGATTATGATGATTATTCCCTTGTTCCTAAATGCAAATGTACAAACAAATCTTTTAAACTGGTACTATCTTACCAGTTTGTAAGATTTTCTTGAAAATGCAGAGTGGATTACAATATTACTCTTTCCTTTGCTGAAAATTAATTTAAAAATCATGGAAAATGTATTTAATAAAAACAAGTTACGCCTTGGAAACCAAAAGGATAACATCGAATTACAGAAATGGGTTGATGGTGTTTGGAGATTGATAGACGAATCGCAAGGGAATAGAGCTCTCCTGGAACAGGATGTGTTCAGACTGATGTTCCATTATAAGTATCGGTTGGTCGGGAACAGGTCAAAAAGGATTGTTTTTGACAGAGGTAAGGCTGAACATCTGCTGAGAACAGGGCTATGCGTGGTGGATGATAAATACAACCAATATACCTATGATTCTCATGTGGATAAATTTGTTTCAATGAATGGACTGCTTTATGCCAGCTTGCCGGAAGGCCGTAGCTATATACTTAATATATTCAAGAAGCGAAAGAAAACAGATGATGACATCTTTCCTTATGCTGGACAAGTGATTGAAAAGGAGACATCAAAACAAGACAATGGATCGGAACGCGATGTATATGAAAGAGATGGTCATACGCAACAGCCTACAGATAGGCCTGTAGCTGTAAAGAGACATTCAAGAGGCTGGCAGGAGTATTTGGTAATGGGTACGACCCTTGTAATCGGATTGGGTTCTGCTGCTTTAAGTGCGTGGCATATATGGAATAATAACAAGTAAAATTACGTGAATATGAGCAAAAAAGAAATAGTGTTAAGTTCTCTACGGTCAATGCCGTCTGATAGGCCGTTTACTCGTAATGATTTGTTTCTAACGGTCTGTGAACTCGTGCAATCTTCAACTTTTTCATTTATCTTCAACCAGAACTTGGTTGGAAAAGATGTTAAGGTGGTTGGAAAAATTCCACATTCGAGGACGCTCATGTATAAACGGGAACATTAATTTGGTTGGTTATTATGAACATACGGAAAATAAGAGAGCAGCTGGCTGACTTTATCATCATGGAAGAGGACCTTCCGGAATGCCTGAAAGAAGCATCCCGGTTCTACCTGGCTTCATTACGCTATCTGTTGGGGCAGACCGCTGTGGAGAATTATCGGGAATCTTTTGATAAGGTCTGCCAAACATTGCAACGAGAGGATGAAAGGTGTTGTCGTATAACTCCTGTTCTTGACAGTTTGCTGACTTCCGTTTTTTATTACAGGCTGGCATTAAGCTGCAATCGGTGGAAACGAAAGGAGAATGAAAGGTTTTTCAATCTGTCCTTCCTGGAAAGCTATGAACTGTTGCTGAAGCTGTTTAGTGAAGAGGTAGGGGAGACGGTCGAAAGCATTGTGGAAGGAGATGATTTTTTCGAGGAGATCTATTTGTCAAGCAGACCGTCGTCTTTTTCAAAAAGGAAAACAGGCAACGAACTCGTATGGATGTATCAACAGTTACGGGAACGGAAGCTGTTGACCACTGAACCTCGTTTTGAATATGCGCTCATGAGAAATAAAACGATGCTGGCCATGAACCGTTACCCTTGGATCTCGGTTGGCAAAAATATGGGTATGGTTATGGCTGTCACATTGGGTACAGCTCTTTTCATTTCTGTCACACGTATTGCTTACAACATGTGTGTGGAGTTTCCGCTTCTGAGACTGCTTTCTATCGAAAGAGCTGGGAAGGCATATGACAATAAAATGATTGAAGTGGCATTGCAATGCCATTCATTTCTCGAAAATGGAATGCATGTGTTTGGCAGTCGGGTCTTGTTTTTCTGTCTGGCTATCCTTTGGGTAGTGGGAATAGAATATGCTGTGGAGAAGTGGAATGATAGGATGTACCGTTGACGAATACTCCTAATGTATTGTTTTTAAGGTGGTACGTGTATTATCTATGTTTTATTGGAGGTGTGCCTAAAAGATGCTGCTGAAAAAGGATGACACTGAAAAAGTGTTTTTTGACTTCATACTGTAAGTAGATGATGATAATGAATGCCATTTCAAGGCATAATGACACAAAAAGTGCCTTAAAACACCATCAATTTGTCAATTGAAGTTACAAACTATAACTGTTTCTTTCATAGGTCGAAAAAGTGGGGACCTTTTTCAGTGCCCTCCGAAAAAGCAACCTCTTTTTTCCCTTACATTCTGATTGAAATAATAGTAATTTTATCGTGCAACTTTAAGGAATAATTGAAAATGAGCAATTCCATACCGCGAAAGTATAGAATCGCCCATTATGTCGAAATGACGCTGGCTTTAGCGAATAACGGATTCTTTGGTGCTTAGAAGCGAGATTGATACTTCATAGACATTTACGGCTATGAATGAAGCGGTGCCACCTACCAACAACCATGAAATCAAGTTGAAGTTATCTGCCAATTTGTTAAGCACAGAAGCGTCAGACAATGATAATTGCCAAGTAGATACGACTTCCGAGAGAAATGGCAAAGTAAGTGAAAGCAGGAATCCAACCGCAAAACCGACGATGGCTGCAATGGCCACGGCGTACTTATATCTCTTTGTGACTTGGGCGGTGTGCTCCTTGACAATTTCAACCGAGCGCATTTTTTCTTCCAAGGCTTTCATAAATTGAAAGTCAGAAAATAATGTAGGATTGAAATCGGAGAATAACGATTTTAATTTATCATCTTCCATAATTGATATGCTTTATTTGAGGCAAGCATCCCTCTTAAATGATTTCGTCCTCGGGACAACTGTTGTTTTACCGCGTCTTGGGAGCTGTTGAGGATGTCGGCAATGTCGGCAATTTCTTTAATCGAATAGTTCTCCATATAGAATAGGAGAACGGACGTTCTCTCCTTATCGAGCAATTTGGCCAAAGCATCATAAAGTTCTTCATTAAGCGAAGGAAGAATCGGCTTTGTCAAATTTGGCCCAATCTATTTTGTTTGCCAACTTGTACAGTGGGTGTGATTGGTTCAGCATATCAGAGTAAACTGCTGAATAAAGAAGGGGTATTATGGGACTTTTTAATCATAAAAATCTGCAAGTTTCTTACTGCTAAGATAAGAATACTTGCAGATTTATCAAAAGGGTTTGCTAAATAATTTATTGAATATCAATAATTATTATAGCGATTAAGGAAAGACGAATTAATCTAATTGTAAATGACAATCTCTCAAAAACAGTTTCTTACAATGTGTACTTTATCGGATACTTACATACTGCTCATTGCTGAACGAAACAGAACTACCATTTCCTGATTATTCAAATTGAATAAATTCTTTTACTATAGAAGCATATCCATCTTCATTAGGATGTGTTCCATCGGTAAAAAGTGTTTCATTAATACGACCATTCGGGAGCAATAGACAATTACTCAAATCTGAATAGAAATAACCTTTCTGTACTGCCAGCCTCTTCAGCTGTTTATTAATAGATTTAACCGGTTCTTCCTGGTTTCTACAGGGTAATAATCCAACCAATTTTATTTGAGCTTTAGGTTGATGAAAACGGATTTCTTCCAGAAGAAAACGTATACCATTTACTATATCCTCCTCTGAATCAATATCCACATTGTTGATTCCAATCATGACAATTATCTTTTCAGTTTCATATCCATCCAACTCTCCATGACGGACCCGCCATAAAGCATTTTCAATTCGATCCCAAGCAAATCCCAAATTCACAAAACCATTGGGCTTTATATACTCATCCCATACTTTAGTTCCATTCTGAAAACTAAAATCAGGCACTCCTCCCCAATAGTGTATAATGGAATTCCCTAAAATCACCCCCTTACAAGATTTATTGCGAACTTGACTCAAAACAGACTCATGGCGATCCAGCCATTCATACGATGTACATCTTCGTTGAGTAACAGGAATAGTTGTCACAGAAGATCCTTTCGTGATCTTCAAAATTTTCCGTATTTCACGCTCTGCAGCCTCCGCATATTGTACCATACCAAAATCATTAGGATGTACTGCATCGACCCAACTATCCATGGTAAGATTCAACTCTTCACGTGATAAATAATAGACATCAGTTATTCCCTCAGCACATAACAGCTTATAAGCCTCTTTAGAACATTGATTCACATGTTTAATACGAGCTTCTGCCAGTGTATCCATCTCCATATTACTCATTCCTGCATGTTCGAGCATAAGGATGGGAACTTTACGACTTTTTCTCAACTGTTTGACACCTGAAACCAACAGATCAATCAATTTTTTTCCTGATAAATTGTACATATTAGGCAAACAATCCAAGATATATAAACGAGCATCTATTTCCCCAATCAAATTCAAGACCTCCTGTTCCATTTTCCCTTCCCCAGAAAAGCCCAAATTAACCAAAGGTATATCAAACATTCGCCTAAGTATACTGCCCCAAGCCATTCCTGGACGTGAAGCGCATGCCCCCTGAGCAATTGAAGTTCCATAAAGTACAATCGGCATTTCTTGCAAAGCAGGAATAAAAGTCAAGTTGTAACCGCCTAAAACACCTATTTCCATCCACTTAACTTGATTAAACAACGGCAGCAACAACCGATATTCATACCCCATGTTGTGATAAGAATTGATCGGAAAACGAGAATACGAATACGCCACCGTATCGTTTATTTGGTAACTCCCAAAACAATAATGTTCCTTTCCATCATTATCAACACAATACATATCCACGCCTGTAACTCCGGTTGAAGGCATATGCGGAAAATTCAATGGTTCGGAAACTTCGTAACGCACATAAATCTGCGGACTATTACTATAAAAATGGATTTCGAGTCCTGACGATTGACAAGCTAAATTCCAAAGAGAAGAAGATACTTGCTTTTTAGCTTTTTGAGGTAATCGTCCATATAATAAAGCATCTTTCGTGTCAAAACCATAGTTTTGAATAACAGGGAAATCTACCTCCAATGGATTATACCATCTCAGCTGAGCTTGAACTGGTAACAAAATCCATAAAAGAATCCATACAGAGAACAGAAAACTACGATACTTCATTTTACTTATAACGATTTGTTAATAAAAAAGTCACTTTTCGTTTATCTTTTTTCAACAAAAAGATCCCTTCTCCATCTGATTTGACCTGTTTATCCAATGTCACAGCTCCAAGATAAGATGGGATTCGAATCTTTTTAGGTAACGGTTGATCAGAAGAAAGTTCCAACTGATATCGATTCTTATCAATGATCTTAACTTCCAGATTAACACGTCCAGTAAGTGTGTATAAATTATACAAAGAGGTCGTTTGGTTGGCTATCAAATATTCAAACGGGACCGCCCCCAATAATATCACCTCATCACCGTTTTCAAAATAAAGAGAATTTAATATCATATCAATAACTCGACCATTTCCACTCCCATTCGGTTGCCAAGGAGCAAATGCCGGATTACGAAGATTAAATCGCTCCTGCGTCTGATGGGTATCATGCGACATTCCATATTTCAAACAGGTTTGCAAAGTCATAAAGGCTTTCTTCCATTCCCCTAACATTAAATAAATGGGTTGCCAATAATGTTCACATTGAATCATATAGAAAATTTCACGATCCATTTTCCCCATGAAATAATCCACAGCTACCTGATTTTCATAATATTTTATATAGTTTTGAAATAATTCCGACTCCGGAGAAATAATTCCAACAGTAGCAATCGGAGCCATAATGTCCGTATTGATAAATTTAGTAGCTTCTTGTATGTTCGAATCAGACACAATGATTCGACGATCAATATATCCATTTGGTCGAGCTAAATGTTCTATGGCAACCAATAGATCGGATCGATACTGTTCGAGCTCTTTCCGCATAGAAATTGCTTCTTTATGCTGAAGTTGTTCTAATAATGATACAGCTTTCTCCATTCCCCAAAAAGAAAAAATATCTGTAGCACTGATGAAGTATCCTGCATCACCATCAGAGGCAACGGCAAAAGGCATCAATCCATATGTTAAAGGTCGAGAACCATCTGTATTCAAAATGCGAGTAGCTTTCACTTCACCGGCAATCCAATGCATGGCTTTTAATATTTTAGGTAAATAACTATCGATAAACGATTGATCTTTTGAATACAAATAATAGTCGCAAGCCAATACCAATCCCATACCCGTCGTATTGGCCCATCGGGGTCCCGTTGTACCAATAGCCCCTGCAGTTGTCGTAAATTTTCCAATAGGAGGAACACCTGCATCTTGTAAAGAGAATATAAAATCCAACGCTTTTTTTACCGGTTCAAACTGCCCTGTTCGTAAAAGTGGACGCAACATCTGTACAGCTTCAAATACCCAGACAAAAAAACGTTCTGAACTCCCCCCTTGAGCAGGCTGATACATCTTTTTTTGAATATCATGAATCAAAAATTGGAGCGTGCTTAATTGTAATGAATAAAGAATGTCATCCCAATCCCCTTTACTGAATTGAACTTGTAAAGTCTGATCCGTAAACGGTTGTTTAAAATCACGAATTGCTTTCTTTTTCACATCATCAAAAGACATCAATCTTAATGCATTCAAATGAGAGGGGATAATCAACGAATCATTAATTAATAAATTCATTATAAAATAGGCAGAATCATTCGGTTGAATTTCTTGTGTAGCACAAATCACCTTACGAATATCTTTCAGCCTAAATTCAGGAATAGTATATCCAGATCCATACCACACCTGTGGATATAATATATCCTCATAATTCTTATCTGTAAAAGAACTACTCTCTATCCAATCCAGATTCATTGTACCAGGTATCACGGCTCCAACCAACTGATTCTCTTTATAAATGAAATGTTCTTTCATCCTCATTCGATCATCATCTTTCCACTTATTCTTGTTCCAATAAAAAGGAATATAATGATAGTCAAACATTTTATTTTCAGGATAATAACCTATTTTTGTTCGAATACTCACTTGTTTCAGTTTATCACTTTCATTTTTAGCAACAATCCGCATACTAAGCAAAGTCTGATCTGATTCCAACGAAGTTGCTGCATATTCAATTTTATAGTAAACATCATTTGCAAAATAATCTGCCACAACAACCGGATACTTATTTTCGGCTAATCGAATATTTGTTAACCTAAAATCCGGTATAAATGGTGGTGTGTCAAAGGCAAACTGAACAACCAAATCTTCCTGGCACTCAGCCATTCTACGCAGAGCCATATTCGTCGAAGAAATGTTTCGAGTCAGATGCCTACGAGAAACAGTCATAGAAGGATTCAAATAAATCCAATCTGGAGAATGTAACGGTTGCATCAATAAATTAATAGTATAAGGAGGCTGCCATTTATAGCCATTTTCTTCAAGAATTTGAGCCCAACTTTTCTGATTTAATGACGAATATAAAGCTTCTTGTGCAATGCTAAAAGAAGAAAGTATACTTCCTATAATTACAAAAAAGAAAATATGGATAAGATTTTTTTTTACCATATCGACAAACTTTAAAAAGAGGTAGGAGGACACCAAGTGTCCACCTACTTCTAATAAATACAAAAATTATTTCCAAAAACTATTCTGAACCAAATTAGGATTCACCAAAATATCCTGTTCACTAATTGGAGTATAATAATATTTAGGAGTTTCAAACTTAAAGACTCCATCTTTACCAGCTGGCTTAATATAACCTTTATCACCTTGTGTCAACATAATGTTACCTTCAGACAAAGCGTAGACTGTAATTGGATACTTTTCCAATAATTCTGAATATTGACCCTGATCATTCTTATCTGCAATCAGTAAAACATCGGGATTACCATCATCATTCAAATCATATACTCCCAATTTCGGGAAATATAAACCCTCTTGTATATTTTCCAAATAAGTTCCTAAACTCCAACGCATCAAGTCTTTTAAACGTTGACCTTCAGCTACCATTTCAACACGACGTTCACGGCGAACTTCTAAAACTGCACCTTTCTGGGCTGATTGTACATTCGGATACTTTTTAGCCAATACCGGATCTATATTTGCCACCCACTCAGATAAAGAGGCATGAGGAACACCTGCTCGATCACGCAGCAGATTGATGGATTTATCCAAATCAGCCTGTGTCATTATTCCTAATTCGGCTTTTGCTTCTGCATAAATCAATAAAATTTCTGCATAGCGGAAAATCGGTTGATCTGCAAAACTTTTTGCAGTAGAACCCCAACCTGACTGATTAGTAGGGGTCGCTTCCCATTTCTTTATTGCATATCCTCCTTTTAAGAGGTCAGGAATAGCTGCATTAGGCTGCCCAAATCGCTGATAACCAGGAGTCCAAAAAGTAGCTTTCAAACGAGGATCGCGATTTTCGTAAAATGTTTTATAATCTTTCGTTTCATGTCCTTCTACCGATGTATATGGAATAGCTTTATCTCCATCAATATACAAATAAGTTTCCATTAAATCCCTAGAAAACATACCATTACCATCCCATAAATTATTCCACCATTGTAAATTCGGATCCCCCAAGTTATAATCTTGATAAAAGATCATCTCCGGATTACCCTTTAGATCATTATTTCGGAAAATATCTTCATAACTTGGAGCTAATGAAAAACCAGCTTCCATCAGTTCTTCACAAGCGACTACCGCTTTCTGATAAAAGGCATCAGCATCATTCAATCCCAATTCTGGATGATATTTACGCCAAGATGCTTCATATAAAGCCGTACGAGCTAAATATGCCAAAGCAGCTTCTTTACTCAATAACGTTCGATCTTCTCCTGAATTCATGACTTTCGCAGCATATTCCAAATCAGCAATCACTGAGTCTACAACCAAAGCACGCGCATCCTGTGTTTTATATAACAGGTCTTCATCCGTTGTTTTCAGATCACGACTATACCAAGGCACATCCGAAAAAGATAAAACTTTTTCATAATAATACAAATTGGCACGTGTCAAACGAGCCAAACCAACAAAATGTTCAACACCTTCACCTGTCACATTATCAGCACGGGCAATCATAAAATTAACATTTCGAATCTTACCCCAATCCCATTGTCCAACACTTGATGGAGAAATACCTCCAGACATCAGTTGATGTTGATAGGAAGTGGTAACAGGGGTCAATATATTATCTGAAGGATAATCACCTGTAAAATCCATAAAGTGAGAACCTCCCCACATATAATAATCATAAAATTGATTCGAATATAATTCCAAATCTGAAACAGTTTTGAAAAAATTCTTTTCTGTAATCATGGTTTCTGGATAACGATCCATAAAACTATCATTACAACCAAATCCCACCAAAATACCACATGCGGCTATACTTAACAATATGCTATTTTTCATCACTTTTACTTTTTAGATTAATAACTTAGAAAGTAATATTCAATCCAAACGAATTAAAACGCTGGAACGGGTACTTATGTGCACCTAAATTTTCAGGATCAACATTGTAATATTTGTATAAACCCGAAGCACAGAACAAATTGTCACCAGAATAAAATATCCGCAAACGCTGAATACCAGCTTTCTGTAACCACTCTTTGGGGAACGTATACCCAAAAGTTAAATTCTTCAAGCGAATGTATGCTGCATTTTGAAGGTATCTATCATTATAAATAGTCATCTCCTTATTAGCGATCCAACGATTGGCACTCGGGTGTGTTAAAACGGGCCAATAAGCGTTCGGATCAGGATTGTCCACACGCCAACGATCTTCATAATGCCCTACGGTTTCCACATTCCATGCTTGTCCATACTTTCCAAAGAATACATGATCATATCCAGTCGGTGCATAATTATATTTCATTACACCTTGGAAGAAAAGGCTCAAATCAATACCATTCCAACTTGCACTAAGCGTCGTTCCAAAACGGTAACGAGGTGTACTGTTACCAATAACTGTCAAGTCTCCATGATCTCCCAACGTATAACTTCCACGCGTAATCTTACCGTCTTTATTCACATCTTCATAATTAAGAGTTCCTGCTGTTGCGGGGTATAGCGCTGGATTTTGCAAAATTTCTGTCTGATCTGGTCCATTCTTTGCTTCTTCATCAGTTGCATACAATCCTTTCACTTTCAACCCCCAAATTTCACCGATCTTCATTCCTTCGTAATAGGTTGAAAGTAATCCATTCGGATTAGAGAATTTCGTGATTTCTGAATGACTGTCCGATAAATTGAAATCAACACTATAATTGAATGGCTTTCCTCCCAATTCAAAATGATCTCTCCAAGAAACAGTTATTTCAAAACCGGTAGTTTTCAAATCAGCGGAGTTTTCAGGAGGAAAAGCTGTGCCTAATACATTCGGCAAAACCTTTCCGGTTGTCAACATATCGCGTGTATCACGACGATAAATATCACCAGAAAAATTCAATCTGTTGTTTAACAACGTAAAATCAACACCAAAATCAATTGTACGGACTTTTTCCCATGTTAGGTCACCCGAAACCAACCCCGGAGCACCTACAACCATCGGATTACTACCTCCTAAAATATAAGAGCTTTTCCAGGATCCCATAGCAGCGACATAGGCATATGCATTAACATCCTGGTTCCCTAACTGTCCATAAGATCCACGAATCTTAAACATATCCACGACTTTTTTCAATGGTTCAAAGAATTTTTCTTCAGAGATATTCCATGCGATAGATCCTGACGGGTTGAACACATATCGGTTATCGTGTGGAAAACGAGAAGTTCCATCATAACGGCCATTAAATTCAAAGATATACTTATTGTCAAATACATAATTTAAACGTCCATAAGCACCACGTAAAGCCCACTCTTCAGTTGCTTCTTCAACAGTAGGGGTCCCATAAGCTAACTGTACAGTCGGCAAGTTTTGAGAAATCAACTGCGTCTTTTTCATAGTCTGCAAATTCAAACGATATTCTTCCTGGTTAAAACCAAGAATAGCTCCCACCATGTGCCCTCCATTAAATTCTTTATTGAAAGCCGCATACACATCATACGTCATGTGACGAACGGTATTATTCTTCGCTGTTGCTGAGTTTGGAACATTCACACGACTGTCAAACATACCTGGCCCCACGTAACAATCATAAGAAAGTCGTTCAGAATCCAATTTTACTTTCTGCTGCAAGAAATTAAACTGACCGTTTACAGAAAGGACATTCTTGATCAGATCAATTTTAGTTGTAAACAACTGTGAGAACGTATCATCATATTTTTTTGCCTGACCACCATCCTGAAAATCACCAAATGTATTGGTGAAATCATACCAATTACCATCAGACAGTTTAACAGGTGCAAAGAAATTGGAGGTAACGGTTTCCAACTGTCCGCTGTAAGATTCTAAATAGGCAGAACTGGATCGATTCAAGGCTGATATATAAGAACTGTTGCTACCAATACTCCACCATGGAGTCAACTCTATATTGAATTTAGCACGTACATTATATTGATTATAACTAAAATTACCATAACGAATTAATCCATCTTGATAAGAATAGTTACCTGAAAGGAAATAGTTCACTTTGTCTGTTCTACCAGATATATCAATGGTATGATTGGTTGAAAAAGCATTCTTTTTATAGAACTCATCATACAAATCTCCAGTCAACACATAGAAATACTCACCCATAGTTGGCAAATAGATACCATCAGGATTACTTTTGTCTTCCATATAGGCTTTAGCCGTTTCCAGCAATTCTGTCGGGAAGACTGGAGAGCCATTTGCGATATTCCAATCATTGTAATGGACATAGGAATCTTTTAAATAATCCGGTTTTTCTGTCATAGTACGGAATGAGAAGTTATTATTGTAATTAACTGTCACCTTTTCAGACTTACCAACTTTGGTGGTAACCAAAATGACTCCATATGCAGCTCGAGATCCATAAATAGCAGAAGACGCAGCATCTTTCAATACAGAGATATTTGCAATATCAGCTGGATTCAAGTAATTCAACTGCGTAGCATCAGAAATTACACCATCGATAACAACCAGTGGAGATCCACCATTAATAGAAGCAAAACCACGGATATTAATCGCTGGATGATCATTCGGATCTCCACTACTTGGATCAATGTTCAAACTAGCGACTGCCCCTTGTAAGGCATTACCAATGGTTGTAATCGGTCTATCTTCCAACTTTTTCACATCCACAGTCGCAACTGAACCTGACATATTAGCTTTCTTTTGAACAGCATATCCTACAACTACAACTTCATCCAGCAGTTCCGTATCTTCTTCTATCTGTATGATCAAATGTGTTTTATTTCCGACAGGAATTTCTTTCGAACTATAACCAACATACGAAACTTTCAGGACTGCATTTTCAGTGCCCTCAATCATAAAGTTCCCATTCAAATCTGTTATAACGCCGTTTACCGTACCTTTCACCACAATATTCGCGCCGATCACGGGTAATCCCGATTCATCCGTGATTGTTCCGGTTATTTTCTTCTTACTTTGCGATTGCCGTGGCTTTATTAGAATATGCGATCCTTCAAAAGTATACGTATATTCAGTATTACGAAACAATTGCTTCAGGAGTTCGTCTACCGTCATTTCTTTTAAAACGGAAGTAATATGACGGGAAGTATTGATGACTTCTGCATCATAATCGACAGACATCTTTGTTTGTTCTTCGATTTGCTTAAATACAGCTTTCAAAGTCAAGTTCTTTCCATTCAACTGAACTTTTTGATTTTGCGCATTTGCCCACGGGGCAAGAAGTAATAATGCAAGCACAACCCATAGACATGAAAAGATTTTTTTCCTTTCAGATTGCATTAGATAGGTTATTTTCATACTTTTGTGTGTTTATATATGAATACTGTTATTAAATTATTGATTAAAAAGTTTTTTGATGGTATTCTATGATTTCAAAATATGGGGAGTTGATTTTGCAAGGTCTGTCTCCCCATCTTTCTTTTCTTATCGTTTTTATCCTCCTATTTTTAGTTAATACTGATTGTTTGTCCTGTTACTGTATATTTGAAGCCATCAATTAAACGGCTTAATATAAGAAGTGCATCCTCCACCGACTCATCCGGATTGAATTTCACGTAATAGGAACGACCATTATACTTTCCTGCATTATAATTAATCGTTACATCATATTTCCTTTCCAATGCAGCGATCAATTGTTCAAAAGAAGCATTCTCGAAAATCAGGTAACCATCTTTCCAAGCAGACATTTGTTTTGCTTCCACACTACAGATTCGTATCTGATGGGTCTGATGATGGAATACAAGCAGTTCACCGGGCTTCAAAATAGACTGCTGCTGCTTTTCAGGTTTCACACCAACTTGGATTCTCCCTTCTTCCAGCGTGGTGCTTGTTGTTTGTGAATTAGGATAGGCACACACATTGAAAACAGTACCCAATGCCTGAATATCCAAATGGTTCGTACTGACAATAAAAGGCTTGTCCGAATTTTTAGCCACCTGAAAACGGGCTTCGCCACTCAGATAGATTACACGTGTATCGGCGGTAAATTCGGAAGGATAGATAAGCAGGGAACCCGCATTTACCCAAATAATCGACCCGTCAGCAAGGGTAATCTCGCGACAATCGCCATAAGGAACGTAGAACTCGACCAACCTGGGAGAAACCACCTTCACCGTTGGCTGATTCACCAGCTGCGTAACAACCGATGTGGAAACGATAAGTACAACAACTGCCACCTGTTTTCCCCAACGGGAAAATAGCGAACGACGAACCGGCATTGTATGCTTCCTGCCAATCCGTTCCTGTATTTCCGAAAGGTCTTCCCATGTACGTTCAGTAATAGAAGAAGGACACTTTTCCCACAACTCCCGTATTGTTGTATCTTTTTCGTCCCGATCTTCCACCAAACGCAACCAGTAACGAAAGCGAAATTGCGTCTCTTTCGAGAAACGTTTTCCGAAAAATGACCGGATAATATTTTGTATTTGTTTTGTCTCCATAAACCTTGCTTTTATATATAAAGAAAGCAAAGAGAGGATCAACACACAGTTAAAAAAATAAAAAAGTTAATAAAACAACAAAACTATTTTTAGTATCTGCCGAAGGTCTGACAATGCAGCGGTGAGATGGTTCTCTACAGTTCGTTTACTTATATTCAAATTAGCTGCAATTTCATCGTTATTAAGTCCTTCCACACGACTCATACGGAATATAAGTCGACGCTGGGGAGGCATCTGTTCCACTTTCAGGTCAATCAAGCCTTGTAATTCCCGAGCAAAAAGCAGCTCTTCCGTATCATCTGCCACCAATGGGCGGAAAAGTTGTTCTGCATCATATTTCTCACAAACAAGTGAATGATCATAATAATTGAACAATACATTACGTGCCACCTGATAGAGGTAAGACGAAAACGAACGGACTGCCGACAGCTTCGTCCGGTTTGTCCACAAACTAAAAAAGATATCCTGAGCCATATCGCGTGCAACTTCATCATCATGGACAAAACCGGCAAAAAAAACAATCAATTTTGGTTGATAATGCAAAAACAGCCATGCAAAAGCTCCCCGATCCCCTTCACTCAGCGCTTTAGCATATTCATTCTCCTTTTTCATATAACATCAAATTTTTCAGGTATTACAAATAAGGATGCGGACAAAGATACAACTTTATTCCATATCCTTCTTTTTCATGCCCCCAATCTTATATTTATAAGGGGTTGTCTAAAAAGTCACTCATTCGTTCTTGAGAATTGAATATTTGAAATCAATCTCAGATAGGTATTCGAATAAAAGAAAATTAAAAATACTTTTTAGACAGCCCCATGCCATTTAATATATCCTATAAAAGCTCTATATTTGTACAGAGTTGTTTGCTTAGCATACCTAAGCACTGCAATTCAGAGCAGTTATGCTCTGAATTGCTATCGTAAACTTCTCTTTTTTTGTTTTTTGCTATCTTCAGATAGATAAAATATTATTCATGACTTCAAATTAACAGATTTCTATTCCGGTAGTCTGCTTCCTCTCTTACTGATGTATCATGCATTGAAGTTACAGAAACTGTCCGACCACATTAAGTATTACGAAGCAGTTTATAAAATCAACGATACTGAAATACTTGTTCTCATATTATTTTATTATGGTCATTATGATGACAAATATAAAAGCCAGCTTGTCTAGTCCTCCTAAAACTACTTAGTAAGCAGATCTCCCTCTACTTATCGAGTAGACAGGAGGCTGCTTAGTAAGTAATTTTTGTCTGCTTTATAATTGGACTAATGTCACAATAGGGCGCTCTTGCCCGTGGCACGTGCCGTTTTCACGTCCCAAAGTTTCGGGGGCACGTCCAGCTTGCAGCTGAATTGCTTGATTTCGCCGTCCACCGTAAGACGGCACATCAGGGGGAGATAGCCGTTGGCTCTCTCACTGCCCTTCTTCACGTAGAAGAGGATTTTGAAAGTCGATCTGCTCATACTCGTTTTCATACTTTTTTGATCGTTACAAAGTTAATATCAAGCGAGTTGTCTCTAAGTATGAAAAACTGTGCAAATTACTGAAATAGAACCTGTTGTGCTGTTTCTTATTCCTGTTGTATCAGTAACGATATGGGAACTGAAGTCTTTCGCAACTTTTATCGAACCTCCTTTTTCAGCTTATGCAGTATTATGAGTTAAGCACCTAACTGATTAATAAACTGCATTTTTGCTGTATTATCATAAACCTTGCCTTTTTCTTTGACGTTTATTTTAATAAAATTAGCCGTAATAGTACTGCTAGCCGTATCGGTCAAGCTAGCAGTCTTAAAATCAATATTCTTAAAATACGGAATATTATTATGGTTTTACCATTTCGTTATATTCAAATATAAATTTATATCTCATACCGTTATATTCAAATTCACATGTTGTTTCTTCAAAATGGAGTTGATTGTCTACTATACGAGAAAACATACTATGTGTTGAAATAGTTGCACCTTGAGGACTTTTAAATTCAATTTTCCAATCATTTGTATGATAAGAGCTTTCTAATTCGTGTTGATCTGGAATGAATGATGACATGAGTTGTCCTTTGTTTATATTAAATTCATATTGATCGTAACCACCAGCTAACATTACAGCTTTTGCAGTAAATTTAATATCAAATTCAACCCTTTTGTCTAAGGTTATTACATAAACATGTGGATTACTAGTAATATTATAGTTGAGTCTGCAGGTTATAATTCTTAATACTTCTCTAAAACTTGCTGTAATAGTACTGCTAGCAGAGTCGGTCAAGCTAGCAGTACTATTACGGCTCAGTTTGGTGACAAAATTATAGCGACACTTAATATTTATTGGACTACAACGCTTGGTATGAATGGTAATCCAGGTGAAAAAATATATGAAGCTGCTGTGAGTTTAAATAAGGCTATAACTGAAGATCAAATAATAGTAGCAAAAATTGAGCATCTGCTTGGGAATCCAGACCCAACCACTAAAGAATCAGTAATAGACGGCTATGCATTCATTATACCAGCAGGAAAAACAAAATCACAATATATAGAAGTGTATAGGCATAAGTCTAATCAGGAATTGTCTGGACATTTCGTTGTTCTCTTTAGGTTGGAAGGTAATAATAACTTAATAGATGAGTTTATAGCAGATACAAAACCAAAATCTAAACTCTCGATGTAAGTTAGGCTCTAGACAGTAAACAAACCCGGAACCGGTTAGACATGACCAGTCCGGGTTGTCTTTTCAAGGCAGTTTTGGTAAAACCTTGACGGATGACGGTCCTCTATACTTCATAGTTAAGAAGCTCTTTTTAATTTAACCGAATCCAAGTAACAATGTGCCATCATTACCTTTGTTCCTTTCCAAATCCTTTGTTCCATCGCTATTCATTGAAATCTCATCTGCAGCTACACCATTTTCAGTCCAAATCATATTATCGCCATCAATGTATATACATGGATGCATAGTTGTTTCTATTTGCTCAGCTACAATACCTTCAATCATTTTTGTTACTTGTGCTAACACAATGGGATTCTTTAATAACTGCAGTTTTTTCTGTTTATAGAACGATGATATTTCGTCGACTGTCTTTTTTCCAGCATTCTTCACATGACCGGCTTCCAAATCTGCCACTTTGTGCAAGTCTAGTATAGTCTTGATGCCCATGTCCTGAAGCACATGCACTGTACGAACTGTGAATCCCAATTGTTCTACAGGAAGCTTACTCAAGCGGCACAACTCTTTCACCCAAGCACGTTCCACATTTACGTTATGTACATTAAAAATACTTGTGAGTTTAACCATTTTAGCTTCCATCAGAAGCCGCTGAATTTGTTGGTTAAGCCTTAAGTTTGCAAGCCGTGTCTGTAAGGATGTAAAGTAAACAACAGATAGTTCAGCCACTAACTTGTTCAGTCTAATCATTTCATCTTTCACTATCTGTCTAATCCTTTCAGCTGAAACGGCATTGATTGCAGAGAGCTCATTATATGTATAACCATTAAGGTATCCTAAAATGATTTCCCTATTTCTTGTATCACGTAGATTTTCCTTGATTGCAATATATAAAGATTCTAATACTGGAACTAATGGCTCTAATTTCTCATACTCTAGTTTAAGAAGCTCCAAACGGTTGTATGCCTTTTTAATCAAATATTTTATATTATGTAAATTATCAGTCTTTTTCATCAGACCGATTAACTCTGAGATGTTTACTAAGCGTATTTTCCCTGCACAAATACATGATAGCCCGTGTTTCGAAATTATTTGGATGATTTTACGTTCAGAAAAATCCAACAATATCGAAGCTATTTTAACAGGGCAATATCCTCCTTGGTTGAAAAGATAAAAGTAGGTACTGATTAGGTTCACATCAGTTAGATTTGCATTTCCGCCAATAGACGTGATAGTTCCTTTGCAATCAGGAAGACCTGTATATAGTATTTGACCATCATGACATAGCCATAGCTGAAGAAACATGGCAACAGAGTAGGCATGTTTCCTACTAGTAAAAACATGATCCAAACGTTTACAAAACAAATTGTTTGGCTTGTAGTAAACGAGATAGCCAGTATGGTGTCGAGAATTATAAGACGTTATGATGAAATCCGTCATCTTTTTCATGGTGATAGCTTGCTAAAAAGGTTTTGTAATACGTTGCTTAAGAATCAGTTTATCATCCGGATAGCGGTCTTTAATGTTTTTCACGTAAATTTTAGCCGAGGCTTTCGATAACTCTAAGGCTTTGCTTTTACGCTTAGTCCATTTTACAGACTTATTTGAGAGAGCTCTTAAGTAATAGCCTTTGTTGTTAAGTATCAAATAGCGTAAATTATTGATCTTTGAAAATACTGACAAATCGTTCTTATGATGCATGAAACAGAAATAGCTGTCTCCATGCGATAAGGCTATCTGTTCTAATTTTCTGAGGTGCAGAAAGCTTTCAACAGGCAAAAGCGTAAAATTGGATGTGCGATTGCTATTCCGATACACCATGCAGAATAGTATTTCAAGATTCCGCTCTGATAGGTTATGAAAATGAATGCGGCTATCTATTGCGTACTGTAGATAATTGCCTGTCTGCTGTAGCCATTCATCTTCAGATGCTTTGTAATATCTAACCTTCAGCATCAATTCTTCAATTGTGAAACAGGTAATTCCGAACACACCAGATGGTGCTACGATTTTTCCTGAACCATCTTTTCTAAACCGTTGAATGGTATCATTACAGATTGGTACAGCTAACAAAACAGAACGTCCCATGTCAATGAATACTGGGACAAGAGGTACTTTCGCTAATACTTTTGTCATATTCCTTCGTTTTTACGTGTTGCGTCACGGCTTTTGCGACAAAATTAAGTAATAATTCAAGCTGAGTCAATCAATCTGAATTATTATTAGGATTTTCAAAATCAAACCATATCGAAGACAAACCTGTTAGTTTATCCATAGTATGCAATACTTGTTTCATTGCGAGAAACTCATTTTTCCCGATAACCATAACCATTTGAAAGTAGTATCTATCATCTGAACCGAACGTAAACTTTCTTTTACGCACAGCCAATTTTTCAAGTTTGGAATACTGAGTAAAAATCGATTTGTAGATGATTGCATAGTGCTGCAACACATAAACAGTTATTCGGACCGGTTCATTGAACCTAGTCCGAATCTTAAGATTTACATCAGGTACCCTGTTTTTCTTAACGTCGGCCATACCTCCTGGTTTTGGTTGTTTCACTGCTGGAACATCTAGATTTAGAAGCAGATGACCTCCACTTTTTAGCCTTTTCCATAGATTCGTCTACTTTCTTGTCATTAATTATGCTGAAGTCTTCACCTTGTTTAAGCTCACGTTTCAGATCAATCTTAATAGCATCAGACAAGACTATTTTTGCTGCTCGCCAGGCATCTTTGACAATCGATGACAAAGCATCGTTTTTTACACCAATCTTTTCTCGTTCGATGTCATTCATCTCCACCAGAGTTGTCCCTTTTACCATTAAAGGCATATGACCATCTCGCAATTGTTCCAGGAACGTAATGTTTTCCGTACTTTTAGGGATACGGAACTCTTCCAAAATGTTGTCTAAAGGATTCCCCTTCCCTAATTGAACGACTTCTTCTGCCATTTTACGGACATTGCCAATCCAACCGGAATCTTCCAATCGCGTACCGAATTTTCTGATTTCAGGATTCAAAACATTACCCTCAGACTCCTTTAAACCTAGATACTGGTACCAATTTTGCAGATAGGCTTTATTCTCATCGGAGAAAGTGGCATCAATGCCAATCTGTGTCATAACCATGGCTGCTCCTAGATCAGCAACCATTTCTTCTCTAGCCCTTCCTTCAATGTTGCCGTAATTTAATTGACGAATAGGCTCCTTAAATGTAGCGACTAGTTCTGCACGCTTTTCAGGTGTAGTATCACTTGATTGGAGAATTTGTTTTTCCCCTTCTGTCAGGCCTTTTTTAGGTAAAACACTTGTAGAGTGAATCATTTCATGGATAAGCGTTCTGTAGAAAGATACGTCGTTTCGGAATCCCATTTTATTTGGGATTTTGATGAAATTTGCTTTACTGTTCCAATATGCCTGGCCTACAGAATCATTTTGTATAGGACAAATCCAGGAATTATCTTTAATAGTCTGGTCTAGTGCAGCAATTGATGTTCTTAAAGTGTTGTCTCTTTCGCCTTCAATCTTAGTGAATCTGTCTAGCATTTTGTCATACAGCTCAGGATTAACTTCTTTAATATTGGTCTGTTCAATATTAAAGACCGTAAAGCCTACAATTTTTCCCACTTCATGATAGTAAACTTTTAATTCTTCAGACATTTTCTGATAATCTTGCTCACTAGCATATTTAAGACCCATCGCTTTGCCTTCTTCATTTGGAAGATAGTAAGGACAATACTTGATGACGGTATCTCCATGTTCTCCTTTGTTTATATAGAAGCCTTCTTTATTTGCCCGTGCGACAGTAACATGGATAGGTGTACTGTAACCTTTTACGGCATCTACTAAGGATAGAAAGAAACGGTTGGAACCACTATAAAGATTACCGTCAAAGCCTTGGGGTGAAAAGTTAACGATACTCCTAAGCCATGGTTTTTCCCATTCAAGACTGGCTGCTGCCAGCGCTTCCTTTAACAAGGAAAGATAACATTTCTCTATTTTATTTTCTAGAGAAACAGCATTTTCACTATTATTTTTCATATCTCGTTTTGGTTAATTTGATTACATCTATTTCAGACAAACGTAAATTAAATCAAAGATAGTCGTTCTATTGTTAATAGTTCTAAAATATGTGTTAATTATACTGATATAATATAAGTGAACTACCCGCGCCCACGGCTTTTTCCGGAAAAAACTTGTAGTTCCCGTAAAAAACATTATTTTTATGCTGCGTAAAATATGATATATTTAATTGATATATAAGCTTTTAGTTGTAATTATATAAAATAAGAAACATTTCGACTGTTCGAGTGGCAGTATCATGAAATATCTGAGAGAGTTCGTACCATCAGTACCTGAATACCGTAGAACCGTGAAAGGCAATTTCAAGCATAAACTTGAAGACATACTTATGCCTGTCATATTGGGCAGACTCAGTAAGTGTATCACCAGAGCCTAAATATTCGTGTTTGGCAAACGCTATTTGAAACGCTTTCACTCAATGGGTATCTTGCTGTGTGGTCTGCCGTCAGAGGCTACGCTTTGTCGTGTGTTCAAGGTATAGATTATGAAGCGATGGCTTGTCGGATGTCTAAATTAATCGATGTCTCCGCGAGGAGTTTTCCCATAGGGATATGGAAATTTCTTGTGTAGACGGTAAAGGTATGAAAGGTGCAGTGTATGAAAAACGGACGTAATCATAGTATCAGGTTATTCATTCAAATCCGGGATTACTCTTGCAACTGACGTATGCGTGGAGAAGAGCAACGAGATTAATTACGACATTTGATATTAAAGTAAAGATTTTTTGCCTACTGTCAGATTATTTCTTTTTTATTTGTCAGTTTCCTTGAAAAATGTTTTCTTTAAGATATTTTTTTTATGAGTGATTAATATTATGAATCTATTAAAAATCTTTCTGGTCGGATTTATCGTTTTAGGCTTGTCAAACAGTTGTTCTTATAGGCTATCCGAGGAACCGGATAAGGAAGTGCTTTTGACTGATTCCATATTGGCTGTTTATCAGGATTCAATGGCACAGGTTCCTCAAAAAGTGATAGATGTCTTTTCCAGAAAGCGTTTGCATATGCAGGATAGCTTATGTTTTTATCTTTTGTTATCATACGAGTCCAAGTGCTATTATTACATGAACCGGATGGAAGATGCCTTTCGTACAAACAAAGAGGTAATTCGTTATTGTACGAATCATGCATCCTTTGACCGTAGCCGTGCGCTTTTGGCCGAAGCATTCAATAACCAAGGCGTTTATTGGCAGGAACTGGGAGAACGGGATTCGGCTATTCGTGTATTGAAATCCTCCGTCGATATTTTGCAGACGACCCGAAACAGGAGCATACTTACTTCCGTCTATATAAACCTGGCGGATTGCCATCTTCAGAAGGGCGATTATCCCCAGTGCGGTTTTTACTATCGAAAAGCTCTTTCTGTTGCAGACTCTTTAGGTCTTGGCTACCGGGATCATTTTGCCATCTATTCGGGATTGGGCAAACTTTATCTGGAGTTGGGAAATTTCCCGGAAGCGAATGAGTATTTTGTGAAGGCCGAGCAAATAGAAAACTTGCACACTCCTTATGAGCGCTATTTCTTTTCTAATACCCGTGGAAATTATTATTATAATACAAAAGAATATGACAAGGCTCTTGATTGGTTTCGGAAAGCGGACCGGATTACGGATGCTTTCCCCCAGCCTCTCTATAAGGCAATTGTCCGGGGGAATCTGGGGGAAATATTTATCTTGATCAGACAACCTGATTCGGCCCGTATTTATCTTGACGATGCTCGTAGGTTATTTGGAAAAGCTTATGAACAACCATCTTTCCGTTATTATATGGATGGATTGTATGCTTCGTTAGCTTTGCTGGAAAACAATCTTCCACAAGCGGAGCGGCTACTTTCATTTACCCATGACTTGAATCAGGTAAGTCCGCTATATGTCTATTACAATAACCGCAGGATGGAAAAATTGTATTTTAAGAAGAAGGATTATCGGAAAGCTTATGAGTTTAAGGTAAAAGCAGATATGTTCAATGACTCGTTACGCAATGTAAAAGTGAAAAATAACCTGGCAGAAATTGATTTCAGGTACAGGCAAGATACGACTTTATTGAAAATGGATATACAATTGATCAATACCCAAAATGAAATGGCACGGTGGAAAACGATTGCGTATTATTGTGTGTTGTTGCTGCTCTTGTGCTCGCTAGCTTCTTTATGCTGGATTTTGTATAGACGACGGAAACATGAAAAACAATATTGGATACAGATGGCAACTGTGAATCGTTTGCGTATGGCTGTTGTACGGAACCGTATTTCTCCTCATTTCATATTTAATGCATTAAATATCATATTGCCAACTTTTCGGCAATATGATGGATTGGATAAGCCAATCCGTTTATTGATAAAAGTATTAAGAGGAAATCTGTTTTTTTCGGAACAGATTGCTGTTCCCTTAAAGGATGAAATACAATTGGTAAAGGAATACTTACAACTGCGTTTGTTGGGTAATCCTGACCGGATCCGAATTATTTGGGAATTACCACCGGAGATACCTGATAGTTGGAAAATTCCTTCAATGTCTGTCCAAATACCGGTAGAAAATGCTGTGAAATATGCTTTTGACCCGGAAAACGAAGAGGCTTGCATACATATTCGTATCATCGAAAAGCAAGGCAGCCTTTTTATCGCAATCGAAGATAATGGTGTCGGTCTTGCTGCAGACATGCAGAACCGCCAAGAGGAACAAGGTACAGGTTACGGACTGAAAATTCTACGCCAGACCATTGATATTCTGAATAGCCGGAATAAGAATAAAATGCACTTTATTATACAAGACCGTAGTCTGCTTGAACCGGGAGGGCACGGGACTTTGGTTTCTTTTGTTGTACCGTTAGATTATACATTTGATTTATGAGTGAAGAAATTACAGTCGTGATTGTAGATGACGAAGCGGCCTCTATCCGCAATTTGAGTAATGATTTATGTGTCTATTCGGATGTACGGATTTTGGAAACAACCACTTCGGTAGAAAAGGCAAGAAAAATCGTGATTCGCCAACAGCCGGATTTGCTCTTTTTAGATGTGGAGATGCCCAAGATGTCCGGTTTGGATCTATGGCAAAATATCCGTGCGGATGTCCATGCCGATATGCGTGTTGTTTTTTATACAGCATACGATAAATATGTATTGGAGGCTTTGCGGGCTTCTGCTTTCGACTATCTGCTGAAGCCTTACCTTCCGGAAGAATTGGATGCCGTCATCGAACGTTTCCGCTGTGTTTTTTATCGCAGCAGGGTGAATATGGAGCAGTCCATGCGCCGTCTTTTAGCCGATGACTGCAAATTTGCCATCCAGACGGTGACCGGCCTGTTGTTTTTGAAGCGTAGTGACGTGTTGTTATTTCGTTTTTCAGACGTTAACCGTTGCTGGCAACTCTATCTGTCCGACCGTACGGATTACAAACTCCGCATGAGTGTTTCTGCCCGCGATTTGATGAACATGAGCGTCTCGTTTGTCCAAATCAGCCAAAACAGCATTGTCAATCTGGACTATTTATGTTCAATTGAAAATAAAACTCTCGAATGCCACCTTTATCCCCCTTTTGACGACATTGAATTGATCGCCTCTCGCCGATATTTCGGAAAGGTGAAGGAGTTGTTAGAGATTTTGTAAGGTGTATCGTCTTATCAATGTAAGGTGTATTATTTTCCCGGCAACGATGTTTTTCATGTTGTCCGGAAATTTAATTTTTGTGTTTGTCTGCTATTTTGTACCGCTTAACGATGAAATGCCACTTTTGTACGCGCTTTGAGTTTTAACTGATTGTGAAGGTTATGGATGGTTTATATATTTGAAAATTATTTAAAAGGGGATGATCTCCTAGTTATTGGGGAATAATTTAAAATATATAAAGGATGAAACGAGTTTTATTTATTTATTATTTGTTGGGAGGATTACTCTTTCTGTTACCCGATTGGCTAAATGCACAAGGTAACGGCAACATGGTAGGGATTGAATTGACCGGAAAACAGGAGTTTGGCTCTAATGTGGTTTTTGATTACCGTAGGTCGGAAATACGTAATCAACTCTGTATTCCTCCAGAAGTACTTTGCTTGCCGGTCGGGACTCAGATTCATGCTATATCCATACCTTATAAAATAAATATCTATGATGGATCCACTCTCACGCAATCTTTGGGTAACATGCGTATTGCGTTGGGAGAATGTCAATCTATACCCAGCTATAGTTACCCTTATTCTTATATCGAAGAGGGGATGGCTACACTCTATGAAGGAGGAGATCAATTAGAGGTGACTCTTACAAACAAAATGCAATTTGTTACATACAATTTATCAGCTCCTTTTACCTACAACGGGGGATATTTGTTGGTGGATTTAAAAACAACAACTGCTGTTCCTATCACGCAAAACATAAATATCTCTACTAACTTTCATGAATACAAAAGCATCCTAAACCTACGTGGACAAGACGGGAAACAACCTTATAAAAATGATATGAAACCGGATCTTGTGTTAGGAGTAATCACATCTCCAGGCAATGCGGTTCCGTATATTCCTTTCCAATTCAGAGAGTCTATCTTAGGGTATGCACCAGTAGGAGGCTCTTCTCCTAAAGTGGATATCCAAATCGCTAACATCGGGGATCAGCCTTTAGAAGTGAAAGGGATAACTGGTTCTGAAAACTTTGCATTGGTAAATTCTAAAATGGTAGCTGTTGGTTCAGAGGAAATAATTCAATTCCAATTTACCCCAAAGAATGCTGGTACACGGGAAGAAACTGTATTTTTGCAGACCTCTGCCGGAAAAATCGAAATGAACCTGTCAGGTACGACCTATCGTCAGACTCCTTATAACAGGGTGATTAAGGTAAGCCCTGAAAATCCTTTATGGGAGCAATTGATGAATGAAGAAGATAGGTTACAAATAACAGAGTTAAGTATAGAGGGACAGGTAACAGAAAAAGATATGAGCTTTGCATCTTATGAAATACCCAACCTGATTCGATTGGATATGTCGGCAGCTGTTTCATCTGATCCGAATGTGTGGTTCAATGAAGAATGTTGGCCGCAATTTGAACAATTGGCATTGCCTGCTGGGGTTAAAAGCATAAGGATACCTCAAACCGCAACCAACTTGTCTAAACTGATTCTACCTTTAGGATTTGAAGGGCTCTCAGGTGACTATAATCAGGAAACCCAAAAAGAATCGCTTCCCGCCAATTTGACCACGTTGATCGCTTTTGGACTTAATTCGATATCAGTGAACTCTGATGCGATACAAACTATTGAAACTGTTTACGTCCCAGAGAATGCTTTGGATAATTGGAAAAATGATTATCGGTGGCACGATAAAAATATCCTTCCAATTACCGATGCCGTTCTCCAGCCCGATTTTGGAGGGAATATGCTGGTTCGCGATGAATGGGTCATTACGATGGACAATTATCCGAAAGGTGAAATCGGAATCAATATCAAGCCGGATGAAGGACAGGTGACCGCCTCTGCTTCCTTGATAAATAAGGCTCCGGTGCAGATAAAGGAACTGAATATGTCATATAAGTTGAATGGGAGAGGAACAGAATATAATGAACCTCTGCCGGATGGGTTGTTTGTAGAAAAAGGAATCTATTCTGTTTTTATAAATGAAAACGAAGAGGCTGCACTCCAAAGTGTCTCTTGTGATTTGAAGTTGCAACCCCAAAAATGGCACTTTCTCTCTTTTCCTTTCGATGTGGAAAGGACTGCTTTCGTCTCTGCTTCTGAAAACGGTTCGCGACAGTATGTGGTTCGCACATACGATGGGCAATCCCGGGCTGATAATGGTATGCATAATGATAGGAACTGGAAAGATGAAACGATGAAACTAAAAGCCGGGCGCGGATATATTTTACAAACGGAAGATCCGGAACAGTATCAGTATGATGATAGGTATTATAAATTGTCACTTCGCATAGAAGGTGCGGATTTGGTACGAGATTTGATGAAAGCAGAGGCCGTTTCCATTCCACTAGAGTATTATGGATCATCATATGATGATAACAAAAGTTGGAACCTGATTGGTAATCCTTACTTGTCTTTCTATGATATCCGGGATATTGTTTTTGGTTCTGCTTCCATTATCGTCATTTGGGACGGGCAGGGATATATTCCCCTTTCCATCAAGGATGACTCATACTCGTTACGTCCGTTGGAGGCGTTCTTTGTGCAGAAACCGGATGGCGAAGAAGTTATCACGTTTAAACCGGAAGGCAGGAGAATTAATGCGGAATCGACCGTTTTTTATGCCTTGCGATCTATTTCAGATACGGACAGGAAAGTCTTGAATTTGCGTTTAAGTGGTGAAACCTATACTGACCGGGCACGTATTGTAATCAATCCATCGGCTCAACCGGGGTATGACATGAATAATGATGCAGTCAAATGGATGAGTTCCAATAAGGAGATCCCACAGTTCTATACCCTTGGTGGAGAAGGCAAGCGGTATGCCATCAACGAGCGTCCTTTAGGAACGGGCTCCGTACCGGTTGGCCTTTATGTCGGGCAGACGGGAATCTATACATTCGAAAAAGTGGAGGATGAGATTTGGGAGCAGGTCTGTCTGCTTGACAAATATGAAAACAAACAGGTTGATTTGTGCTGTGATTCCTATTCGTTCCATGCAGATAAAGGGACTGTGGACGATCGATTTGAAATCCGTTTTGGCATCCCGACCTCTAATCTTCCGGTAACCTCCACGACCAGTCGTGTCCGGACGGAAGGTCATACGCTTCATATCGAGGTTGGCGAAAAAGCAGAAGTTACGATCTATACCGCTTCGGGTATTGAGAAATATCGTAACCGCATTGAGGTTGGTTCGACCGCTATTCATTTGGAATCCGGTTTCTATCTGGTGCGGATCAACGAGACAACTCACAAAGTAATCATCCATTAAAAGACAATGATCATGAGATATTACATTTTTTTATTTATAACGTTCTTATTCCCTATTTGTGTGTGGGGACAGTTTAATCCTCATAATCCGGATGAACCCAGTATGGATAGATTAACTCCTAACTATGATTATGCGGTGTATAAAAATGGTGTGACTTTCACGAATAAATCGAAAGGAGCCAGTCGATATTTGTGGAATTTTGGAGATGGGAATACAAGTACCTTGAAACATCCGGAACATATCTATTCGCAACCGGGTTCTTATAAAGTTGAGCTGACAGTGAAAAATGGTAAAGAAGAAAGGACTGTCATCAATTATATTATGATTGCTCCAGAATCGGAATATTCCATATCTGGTTCATTCACATTGAATCCATCCCAAAAAGGTATTCGAAATTTCCAGTTGTTGGATGATATGTTCAGAGACTTAATGGAGCTACCTTTAAGTGGTGATGTGACTATTACCGTAGCGCAAGATCTGGATTTGTCGTTATCGAATTTGAATATGACGGAAGTCGCAAATAAGTTGATTCCTAAATTGAAAGATTCTCCTTACAAGGTGAGGTTGGAACAGGAAAATGGTCATTCAAGTTTTCTTAGTCTTTGGAATGAGTTGAACAAAGAAAACTATGGACTATTGGAGCAATTAGTTCAATATATGGATTGGGGGGTCTCAGTTCGTTTCGGAAACGAATCCTTTCGTATAGGAAACTGGGATTGGGTGTTTAAACCCGATCCGATCTGTTATGGGAAGCAAAGTGATGAGATTCGGTTTGATAGGTATTCGGAAGCATTTACTTATGAATGGAAGTTAGTTGAAACCCAGGAAGGTTTAACAGGATATAAAGAGTCTGGTTCAGGTAAAATCCCTGCGATGGAAGTGATTAATACTACCAATAAATATCAACCGTTGGTTTATGAAGTTTCTTGTCTTTATCAAGGAGAGATTTATGCGACTCATCTTGTTACTTTATGGGTTTATCCCCAAACTATGTATCTGAATTTGTTGGAACCATCAGACAATGGGCTGATTGCGACACCTGATGATGTTAATTTTTCTTGGGAACCGATTCCGGGGAATAATAATCATTATGAAGTTTATATACGTAAACAAGGGGCAAGTGAGTTTGATTATATAAAAAGTGTTTCCGATAGCAAATGTCATATTGAGAATTATAATGGATTCTTTCAGTTTGAACAGACCTATGAATGGTATATTCGGACTTATCATCGTTGTAGTGGAGAATATGTTCAGAGTGATCCCCGAACCTTTACCATCGGTAAAGCAGCCGATTTGGAAATAACAGAAGTGAAGGTTGAACCGCAAACGGTCGTATCCGGCAAAGAGTTTACGGTTACGGCAATCGTGACCAATAAAGGGGCAAAAGAACTTGGAACGATGTCATGGAGAGATCAAATTCGTTGCACGAACGCTTCAATTTCTACCCAATATAAAGATCATGCGAATCAGGGTTTGGAAATCGGAGAAAGCTATGAACTCAACTTTACGTTTAAAGCACCCTATGAAGAGAAATTGAAGACTTTGACGTTTGAGATCTATCTTGATGTGGATGATGCTCTTCTGGAAATGAGCAAAAGCAACAACCGCAAAGAGATTGAAATCCCTTTGGCTTTGCTTACTATTCCAGAAGATGAATTCAAGGTGTTATGCGACTTGTACACGCAGGCTGGTGGTGACCAATGGTATTTGAACCGTCATTGGGACGTTACGACCAATGCTGTAGACAAGGATGGCTGGGAAGGGGTTACATTAGATGAGGATGGACATGTGCTTGAAATAAATCTTTCTGGTCGGAACTTGGCTGGGCCGCTGCCAGCAGGATTGTTCTCGCTGCCTTATTTGCAAACATTGGATTTGAGCCGGAACGCCTTGACTGGCAATTTAGAAGAGATTGTTCCGGAAAGTTCGACCGCTCCCGAATTGGTTGCTGTCAATCTGGAACAAAATCAATTGTCAGGAATGATACCGACAAGCATCAATTCTTTGCCAAAGTTGGAGAATCTGAATTTGAAAGGTAATCGGTTGGAGACCGTTGCAGGCTTGATTTCGCAAAAAATAAACCTTGTCATTATCGGTCAGACGTTGCCCAACCGGCAAATCGAGTTGCGCCACAAGTTTGCACTAGACTTACCAGAAATCTGTTTGTATAACCATGATAAACAGGCGAAAGAGGAATGGCCCGGGTTGTCATTGCAAGTCCCAGGCTATGCGACTCCTATGGATTTGAAATATCAAGACGATGCGTATGGTTTCGTTTGGAACAGCTATTACCATACGATCAATCTACCTCCGAATCAAGACTTGGTGCTTACTCAAACTTCTAATTTGGCTAAAGACAGTAAAGTTACAGTCCAGTTGTTTTTTGATCAAGGCGATGCCAACATGGATGGATGCGTAAGCATGAATGATATCCGGCATACATTGAACTTTATCAATGATGACAATAATAGTAGTGGCAATGGTGGTTATATCAACTTCAATTATTATGCTGCCAATACCTATCAGGATAAACAAGCGGAATCGACCATCAACGTGCAAGATTTGGTTGCTACGGTCAATATCCTGTTGGAGACTCCGCAAACAAGAAGTGGCTCCACCTTGCGTTCTGCGGATGCGGTAAGTTCAGAGCCTGTCGCCTTCCTTTCCGTTAAGAGTGGAAAACTTGTTATCGACAATCCGGCAGAATCGGTTATGGATTTGGACATAACCCTGAAAGGAGTTACTTCGAAGCAAATTGAGTTATTGCTCCCAGCTAACAATTATCTGTATAGGACCCGCGATGTCGAAGGCGGTGTGCGGTTTGTTTTAGTGTGCATGAATGGTTCAGGCATCCCTTTGGGCAAAACAGACATCATGAAGGTTAAAGGAAGCGATGCTTTTGTAGCTCATGCCCATTTGACAAATAAGGCGGCTAATGAGGTTAGATCCGACTTTGATGGGAAACAGGTGGCAACCGGAAATAACGCTGTATCAATGCCGGACGGATTGTCTGATGGTAATATCCGTATCGATCATGATGTCAAAGCACTGGTTGTCTCGGTGTACGATATGGGCGGACATATTCTTTCTTACAACCGGGTTCATGAAGTCGTTCCTGGTGATTATAAGGTAGTCCAATGGTTGCCTAAAGGACTTTCTTCCGGTATTTACCTCGTGCAGATTGAGCTTCATACAACAGATGAAATCAAACATCAAACAATAAAAGTTTCACTTACAAAATAAGCAAATTATGAGAACCAGACATTTAATAATACTGATATTGGCATGTCTATTCCGGATGCAATTTGTTTTTTCCCAAACAAACAAATTGTATATTTCCCCAACGGATTGCCCGTTGGGAAAGACTACGCAGGTGAAAATGCAGATGGACAACCGTTCCGAGGTGGTCGCTATCCAGTTCAATCTACATATACCGGATGTGGTAACATTAGAATCAACCAATGGTATCCAATTGGCAGAAGAGCGTAAAGATGATCATAATATATCGGTAACACCGAAAGGCAATAACAACTATTTGGTGGTTGTCATGTCCGGTAACAATAAACCGTTCAAGCTTGTTTCCGGAGCAGTGATTCAAATTCCATTGGTTGTGCCCGATAATTTGGAAGTGGATAAAGAATATCCGTTCGAACTTACGAATGTCATACTGGCTGACCGCAATGGTAAGAATGTGATGACTTCATTTGATGCTGGAAAGATCAAGATCGTGGATGATAACGGACCGGATATCACCCCGGAAAACATCCAATTGCAGTCTGACAACTTTAAGCCAGGAGGCAATGTGACCCTGACATGGAATGTCGAGAATATCGGAGGAAAAACGACGGATGACGGATGGAACGAATATCTTTATTTGGTGGATGAGCTTGGCAATGAGTATGCTATTGGAAATACACGGTATACGGAGACCTTACCAGCCAAAGGTTCTATCTCGCGTAAAGCCGAGTATAAGATAGGCGATTATCCCGGCATAGAAGGGAAGGTAAAAGCGAAAGTTGTCCTCAAAGCGTTTTCCGACTGGGAACTGCCTGTTTATGGGGAGAATAATGAAGGTGAATCGCAAAATGAGTTGAATATGCCAAAGGTTCTGGCTTGGAGCCTGAATGCAACGGTCGTTCAGGAAAAAGGCAGTCCGGAAGTTTCATGTATGTTGGCCAGGAGTGGTTCACGACAGAAGGAGGAAACATTTACGTTTACAAACGAAAGTAAGTCGCGTTTGCAAGTGCCGGAGCAGATAACGATCCCTAAAGGAGAATCCGGTACTTATTTTAAGATAAAAGTAATAGACAATGAGATTGCCAATCCGGATTCTTTTGTAGTTGTGACTGTTACGGGAAACTCCTATCTGGAGTTGAAAAAAGAGATATGGATCGAAGATGATGAACATCCATATCTGAAGATGTCGGTGAAGGAATCCGAAATAAAGGAGGGAGGAATGGTGACGATGACGCTTGAACGGGAATGGAATATCTCGTGGCCGTTGGAAGTACGGTTGCGTTCTGACCATTCTAATCGGTTTATCGATTTTCCGTCTGTCGTAATCATTCCTGCCAACCAAAAAACGGTAGAAGTGAAATTGAATGTTGCCAATGACGACCTTCCCGGATTGGACGATGAAGTAGTATTCACGGCTTCTGCTCCCGGACATATATTTGATTTGGAGAGCCAGCGTTTTGTGAAAATTTTGGATGATGATATACCGGATATCGATCTGATTCTTTCCACTACAACGGTTAGTGAAGCGACTCAGTCGGTTGTGGCAACATTGAAGCGTACTGGAGTGACGACCAACAAGGTGACAGTACATCTGACAGACAATGGGAACGGACGGATCAGTATGCCCGCTTCGATTGTGCTCGAACCGGGTATGACAGAAAAACAGTTTGTCATAAAGACAGTTGATAATGCCATGAAAGATGGCGATAAGGAGGTGACGATCAAAGGTGCGATTTATGTTTCTTCCTGCAATTGTTCGACTGCAGGAACTGAAACCGGTGTGTTTGAAAAGAAAATCACGGTTTTGGATGACGATGATGCCAGAGTAACGAGTGTCGCCTCAAAGACGACCTTGTTGGAAGGGGAAAAAGGAAAGATCACTGTATCTGTCAATGAAGTGCTTTCGACTCCTTTGACCGTCAAGTTGTCTTGTGACAATAAAGAGGTTCAATTGCCGTCTACCGTCATAATTCCTGCCGACAGCCGTAGGGTGGATGTCGAAATCACAGTCCCCAGAAATGAAGAGTCGGAAGGGAACCGAATTATAACAGTTGTCATCGATGCTGGTTCGTATGGTAAAAACACTTGTTGGCTGAACATTACCGATCAGACGTTGTCTGATGCGGTGGTGACAACCTTACAGACAGAAAAAGAAATTCCGGTAAATGGAAGTGCGAAAGTAAGTCTGACTGTAAAGAACGAGGGAGCAGCCGCTTTGTCTGCACAAGCGAAGGTGTCTGTTTATTTGAGTACAGGAAAAGAGTTGAATAGTAGTTCGATTGCTTTGGGCAGTCTTTATACGCAGAAGGAATTGGCGGTAGGTGAAAGTGTTACATTAGATAAGAATTTTACATTTCCGGAAAAGACCGGTGACTACCATCTGATAGCCATCGTAAACGAAGAACAGACGAAAAAAGAATTGTCGTATATCAACAATACGTCAGCTCCATTTGCTTTGACATTAGCCCCTTTATATACAGTACAGGTTTCTTTGGATAAAAGCGTGCTTAAAACCGGAGAATCTGTCATGATCACCGGAAAAGCAACCGGCAGTAAAATTGCAGGTGTGCCGGTTGATCTATACATTATTAATAATGGCTATCGGAAAGTTATTTCCGTGACGACCGATAATGCTGGTGTTTTCCAAACGAGCTTCACGCCTGAAAGTTGGCAAATGGGGCATTTCAGCGTGGGTGCCTGCTATCCGGACGAAGGACTCGAAAAGGAGATAGCCGGGTTTGATATGTATGGGTTGAAGAGAGTTGACGTATCTCCTATACAATGTGAAGTATTGGTAGGTCAGACACAGACTATTCCTGTTAAAATCAAAAATATATATTCTACAGCAAGTAATATTAAAGTAAAAGTCATTTCAGGAGCGTTGGGATGTGAAATTGCATCAAATGGTATGTTGAGTTTGGCTGAAGGCGGAACAGGTGAAATCTTATTGCAAATAAAAGGGAAGACTGTTTCTCCAAGAATGAGTTGGGAAAAAGTAAAACTACAATTGATTTCGGATGAAGGAGCTGTTCTGGAACTACTTGTATATTGTTATTGTAGAACTGAAAGGGCAAAATTGGTGGCTAATGTAGAGCGTATCCAAACGACAATGGTTAGAGGCAATATACGTGAGTATCGCTTTATGATTGCTAATTCTGGTGGTGGAGAAACGGGTGAAATACGAGTAACTTCCCCTAAAGCGGAGTGGTTGTCGTTGGCTACATCTGAGATTATTCCTTCATTAAAACAGGGGGAAAGCACTTCGATTGTCCTTCGACTATCTCCAGCGGAAGATATGCTGCTGAGACCGGTTACGGGAACGATTGCAATCAATTGCGAGAATGGGGATGGGCTGGCGATGAACTTTGTCGTTACACCTGTTTCTGAGAACGTGGGAACTTTGGTGGTTGACGTGTGTGATGAAAATACCTATACAGCCAAGGGAGCTCCTCATGTGTCGGGAGCATCTGTTCGTATCACAGAGTATAATACAGGTAGATTACTCTTGGATGCGAAAACGGATGTGAATGGTTTATGTACTCTTCCAGACTTGGCAGAAGGTTATTACAAAATCGTTGCTACAGCGGAAGGGCATGATGTAGTCGAGCAGGTCATATTGGTCGAGCCAGGAAAGGATAATAAGGTAGTGATGAATCTGAGTATCCAGGCGATAGCAATAGACTTTAAGGTTGAAGAAACAACTTTGGAAGACCGGTATACGTTTTCTACAAAAGTTGACTTTGAAACACATGTACCGGTTCCTGCTGTCGTTATAACAGTCCCGGATCGGATTGAAGCGGAGGCGTTACAACCTGGTGAATCATTGGTTTATACAGTTATTTTAAAGAATGAAGGATTGATTACGGCTCAGGATTGTGAATTTTTGGCTCCAGAGGATAATTCAAATTTTGATTTCGAACCATTGGTTACAGGTTCTTTTGATTTGAAAGCGAAACAGTCAGTTTCTATTCCGGTTGTGATGACTCGAAAAGGAAATGTAAAGACTCGTAGTAGTGAGAGGAAAGTGACACCTCTTCCACTTAGTGATTGTTATCTATATGACGGAACCAGTTATTTTTGGGATTGTGGAAATGATCGTAAATGGCATAAATATTATGTTCCGACAAAAATAATGGAATGTGTGGATGATGGGAGTGGTTTTAAAGGATTCCCGTTTATGGGAGGAGGAACTATATTTGGTGGAATGGGAAAGGATAATAACCCGGTTACTGGCCCAACCCAAATTTTAACTAAAAAAGAAGAATTGGTAGTCGGTCCCGTTCCACCATCGAAACCAAGTAAAGGATGTATTCCGTGCCAGATGAGTTTGGTCGGAAATGGAATCAAATGTGCTAGTCGTTTTATTCCTGTTTTGGAAGAAACCAAAGATGCAATAGAAGAAGCAATCCAAGAGGTTTTAGATGAACGGCTTGAAGAAGAGCTTTTGAATGATGGAATTCTAGAAGAAGATATAGAAAAATTATTTGAGGGGAGGGATTTTTTATCATTCTTATCAGATTTAATAAAGGCTGCGACTGAATGTGTACAACAGTTTTTTGATCCTGATCATCCAGAGTTATATAAAAAAGTGGCAGAGTGCTATAAAGGTTTTGAAGATTCTTTCAATACGTTTATCGATGACTATATGGATAAATATTTGAAAGGAAAAACGGATGATCAGAAAGAAATATTTAAACGAAGAGCGCGGAAATTAGTAAAAGGTTTAGGAATAGCAGCCGATGTTTTGAATTGTGTACATGATTTTGCTCATGCTTGTGATCATCTGTATCAGACTAAAAGCGGAACGAATGGTCACATTCCGGCTTATATAACCGATTTTTCTAATGTCGCTATAAAAGCAGAGGAAGGATTGCAAAGTTATATGGACATTATGCATGAAATCCTAGGTGATTCAAAAGAATGGTATGATTGTTCTATGGATGAGTTAATAACTTGTTTAGATCAGTTTGATATGGATCATCAAGCTGTGTACGAGAATGTAGTGGTTTACAAACCTTCTTGTGTGGGTGAACAAACTTTTAGAGATTTTGTCGAGCGCTGGAATAATACGCAAGCAAATAAAGCTGTTGAAAATCGGATGGATCTACAAAAAATATTGAACTGTTCAAACAAAATACAGGAACATAAACAGTATGCGCAAGAAAAAGGCTATGCTGGTATAGAAGAGTATTTCGCTGACCAATATGTATTGTTAGCATCTAAGTTGGACGAATCCAGTCAATCGGTATGCTCTTCTGTTGCTTTGAAGTTTGAACAGACAATGGTGTTGACTCGTCAAGCATTTAAAGGTACTCTAATGGTTAAGAATGGACATGAGTCAGAGTCGATGAAAAATGTCAAGTTGAACTTGGAGGTGATTAGTGAAGATGGAAGTGTCGCTACTGTGAGAGAAATCCAAATATCTCCTAAAGAAATCCAGGGATTTACTGGCCAGCTTGATGGAGTTTGGGCATTGGCTCATGGAGAGACAGGAGTTGCAACGATTGAGTTTATCCCGACCAAGTATGCCGCCCCGACCGGCCCAAAAGAATACACGTTCGGTGGAACGCTCTCTTATCTCGATCCGTTTACCGGCTTGGAGGTGACTCGCGACTTGTTCCCGGTAACCATGACCGTCAGCCCTTCTCCGAATCTGTCTATGGATTACTTCGTGCAACGTGATATTTTAGGGGACGATCCTTTTACGAAAGATGTGGTTGAACCGATGATCCCGTCTGAATTCTCGTTGCTGATTCATAACGTGGGTGCGGGGGATGCTAAAAATGTAAGTATGGTCACTCGACAACCTAAAATAGAATATAATGAAAAAGGGCTGTTGGTAGATTTCAAAATCAAGAGTTCGCAATTGAATGGAGAAGCCGAATCTGTTATAATGGGCGAAAGCGTGCAAAACGATTTTGGAACAATTAAAGCAGGAAAGACCGCTTATGCCCAATGGTGGATGACCAGTACGTTACAGGGACATTTTACGGACTATAAAGTGGAGGCAACCCATGAAACTAGCTATGGTAATTCTGATTTGTCCCTGTTGGACACAGTGCGTGTCCATGAGTTGATTCGGGGTATTCGGGTGAATGAGTCTGTTAATCCAAAAGTTACCGGTTTTATGGTGAATGATCTGGAAGATGATTTGGATTTCCCGGATAGGATGTACCTGACGGATGGTACGACTGCTCCGGTTGTCAAAGCTACTTCCGCTGAATTGCAGAAAATATCGGATACCGAATATAAGTTGGATATTACTCCTTCGGCTAACGGATGGAATTATATCAATATTCCGGATGAGACCGGTGGACGGTTGAAGTTGCTCAGTGTGAACGAAGATACAGATCTGGATACCCGTAAAGTATGGCAGACCGATCGTACATTGCGGGATGGAAAAGACCCGAAGTATGAATATCTGATTCATGTGGTAGATTATTTCGAAGACGGTCCGGTGACAAAAGCCACTTCTTCCGGCTCTTTCCGGTTAGTCTTTGAAGAGCGTCCGGAAACTACACTGGCGATAGAATCCATTACAGGTTTGCCTGAAGAGGATCAGGTGGCAACCTCTCCAGTCGGAACAATTACGATCAAGTTCAACAAAGCCGTTTTATCGGATGCTTTAAGCCCAAGTATGGTAGAATTATATTATCAAGGCGAAAAAGTGGATACGAAAGGGCTCCAGTTTAAACAACAACAACAAAACATGTATACATTGGATTTGTCAACTCTTACCAAGCAAAACGGAGTCTATACATTGACGATCTTAACATCTAAGATTAAGGATTCCGAAGGTTTTACCGGTGAAGGGGACTTTTCGGTTGTTTGGAACCAGGTAGCGAGTGGAAAAGTCTCTTTAACAGCTTTGGCCGATCCGGAAAAGGCGGGAACTGTTACTCCCAGTTCCATACAAGTCAATTATGGAAAGAATGCAGAATTTGTAGCAAAGGCAAACAAAGGCTATCAGTTTAAGACTTGGACGATCAATGACCGGACCGTGTCGACTGAAGAGACCTATTTGCATACCGCAATCGTGGACCAGACGCTTGTCGCCAATTTCGATCCAATCTCTTATAAGATCGAAATCTCTTATGATGCTTCCCAAGGTTTTGTCACTTTCGGAACCGGTTATTACGAGTTTGACAGTTCTTTGGAACTGATCGCAACGCCGAATGATGGATATCGGTTTGCTGGATGGTTTATTGAAGGAAACAGAGTCTCGATGGAGGAACGATTTATATATAAGGTAACCGGGGATGCCAAACTGGAAGCGCATTTTGAAGCTACTGGCAGTGATCCGGACAATCCTGACAACCCCGGAGGCGAAGATCCTGATAACCCCGATGGTGGTGATCCCGATGATCCGACTGCTAATGAGAATGTGGAAACGATTATCATACAAGTCTATCCCACGCAAGTAGCCGATTATGTCCATGTGGGCGTTTTGCCGGCGAAGAGCCGTCTCATCCTGTTTGACTTTACGGGTAAGCAGTTGAAACAGGTTTCCTCTTGCGAGGGTAATGTCGATCTGTTCATGGGCGACCAGCCGAGTGGTTTCTATCTGTTGCATATCCTGGCGGGAGATGAGCAGAAGAAAACGGTGAAGCTGATTAAGAAATAGCAGATGCGTGAGTCATTATAAAGAAAGGCTGGAAATTTTTTCCCAGCTTTTCTTTATCTAGCTCATGTTATGCTTTCAAACTGGAATCGATCAGGCAAAAGCATATTCTCCAACACACACCATGCCGAAGCGAAGTAATTCACTTTACCCTAATAGATTTTTCCCCTTCCGGTAAAATAATTCCACTCTTTAAATTATTTCTATTTAAACCAGCATCAGGAATATGTATGTTTTTATTTTTGTTTGAATTACTGAAATTTTTGATTGAATCACTCTGTTTTAAATCGCCTGGTTCATTTGTTTTCGTATTATACTGTCCTTGATATATTATTCCTTCTATAAGTTCTCTATCTTCAGATAACAACGTGATTCCAGAAGTTTTACTACTGATATTTTGCTTAGCTAAATCATCTTCCCGCGTTTTTTTCAGTTCTTTCGATGTTTCTACTCTAACTCTGCTATTCGTATTGGGAATTCTATTTTTAAGTTCCGTATACGAAGGGAAATAATCTTCTTCTCTTATGGGTTCTGACTCTGCGAGTATACTAGACAGATATTCCAGTAAAGGCAGCGGATCGACAAATTTTCCTTTGTTGATAACACTAAAATGGAGATGTTCTCCTGTTGAACGGCCCGTTGTGCCGGAAATGCCTATAGGTTCACCTGCAGGTATTGGTTGTTGATGTTTGACCAGTATATAGCTTAAATGAGCGTATAATGTATGTATGTCTCCATGTTTCAATTCCACACAGTAACCATATCCACCACGATAGCCTGCATAGATGACTATACCCGGTAAAACGGCATTTACAAAATTGTCTTTAGCTGAAAAATCGATTCCATTATGAAATTTCATAGCCTTGTTAAACGGATCAGATCTATATCCAAAATGCGAAGTTACCTTTAGTGTTTCCATCGGTAAGCTAACCATACTTTTTCTTTTAAGAACCTGATGCCTACGCATGATTAACTCGTATTTAATAGAATCAAGATATTTTTTTTCATCAGTTTCAGTAAAAATAAAGGAACCTGCACCTTCGATCTGGTCATACGAGAACAATTCCGGATTTGTCGGAACTGTATCTTGTTGGGACTTGTTTTTTGATACTCCAATCCAGCTACTTATCCGTTGAAAAAACCTTTTAATCTTTTTTCTTTTGGGCAATTCATCTTCATTGTTTTCTTCGTCAGCTTCTTCCGATTCTTCGTCAAAATCACTGTTTTGCGTATATTCCAAACTAACGGTATCATTTTTTACTTCTTCCTGTATACCCATAATAGTGACAAACTGGGCGTTAATGCTTACACAACAACATAACAATATGGCAATAGTAACAACAATACTTCTCATATAAGGCTTTGATTATTAATATATAGATGCAAATATATCATTTAATATCATATTATGATATAGGACAAACTAATCTTTTCCAATATATAAGTATTCAATCTGTCAAAGCTTGTATAAACCAGAATTTTTTACGAAAATTGCAAAATAATAATATTATACATCTTTTTCATTGAATATTGATATGGATACAATTATTGCTTTTTTTTGGAATCATTACAGACAGTTTGAATTATATTCAAGCCACTTACATTGGTGGGTAGCGATATCGATTGGAATAATACTATTAGCTATAGCATCTGTCTGTATCATAAGCATGATAAAACAACTTGCGTCCAAAGATGACTTCTTTGCTGATAAGGAAGAGTATCCTATTTTTCTTCCTTTAGGTTTCATCTTTGGTTGTGTCGCCATGCATTTTGCTGTTTTTGATGGACCATATAAACCTGATGAAGGCATTGGTATATGTGGTTGGATTGCTTTGTTTTTTATATCACTAACTGCTTTTCAGATCATTTATGCTGGAATTAATCTATTCTTTATCAATCCGGTAAAGGCATGTGTATGTACAGTATTAGTTTTACTCTGCTATCTTTTTGCGATCCCCCTTTTATTACCAAGTTTCTTTACTGGCTTTTTGTTATTCGCTTTCTGCCGCAGCTTCTTAAGAATGTTGCTACCTTATAGAGTTGTTGGATATGCTATAGATAAGTTTGATAGGATTTGGGAGATATGGGACAAGTAAAAAAAACGAATAGGTATTGTGTATTTGTACTGCCAGCGAACGATATGCTGACAGTACGCTTTATCTTTACATAGGAGCTGGATCAAAGCCCGTATCAAGATTCTGGCCGGGATTAGGTATCGGATCCAAACCGGTGCCTGGTTCAGGCTCAGTAAGTATATTGTTTATTGTTCCAATTTTATAATAAAAAAAACCATCAAAAAATGGCTCAAATACTACATCCAGTTCTGCTCTGATTAATCCATTAGGTCCACAAATTGTAGACATATCTATTTCTTTGGACCATAAAGCTTCACCTTTTGGTATATTCCATTCAATATAATCTATCTCAAAGTTTTTGTATTTATTAAGTCCAGTAAGTCCGGTATATACTTCACCTTTAATTTTTATCTTACCACTTAAATCCGATTTAATTTCATTTACCAGACTCATGTTCAATATAGATACAATAATTCTATTTTCTACAACTTTGTAGTTGATATTACAAGTAAGAGGAAGTTCTTTATGCAGAAATTCAGCAATAATAGTACTGCTAGTATTTGGAATAGTTTCGACCCATGGATTATTGGTTGTTCCATCACTCCACTGCGCAAAATTATAACCTTCATCTGGTGTTGCAGTAGGCCCAGTTGCAGTTCCTCCTATCTTACCATAAATAGAAGTAGGCGTACCTATTTTCCCTCCTGTTCCAGCCTTAAATGTTATAGTGCTGGCCGCTTCACCGCGTACCCACCAGTTGTTTGATAAATCTGTAATTGTATACGATGTGGAATGTGCATCTGTCCAGTCTTGTGAACCATCTTTACGCATCATGATAGTGTAACCTTCGTCAGTACCTAAAGTAATATTAGACCCATACGGATAGGAACCTACACCTGTAATGGGAGCATAAATACCTTTAGTTTTAGGTTCCTGTAAAATCGAGTATTCAGATTCAACTTTCTGTGAGATCTGTTCGAACGTTTCATTTTGATTGGAGCATGAGGTTAAAGCTAAGCCGCAAAGAGCTGCTACACCCAACAAAATAGAATTTAAACTTTTCATAATTAATCATTTTTGGTTTAATAATGATGCAAAGATAAATTGTTTCTAAAACAAACAAAAACAAAGACTTAGAAATAATTACTCTGTTAACAATCTATAACTTACTATTAATTATTCTTATGTATAAGGATATCTTAATTTATTCGAGCTAGCAGTACTATTACAGCAGATTTTAAAGCATACGCTCAATTATCTATATCATTAACAGCTACTCGAAATGAATATAACACAGAGGAAGTAGATTATATTTTTAATACATATACTGCTGATAAAGAACTTTTATCATATTTAAATAATGGAGATTTGAAAATTCTATTAGATGCTGACCTTTATAAAGGTACAGAGAGTTTTGGAGTAGCTTATGATTATTTTGCTAAAACATCCAATCCTTATAGTCTTCAATTGAAAGGTTTTTCATTTACGAACAGGATCTATGACAAGATAGTTTTAAATATAACAGTAAAAGATAGAAATAACCGTATTCTTAAGGAGTATAATGTGGAAGACGAAAGACCTGGAGGAATTCCTAGATTTACATTGGATTATATTTACGATGAACATTCATTTTCATTTAATTATTCTAACAATAAATATGTAGTGATTTTCAGTAATGATAAAGATTATACTTAATTGTAGATTCAATTTCAAAAGGTATTGAAGTAAGTTTCAATATCTAAGACCTTTAAATCCGTTGAATTTAAAGCTGCTAAAGTTTTATAATTCAGCGGATTTTTTGTATATTTGAATATGTCGAACATCAATTTCCAATCTTTTATGAACACATATATTTTATCCACAAGTGTAATCCAAACAGTCAAATCATTCTGTTGTTCCGACTATCCGGTCACAATCACGACGGACCTGGATAAAGAGTTATGCATGAATGACCTGAGAAAATTAGAACTGGCCAAATCTATTGAAAAGACTTTCGGCATACACACGGACGGAAGAGAAGTTTCCTGGCATGTTGTTAAGGATATAGTTGACCTTATTTTTAATTAAAAGAGGTTTTTTTCCTATATGACATGTATTAAACTTATACTGAACACTTTTATGGAGAAGTTATTAATCTGATAACGTCTGTTAATATATTGTGTTTTCGGGTTAATAATTGTTTATATTGTCAAATACATTCCGACTAGCTCTGCTATTTTGTAACCGATTCTTTATATTTGCTTAATAAATAACCAGAACTTTTTTTCTATGGACAAAGTAGTTGAGACCATAAGCATCAACCAGTTACCTTTTGAACAGGTTGAACGGACAATGGGAATTCCACCGTCCGCTTTTCTTAACGGACCGGATGCCGATGATATCATCGAAGCATTGACGGTTCTTACTAACGGGCGTAGTTGCCTGACCCCTCAAATTGACCTCTCTGAATATGATTTGGGATACAAATACGCACGTTTTAGTCTTTACGAGCGGAACGGTTCTTACTATTTCCGCGTACATCCTGTACGTAACACCGAAAAATTTGATAATATCTATGATTTGGATGAACGTGAGATAGAACTCCTATACCAGGGAGAAAAAATCATCAAAGTGTTGAATCTTGAAGGGAAAGGTGATGCAGAGTGCCTTATCCAGCTAATGCCTGACACGAATGCTCAGATTGCATGCCCCCGTTATACTATCGATATCCCCGATCGGATAGGCGAACAAAACCTCACTCCAGAGATGAAGGATGCTTTGAAATCGGGAGAGAAACTTACCGTGCAAAGCAAGGAGGGGAGGGCTTTTGATATACAGATTGATCTTGCCAGCCACAATATGCTGAAGGTGAAAGAAAACAACGACAGGCTGTTGCGTGCAGTTGGCAGCTACGGACAACAGCAAGAGGCTTTGGGAATGGGTTCCGTCGTTGGCCAAACCCAGAAAACATCGTCCTCCAAATCCAAGAGCAAATCCACGAAAACGAGCACTACGCAAACTGCTCAGGTCGAACAGACGGCCAAACAGGAAAAATCGGAATCTGCTCATCTAAGAAGATAAATTGTTAGGACTATGGCTATACTTGATTACCATATTGATTTCTTTAACTTCAAGCTTCAGCTGACAAGACTGAATGAAAACAGTACTGACCTGAACGGGCAGGATGTGGTTAACCGTATTCTTCATTATATCCAGAAATACGGACATTCTGCACAGATCACGCTGAATCAGGCTGAGTTGCTGCTGAGATCTAAATCACATGTCTTTCCCCTTATGCTTCAATATGCTCCCGAAAGGTTTATGCAAACAGTTTTCTCTACCTCGGCGGCAGCTTATGTCAGGATGTATGGGCTAGTGTCTCTGATAAATCGTCCTTTTGCTTCTTTAAATGACCTGGACAAGCTCTGCCTGCTCTATGTCGAGTCATATTGTGCTGCCTTGGATGATGGACAGAAACTGGCAAACAGTACCGCAATCAGCAAAATAGAATATGCAGCGTCCCTGATAAGACAGGTGGAAAAGGTCTATGAGAAGGTTTTCCCTTCCGTTAGTTTTCTGAAAGAACTCTATGCAGGAGCATCCGGAGAGTCTGTGGAAATAACCGAAGAGGACTGGCAGAATATCCTGACCGGTAAAGGACGGACGGGTCTGACCATCGTACCGAATACGGAAAACAACCGGAACAGGACTGCAACGGAACGGATAGCATGCAGACCCCTGAAAGATGGACTGGCTTTTGTCGATAAGACAGGTATGTATTATAACATGATAGTCGAAGAGGCTCCTGAACGGCAACACTATATGGATAAGCATAACATCGCTTATAAGGTGGGTGATAACGGTTATGTGATTGACACAAACGACCCTGACGCATTGCTGGCCTTTTCTTATCTTGACTTGTACTCTTTGTGGCCGAAGATAAGGTATTTCCAGGCATCGAGACCCATGCTGGCCGATGACGACGAACAGGAGTTCATGAAAAGCCGTATCTTCTGCTCTGCCGCACCCTTCGACTTGAAGCCCTTGAACTCGTGACAAAACTTTCATATCAACATTATCTATCAACCCAAAACATAAGACTATGGAACGAACTTCGATGCGAGATGAAATAAGTAAAATTTGTGGCGGTAATATTCCGTCAGTTTTAGAAATTGCACAAAAGCTTGGATTCAAGGAGGATCGGTCTGAATCCAGCAGGAACCTGATATGTATGCGTATCGGTTCTCCTGGGGGCGGTGAGAAAATCCTTGTAAACAGGGATGGCAAGTCTTATAAAAACACACGCTCGTGGAGTTCAGGTGATGCCGTGGCTTTAAGCATCGAATTCAAGGATTTATTCTGTCACTATTCAAATAACTGGAAAGCTTTTTTCAAAGAATGGAAGGAATGCTACGGTACAGCTGTGACTCGTAATAACGATGTCCAAATGAAAACGGAGCTTATGAACAAGGCTGTACATGAACCGTTCAATCCGGACAGGTGGGAGTTCAAACCGTTAGTGACCAGCAGCAATCTGGCACTTCACAATTATCTCAGGCAAGTAAGGTGCATCGATTCTGACATACTTACTGAGCTTCAGAACTCTGTAAAGACAATTAAGGATCTGAAGTATGGGACGCATAACGGTAGAGATATCGTAAACATAGGATTTCCTCTATATAGAGTAGGAGAGAACACTCCTTGCGGTTTCGAGATTAAAAATGTCAATTTCAAGCGGACAGCTCCCGGATCTGATGTGACCAACGGCATGTGGTTCGGTACGCAATGCCCGCACTATTCTGATGTGAAAAGGATATTTTTCTTCGAATCGGCCATTGATGCGTTGTCGTATGCCAGCATTGATCTGGCCAACTCAAAAGAAAACGGTCAGCCGCGTAAATTGGACTTTAAGGAGGACATACTGGTTTCATGCGCAGGAGGCCCGAAACTCGGACAGCTGATTGCCTTGAAGAAGGCTTGTCCGAACGCCAAGGCTATCGCTGCTTTTGACCTGGATGCTGCAGGACAGAAAAACGACATCATACTGAACAATCTATGGTCAGGGCAGACTATTACTCTCTCCATGACATCTCAGGTTGATAAGCTCAGTTATACACAACTGGAAACCCAACTGCCTGAAATCAAACAGAAAATGTCCGAAGCAATGGCTAACGGATACATATCGCATACACACAGAGACGGGTCGATACAGCTTACAAAAAGAACTCAAACAGGGTATAATGTCAATTTCAACGGACAACAGGTATGGCTACCTGCCGATGATTTTACCTTACCTAAGCTGGCCAATGCGCTAAAGGATTACCGTATCATCATCGACCGCGAAAAACCAGCCAGAGGAACATTCCGGAAAGTGGTAAATGGGGCTATGGTCCAAGTGGCTGTAAAGGACTGGAATGACAGAATCATTACCAACAGACAGGAAAAACAGGCCAAACTTGCTGCCAGCGCAAAATATGTCGGACGTGTACAGGCTAAACGTGAAGAACAACAGGCGGCTGAACAGGCCAAACGTGACGAACAGATTGCCAAAGCTAACGAGCGGCTGGCCGAAAGATCTTCAGGAAGAAAACTATAAAGATAAGGCTGTTATGGGGGCTTTTGATAACTATAAGGGCAGAGTGTCCATCGTAAGGGCTGCTGAATATATCGGGTATGCCATCAGAAAGGATAAAGGACGCGGAAGGTCTGTGACCATGGGTATTCCCGGCGGTGACGGCAAATGGACGGATCAGATAGTGGTGGTAAACTGTCAGGATCCGAACTCCAACTATTATTTCAATCGGAACGAGGACAGCTCTGACAAGGGTGATCTGATTTCATTCATACAGAACCATCTCAGCGATTTTGAAACAAGGTTGTGTATCCATGCTTCAGACAAAAGAACAGGGAATTATGATGTTCAGGCTATTACAGCTGTATTGGAGGCTCTTAGCGGCATGTCGTTCTCTAATCCTGTCAGAAGCATCTCCATGGCTCAGACGGATTACAGCCCTGCTGAATTTGATATCACGAAGTATGAGGTGCGTGACCTGAATGCAGTCAACAGGGATTTCCTTGTGAACACAAGACATCTGTCTGAAAAGACCGTGAAGCTCTTTAGTAGATTTCTATATTCGGTTGCCTATAAAGGGAAAAGGTTCTATAACGTGGCTTTCCCATATCATATACCGGGGAAGCAGGAGGTGTGCAACTTCGAACTCAGGAACTATAAGTACAAAGGCCATGCTGCGGGAGGCAACAAGGTCAACGCTTCCTGGGTGGCTACCTTCGCGAAAGAACCTTACCAGGTCAGGAATGTTTTTCTGTTTGAGTCTGGGATTGATGCGCTCAGCTTCTTCGAACTGAACAGTGCCATACTTTCTGCAAGACTGCAGTCTATAGCGCTGGTATCTACCGGCGGCAGCCTGACTCGCGCACAGGTGAATGCTCTGAAGGAATATTTTGAGATGGCTAATTTCGTCTGCTGCTTTGATAATGATGAAAGTGGGGTGAGATACGACATTACAACGGCATGCAGCGTACTCAACCTCTCTATCGAAAGATCCGTGCAGGAAAATATGGTGCAGTTTGTCTGTAATGGACGGACCTTTTCTATCCCTAAAGAGAAACTGACATTCACGGCTTTTGTAAAAGCTGCCGGAATCAGACAACCTGTATATGTGAAAAAGCCGCGATGCACCGATAAGTCCCTCAATGAAGACGGTTCTGTAGATGTGGTCTGGTTCAAGGATTGGAACGACTGCCTGAAGTACCGGAAGACTCCCAAAAAAGAATATGTGCTTTATAAAGGCAGAGGACGGGATTTTAATGATGTATAACCAATTGAGTAGAATATGGCTTTAATTACAAACGAATATGGAAATGAAGGAAGGTACGGTTCGTCCGGTGAGATTATAATCAGACCTAAATGGAGGTATGTTTTCATTACGGCTTTCTTACCTGTACTTGTATATTGTACGACACTGGTATTGTGGATGATGTTCCGTTCTGCCGGTCCGTGGCTGTTTTGGGCGGTGACGGGAATCCTTGGATATTGCATGTTGTCTATCGCCTGGTCTTTCCTTTCTATCTATTGCACAAGCTGGATACTGACGGATGACCAGCTGTGCTTCAAAAGGGGAGTAATCGCCAGAAGAATAGATTATATGGAACTGTACAGGGTGACGGATTATGTCATGCGTGAATCGGTCATGGAAAGGTTGCTGGGACTGTCTTCGTTTTTTATCGTATCGACCGACTCTTCCTCGCCTGTCATGCGGATTTACGGTATACCTCATATCAGCTCTCTCCAGAAAGTAATAAGGATGCGTGTCGAAAAACAACGTAAGGAAAAACGTATTTATGAAATTTCAAACCAATAGATGTATGAAAAGGGTCTCTTTATATGGTGTCTTGCAGGAGGTGGGAAAGGGGATGGCTCTCTTGCTGGCGGCTGCCTATGCGTGGCCTGCCTGCTCACAGATAGTAGTCTACCGAGATCCGACGCACAAGAGCGGTGAGGAGGATTATATAAGGATTACAAAGGATATGATTAACCGGATCAATGTCTCTTCGGCTATAACGACTGCTGCCTATGCTTTGTCCGCTGACCACATGAAGCAGCTGGAAAGGCTCAAAGAACAACAGTATAGAGGCCTTACCACATCGTATGCCTTCTATAATGATGAACTGAGGAAAAGACGGTTCAATGAATCGCTGGCTATGATAAAGGACAATCTTGAACAGGGGCTGAAGGTCATCGATGATAACCGCTATGCCAGAGATCTGCTGCGCGATAAGCTGGTGGACCTGATACGTTCCCTGGATGACGCAGACGATATATTCAGACAGGCTACCGAGGTAGAAGGACACGAGGATCAGATGAGCAATGCTGATCGGAATATTTTACTGTTCAAGGCTGAAGATATGCTTGGGGAAATAGCTAAACAGGGACAGGGATTGGTAAATATCGGGAAAATGCTGACACTGGACCCGATACGGATGGAACAACTGGAGAAAAAGAAATATGGTACAGAAAATTGATAAACGGAAGATAGGCATGTGGACTATAGCTTGTATGTTATGCATGAATTGTCTTGTAGCAAACGGTCAACTGATCGTGGTACGCATGATTGATGTCATCAACAACAAGGAGATGTTCCGGGGGAATGATATCTATGAGGCGGGATTCAAAATGCTGAAAGAAGATCAGGCACGGCTGGATAAGATACAGACACTCATCACAGGCTGTACGCAGCTTATGGTTGAAAGAGAAACTGCTAAAATGCAGGATCTGCTGAATATAGACGCTTTTTTCTCGGAAGACTATGAATGGCAGAATCATTTTATGGACAGAATGGATACCGTCAGCTTTAATCTGGATAAGATAAAAAGGATGATAAACACGTTTCCTAGGACCAGCAAGCTGGTAGTGGCGTACAAGAGATTGATGGAAGATTTGGATGATGCCAAGCTGAAGTTTGACCAGGCTGTCAAAAAAGACGGCGAACAGAACATGATGCGGAATGACGAACGTAATCATCTGGCGCTGCTGGCCGAGGAACAGCTGGAACAGGTGGCAAGACTGTCCAGGGATTTGTATAATGCGATACCGCAGACACGGGAAAAGGTAATGAATGAAAATTAGGTTATGAATTTTAGCTTTACTAACATATTGGACAAGGTTACGGGTGCAAAAGATGCAGCCTGGCTGTTTTTATCTTATGACTTTGACAGACAAAATATCACTTCAGTAAGAAGAGTCCGTAAGGATGACACGCTGTGGAGTGACTGGAACAAATTTGTCAGAGAACAGGTGGATCGTTGCATGAAAGATATTGTGGATATTCCGAACGAAAAGGTGTATGCATTCAGCTTCCCGAAGCTGGAAAACATTCCATACCTGAACGGTGAAAACAATAATCATTATATTCAGTTTGTCAGTAAATCGGTGCCTGTCTACCAACTGGGCATACTCGAATGTGCCTATGCGCTCGCCAAGGATATCAAGCCTACTGAACTCAGAGCGAATGAGGCTAATTATGATGGGTATAATGCCTACTTTATGGAACTCAAATTGAAACGGGACATGGAGGTTTTTAGCAGGACAATGAAAGAGGACCCGGAAAACTATGACCTGCTTTGTGAACTGGTGGACCGGTATACTGATGTGCCTGAAATAACTGAGAAACAATTGGAAATACTTAATGCGTCGCCGTCAGGGCTGAAGGTGTTTTCTGTTCTCGAATGGCTCTTCAAGGACTCTGACTATGTACAGATGACCTTGAATTACGACGATTATGATAGCCTGGTATCCGTACCTGTCGCTCTACGGAAGGATGTGCATTATCTTCGTGCTGAAATAGAAAAGATTGATGTTGAGTCTGGGAAAATAGCATTGGATGAAAGGACGAAAAACAAGCGGATAATGGAATTGACGCTCTTCATACGCAAATTCAATATCAAACAGAATTGGGAAAAAGAAGGCATTGACCGTAGCTGGTTCTCTGCCAGTATAGCCAGATTGTTTGACGCAAATTCAGTGGCACGGGAGCTGAAGAATTTCCAGTATGTACCGGCACTGACTAAATCACAGCTGCAATACCTGATCCGTACCGGGACAAAGGCGGATACCTTGTGCAATAGCGGCATCATGGGGGACGTGGTGATGGCTACACCCTTCTTTAAAGAAAACTACGGCATCGACCTGTCTTTATTGGGTACAAGACAACTTGAAAAAATCGATTACCTGATGATTGAAGCAACGTCCATGGTAGTACAGAACTCCTTGGACTGGTTGCACAGGGTAGTGGATGAAAAGGATGGCGAGGAAAAGGATATGGCTGAAAAGAAACTGCATGAAGTGAACGGTTTCATGGAGCATATACAGAAGGTCATCAGTGGAATGAAGAACTCGGGTGAAGAACAGGATGGCTCGAATGTACTGGATGAGCTGAAAAAGGCACTGGACAACATCGTGGAGCATTGCCGGAAATTCCCGCTCAACGACTGCTCCGCTGCAACCGATGTGCAGGCAGCGGACGATGCCTGGCGCATCCTTGCGGCAAGGGTGTCAGATAAAGTGGTTTTTGACAAAGAAACGGAAATGGTCGTGCAATATGCACAGGATTTGCCGGTCGGTTTTCTGGAGTTTGTGCTGAACCGTTTTATCGAGACGGCAAAGAAAGAAGGATGGATTGACGGACTGCCGCCCTTATCGCTCTTGATGGAAAAAGAGAAACTGGATGATCACCTGCAAATACTGCAGGTGATGGTCGAATATGCCAAGATGAAAAGACAACTGACGGAGTGGAACGAGGAAATGGCTGAAAAGAAAAAGACGGAACGGAGGATACAGCTGGAGGTCAATGAGCTGTTCGATAAGATAAACGTAAACAAAAAAGGTCTGGATAAGCTGAAAAGCTTGATCTGATAACGGATGATAATAAACTAAAATCTTGAAATTATGGAATATGGAATGAAAAGACTGATAGGCTGCATGATGGCCGTATGTAGTATGTCTTTTGTACACGCACAGCATTTTCCCCTTCAGGAACAGTATGTGGCAGAACTGGAAAAAAGAAACGGTCTGGAATATTTTGAAGAGGGCGTAAAGCAACGGATGGCTGACCACACTGAACTGGGCCTCCCGGCAAAGGACTTGCTGAAACTCAAATTTTCCGGAAAAGGGCGGGATGTGAAGCTGGATTGTACGTTCAGGTTCAGGGCAAACTACGAAACAATCAAACGACAGCTGTCCAAATCGGGCTGTCATCCATTGTCAACACGGTATATGAATACATCGTTCATTTTCTGGATGTATCCGGAGCTTGGCATTAAGGCAGGACTTGGCATACAAGGGAAGGTGGCCGCTAACGGTAATGCGGATTACCGCTATATAATAAGACGTATGACAGCCGATGAGACAGGCGGTTGCTTTATGGATGAAAACGGGCAATGGAAAACATTCCGGATGGGTGCTAACCCGGTCGGCATTATAGACATACCTAGCAACGCTAAGGCCGCGAAAAAACTGCTTGACAGGGTTATTCCGGCAAACAGGCTGCAGGCTTATCTACTGGCTCCGGTCAACGGACTGTCCTGGTGTTTGGACCGAAGGATTCCAAGAAAGGAGCTGCCTCGTATCGGGCAGGTGTATGCCACTGCGGACCTTAACGATTCTTTTCCTGTGGGTTTCGCAGGTAAGGTAAAGGCGGTGAAGAAATCTGAACAGGGCTTCGAGATTTCCTTTCAACCCGTAGCATATAATGAATTGTTTAACGTAGAATGAGTGACGGATATGGAAGATAACAATCATAACCTTATGCAACAGGAAACAAATACGGAACAGCAGCCCACCAAACAGGAAGGATTCAGCTGGAAGAACTTTAAACTGAAGGATCTGCTGAAATCGGTATTTGGATTTACCGACAGCATGGTGTCCCAGTCAAATGCCGTGGACGGTTCCGTAAAGCCGCATGCCGCCTATGGTACGGCTATGGTAGGTTCACTGGTAGGCGTGGTTCTGAGCCTGTTGTTCGGGAATAATATGCTTACATCGCTCGGAATGGGACTGGGCGGAGGACTCATGGCTAACGAACTGAAAACAATGTCCGGAAATATCTGGGGTGGAATAAAGGGTGATACGCCCTTGCTGAGCTCCAGGTTCCTTACAAGCGTAATACCTGTCGTAGCAGGTCTGTTGCTGACTTCGGGTATGGACCCGTCCAAACGGCTACTCGTAGCTATTCTTATGGGGGCGTTCGGAAGCAAGATAACCAACATGGTCATGGGAAACCCTACGGACAAGAGGTACTTCGGTGAAGATGCTGTATCCAATGTAAATCAGAAGATCGGGGTTTCCGAACAGACGGATGAAAAGAAGAAGCTGGAGCAGGAAAAGGCCATATCTAAAGGACTGGCGGCCAGACCGGACATAAGTGCCGAACCCAGAGAACAGACTGAAAAAGTGAATGAGCAGGCCGAGGAAGAGAAGAAATGCTGGGAGAAAATGATGAAGGAAAGCAATACGCCTGCACATGAATTGAAACAGGATGATGTCCAAAAGAATACAACAACTTTAAAAATCAAGTAATATGAAAGAAAATGATGTCACGCAGACAAATGCGAATAAGAATATGGGTACCACTGCCGATAGGAACTTACGGGAAAAACCGGGTTTCTTTTCACGGTTCTGGCACAGTTGGACCGGAAAGAACTTCGACGATATTTTCCCGGATAAAGATAGCCGGGAGATAGCGTATTACAGCGACAAGACGGCCTTTGAACTGGGGCTTTCCAAGGAGGAAGCTTATCAGGTAGGTATCGAGACGGCGACAATAGCCAAGGCACGGGGCATCAGGTTGGATGATCTTAACCAGGATAAGCTGGAAAACCTGATGCGCGGTTCCTCTCTCTTTACGGCCTCGAAGGAGGGCAAGGCTTACATCGATAAGAAATTCGGAAATCATAACGAAAAGGAAATGGAGGCCAGACGGCTGGCGGACAAATATCTGTCCAGCCTGACGGAAAAACAGGCGGATATCCCCAATGATACGCAACGGGCCAATTTCCACTTCCATTCAACCTGGTTAACCGGCTCCAACTATTACCGGATTTTTTCTGATCCGAAGGATTTGATGAAGAAGCTAGATGCTTCCAACCTGGCGTTTTCATTGGGCATACCTGAAAAGGATGCCAATAAGGTGGGCGAAGAGGTGTATGAACTGGCCAATAACATGAAATCTTCCGATAAGAACTATAACCTGGATGATCTGTTAAACCGCTCTGTTACATTCCGCTCATATGAACAGGGTACATTGTACCTGAAAAGCAAATCGATGGATATTGCTATCGACTCCCTTCATAGGGAAGGTCTCGAAGGGAAAAAAATGGATGAACAGGATGTGGTCTATCAGAAGGCAAAATCGAACGCTGAAAAATATAATATTCCTATACCTGAATCTATGCAGGCGGAAACTCAGGCAGGCGAAAGTGTCTCAATGACGGATACACCGGTGCAGGAAAAAACGGTAACTAACGGCCAGCAATATAGTAATATGCAAGGCTTTGGAATAGGGGACATGATTAACAAATTGATGAGCTCCTGGTTCGGCAGAATCCTGATGATCGGTGTCGGCTATTTCCTGACTAAGGCATTGGGAGGTAGCGGACTGTCAAGCATACTGGTAGGTGGGGTCGGAGGATTGTTGTCTCCGGTTATAGGAGGTTTCTTCGGACAGAATAATACGCGCTCTACAATGGCGCAACAGGGTATCGATCAGCTTGAAGGATTAAAATTGCGCGAAAAACAGGAGCAGGCGGAGCAAAACCGCATCCGCTCGCAGGCTGAGAGTAACCAACGAGAGGTGACAACGGAACGGGTTATAAACAGCGAACAGGAAAGGTCATCGCAGACACAGCAATTGTCGGATAAGGAACTGCTGATGGTGGTAAAGGAAAAAGGTATCAACGGGGTACATGAGTATTTTGGGAACGATGACAGGCAGATGAATGATTTCCTGACACGGAACAACCTGGTAGAAATAGCACGCAACGAGTCCCGTATCCGGCTCGAAGGAGGCGATTGGCTGAAGGCTACCCGTGATGCCTTACAGACAGTTTCAGAAGCAAATGTACAACAGACTCCGGAACTTCATAAAACAGTTGTACCGGGTCGCTAAAACGGAATTATTATGGCTATACAAATTGCAGCGGTTATCATGCCGATCATAAAAAAAGTGGGAATGGAGGTCGCTACTGAGGTGGCAATCAAAATTGCCGGAGAAGAATTGAAAAGACAAAAGGATAGGCTTAAGAACAGAGCAGCCGGAATACCGAACGAGCCTGCACAGAAGGTGGGAATAAAGGAACGGTCGCAACGGTTTGGCGCACGTGTGGCACATGATGCCCTAGCTTCAAAAGCTCTGAATACGGGTATGGGCGCTGTCATCGGAAGCATGGCCGCTATCTTCCCGTTTGCTGAATCAAAGGATGGCAAAGAGGTGATGGTCAACAGGAACAATGATATGAAATTTGCATCTAAGCAGGAGGGTTCTGAAATGAGACCGAAGATGGAAAACAAGGAAAACTCATCACAAAGCCTTTCCTGTCGCAGAAGATAATCATTTGTGAAATATTAAAGTATAGAATCATGGCAAAGAAACTTACAATGGCGGAAGAGGATTCCATCCGCATGGAAAGGACATATAACAGGGAAAGAAACAGAGTGATCAATGATGAGCAGTATTCCAAAAGGAAAGTAAGACGGCGATTCATTGACGGTTTGGCTGACATGGTGACAGGAAGGCCTGAGCGCGGACAGAAAACCATGCGAGATGCCATACGCCAACGCAGCAAGGAGAGTGCCCGTAACGGTATCCGTCATGCTGCCAATGAAGCAATCTATACGGCGGAACAGAAAATCTATGGAGGTAAGATGCAACAGAATCCGCAGAATCCGGTTTATGAACAACAACACAGAACAGACAGGGTAGCAAGAGGAGAACGAAACGAGACTCTCCAAAATGAAAACGGACGTGATATCCCTGTTATACGCGAAGGAGCTAACGGTATCACGCTCAATGAGATGAAAAAACTGAACGAGCTGAAAAAGAACAATCCGGAACAATATAATAGGGAGGTGCTGCGTATGCAGCAGATGAAGCAGGATTCTACTGTCCTGAAAGAAGAACCTAAGAGAATTTCTATACTGAAAGTGGGCAACTGATATGATTAAGGAGCTGGTCAAAGATTGCATCATCGGCTCCGGTTTGTCGACCGATGATCTTGTACATTATTGCAACGTGGATAAGGCTACGGTTGTGGAAATGTTGAAAGAGGGCGATTATTCCGTGACAGAGGCGGATAGAGTGCTCGAATGTTTGGGTATGTTTGCCAGAGAGGATTCTAAAATGTTGCCCAAGGATAGGTCTATACCTCATATCGAACTGGATAATTGCATGGTTCTCTTTCGTCGGCAGTCTGGGACTGAGTGCAGGTTCCTGGTGGTATCTGCGAAAAAGAATGATGCGGAAGTGAAAAAGATGTCTGAAAACTGTTTTAGACTGTCACTCTAGCACGGGCGTGCAACAGCTGGCCTGACAGCCAACGTAACGGTTTTTGTTGTATGAAAATAAGCGATTAATAGTATGGCTGAACTGAACAAAATGTTTAAAGCCTGGTTCTCGAAGAAACCGGCACGTAAAGATACTCGTCTGAACAAGGCTTGTCAACTGTTCATGTCCGTAGAGCGTGAACATGGCATTGTCATGTATGCGGGCAAAGGACTGCTGAACAATGTCGGTGGGTGGGGCACGCTGGACTATCATCTGAACTATAGGCTGAATGTGGTAAAGAAAGAATTCAACTTCGTTCCGGACGAGATAATGTTTGTATGGACGTTTGATGATATCGACAAGACCCCGCTCATCGACACCGGATATAAGGCGTTCGCAAAGTTCCTGTCAGGATATAAAGCGTCACACAGTTTTTCTTTACGGAAATACGCCTTCATGCAAGACAAAAATATCAGCGAAAAGGAACAGTTTCCGGAGGATGAATTCAAGAACTGGTGCAGGATAGAAGATACCAGACGGATAAAGAATTCTTTTGAAAAAGACCTGGCTTTATTGGACAGTCTGCTTCAAAAAGAGGAACTGGACCAGAATCTGCTGGGGCAACTGAAAATCGGATTACATATCTATCTCAATGAAAAGGAAGCGCTGATTAACATACTCCAAAAGATTGAGTTGCATAAAGACATTTCACGAAAGGTGGAAATTTATGGAGCCATTGAAGAGATTGTCAAAAAAGCACCGTATTATGCGGAACAACAGGTGGAGAATATAGAATATATGAAGAGGATGCCTGTCGAGGAAATGAATCCTATACATGCGCTGGCTCTTGAATATCTGTGCAGCAACGACGATTATGAAGGTAATTTTCTTGAACGACTTCAGAAAGTTCTGGGAAACAAGGATTTGCTTATATTTAAAATAAAGATATTGCTGTATCACAATCTGACAGGTAATTATTCCATGGAGGAAGAGTCTCAGCTTATGGACTTGGAAAAGAACGGCAATGTCAAATTCCTGAAAGAAATTAAAAGGCTCGGCTACGCAAATATGGTAGGTGTGAAAGCCAACCCGCTAATGTACATACTTGGTACACCATCTGAGGATTCCCCCGAAGTTCCGCACCCTGAATCGGAACAGGCAGAGCTGACAGAAGCTGTAGACAGCCCGGACAAGCAGGACTCAGACATTCAAGGTACTGCTCCCAATGAGGAGGAGAAGGAGGTAAAGCAGCTGAAGGAAAAGAAACAGGAAACGGTACAGGCAGAAAATAAAGAGGTTAAGGTGCAGGCAGAGGGTAAAAACGGGTTCCGAATGACCGGACTTGAGCAGCAGGGCAGACTTGCAGAATTGGGTGCCGGGAAAAAAAGCTTTTTCGAACAGCTGGGATTTAAAGAGAAGGACAATGATTCGCTTGATCATGCGGAAAATACCCGTATGCATCAGACTGTGAATGTGCAGGAAGATATTCGTGATACACTGGATAAGCTGCAGCAAGGCAGTCCCTTACGACTGGAGATCGACAGATTCAAGAACTGTCCGGAAATAACGAAGGCGCAACTGGACTGGATCTTCAAACAGCCCTATTTCAGTGTGGACAATCTCATATCCAGCGGCGTGATGGTCAGCAACATCATGCAGACGAACTTCTTCAAGGCTTTGACGGGGAGGCTTGACCAACATGTCAAAGGGTCATCCATGGATCTTTCTGACGTGGAGGATATGCTACTGACTGCATATGCAAGGATTCTGGCGGAGGATATCAGGAATTATGATATGCTAGCTAAACCGGACCAAAACAACAGACCCTTTATCGAAAGCATGAAGATAAAAAGCATAATCGATGATTCAAAGCTGGTGCTGCAAACCATTGAGTCTGTGCTGGATATTCGAAGGGAAGAGCGTAATGAGGCCATGCGGATGGACGAAATAGAAAAGGTAAAGTCATTGTTGACCGTTGTCTATGACGGTGCCGTGTCAGAAGGAGCAAAGAAAGAAACCGCAGAGAAGCTCCGCATATCGCTCCTGCATTGGAAAAATGACAAGCTGTATATCAAATATATTGCAAAGCACATGACGGAACTGAATCTAACAGGAAAAGCGTCTTATATGTACAGCTTCCTGTCCGTGCTTCCTTCCCTTCCGGAATTTTACGGAGAGGAGATACAGTATAATTCACCGGATACCTGGCCTGTCATTGATGAAAGGGTGGTCAACTGGTATTGTCTGCTGCTGGCCGTAGCTTATCATGGCTTCATGCTCAACGAATTGGGCGAAGATGAAAAGAGTAGATTGCAGACGGTCGAATCTGTAATGAACTATTTCAAGCAAAACGGGAAGTCTGTACCGGCATGGATACTGCGGGATTGCCAGTTTTGCCAACTGAACCTGCTTGAACATCAGACAAAGACGGATGTGTATAAAAAGGCTGTTGGCTTCATGATGGATGTGTTCATGGGCAAAGAGCATGAAGCGGCTTTTGACATTCAGAAGGAACTGCAGCTTTCTCTGGAGGAGATACGGTCAAAACGTGAAGAATGGGTCAAAAAGAATGTGGGCAAAAAGACAAGACAAAAGGTACGGCAGATGCCGTCAGAATCAGAGGTAAATCAAGACCGGACAGAACCGGAACCGCTAAAGGAAGCGGAACTTTCCGGACATACAAATGGGAACGAACAAGCATCTGATGTAATTCCAGGCATGAATGAGGATGTCTGTGAGGTTGCCAGAATGAATAAAAATGAACGGGAAGAACTGCCTGAAGGTGATAATAACCAAAAGTCAACGCCCGAAACAAAGGAAGAGTCGTCGGCAGAGGGTGAAGATGGAGATGATGACAAGCAGATATCCATCTGCTACGCAATACAACGTGACGGTATCCGGAAGAATCCGTTGTCTTTCCTATGGACGTGGGAGGATGCGCATCTACATGATCTCTTGCCTAATACGGTGATCGGAGAATTGGATATGATGGGCGGCGAGGATAAAGAGAAGGGGGTGGAACAGGGGGAGGAACTGCTGAAGATTCTGTGCCTCTCTTGCGAATCAGCTTTCAATTATTATAATACATATATCATAAATCGAGAGTCCAAGGAACAGTTCTGTAACAAGATCATCAACAATTACCGGATCTGTATAGAACAGCATAAAGAGTGGAGGGACAGTGAGGATAAGTATGTACAGGCCCTATACATTCACATGGACAAACTGGCCGGACTTTTCGAGAAAATCATTAACGGCGAGATTGCATCAGTGTCCATAGACTAATAATTCTACATAAAATGCACAAATACCAAATTTAAATGATTATTTTTGCAACAACCAAATATTCAAGACTATGAGTTTTTTCGGCAAACTGAAATCTGTCAATGAAAATACAGCGGAAGCCAACCGGATGAAATCGGAACAAGCCCCGATGGACTCTCCGCAAACCTTTTATCTTCTGGTCTTTTCTGATGCAATGAGAAAATTCCAAAGTCTGGAAGCTTTGGATGAAGCCATTGGACATCTCAATCTTTCTGGTAAAACAAATGGGTGTCTGAGCGTTTACCGCTCAAACGGACAGGATGAGCTAAGCCGGGTCTATTCGTTCGAGACGTTTTCTGAAAAAGAACATTCTGACAAGTTGTATTTTGAAATCGATGTTGACTGGATGAAAGCTTTTATGGAAAACGGATTTTGCTCCACTCATTATCTGAGAAATTTTTATTTGAGGAATTGGCAGGCTTTCCCAGCGGGCTTCCTTCACCATTTCGGTTGTGACTGTCCCGGAGTGCCTTACCGCCTGGAGGAACATGAAATCAGACAGGTTCTGGCGGATAATACAGTAAGTGCCTTATTTCCGCACAAGAATCTGTTTGACAGATTGAAGGGATTGGAAAATCCGGTTTCTACGGAAGCTAGACTGGTGCTCGATACACTTTCCGGCTATGCGACTAAGGAAAACTTCAAAAGTGCCGCACGTATCATGGAGGCTATGCTGCAGTCAAAGGCTTTTGCCGATATCCTGGGAAAGGAACACGGGCTGTACGAAAGGGTGTGTTATCTAAGCAAACTGCCACTGTCTGAATTTACCCTTTTTCATAACCTCTTTGCGTATATATTCCTATGGAAGGTGGAAGAGGAGCTCATGGACATTGAGCTTGGGACTACTATATCTGACAGGCCCGGCAGCAAATTATTTAGCTGGAGGGTAAACCATGAAATAGAAAAAATGAGACAGTCATTAGGTCGGGTAAGTGAAGAGTTCGAGTTGATGCCGGATAGCCTGTCCAGAATGAAAGATGGACAGGAAAAATGGATGCGGCTCGAACAGCACAATCGGATATACCGGATTTTGAATACTGTCCGTGAACGTATCGAGTGTCAATGTGAAAAGGAATCAAATAAAAATGGTGTTGAACAATTTCTGGAACTGAACAAACTCAGTTTTTCCTTTTCTTCTTCCGAGAGCTTTTTTGCACGGCTGACAAACGATGAACTGTATTTCTTTGCAGCAGATATCGTACAGTCTCCATGGTTTGCAACGGAACCCGAAAGTGCTCAGGAAATGGTGCTCATCGTTATGACTGAACTGAAAAAGAGAAATAAAGCACTTTACGATGATTTTTTCTTATTATCCAGAATCACTGCACGCCTGCCGTTCCTCGACAGCATAAGCTATATGTTCGTGCTGGCTGAAAGCCAGGTGTCTGACAAGCAGCTGGAGCTATGTAAAGCAGAGGTGGAAGAGCGGAACAAAGTTCTGGACAGGCAGCTGGATGTTGCCGGGTTGAACCAGGCTGAGACAGAACGCTTGAAAGATGCAAAGGCAAGTGGGTGGGCTTTGCTGGATTATCTGTCTGCCAGAGGAAACAGGCTGAAAGAGATCCTGTCCGCTTGTAAACCGGTGACGGTACGGGCCGTATCCGAACAGTATGAGGCACTGGAAAAATGGATAAGCAGTGACAGGACGCAACGGCTGTCTCTTTCTGATGACAATAAAGCTCTGCTGCATACTTTCCGGCTGGAAAACATCCTGTCATGCGAAGACAGATTTAAGGAGGCGGCAATGGAATGGCTGGAAAACAATCTGCCAAGGTGTATCGGCATAGGGAAGAAACTGGCCCGGAACGGGTATTGGTTCTTCGGATGGGACAATCCGGACAAACCTTCCCTTTCCCCTGTAGATATAATGAACCCTGAAACGGTATGTCCGGGGGCATTGCCGCTCTTCGGAGCTTCCGATCTGCATATCCGTCCGGTATTTGTCAATGTGCAATGCCATGTCATCAATGATATCAATTTCATTATGAATGATTTCCCGGAGGCTGAAAGGCATGAGGACGAACCTGGAGCTTATTCCACCATTCTTCAAAGTTTTGCGGATAAGAGAATGGACGGATTGGAAACCTTGTATGATAATGAAGAGATGTTCCGGACGTTCTGCGGACACTCCCTGCTGAGAGACGGGTTTGGCCCAGAGATTATAGGCTATATCTCCCTGAAAAGGTCGATGATACGTTGTTCAAGCATTATAGAAAGACACATGAAGAATATGGACCTCGAAAAGATAAAGGACAGGATGGCGGAAAAGGCTGCCCGAATCCTCAAAAAATAAAAATTGACCTGATGGAAAACTAAAACCGTAACGATATGAGACATTTGATGGCTGCTATGATTGATATCCTCAATAACCTGGCGCAAACATTCAGCTTGACAGGAAACAACCTGGCTTCCGTAGGACTGGGGGCAGGGAATGATACTCTGTCTGCCGGGATATTACAGCGCATGCTGATCGCTCCTGAATCTCAGAAGGCGATGCAGCAGATGTTCCCGGAACTGAAAGGACTGAAAATGGAGGATGTGTTTAAACGTGAACAGAACGGGTATGCCCCGACGGAAAGTGACTTCAAACGCTGGAGAAGCCTGATCAATGAGCGGATGGACAAGGAACTGCAGAAGGCGGGAATGGATAAGGATGCTGCTATGCTGTTCAAACAGCGTACAGGAAACCTGGCCTATAAGATTGACCGGCTTTGCAGGAAATATACGGATCCGACCATACGCGAACAGAAGATAACGGAACTGATAGACAAACAGATAAATGATGCTGTCAGAGTGTCGCAAAGTCAGCAGATGGACGAAAACAGACGTACTGCCATGCAGAATGACCCGAAATGTAATACCGACAGCAAGGTTCAGGTGACATGGGGGGTTAAGGAACAGCCTGCGTTCTTTAACGGGCTGACTACCTCCAATACGGTACCGATATGGGTGCCGCTGACCGCTGCCTCTCGTGTGGAATTGTCGGGAGCGGAAATGCAGCAGCTGCACGCCGCCGAGTTGAAGGCAAACGAACAGATGACGGCACAGGCCAATGAAAAGCTTTCGCTGACGAATATTGAAGAAGGTATCAAAAAGGGTATGTTCACAGCTGATGACCTGATGCGCATCGGTGCGGACAATTATTCCGCTGGCGAGACCAAACTGCTGGCTGTAATGGGCGTGGTGGACAAGTATGAGGAATACCGCTCTTCCCTTCTGCTGAACAATGACGCAAAGGCTGGGAGACTGTGGAACGAAATGATAGGGGAGGTGAACGGTTATATGAGGGATCTGAGGGACGGTAGCGCAATGGCCGTGGGTCAGGGCGTGGACATGGACATGGAAGCCGAAAGGAACAGACCAGCCGGTATGGGAATGGGCTTTAAATGGGGGTTTAATTAAAAACAGATAACTATGAATGAAGAAAAGGTACTACAATTGCTGCTGGATCTCGTAGGTGGTGAAAAATCATTCGAGTGGCTGGGGGAAAAAGCCGGACGCAGCGTTAACAGGACATTTGACCGTTCTGACAAGATGATCCATGCCGTAGTGGGGGGACTGGCCAGCGCCACAAACTCTCTGCTTGGCCCTATATCCACCAACGGGAACTTTGACCCTTTCGATGAGAAGAAGGCTCCGGAAGCGGAGGTGAACGTGGATGCCGCCGTGAAGGAGGAACAGAAAAAGCACTTGGATGATGCGCTGGATTCCTACAACTTGAATGCAGGCGAGAAACAGTATGTCGAAAAGAAACTTCCGGAAATAAAGGAACAATGTATACAGGCGATTAACCGGGAGAAGGATGAGACCCGTAAAATTAAAGCCGGGATGATGAAGCTGGATGACATGATCAAGGAGTATTCGCAAAAGTACGGGGCTTATATGTCAATGAAAAACGGTGGAGTTGACGGTGTGAGGAAGTATTTCAAAGAGGATGTGGATAAGATAAAGGAATTCTTTCACAAAAACGGTCTGGGTGACAATTATGACAATTATGTACTGGCGGAACAGAAAGGTGACAAACGGGCTTGCGAACGATATGACAGTATCCTTAAAGGGGCCGGACTCAGCCTGCTGGCTTCCATCGGTTACTCGGCGGATATCAACAGGCCGCTGAGAAACATCTTTGAAAAAAAGAACGATGAAAACAGCGAGGCACGGGAGGTTAAACCGTCAAAGATGGGAGAGGAGCTGGCCGGAAGACTGGACAGGATACAGGGTAAGTCGGAAGAGATCGGGCTGGCCATCTCCATGGAGAAGCATGGGGTACAGGGTGTCAGGAGATTCTTCAACGATGACAAGGAAAAGATGGAGAAATATATGGAAGATAACGGCCTGGCAGAGGATTATGAGAAGTTCAAGCAGGCCGAGCAGAAAGGTGAAAAGGAACTGCAGGAGAAGTTCAATGCCATGCTGAAAGAAAAAGGGAAAAAGACTCTGGAGGAAAATGGAGGGAACTCAAAGCTCGTGGGTTCTTTACGGAGCGTCTTTGAAAATAAGGACGGGGAAAGAAAGGATGAACAGGAGGTCAAATCATCCAAAATGGGTAATGACCTGTCAGAGAAGTTGAACCGGATCAGCGAAAAATCGGAAGAGATAGGAATCGCTCTGTCTATGGAAAAAGGGGGGATGAAAGGGGTACGTACCTATTTTCATGATGATGTAGAAAAGGTGGAGAAGTTCATGCAGTCAAACGGCCTGACAAAGGAATACGAGAAATACAAGCTCGCAGAGCTGAACGGTGACAGACAGGAGCTGGAGAAGTTTGACAACCTGCTCCGGGAAAGAGGAAGAATGACCATCCGGAATAACGGCGGTGACTCGAAACTGGTGCAGTCTTTGCAATATGCGGAAGCCGTACAGGAGAAAAAGACGGAGGTCGGGAAGACACACCGGTTACACCGTTGACTCAGGGCATTGATTTTCACTTAACGCGATACTGTCTATGGAACTGATGAATGTCTTTTACATACTGGTGGCTTTGCTGTTCTTGCTTTCACCTGTGGCGGCAGGGGTGTTCGGAACTTTGTGGATGATGCAGAAAAAGGAGAATACCCGCCTGAAAAGGCAAATGGATATGTATGATACGAGCCATAAGGCTATTCCGTAATTAACAATTAGATTTAAGGGTACTTTGCATGCTGACATCAAGCCGGATGCCGGTACCGCATTTGGATATGAAGGAAGTAGAGAAAAAATACCGGATGATTCTGGCGGCAGGCGTGTTCCTGACCGCCCTGGCATTGACTGCCATTCTGGTCATGGACAAAAGGCCCTGGCTCATCGCTGGTGTCTGTGTCACAATGCCCATGGTGTTTTACGGCTCATGGGGCCTGTGGATGCTGAAAGACAACAGGAAAGATGGAAACGGTGAAGAAGCGGAATGGAACGCTGACCTTGTGGTCAGCTCACTGGCTTCTGCCCTGGCCGCTTCCTACGCCAGACGTGTGGAAGGTCTGTCTGACGGTGAACGGGTCTTTCTGATGGGGTACGTGACGCAGCTGATCTTGCTGACCGTCGATGTCAACCTGACTTTCAACAGCTCGGTGATGCGCAATGTCATAGGCAGGGGATGCGTGACGAACCTGCAGGAGATACAAAGCAGGTCATCTAAAACGGCGGGACTTCTGTGGGAAGGTGAAATGTTTCCGGTGGAAAAGCTCGTTCAGGATAATGAAAAGGTGATGCGCCTGGATGGTTGGATGGACGAAATCGCGAAAACATTAAAATAATTTAATTTTTGGCGGCGTTTATGAGGAATCTGATTCCTTCCGTGACGGATTCGCTACTTTTGTACAGATACACCAAAACAGAAGTTGAACGATGTAAAGTAAATGATTATGAGATACCGAAACTTTTCTATGGAAGAGGCCATGCGGATGAATGGGCTGATGAAGGATTTGCTGCCTGTCATCCAGAGCATGCCACTCGGAAAGACCATACGGTCCATGAGCCTGACTGTTGATGAAGACATGGAGTATAAAAACAGTTTTGTCGCGCTGAAAATTGAGGTCCAGGGTAGGCTCAGCGATACGCATGCATGCCGCTTGCTAGCTCTCGCAGACGAATTCCCTGAGCGGGTAGTTGCGGGAAGCACTTGCAACGAGCGGTTCGGAGTCCGTGGAGAAGTGCTGTACCGGCTTCGTACAACGACCGTCATATTCAGATGGGTGGGACTGCGTGCCATCGACCGGGTGAAGCTGTATGACTATTATTACCGGGACGGTTCTTTCAGCCACTCTCTGATTGAAAACAGAAAGGTTGTAGGGGTTGTCTATTATGTGGACAACGAACGGATACGTATCATTTCGGCTTCGCCAGTCGGTAAGCACGCCTGGGCGGTGAAGGATGCTCCTGCGTTTTCGGATCAGTGCCCGGAGATAAACCCCTGCGGCATCTTCGAGCGTTCCTTGGCTCTGCATGATATCAACAGGGCTATGGCTGAACTGATGGAACAGGCTGTAAAATACAGCCCTTCACTTAAGTCCTATCCGGCACTTTCTTGCATAAGGAAGCATCCGAAGAATTTGCCGGATGGTGTCTCCTGGTGTCTTCCCGAGCCCGGCGACGCGGTTTATATCTTCGGTATCCCATCCAGAAAGGAACTGTCGGCACGGTTGAAGAAGGCGGGAGGTACCGGACTGTCAAACAGCGGCTGGCTGGATGTGCCTTATGCTCCTGACAAGGCGTATATCGTAAAGCCGACATCGCTGAATGCGTTCCTTCAAACCATGCCGGTGACTAAGGCTTTCCAGGTTTACCCGATTGCGGAAATGGACTGGAAGACCATCGAACAGCTGAAACAGGATAAACAATAACAGATAAACAAATGAAACTATGAAACTGAAAACTTATTCTATATGGACAGGTATCGCAATATTCCTTGCCGCTGTATGCGCGGGCTGTGAACAGGCGGAGGACGGACCGGACGGGGTACATAAGGTGTCACCCGTGTTGTCCTTCCACTACCAGACGGATACGAAAGGGGTCGTGAACGACTTCGCGATTGGAAGCAGGGTGGGGGTGTACCTGACCAGAACAGAATCTTTCGATCCTTATCAGGGTGATCAACGGAACATGAATGTGTCCTACAAGCTGCAGGGACCGGATTTCTGGGAGGCGGCTTATGCGTCATCTTTAGGCTCTGAGGACGCTAACGCATGGGGGTATTATCCTTATCAGAGCGGGGCGGATGATGGTCTGATCACCTTGAAAAACGGGGAGGATTTCATGTATTCGGCCAGTCCGGGACTGGTAACAAGGTCTTCTCCGGCTGTGGATATCTCACTGAAGCATGTCATGGCTCTTGTAAAGTTTTCCATCAGCGCTTCGGTAGGAAAGGTCCGGCGCATCAGTATTGCAAACTTGCCAGAATCGGCCACACTGGATATCAGGACGGGGGCCATCGTATCTGGCAGCAATACCGTCTCCCTGAATGTTGATGCCGACAGCAGCGATATGACCGGCGGCATACCGGTCATACCCGGCAATGAGATAACGCTGATCGTGGATACGGACAAACAGGCTTATCTGGCTCGTTCCGGATGTGTCCTACAAAGCGGTCGGCAATATGTGTTTAGTATTGGAAAATAGTGATTGTATAGAGAAGGAGGTATATCATGGCAATGAAACGGACTTTCGAGCCACTGAGCAAACTGAATCCGGCAAATGTGCGCTTCGGAGAATATTATGCAGATTATGTCGATAGAGTGAACGTGCCCAGGTTTGAGCGTATGGTGAATATGGATCCACGCGACAGGATTGAGAAATTCATGAACCTGACTCCTGAATTACGCTCCCAGTTTTTCACATTTGTAAGAGACTTGCGCGTACAGCGGTTGGGCTACTGAAATGGGGGTGCGTGACGCTTTCCGGAAGTATCAGACTCGTAAACTGAAGTATCTGATGACATGGTTCCTGATCTTCCTGGCGTGTATGGCACTGGCCGGTGCCGTAGTCGATCTGGCCGGATACCTGATGACCAGACCGCGCCGCTTTGATTTGCAGGAAACAATCTGCATGCCTTATAGTGTCTATGCAGTACAAGGCGTTCCTGCTTTGTACCGGGATGATACGCTCTCGGTAAATATGCTGTATCCGGTACAGCTCCCGGATGCGTTACCGGTGTATATACGTATTAGCGGAAAGGAGGACTCGCTGAGACGGATGATGCAGGAGGTGGCTGACAGGAGCACCTGTAGGATCAGGAATGACGGACAGACCGTATCGGTGCTTGCACAGTCAGGCATCGTACAGCTGAAGGAGGGTGCTCTTGAATATATCGGCTTCCAGCCGGGAATGAAGCTTTTCCCGATAAGGCAGGTTGAATGGGCGGTTCCGTGAAAGGAGCCGCTTTTCGTTTGTTTTGGACAAAGTGGAAATCGGAATGCGGAATATGGACGGCTGTAACGGCTATCTTTGCCATACACTGCAAATCAAAAGGTTATGGCTAGATATATCTACATGTTCTTATTGTCGGTGCTGGGTATGGCTCTCTACGGTGCCGAAAATGCGATGGACAAAAATATGGCGTACATCGGCAAGTACCGCAAGACTGCTGTCAGACAGATGGAAAAGTATCGCATTCCGGCAAGCATCACGCTGGCACAGGGCATTCTGGAAAGCGGTGCCGGGACAAGTGCGCTGACACGACGCAGCAACAACCACTTCGGCATCAAATGCCATAACGGTTGGTCGGGGCCTTATGTGCTGGCGGATGATGACCGGCCCAAAGAGAGATTCCGCAAGTATGATTCTCCGGAAGAGTCTTTCGAGGATCACAGCAGGTTCCTGACAAGGAATACGCGATATGCTTCTTTGTTCTCACTCGACATGACCGATTATAGGGGATGGGCGTATGGACTCAAAAAGGCCGGATATGCCACAAACCCGCGCTATGCCATGTCACTGATAAACATTATCGAGCGGTATGCATTGTATCAGTATGACCGGATCGAAGAGGTGAAGAAGACCATACGAAAAGTGATCAGAAAGGTGCGGCCTACGGGACAGAGGCTGTACAGAACACCGGACGGACTGCTCTATGTGCATGTACTCGATGGGGAGACCATGGAATCGGTGGCGGAGGAATTCGGCATAAAGGTGTCGAAACTGTATGGGTACAATGACATGTTGCCAGGCTTCCAGCTGAAGGAAGGGGATATCGTCTACCTCCAGAAAAAGAACCGGAAGTATAAGGGTGAGTACGGGTTCCATATCGTGTCCGAAGGAGAGTCCATGCATGCCATTTCACAACTTCACGCCGTCAGGCTGTCCGCACTCTATAAACTGAACAGACTGGAAAACGATTATGCTCCTGCACCGGGTGATACCTTGAAGCTATGCCGCTGAACAAAATGCTGGCAGCTCATATCGTGCTTCCTGCCTCCTGTATGCGGGAACCAGAAGCATACGGTACTGCTTGTACGGACTTTGCTGAAAATCATAATTTTATCCTTACATCTTCGTTATTTCAGCAGAAAAACCTTAACTTTGTACTGTAAACTAAAACCTTACCAATCATGTTGTACATAAGTCTATCCAAATCGCTTGCGCTCATAACTGCCATACTTTTCCCTTTGGCTGCACTGGGCCAGTCGGTCCAGTCCAAGCAGTTCAGCCATAACTATGGCCATGTTTGCTATAAAGGTGTCACAAGGTGCTCGACAGGCAAGGTGATCATAGAGTCTACCTTGCAGCTCTTCCCTCCCAAACCTCATGATGCGGAAAATGTAGCGGACAAGGTGAAACTCTCTGTCATCGAGTCCTTCAGGATACCGGAAGGCTTGCAGCCGGAACTGTTCTGGGATGCAATGACCGCCAAGCAGCTCCTGACAGTAGCGCAGGGCTACTTCCTGCTGGCAACCAGATACTATGCCGTACAGTCTCCCAAACACAAGGCTTTCCTCTCAATGACCAGGAAATGCTTTCTCAGAGCAGGGAAGATTTTCCTGGCTCATGACAACAGTCAGGCGGCAAATGACATTGACCGGGCTGCGATACTCGTGGACGGCATCATGCAAAATACGGACAGCTCGGTGGCTGACAGACAGTTCAGCGACTTCTATGTCCTCTATGACAACCTCGTACAGACCTGCGTGCAGTTTGACGACAACGACTGCGGATACCGGTCTGTAGCAATAGACAAGCCTTAACCATCTTTCTCTTATATTGACATGACAAGAAAATCATTATTGTTTGTAGCCATGTCCATGGCGGCTTCTTCGCTATTCGGCCAGTACAGGACGTACCGCGTAACGGATAACGGTATCGTGACCATGGGCTATTGCAAGCTGGCTGACGGTCAGGTTGTACATAAGTATACCATGACAACCGAAGACGGTGCTATGGTATCAGAGTCAGAAGACGGGTCGTTCACTGTATCGATCCCGGAAAACGGAAACTCGGAGGAACGCTTCACCGTAGGCAGGGGAATATCGTTCGAGCAGGTGTTCAATGCCATTCATGCTCGGTATTGCCTGAGACACGCATACCGTAATTTCAAGGAGGCGGCCAGAGAAAAGGACAAACTGACGTACCAGCGACAGATAAAGGCCATCCAACAGTATTATGACAATGCTCTCTCCGCATTGGGCGAAGATGACAGGCAGGTGCCTATAGGACGGGTTAAGGAGCTGTCTGCTTTTACGGCGAACCTGCCCTTTACAAACGGAAAGCCTGCCAAAGGCATTCTTCCTGAATATGTCAGACTGGTTGAAAATGCCATGAAAAGCATCCTCGTGTTCAACCCGAAGGTGAATCCGCAGTACAGCATCGTGGTGCATAAGGAACCGTTGAAGGTTGAAACGAAGAAAGGCAGAAAAAGCCGGAGACGTTAAGCGGCTTTTTGCGGTGCTAATCGTCGTTTTGTAAAATGATGTAAATAATCACTCCGTACCGCATGAATATACCGCTTGAATGATGTATATTTGAATACTCGTGATAACCAAAACATTAAATATGAATAAGGAAAGAATATCCATACTACCCGGCTTGCTTGCCGACAAACCGGACAATCCAAAGCCGTTGGATAATGAAACAGGAGACGGGCAGACCATGGCACGGTCAATTGCACAGATAGCCCGCTCCGAAGAAAATAATGCCCACAGGGTGTTTGCCGACATTCAGAGCATCGCACCCGGTGCATCGGAGACAACCGTTCCATCCGCCAAGAAATCAACCGTCTGCCTGAACCCGGCCAGTCTGAAGGCATGGGTGTTCGGAGAAAAATAACAGGAATTATGATAGTGTTCATTATAGCGTTTCTGCATATTCTGGCCATCTTGTTTAACCTGATAGGCCTGACGGGTCTCAGATTCAATGTACCTGCTGATCTGAACCAACGACTTTCCGTGATGAGCCTGATAACCGGCATCTCACTTGTATTCCTAGACCTGAACAGTGGAATAGGGGTGTACCAGGGGTATCTGACCCTTGCGCTGCTTTATTTCTTGTCGGCTTTGTTCAACATTCTCTCTGCCAATCAGTCCAGGATAACCATCACATTTATCGGTACCCTCCCCCAAAAACTGGCTGACCTTGCTAACCAGTGGAAGGATGCTCGTACAAAAGGCAACTATCATGCTTTTTTGGCCGGAATGGACTATTCGGATTTTATAAACCTTGTGGCTGACGGACTGCGCGTGGTCTATTCCATTGCCATACTGGCTCCCGAAAAGCATGGGTTCATCATGACAGACTCAGGGTTTGTCGTCATAGGATATGAGATGGACCGGAAAAGGACGGTTGAAATCTTTGTCTGCCTGCCGGGAAAGGAGGACGGCGTGCTGCAGGGCAAAAAACCTGCAGGAACGGGGGATATGAAGGAATGTCTTCTTGTGTCGGAGAAAAACGGAATCATCCTGCCGGAACTGCTTGACAGACTGGCCGAGAGTGTACTATACAGACAATCGGATAATCAATAACTTAATTTATATAATCATGAACAAGAATTTTCTATTCCATTCCATGTTCGTAAAGCCTGAACAGGCTGTCGAACTGTTCAATTTGGGACTGGACCAGTCCAAAACAGTGTTTTTCTGGTGTAAGGTCGTGTTTGAAGAGAACATTGCCTGGATGCTCGTACTGCAGAAGGAAAAGGACAGTGCGGTTTTCCTTACAGGTGATGAACGTGCGATGCAACTGAAAGTGCAGGGTGTAAACCTGTTTGAACATGTGCAGAATGTTTATGCGGCGTTCGATATGTCACAGCTGGTACAAATCCTCCAGAACGAAATCATGGCGGTTGAAGTGAATGACAACGATTGCTTCGAGCTGCCTCTATGCAGACGTGACTATCCTTATGAAAAACTGACAGAGGGTTATGCTGACTATCTGATAGGTATGTTGCATGAACATCTTTGTAACGATGATCAGTGTAATGGCGCATTGGAGATTTATGCTGATGAAGGTGATTGAGTATTTCAGAGACAGTCGACTCGCATCTAAAATATGCTGTTTGCTGCTCCTTGGCCCTATCATGCATGCCTGCAAGGGTACAGACGAATGGCACGAAAAGGCGGATGTATTCAAACTCGTTGTAAGCAGCGATGCCTTGATGAACCCGTCAGAGGAAGACATATACCCACGGATGAAGGATATCGGACTGTTCTCACTGGACTGGAGCGGTAAACGGACAGAGGTATTTGATAACCAGAAGGTGGTCTACAACGGGCGGAAATGGTATCTTGAAAACGGACGGGAGGTGTGGCTGGGCACTGACAGCATGAACGTTTATACCTATTCACCGTTCGTACCTGGACTGGAGTCGGATACCTGGCTGCCTGTAAGAACGGGCGATGTGGATTATATGTACGGCAGACACCTGGTGTTCCAATATGGCTTCATAAACAGATACCAGCCGGTTGCCTATGTGAATATGGTTCACTCCATGGTGTTCATCAAAATGGATCTGAGACCTATCAGGGAGCAGCTCGGAAAGATATCGCGTATAGCCATAAGGAATACGGACATCAACCGTCCTGTCTATGAAACGGCGGAACTGAATCTGCTTAACGGTGAAATCAGATACGGCGCAAAAAGACTGGCTGGGTTTGAATGCGTCATGCATCCGTCCGGTGACATGGCTTACCTGTACGCTGTCCCGTGTAAGGACTCTTCCTTCAACATCGAGATTGTAGTCAACGGGAAGTTGTACACGATGGCGGTAAGGTCTATGGCACTGGAAGGGGCCAAAATGCAGAACTTTTGGCTGGATTTCGATGTCAAACAAATGAAGCTCTTTCTGAGGGACATTACCATACAGCCGTGGGATGACAGGGGAGAGATAGAACTATAAATATATCAGTATGAAGACTTCCGTTTCTCTAATGCTTTTGATGGCAGGACTGTTGTGCTCCACTACAGCAATGGCCGACAGCTTGCCTGCTGTGAACGTCCCCGAACGAAACAAGGTGACGCTGGTTGCAGATTCGGCTATAGCCGATAAACAGTCGTTTGATGATTCTTCCGGTAACGGTGTGCAGAAAGACGGAAAGAAGATGAAGTACCGCAAACCGAAAGAAATGTCTTACAGACTGACTCTGGTACAGGCGGAATTTGAGGTGGAAAAATACAGGAAACCTCTCAGACTGCTTAAAGGAAAAGACAAATTGCAAATGTTGCAGGACTTGATAAATAAGGTGGCTCTCATCAGGAATGTGACCAAGGTGGAGTATAATTCTGACTATACACAGCTTGTCTTACTTTTGCCCGATGATACGGAGTACAGGATTTTCCTGTAGTCCAGAATGCAAATTATTTAATAGATTAGAACATGAACGAAAAACTGAAAGCGCTTCTGCTGGCTGTGGCCGAAGTGACAAAAATCGATGTTGAACAGCTAAGAATGAAAAGGGCTCGGAATCATAAGATCGCGTATGCCAAACATGTGTTCTGCTTTGTAGGTTGCAACACCTTGAAAATAAAACAGCAGGTCATCGGAGATTACATCGGTTTGTCGCAAGGCAGGGTATGCCAGGTTACGGACAGAAGCAATTTTGTACAGAAGAACGAACAGGGATGCCGCGAAATGAAATCGGAAATAACGGAGGTGGAACAGAAGTTCGAGCAGATCATCAAGGAGATGAACCTGGATTGTAAGGGACTTACGGAATGAGACCTCTCGCCGGTTATGCCTGAGTGAAATCACAGCCCGCTATCTGTCATCACAGTAGCGGGCTGTTTTGCATTGCTAAGGTGCCGTAGTTGACGACTCCTTATGCCTTAGTCCAAGATAGTACCTGCATCATCCCATCATTTCGTCATTGTACGATGACCAGTCATCGTAACTGCTCTCTATGGTCTGGTAGTCAGCCAGTTTTTCGCATCTGTAGAAACATTCGCCGAACCGCCCGACAGGAACAAATTCATCCGGATGCTGATCTCTTTCATACAAGTGAACCTTGCTACCGTTAACCATCGTGTAAGGACTCTCGGAAGTCATGTTTGAACAGCCTTCAAAAAGACTGTCTGCATTGGTTATCTTCCTGCAGTAGTCAAACAGGGAGGCAGGAATAGTTTCCAATGCAGTACACCTCTCAAAACAACTTGAAAAATCCGCTACATAACCGATATTATCAAATATACCTTCTCTTAGATGTCTAAGTTTTATACAGTTGTCAAAGGCTCTTCTCATGGTCTGAAGGTACATTCTCGGACCTATATAGATGATGTCAGTCAGACTGTTGTTGAAATTGGCATCTTCGGTGCTCAGACTATAGGCACTTCCCGTATGGGTGATGCGGTAGGTTCCTGCCTGACGGTAGGTGTGGCTGATGGTTGAGTTGTTGTCAGATGCCTGACAGGTCTCTTTGGATGTTCCATCACCCCAGTCAACGGTTCCCGTAAAGCCTGACACGTTACTGTTTATCGTGTAGTCATTGCTCGGAATCTCTACTTCTATCACATATTCGTCGAAATCGTAATTCATCGGACTGGCCTGTGCGCTGCCGTTATCGTTGATGATCCATTCGTTGACACTGACTCCTTGCAAGGATAATCCTTCATTCGACAGCAACAGACTGAAACGGTAAATGCGGCCCTGCTCGAAAGCGGTGGTCATCGGGCAGGTGGCCTTATAGTCAGTTCCGTCAACAGTGACTTTTATATATAAGGTGCTCTTGGTAATGGAGACATCGGGTATAACCATCTTTTCATGTACCGTGCCGCCATCACCCATCATTTCGTCTTCATCGGTAGTCAGGTATGAATCAGTACTGATACTGAAAGCTTCGTTGTAACCGGAAAAAGCGGATATCTCACCGGTCCTGGCATCCAGGGTGCCGGTTTTGCAGAATCCGTCGGAAGAAAACTCAATCTTGGTAATGTGACCCTGACCGGTGTAGCCGTCTTCCTTGAATTCGAGCCCTACTGCAGACAAGGCGTGCTTCATAGAAAAGGATACAACGGCGTTGCTGTTAGACAACTGACCGATCTCCCCGCTATACAGGTAATCAATCTCCTTGGTGGCATCCATCGGAATGGAGGTGGCATCCGTAACATTTGCGTCATAGGGATAATAGGCGGTCGCCTTGCCTTTTGTGACTGACAGGCCTATGTCTGTAGAGGAATTCCAGGCTTGGGATGTGCCGCTGCCGGAGGCTGTGAACAGGACGTTGCTGTAGTTTTTGTTCTCGTAACCCGAACCTGTATCGTCCGCCAACATGACTCCGATCTGGCTGCCGTCCGGCAAACTGGTGCTTTTGTTCATGCCTTTAGTTAGAGGGTTCTGCACTTGAACGCTGATTTGCATGTTCGATGTCTGTGAAAGTGCCAACGGCTCGGATGCTTCTTCCTGACAGCCGGACAGTACGGCCATAAGGATAGCACATACTGCGGAAAAACGTACTTTTTTCATGTTTGATTAAAATATAGTTTTAATTGCTTTTTTGTGGTCTTAAAAAACCAGACAAATTTATACCTTTCTCTACATTTGTATACTAATCTTTGATAAAATATTGTTAAACTAGGCTTTCTACTACTAATATGTAGTTTGGTACCTGTTGTGCTCCGTTTCTATTTAGGTCATTTTTTTGATGATTCTACTGAAAAAACGTATCTTTGTAACACAATCAAAACCTGGATGTTATGCCAAAAATTATTAAAGGTGAAAACTCGATGAGCCCTTCCGAAAAAAAAGAGTTCAAGGAGGCAGTCAACTGGCTCAGGAACTGGTATGAGGAACGCTCACACATGTCGGACAGTAACGGACAACCGTTGATCTCGGAGCAGGAAAAAGCTGCTGCTTTCCAAAAACTTGAAAAAGCTGAAGTATATTTCGGACTGGATACTGCTGGTGATATCGAGCAGAGATTGGCCGACGGACATTATGCACTGACACAGGAAGGACTCGGAAAACTTGACGCAAAGGAGGGCAAAGAGTCTTTCTTCAAAAGTATCATGTCTTTTATTCGTGGAAGGGACGAACTTTCTCTACGGGGGGCCAGCTCACATACAAGCCTGGAACCTGCCATTATCTACCTCGATGACAGGCAGAACCGTAAACCGGTGGATATGTTCATGAACGACCGGTCTGAGCTGGTAAGGGCGGAACCGGTCATGCACTGGAGTCTAGGCGGCGTTACAGCACACGAATCTACACATACCATGGGACTGAGCGGACAGGAAAAGAAAACAGAAGCTTTCTATAAGGATTTTGCGGATAAGGACACTTCCCGGTATAATGCCTATCTGGATGACGGAAAGGAAATCTATGCGCGTGTCAACCAGTACCGTTTCACGCACGATATCGACCCTTCACATGTCTTTACCAAAGAGGAAATATCCGCATTGCGCGAAAAGCATCTGAATCAGATAATGGAATACCTCGGTAAATTTGAAGAAGCCAACGACAAGGCTGTCAAGACCGGATCGGCTGTCCTTCCTGATATGCCTAAAGGTGACATGATGCTCTTTTTCCGGTATAACGATGAACAGCTGCTCCACTTCTTTAATGATACGGCTTCTCTGGAAAAGGGAAAGACCCTGGATCTGCTGCATAGAGAGGGGCGTGCCGATACGGTAAACGACCGGAACTTTGCCTGTGTGTCGGACGAAAACAGACGCATCATCCGTGATTGTCAGATGAAGTGGGAGAGACAAGAAACAGGTCTTGATTTGGCCAGCGGACAGAAGAGCTGTCACCGGATGGCTTAAAATAAGGGAACAGTTTCGCAACTGCTCCCTTACCGCAAAACAAAATAATGCAAACCGCTGTTTGCGAACCTAATATTCCGGTTTTTGGGATGATCAAACTCTCCCAATATCTTTATGTTGTCTTAGACCTGATTATCTTAGCAGTCTCCGTTTCCGGCAACTAGAAAAACTCCTATCGTACTTCCTACGGGCAGATAGGATCCGGGAATGTTATTACTGATAGTTTGTTCGTGAATCGAAGCGTTGACTCGTAAGCTGACAGTCTGTACACGCCCTTTCGTAATCCCGTTCTCACAACCGGGAATAATATACATGCACAAAAAAGTAATAAGGATGATGGTTATCGATAATCTTTTCATAAATCACCGGGTTTTGTATAGTTCAGTCAGCGACGCCATTGCTCTCTGTTGTAAGGTATGTAATGTGTTGACCGTCTCTGCAAATATACATTATTTCAGTCAGTTGGACAACAACTGCACTCATATATTAGCATTTTTGGCTCCTGAAAAAAATGACATGGATGGATTTTGATAAATATCTGTAAATATATTTTGATTTTAAGATGGTATTGCCTTCCTTTGTCTGATATTTATAATTTAATTAAATCTTGGCTATGAGATCATCACTCAGAATTTTAGGAACAGGGGCTTCGGGTTCAAGTGTCAGACATATTCCATCTTCACAGGTATTCAATATCGGTCGTAAGTTCTATATGGTGGATTGCGGCGAAACGGCTTCATTGTGGTTCTCACGCTTTAACCTGAACATCCGACACCTGAAAAAAGTGTTCATAACGCATATGCATGCCGATCATTGCCTGGGTCTGCCTGGCGTTATCTATGCCATGGATCTGCTGGGCGCAGAGCATCTGGATGTTTACGGGCCGAAAGGTCTCAAACAGGCTATCCTGCCGCTGCTTTCGCTTGGTGACAGGAAGCTTCGGCTGGATTTGTCTATCACGGAAGTGAACACGGAGGTTTCTGAAGTTATCTCTCAGGATGACCGGCTGAAGGTGACTACCATCCCCTTACGCCATTCGGTGCCTTGCGTCGGCTTTAAGTTTGAACAGATTGACCCGGGGTTGATTGTTCCGGATGAGATAATTCTCCAACATGATCTAAACGACAAGCAGATTGAACAACTCGAAAAAGGATACAAGGTGAAGAGGCTTGATCCGGAATCGGTATGCAACCGGAAGGAACTGTTCAGCTATGCCTACCTTGCTGATACATGCTTTTTCCCTGATATTGTTCCCCTGGTCACGCACTGTAACCTGATGTTTCACGAGACAAGTTTCCTGAACATGCATAAACAGCGGGCTAAAAGGACGTTGCATTCAACAACCACGCAGGCCGGTGAAATAGCTGCATTGGCCAAAACGGGCGCTCTGCTCATCGGACACTATTCGATGCGCTACAACTTCAAACGTATGACGCAATCGTTTGTCAGGGAAACGCGAAAGGTATTTCCCTATACCGTTGCTGCCAACGAAGGTATGTCGCTTGATTTGACGAAGGGATATGACTACAGATATACTTTCAAGACACAATTGCACGATTTGCTCTGCGGATGAATCCAGAAAATTGACTTTTTTGGACAGACTGGACACGTAGAACCTGTATATACAGCTCTCTTTGTCGTATCTTTGTTTTGCTGATTAATCCGTTTGGATCCTATATTTTTGATTATGAAACGGATTATTGCTTAATTTGTAAATTATTTAGACATTACGTAATATTATGGAAGCACAAAATAAAACAGGGAAAGAGTCTAAAAGCCTGCTTCGACAGCAGCCTGGTTCAAAAACTAAGACGCATTACACCTTTAGCAAGGAAGTGGCCGGATACAAGCTAGTACTGCTTGATGACTTAGGGGGTGGAGGATTTGCGAAGACTTATAAAGCTCAATATTATGACCGGTCTTCCAATCCAGATGTACCTACAAAGGTTGTAGTCAAGGAATTTTTCATGGATTTTTGTGAGAGAGTTGACGATGACGTGCGTCCACATGAATACAGACTTAGCGAGTTTCAGCATTATCTCGAAAAATTCAAACGAGAAAGCAAAATTTTGAGTACGATAAGTCACAAAAACATTGTAAAGGTGTTGAAACAGTTTGATACCAACAACACCTCTTATTATGTGATGGAATTTATCGATGGTCTGTCCTTTTATAAAATGATAATTAAAGATGGTCCGGTAAAACTGGAAGAAGCCAGAAATCTGCTTTTAGGGGTTATAGATGCGCTAGAGTACATGCATCATCAGAAAGAGCCTGTGTACCATATGGATATCACTCCAAACAATATTATGTTTGGGAAGTCAGATACAAGCGATGGCAACGAAAGTAAGTTGATAGATTTCGGCTTGTGCAAGACTCCAGACAAAGGATCTGATCAGGTACAGTTTTCCACCGACAGACCGGCTCGAACAGAATATTTTGCCTGTCCTGAGCTATATAATCCGTCTGATAAATATGGCAATCTGATTACCATCCTGCCAGCTATGGATGTGTATTCATTAGCTGCAACATTGTATTTTATGGTGACTGGTTATTTTCCTCTTTCAGCAATCTCTGATTTGAACAAGTCATTCCACTGGCCGAAGAATGCAGATCTTCGGGCTGTCCATGTTCTCTATCCGTCCATGCAGCTTGACATCAATAAAAGAACTGCTTCTATTGGAGATTTCAGGAGATTATTGAACGAAGCCATTACTCTTGACCTGCCTACAAAGTTTGAAGGCAATAAGAGTAAAGACAATGTCCCTTACCTGGAATATGAAAAACAACTAACAATGAGCACCTTTACCTTCCCTTATGGTTTGGAGGTGAGTCAACTGGATGACATGTTGAAGCAAAAGTGTCTAAGGAAGAAGGTGATAATTAAAAAAACTGCAACGGCAGAGGAATATAAACCCGAAAATAAAGAAATTATTCCTGGTCCGGATAAGGAAAAACTAATCACCGGTAATAGCGATGAGCAAGGCATTCAACAACCTTCGCAACTATTTACAGGTGTAGCCGGGGATCCTCCGGTTTCTGAGGAACATACCGATATCGACGGACAGAACCCTAAAAAAGCTCATCATGATAGGGTAGTGGAGAAGAAGCCTCTGGTTGAAGGTCCTGCTAAGGGAAAATCCCAGCCGCTACCTGAAAAACCTGTTGATATACCTGTTGCTGATAAAGAGAATGATTACAACGGAAATTCTTGGAGAGCTCGTCCAAAAAACAGTTTATTAAAAGAAGCAGAGAGAGTAAAAAACAATGCAAATAATAAGATCATTACCATACAGGTAGAAAAGAAAAATTGGATAAATAGGCTATTCGATAAATTCAATGCTCTGTTTTCTAAAACCGATTTTTTGGAAAATGTTGCTCTTGCGATATGTTTATGTTTTGTAGCAGTAGTAGGCTGGTATCTGAGCACTGTCTATGATAATAACGATACAGATTCAAAAGCGGTTGAACAACCTGCAGTTGAACAGAATATAGTGAACAATGTAAACAATACATTTTCGGCAGAATCAATCCAGACATTGTTCGTTGATTATCACCAAGGAAAAATCAAAGAACAGGATGTACTTAGGATGTTTACGCCAAACGCCTACTTCTTGCTGACAAATGGAAAAGATTATATCGGCATGCCGGATGATCCTAATCATTCGATCAACGAGCTTCTCTCTGGTGATTATCTGACTGATCAGCACTATAAGGTAAGTGAGGTCGTTCTTAACGAATCTGCTGGATTGATCGAAACATTGATATTGCAAAAATAGAAAGACTATAACATGAAGACTCTGCTTTATATATGGTTAATTTTAAGTCTGTCCATGATTTCGTTGTGTGCCCAAGCACAGATAAAAAGGATTAGTGCTACCAGGTTGAATGGGCAGACAACATTTGTGCAAGATAATTCTGAGAAAAACAAAAAAAACTATCAGGGTGACTTAAGCGTATTCAAACACAGAGTAAGAGACGCTTTGATGCTGTATTATTTTACAAGTTTACGCTTTGCGACAGATGAAGGCACTGCTTCAGAAGAAGTGGCTGCTTTCGAAAATCAATACCTGCTCAGTAATGCCAGCCTTATACCTGAATTCCCTGGTATTGATAACAGTTCGGCGCATTATACCTATACAAACTATATGCTCAGTATGCGGTCGGTTTTCAAAAAATACAGCAGAAACGAATCTGAGATAGAATTTAAATTCAAAGATATCAATCTTAATGAGGCATACTTTGACGATAGTGGAAAAGGCATTACAATCATCACAGAGTATCGATTAGTTGCAGAATTATATGGCAAGCAGATTCTTGATGTGCCTTCTCAGGCTATCGTTTTTTACCCTAATATCGGTGCAGCCAATAAATATAGGTTCGCACAGATCGGATTGCCCGATGGGCAGCTGCATACAGACGATAATACGCAACGTACTTTCATATTCAATAAAACTAGAACAGTAGACCGCAGATTGTATCCTGATGAAAAGTTGAATAAGGCTTTCTATAATTTTTATCATGGAAATTTCTCTGCAGCAATGCCGGTGATTGAAAAATATGCTGCTGCAGGTGATGCCTATGCTTTGGATCGTTTGGGAATCTGCTATAAAAATGGTTATGGAGTAAAAGAGGATAAAGACAAAGCAGAGTACTATTTTAACGAGCTTTATAAAATTGATCATCCGATAGCTTTGAGTCGAAAAGCTCTCACAAAGTTTTGGCAAAGCGAAAACGATAATAAAGGTCAGCTGGATGCCCTAAAAACGGCAGAAAAAGCGGCAGAGTCTAATATTCCGGAATCATTACATGTATTGGCCATGATACGTTTGGGGCTCAATGATTACAATATGTCGCCAGAAATTTTGGAACTGTTTCAAAGGTCTGCCAACATGCCGGAGTACGGTTCTCATTCTACTTTGGATTATTTAAGTAGAATGTATAGAAATCAAAATAAGCCAAATGAATCCTTTGAATGTCTGCAAAAGGCATACAATATATCGCCCTTTTTCTATTCGGCAGAACTAAGTGAGTATTATCTCACGGGTTACGGTGTAAATGCTGACTTGAAAAAGGCCAGGCAATTGGCAAGCTTTTCTATGGAAAAAAAGGAGACTGAACTGGCTGCCTATGTATTGGGTGAATGCTGTCTTCAGATAGACAGAGATAGTGTAAATGCCTTAAAATGGTTCCTGAAATCAAACGAGATAAAGGATGGCATCACCTCTGCGCCTTCTGATATCAACGAAAAAATTGGTTTGTTGTATTATGGATTATCCCACGGAGAAAATGGTGATAACATGGATAAGGCTAAAGAATATCTAAAGTCGGCTTCGCATTCTTCTAAAAATCCCCGTGTTTTTTATGCCATGTATGATATGGCGCGTTTTGAATCCTATGCACGTTCCGGGAAGCAAAGATTTGACTATGCACTGAAGGCTGCAGAACTTGGAATGAAACGAGGTGATTTGTACTATACGATTGGTTCAGAATATTTCTTCGGTAAGGTAGTCAAACAGGATTTGGCTAAAGCAGAGAAATATCTGCTTGATTCCAGTGATGGGAAGTGCTATTATTTCTTGTCTATACTGTATAGAGGTGGACATTATGGAGCTGAGAAACAGAAGCAGGCTGACTATTATCTTCAAAAATCAAAAGACTTGGGATATGTTTCACCTTTGAATGTCACGAGAAAGATTTAAAATTCAAATAACAGCTGGATTGACTTCAGAAAATAGTCTTTGCCGGAGGTGAGGAAACAGGTATTCAAGAGGCCTTACAAATCCTATTAAACATAACGATGATTATACACATTTAGAGATGGAGGTTTCCAAACCTAATTTTTTCAAGTTTTCTCGTTCATTTTCTTTCTTTGATTTCTCTGAAGAAACAAAAAACGGAGGTCATCTATTTAAAGAGAACCTCCGGAATACAAATTAGTTTTTCAACTCAATCAATCTCGTACTCGAACTTTGACGGCGGTATAGCGCACCATCCAACAATACTTCTTTCTTGCTGGCTTGTATGGATAATTTGTATACTTTCCTGTCTTCATCATCTAACCATTCTTCTTTTACCAGATTATCTGCCTCTTTTCCCAAATGGTCTGAGATGGAATTATGTATGTGCAGATTGAACTTGTCTGTGCTGCCAAAATATGCCAGATCGTTTTCCAAACCTAATGCCAGGCCGTCATTGCTGACTCCTATGTAAAGTGTTCCACCGTCTTCGGTATTCATAAATCCGCATATTACTTTCAATATATTGATGGTCTGGACTTCCAAATCTACCCTCATGCCGTTGTCAGGCGGGAATACCGTACTTGACTTGAATTCTTGATGCAGATTCTCTTCTCCGTAACAGTACCGTTGTTTGTAATCTTCTGAAAATCCCAGCTTTTCGTAAAACTTCCTGCGTATATTTTCCCGTTCTTTATATAGGCCGAATCCACTTAAGGCGTTGTAGCAATAGACAAGTTGGCAAAGCTCTTGCAAATGATTGTCAGCAGTCTCTAACTTCATAATGCGCTGGACTTCATCATTTTTATCCGGATTATTCAGATAGGCCATCAGCTTAAGCTCAATGATGCTGGTCTGCAACTGCGCATTGCTGGTAGGCAACTTTTCAAGTTCCTGTAGTTCCTTCAGCATCGTTTCTCCTTTTGTCTTGTTTTCTGCGTAATGCTGAAGCCGTTGCAATAGCATGAGACGGGATTGAAAAACTTGGGCCTTTTGGGTATCTCCAGTTACCAAAGCAAGTATTCTGGCAAAGGACAGGTAGTTATATGAATCAATATAATCTGCCTGAACTGCTGACAAACGGTCTATGATACGGATGATTTCATCAACGTAGGATGCATCCATATTCACCTGCGGCTGTAGGCTCTCTTCCGGTTCTTCATCCGATTCGGGAACATATACTGTATCAGTAATATTGTACATGCAGTTCTCAAAGGCTTCATAGGATGTGAATTCCTCTGATGACGGTTCAAGGAAATAAGCCCAGATACTCCCGCTCTTGGTATCAAAATTCTCAAATTCTGCATATAGGAATGAACCTTTTTCGAAATCGGATGCACTTTTGTAACTGGTTCCCATTTTAACCTTTACGGACATTCCAAGGTTGTTGATGCATAACAACGTGTCGCTTCGTTTGTAGTCTTTTGCGTTCACTTTGCACAGCATCTTGTCTTCGGGCTTGTAATGTCTTTGCACAAATTCCCGGACTTGGCCAAGCATTGAAAAAGTATATGTGCCGCCAGGAAGGACCTGTTTGACCGTAGCCTTGTATATAAGGAAGTCACCGTTTTCGTCTTTGAATACAGCTTCATTCGTGCGCAGTTCATAATTGATGATGTCTTTGGTGGATATGGTTCCTGAACCTATATAGGAAGTATCGGTAATTTCACATGAAAATAAGGTGCCTTCTTCGTTCAGCTTATCTTTGATGATGATGTTCACTTCATCATCTTCTCCGGGCGACAATCGGGTTTTCTTTGCCGACGGCTGGATATTGTCATCGGATAGCAGTTGTGTCTCAATGTCTTTCCAACACATTTGATAGTTCCGCAAGCTCTTTTCGTTTTCCCTTATGCTCTGAATACGCGACGGAAGGTATATCTTAAGCCTGTCGGAAGGCATCAGCCTTGACGTTACCTGTATCTCTTTGGATCTTTTGCGTGAAGCATGAATCTCAATGTTTCTTCCGTCAAACTCCAAAGTACATGCGGATGTAGTGTATGACTGCTGAAGGATTTTGTTCCCGTAACCTGATTTACTCAATGCCTTTGCTGCAATAAAATCGATATTCCTGAAGTCGTTCCATTGCAGATGTGGCTTGTAATTGTCTACAGAGGCAAGACTGAGCAGTGCTTTATCCAAAAGCAAGGTTTTGTCTCCGACATTCAACAAGGTCAGATAGCGGTAAAGCAACGAGCTGTTCAACTGGCGGTCTATGGCATCATCATCGGTCAACAGCAATTGCTGTATGGAAAGCGCTATAATCATTTTCTCATGGTTACGGCGTTCTGTATCGGTGTTTATCTTGACCAGGCTGTTTATTTTGGATACGTTTTGAAGGATATACCGTTCCAACATATCTACAAACGCTTGTCTGAAGGGTTCGTGTTCCCAACTGCTGTGCTTTCCGTTGATGATGATGTCAAAGACACGGTTCATCTTTTCATCTATCAATGACGGATCGAGGCTTACAAGGAAAAGAAGCAGTTTCAATTGTTTGCCGGGCTCGATAAGATAGCCTGATCGGTCAATTTTTTCCAATATATGATTGACTGTGATTTCTTGCTTTTTGTCAGAAATCAAGTCGATAGCCTGTAGCATCAGACGGGTACTTTGGAGAAAATCCGAGAGGCTGTTCTGAATCACTTCTCTATCATCATCTGTAAAACAAAGCAAAAGGTCTGAGTCTTCCAGCAGGTAAATACAGGCACGTTCAAAATATAGTAAGGCTGTTTTGTTGTATATGGCTTTCTTGTTTTCCTTACATCTTCTGATAGCCCAGGTATCAAGCTCTTTACCTATGTGTTCCATCAAACGGATAATCCATTCACCGTTTTCATGAATATAAAAATCCTGGCATTCTCCATAAAATGCTGCAGACTTTAACCGGTTGTTCACAATGGAGGCCCACCGCTTGTCTATGTGCAGGATATCAATAATCTGCTCCTCACTCAAAAAAAGCATCTGTTCTTTATTTGCTTTTGAATTTACTATTTCTAGCAGAAGCCTGCCTTTGGTATAATCCTTGACAAAGCAGTCCACCTTATAGCCGTACGTAAACTTGCCGGTAGTGTCTATGTTGAACTGAAATCCGTTATCGTCAACTACTGATATACTGTGATTGTTTATTTCCTTGACTTTGAAAGTATATGTATTACCTGTTTGATACAGATGCGGTATGATGACAGTTGTATCTTGCCGTAGCACAGGCTCTCCTGTTTCTTCATTGATGTCTTTTACAAAACAGACTAGTTTATCTGGTATGTCCTCTTTTTCCTGAAACGGATATAATTGTATGGTGTATAGTTTTTTGTTTGCTTCTACTAAACAATATGATCTTTTTGCCTTTACTGTCTCTTTTACAGGCAATTCGTAGCTTTTTCCTTTTTCAAATTTAATAGTGTCCATGGATAACGGATTTAATGATGTATATAATGTTCGCAATGTTCTTAAAGTTTTATCAAAAATAGGCTTTTATGGTGAACTGGCCCTTCCCATTGTGTAAATAACGTACTGAAATTAGGATAGTTTAATATTATGGATGATACAAACGTCAGGCGTATGGATTTGACAAGCCGATTTATTTTTTTTCGCTATATTTGTGCCAAACAAATATACAACCATGAATACACACGATAATCTACAACAGTACACAAACGGAAATGAAGTCTTTTACAAGCAAGCTTTGGGGGATTATTTGCAGAATCTTTCTGGCACCTATATCAGTGCGAGCAAAATGAAGCCTGATTCAATTATCGAAGTTGTATTTGATCTGTTCAGTTATGCAGCTGAGTTGAACCCCGGACAATACCCTGAATTTAAAGGAAATACCGTTTCTCCGGGTCTGCTTAGTAATTTCATGGAAGCCTTCAATATATTCTTCTTGAAGAACCGGCAACCGGACGGTAAGGTAGTTGTCAATAGCATGTCCTTTTCAGATGCAAAGCAAGTGGATTCCCTGTTGCAAAAAGGTATGGAGACTTACGCCAAACTGGTTGCACTGAATATAAATGAACTGAAGACTGATGTACAAGCTAACTGGAGAACTTTCACGCTAGGTACATGGTTCAGGAAAATAACTCAACTGCTGGATGAAAGATGCAGCTTTGCGAATCCGACTCTTTATTCCTTGCTGCTGTCTGATCTCAATAAGATTCCGCAATACCGGAACAGTGAGTCTCACAACAATCTGGACCTTACTTACCTGTGGCAACATATCAACGACATGCTGGTATTCATCGTGGTTGCTGCATTTGTACGTAGAATCATTTACTTATCGCGATATGGTTATATGCGCCTGACAACCGACATGGATTGTAAGGTTTCTTTATATTTGAATGATAAGGAAATAGGTAATGCTAAAATTTTCAGACAATCGTCTTCTTCGCAGATTAAAGGAAGATTCCAGATTAACTTCAAAGAAGAATGGAAGGCTGAAAATGAATATACATTACAGTTCAAGGCTATCGACACGAACGAAATAATCAGACAGGTTTCTGTCAAGCCGGAATCCAAATATAGCGATTACCACTTTTCAATGGAAGAAGAGAAACCTGCTCCAGATTTATCAGAGGAAGATAAGCCTAAAAAAAAGATTATGCCTCTCGTATCTTTCCCCAGAGAGTCTGACCGGGTTCTCACCCACTCTTTCAGAGGTGGTGCATACATCGGATCCATAAACGAGGAAGGATTACCTCACGGGCGTGGCAGGTATACCGTAGATAACCTGGCTTACGAAGGGAAATTCGCCGACGGTGAACCGGTTGGTGACTTTACGGTTCACTATGAAGACAACGATGAGCCCTTCACCTATCATGGCACACTGACGAAGGACTTCACGGCTGACAATGGCATGATGACAAAGAAAAAACAGCAACGAGCGTACAGTGGACAGTTTGAAGAATGGTTCCTGAAGAAAGGATCCAAATTTGCGGATGGCAAGCTGGTGTATGAAGGTGAATTCATCAATCTTCCGACAACCAAAGGTGTAAATATGAATCTATATCACGGGAAAGGAAAACTATATACCGAGGAAGGAGTCTTTACCGGCGAATTTAACTTTAACAAGAAAGTAGGCAAAGGCGTATTCACTTACAATGATCCTGCTAAAAAAGCGTACAAAGGCGTATGGATTGACGATATGTGCATTGAAAAGACTGAAATAGAAGAACCTGATGAGAAAAAGCAGGAGGACAATGAAGCGACTACAATAAAGACGGTCCTGCTGGCAATGGTACTTCCGGATAGACCATTCTGCATGACGGATGCAAATGGCACGGATTTAGTGCCGTTCATTAAAGGGAACAAGCTGGAAATCGCACCCGAATCTTCGCTGACAGTGTGGCTGCAGGACGACAGTAGTATCCAGACAAGCTTCAAGGTTTCTTCGATTCCTGGCATGTATGAGTGCTGGAACATCAAACAACAGCTGGAGGATGTAGCTGCTTCCCTTCCGCTGCAACATACCGATGGCCCTATGACACTCAGTGACGGTTCTGTCTATGAAGGTGAGCTGAAAAACGGACTTCCGCACGGAAACGGTGTGCTCCGTATGCCCAGACAGACCTATACCGGCGGGTTCGCACAAGGTAAATATCATGGAGAAGGGAGCATACTTTGCAAGAACGGTGATGTCATCACCGGTACCTACAATTATGGGAAAAAGAACGGGCGCTTCACTCGGACCACTTCGCGTGGACAGACTTTTGCATCTGAATGGCTGGATGGGAATCAGGTCGGCTGACCTGATCCATCGTGCCATCGTTTCATGGACTCAACAAGAAGCTCGTCACTCCTGAACTCACGTGAATCGATGCTGCTGTAGTCTACTTTGGGTGTCTCGCTAACAGGACAAGGTGTTTCATCCGGCATCGGACTGGTGATAATGGCAACCGGTGCAATTTCTTTTTGACCGTCTCTGGCTGCTGTATGGCCGGTTATCTCACTATTGTCCTGTTCCTGCGGCGTGGTAATGTTGCTTTTTTCTATATTACCTGTCAACACAGGTTCATCCTGTTTCTGCTCAATCTGTTCGGACAAATCAGTCTTTGTTTCCGGCTGGCTATCTATGGAGCTTTCCATATCGCTTTCTTCTTGTTCAACTGCAACGACAGGAATAATTAGTGCCGTGTAGTTGTCGGTGGAAAGTTGGCAGTGGGCACGCAAGAGCTGTTCAATCTCATCCGTTGTACGGTACGGTGCGAAAATGAAGCGGACCATTTCATCGGTCAGATTTTCCGTGATGCCGTCGGTACAGAGCATGATGTAGTCTCCGGCTTGCAAATCGGTCAGCAGACGGATATCGGGATCATGCAAGGTAAACGGCATAACGGCTTTGTCCATGATGTTACGCTGAGTGTTGAAAAGTCCTTGAATAGGCGTAATATGGCCGTTTTTTATCATTCTGTAGGTCTGGCTGTGATCTTCCGAACGGTATAGGAGCCTGGTAACTCTGCCTGGTCTGAGGACGTATATCACACTGTCACCCAAATGCGCGACGTACAGACCTTTTTTTGTAATGCCGGCAAATGTCATGGTTGTGCCCATCACCCGCTCCCCCTCATGTGCGTGTTCGTTCTGCTCCAACTGGTAACGCGCATTTCTGAAAAGTGCAAGCAGACTGGACTCAGAAGGTTCAGGATCCATAAACAACGGATAGTCAGCAACCATAGTTTCGCTGATAATGCGGCTGGCAATCTCTCCGTTGCTGTGGCCACCCATCCCATCGCAGACACAAAAAGCGCGGCTGTCTGGACTCAGATGAGTCAGATCCGGACTGTAGGAGTCTTCCTGGTGACCTCGGCCTCCTGTCTCATGAATACAGCATATATTTCCTAATTCGATCTTCATCATCGTTATCTAACTTGTCTTTAATAACTAGTTTTGCCATCCCTAATGTAATGGTCGATCCTTTGCGGAGTTTCCAAATATAGCCATTTTCTAGAAAATGGTCGTCCACAAGTGTCTTGTTTGTGGCATTGTATAGTGAAACAAGGTGAATGTATTCGCCTGATTCTGTCTGTCTGACTTCAATGTTTATATGCTTTCTGCTCGCAGTCTGGTGGATATTCCTGAAGGCGACATCCGGGCAATCATCGGGATTGTTGTCAAACCGTCCTACCGTCTGTTGTCCTATAGAAAGAGCAACGGTTTCATGGGTGATGGTGTCAACGAGGATTCCGGGATGTGAAAACAGGTACGGATCGCCGGAATCCATTACCATGGTCTTGCCGGGTCTGACCTGTGGCTCGGATACCGGTAGCGGTGGACAGTCTTGCAGACTCTCGCAGACAGGACGTTCCGCTTGTTGCTGACGGGACGGACGTTCCTGCATGGTGTCCCGTGAAGCGGCCACAACAAAGTAGTCTTTCAGAGGTTCGGAAAGTGTACACCGGTGACAGCTGTAAAGAGTGCGGATCTTGTCAGGTTCCAGCATGTCGGAAAGGACTTCCATCCTATTGCCGCAATGCGGACAGATAATGTGTGTCGTTTTCATGTTCAAATATTGTCTTTACGGAGGTTACGAATGATAAAATCTGTCTTTCCCAAGCGGATGAAGTCACCGTCGTGCAGCTGTATCCGTTCGTCTTTTCCAATGTCTGTGCGTTGGACAGTACACTGCCCGGCGGTACGGTTGCGCAGAAAGACTGTAAAACAGCTTTGTTCCGGTTGAACTTCTATGTCTACTTGACGGGGAGCAATGGCCTGGTCATCGGTTGACATCATCACACCGGACTGTACCCTGTCGTCATAACGTCCGAAGGATGTCGTGCCAGGGAAAAAGATGTATGGATAGTTGTCATCCAGACGATAGATGACTATCCAGTCGGTAAACAGACCGGAATCGTCTTTGTCGGCAGTATTGTCCGTCGGATCCTCCAGATGTTCGCATATGTTGAAAATTTTATGGCACTGCTGGCAGACTGTTACTCTTCCGGCAAAATCTGAAAGTTCACCGTCAATGGACTGGATGTTACCACAGGAGGGGCATTTGAGCTGATAGGTATTCATTGTGTGTTATTTTTTTTGCAGGTTACGAATAGACAAAATCAAAATCCAGTGTTTCATCACCGTCTGCAGGAGTGTCCGAATCAGGCTGATCATCTGACTCTGACGGGGTGACACCATCATCAAAACCGTCACCGTCATCCTGTACGTCCGTACCGGCTTCTACATGGGATTGGCCGTCTTCGCGCAACGTTGTTTCCAGTGAGGCTGACAGGATAGACAGATCGCCGTTGGCTACAGTCTTGTAGGTATGAAAAAGATTTTCCAGGTCTTCTTCTGTCAATCGGCTATACTCTTCTTCGGTATAGGTGTTGTAAAAGTTCCCATGCCATTCAAACACACCTCCGGGACCAAGACTTTCGCGGGCTGAACGGAACGCATCGCCAAAGGTCAGGGCTTCCGGTTCGACCTGCGCATCCTGATGGACTGCTCTTACGTTGGCTTCGTCATGGGTGTAGGCAGTAGGCTCTGACAATGGGGCCTCACTTTCATGGGAAGTATCACATGGCTGTGCGGATGACGGATCGGGGCAGTTGCCATGAGGCATATCTATGACTGCCTTTTCCCTTTCGCTAAGCGTGGCTTTTGCTCCGGCAGCAGCAGAACCGATGCCGACAGCGGCAGCAATCTTCTTAATCCAACCTTTTTTCTTTGTATCCATATTCATCAACATTTGTTTTATTTCTGTTCGTGACTGCAGGTGTTTCCACAAAGGCTGCAATCCAGACCGTCCTTTATGTCCGAAAACGGAATGGGGATGCTACCGCCGCTGTAGAACAAGGGCTTGCCTTTCGAGCGTGGGCAGGTATACTGCTTCCGCATGCGGGTAAGCCAGACAGCACGGGCGGATGATGCTTGCTGAAGCATGTATTGTCCGGCAATGATGACCGTGGCCTGAAAGACGACGAACGACACGATAAGCACCAGAACAGGAATGTCTCTCTGCACGCTCAGACGAACCGCCAGCAAAGCTACGAACGGAAGGACATTGATGAGCTTTGCTAACAGCGTCATCAGGTTGTTCTTTTTCAAGAAGCGCTCATAATCCGCATAGAGCATACCCAGTCTTTCCAGACTTTGAGTTTCCGAAGGCTCACGGGGTACGTCCTTAACGGCTTCTGCCGAAGATGCGGAGGGCGTAACGGACTGCTCCTGTTCCAGCCTGTCTTCATCGACTCCTGAATAAGGATTGTTGACAAACGGTTGCTGTAACTTGGCTTTAGGTGTCGGCTGCCGCTCAATGACAGGGGTGTCTTCAACCGGCTGGCTGTCTTTCTCTTCTGCGTTTTCACGTTCGACCTTTCTCTTCAGGTCCGAAATGACTGAATGCATATCGAGCTGGAACCGGTTCCTGCCAAGCCTTACATCGCTTTCCGGTCCGCACTCTGTCACACAGACCGATTGTCCATCTACCATCAGGATGTCTTCAACGTGGATGAGCGAGATACGGCACCGACCGGTTCTTTTGGATAGCAGCTGCAGACGGGCATGCTGCCTGTTGACGGCAGTATCCGTTATGTGCTGTGTCTGTTCACCATCTCGACCTATGTTTAGTTCCATGTCCATGATCATCTTGTTTTATGCAAATATATCTCTATTTTGTATATGTTCTGAAAGGACAGTTTTCCATTTTGTCCAATTCGGGCTATTTGATGAACAAAGACAGGATGCCTGCAGGCACTCTGACAAACTCTTCACCGGTCTCGGCATCTACACCCATACTCATCCTGATCTCATTGCCGTCCGATGACAGACTGAATTGTGCATCCGTAGACTCCAGTTCCTTCCACTGACCGTCGCCCATGTGAATACGGGACAGTATACTGCCCAGACTCGGATGGCTGACAACAAACAGTCCGTCCTGTTCACTGGCTGTCTTTCTTCCTCCTCCTGTCAAGGAGGTGAACAGCAAATCGGCCTGTTCCTTCAGGACAGGCACGAACAGACGATTCATACCTGGCCGTTCATTGTCCTCGAACTCCACACTGGATGTACGTGGACGCTCCAACAGCAATACAGCTGATAACAGACAGCATCCGACAAGATAAATGATCGCTGTGACAGTGCTTATATTGATATTTCTTTTTCTCTTCATATTGCTTTTTTATTTTGTCCTATACTCTTTTCCCTTTTGACAATTACTGCCCGCCGTCCCCTACTCTGCTGCCGGGCCTTGCATGTAGGTAATGAATTCCTGGCTGCTGACCACCGCACGGATGGTTCTTGCTATCAGGTCGTAGTTGTGATAACCGGCTTCCGAACTGAAATAGAGTACGTAGAAACGGTTGTCTTTCATACGTGCCTGTAGACTTCCGGGATCCGGCAGATCGTGCAGCTTCTCACGGCTGATGACTATACCTAAGAGTTGGGACTCGGTATTTCCACGGTTGCTGATGGTTCCTGTCTTGCCATACAGATAGAAGCCTTTGCGGAGCAGTTCATCATGGACGGATGACAACCGCCCTGCCGTACCGGATGGACGGACGACTTTATTCATACCCGCAAAGAGGTGGTTGGATAATATGTCTTCGTACAAATGGTGAGAACGGGCATATTTCTCATCTGTCTCAAAAGCTTCGTAACGGGGTTGCACCATAGCGGGCGACTGCATGGTCAGGCGGTATGCCCTGTTCTGTGAGAACAGACTGCCGAACATCTGTGTCATGTGCAGGGGTGTAATCCTGAAGGGTGCTGCTCCAAGCGTCGTATTCGTGATGGCATCTTTCGTTCCCTGGAAGGATGTACGCTCCGCATCGGGCAGGAAGGATACCTGGTTGAACGCAAACGGAATACTGTCCACAAGTGACCGGCGTTCCTCTCCGGCCAGACCAGTCAGATCACGCTGCGAAAAGGTCTCATAGGACGGGATGTTTTTCGGATAATCGGAATACAACCCGAAGTTGCGTTCAAAGCCTTGGGCCAGACTGCCGTACTCGTGCCTGCCCATACCGTCATTGGTAACATACTGCCTGAAGTTGAACAGGGCATGGATATCGCCGGTCCGCAACGCAAAGGCGGGGAATGACGTTTCTGTATAGGGCTTGTAGGGTTTGAACAGCTCCGAAGGCTTGCCGGTATGCACCAGCGCGAGCTGGGTGCGCAGGTATTCGGGCTCATAATATCCCATGAAGACCATCAGCGAATTGAAGTAGTTGCTCGAACGCTCCATGTAGCGGGCGATATCCGTCAGTCCGTTTTTACCGGGTGTCCCGGTTTCATCCAGCCTGAGAGACTTGAACTTCTTGTTGATATCAGCGTATCTCCAAACAGTGACTTCTTTGCCTTTCTCTGTTATCGACTGTTCTGAGGCATTGTAATAGAACTGCAGCTTTCTCCAGTCATAGCATACCATCGAGGCAACGGCGGTAAACGTGATGGGCTTGATGGATGATCCCGGACCAGGCAACAGGTAGTTCAGGTTGTAGTCACCGAAGGTGTGTTCCTCGGATTGATAGTCTCCGGACAGGTAGAACTGCTCGTTTACCTTTCCCATACGGTAGGTGTCATTCGGACTGATGGACATGAACCCGTTGTTCCGTCCGGTGTTCTTGGCCGTTACCATGGCTTTGATGCTGCCGTTACCGTCCGCAACAACTACAGCCCGCGCATCCGGCTCTACAGCGTTTCCGCTGAAACGGCTCAGGATGTCGTGCAGATGTTCGTTCAAGGTGTAGCTGACGGATAATCGGATGTCGGTCTCACGGCGCGTTTCATCGGTACCTGAATAGATGTTGCGGGCCAACTGCCCTACATGGTAGGGATAGAAGAATTTCTCCCCTAAAGGATAGACCAGCATACGCTTTCCGTTGACAAGCATGTTACGGGCAAAGTACTTCCCTATATCGCCTTGTATGTGTATCTCTCCACCTTTGTTCCCGGCCTGGGCGTGGGCTGCGGTTTCCAGACAGTCATCATTCTTCATGACCATGTAATAGGCGGAGGATCCGGCTTTGTCCATCCTGTATGAGGTGGCTCCGTTCTTGATCCTGACAGGTATACTTCCCGAACGGGCTATGAATACCGGACGGCGGCCTGCTATCCAACGGTTGTCGGCCTTGGCCAGGTAGATAGGATAGTTGTAACCCAGCAGGCTGTGACGGTCAAGACGGACAGCTCCTTCATCGAAAGGTACGTCGCGTTGACCGGTCGGTGTGTCTACCGTAACGACGGAGGATTGTGCGGCCTGCTCTGAAGGCAGGATATTGCCGCACCAGTCCTGTCTGTTGGATTCTGGTGTGGTCAGTAGATAGTACTTGTTGCTGACAGCCAGCTCCATGTAACCGTCTCTGTCTGCCTTCAGATGGATAATGTCAGAGGAACTGTTATGCTTCGACAGACGATCACGGTAAATACGGTACAGGCTGGTTGTGAACCTGGATATTTTACCGGATGGACTGCCTGGCTGTAAGTCCATGATATGAGCTACGGCATTGGTTTCGTCAAAGCGGTACATCAGCTGGGAATAGTCTGTCTGGTAAATCTTCGGACGACGGACAGGCTGTTGACCGGCACGGATCAGGGCTTCCTGGCGTTGTATCTCCTGATCGGTACGGAAATGGGCGACAACCTTGGACTCGGCCAGCTCGTTCCGGTTACTGACCTGATAGTCATGCAGCAGACGGTTGACTTGCGACAGCTCGTTCTTGGCGGTCTGAAGGGCACTGCCCACATTGAATGTGGTGGATTTGCCGGACAGACTGGGATCCATCAGCACCATCAGGACAAATACTCCGGCAAGAAGGTAAAGGGTCTTCGGATCGGATTTATGATAAGGCGAAGGTGCCTGTACGGGTCTTATCGCTCCGGACAGGAACAGTATGGCGCTACCGAACAGGAATAGGGTAAGGATCTGAGTAAGCAGTGACTCCAGACTAAGCATCGGGAAATCCTGACCGAAGAAGATGAACCGGTTCGTGACGGCCATGGTGATGAAAATGCCCTGACAGAGCAACAACAGCATACAGCCACAGCCCAGCAGGGTGTAACGACCGCTTCTGTAGGAGAATTTGAAGGTGGAAACATACAGCAGGATGAATACGACAAGCAGGATGTATACACTCCATACCGAATGTTCGCCGATGACGTATCGGCTCAACACAACGTCCGTCTTCTGGGTATACCACGTAACTCCTTTGTTGAAGTGCGGACGAAGGTCATACGAACGGCTGAAGGGCTTTGCCTGCTCCCAGGAACGACCGTCCAGGTAATATCCCAGATACCACTTGTTTTGCGAGGCTTCAAAAAGACGCTCCATGTCACGGCTGCCGAACTCGTTATCCATCATAATCTCATCGATGGGCTTGATGTGGATTTCTGAACGGTAGAGAAAATGACGGTGGCTCTGCAGCTGTGTGCTTCCTGCTGCCAGTACGATTGCCAGCAGAATCAATGGTGCAAGCTTCCAGAACAGGCTGAAGCGGCTCCTGCTGGCTATGGTCAGGTACATCCAGACAATTACGGCAAGGACTACGGCTGCGATGATGATAACGATGATATACTGGTGATACAGCAAGGAAATCATCCGGGGACCTGCCAGCATGACGGAGATGAACAGTGCCAGTAGCAGCAGGATGATGAAGAAACGGATCCGCCTGCGGAACAGGGAAAGACTGTCTGTCCGGGCAAAATTGGCTTCGTAACGCAGATAATACCAGTTGTCCAACACATTGTACAGCATCAGGAAGAAGAAGAATACGATGCCGAACCCGGTGTCCTTGGCCATAGGCACGGAAAGGGCGGTGAGCATGGCGGTATAACGGCCCAGCACCCACTGGTAGGGGTATTCGTTTCCACGGCCTTTACTGCCAAGATAAAGGTATTCGGTGCAGAACAGTGATACGACCGGCAGAAAGACATAGGCAAGACGTGACGACAGCAACGGCTTGACTACGAGCAACCCACCTCCCAGTATGAGGCAGGAGATAACTGGAAGAAACAGGAAGGATAGCCAGACCTGACGGCTGCGGTCACGTTGCAGGAAATGGTGTATCCTTGCTTCAAGCCTGCTGACAGGTGTCTGAAAACCGGCTTTGTCCATTTTACGGATCTTCCAGGTCTTGAACAGGACGGATGGCAGCAGGACAAATATTGACAAGATAATGGGATAAAGGTCAAACTTGTACTTGGTGTCCTGATAGACGAAATCGAAATGGGTCTCGGTAATGCCTTCCAGAGGCGGGAAGACGGAAGTGCGCCAGGCCAGAAAAGCACGGTAGGTCATCAGCAGGAGCAGACCCAGCCAAAGGGTGGTTTCTCCGCGCGTCTCCAACCTGCCACGACCGGCAGCAAGGGATATGCCTGCGGCAAGCAGGGTGATGAGAACGAGCAGATAGCCTTTCCGGGCGGTAAACGGGGCTGTGCTGCGGAAGTCTTCCAGCTCGAAAACAGGACTCAGGTAACGGCTTTCGTTTTCGACGGTGAACCGGTCTCCGGCATGGATCAGGAAAGCGCCGTCTGACCGGGGCTGCAGCATGGTGCCCGGTCTGTCGCCGCCGTAAAGCAGCATCTTGCAGGACAGGAGGGTGCGCGTTTCTTCAGGCTGGTATTCGAGGGCGAACCTGAGCTGCTGGGACGGGACAAAGGAAGACAGGACGGGATAATACAGAGCACTGGTGGTCTCGGATGAAGCCATGGCCTGCAGATCGGATGAGACAATCACGGTCTGCTTCTTCTCCTGCTCTTCTTTCCGGTACGGTAACAGGTGTTTGACATGGGTGTCCATCCGGATTTCCAGCTTGCCGTCTGCATAGACGGGATGGACAAAGGGTGTGGCATCCAGCCCGGAACCGAGGGAGAAGAAGGTCCCTTCCGGAACGGACAGGGTATGGCTTTGGGTCAGCTGCTCTGCCGTATAATGACCGGTATCGGTATGTATGGCACGAAGCAGGCCCAGCACATGATCGTCCAAGGACAGACAGAAACCGCTGCCGACCTGTCTCTTCGGAGGCAGACCGGCCTCCTTACGGACTACGGACACACCACGGAGCGATGACCAGTCCAACGTGGTCAGCTCACCGGTCTGCAGATCGCTGATAATCTCGGTCAACGGCAAAGAACGATGGATAAACCGACTGAACGATGACGGCTGTGACAGCAGCGTATCGCTCTGATTATGCACTTTGACATATACCGATGAACCAAAGCCGCTGTCACCGGAAGCGGTCGTATCACTTATGGATACGGCCAGCGTACTGCCATTGCGGAATTCCAACGAGAAATCTGTGTGAAAAGCGGGCAGCTGTTCGGCATTCAGCAGACGGTGAACGGAATTGGATGTGAACTTTCCGTTCATGGGGGCGGACTTGACATAAACAGGCTGACAGATGTTCTGCCGAAGGACGATGCCTTGTTCATCTCCCTTCAGGGCACTGTATCCTTTGTTTCCGGCCAACTCATAAAGCGGTGTCTGGGCAGGTTTGCTCCTGCCGTCAAGCAGGCAGACAGTGCCGTTAGATGAGACGTATCCGGTGAACTTCAAGGCGTGATGGTCCAGATTGGTGAACAATTCCATAGATGGATTGTACAGCTGGTGCAAGGTGACAAGCGAAACAAGACCACCGGACAGCAGGTACAGGACCCATAAGGAGATGTACTGGCGGCCAATCATGGCATCAGGCTTGACGGCGATGTTCCGGACAATCAAAAGACCGGTGAATACGGCAAGGGTGGTCAAGGTGAAGCCGTACAGGATGAACATGGCAACTGTCAAGATGCAGATGCCCATCTGCAGAAGTGTGTGTCCGGACATGCTGCCGGGAAAGAGCTTTTTCATATCGTTTCTGTTTGTTGGTTGTCAGTGTTTGTCGTCGTAAAATCCATGGATGGTGGCACGGGTCAGCTGTACCTGATCCTGACGGAACAGCTCGTTCAAGGCCAGCACTTCTTTCGGCATCTCATAAGGATTGTCGGTGACAGGCTGCGCTCCTGCTGCCTTCAAGTCGGCATCCAGCAGTATCATGCGCGGATTGACACGCATGCGCTCAGTCAGGTTTACATCAGCGGTACGGTAACGGCAAAAGTCTACGGTGTGCAAGGCGACCTCTGCCATCAACGAACGCATGTGCGCGATATCCTTGGGCTGAAGCGGAAGACTGCTGCCCTGAAAGGTCTCCTGCCAGTCCTTGCCATATCGCTTCTGCATCTGCTGGCACCAAAGGTAGCACTGACGGTAGATATCCAGCTCAGTAAGCAGACGGTCCGATTCTTCCTTGCTTGGCGGACAGTCGGAGGATGTGTAAGCCTTCAACATCGTGTTCAGAAAGGCGGCTATGTCCTGACCGGCATCAAACGGAGGCAAGGGCTCATGGGGCTGCTCCGTGGATGGATTTTCCGGCACTGCCGGTTCCTTCTTTACATGCTTTGCGGACCGTTCCGCAAAGGCATGGAAGGCAGTCAACAGACAAAGCAGGACTATGGTGGCGGCGGCTGTCTGAATGGGATGGAGACAGTCATCTCCGATACCGGGAAAATTCAAGGCGATGACTATAATCGATACAGATGCGGTAATCAATGTTCTATGCTTCTTCATCTTCATTATTTTGTATGGTTGGGAATATCTTGATAGGTAGCTTGCCAGAGTCTGTCTCTGCCGAATAATTCGGGAAACGGCTCTCCAGGATAAGCGAATTGGCGAGCGAGGCCTGTGACAGTGAACGCTTCAGCAAAGATACGTTACCCTGGTCTCGCAACATGAGCCTGGAACCTTCGAAATAGAGGTTGTATTCATTCCCGAAAAGGATGTTTTCCTTCTCCATCTCGTGACCGTTCATGCGGAGGATGTCGGTGTTCGAGAGACTGATCTGTATACCTTGATTCAGGAAGTTCTCGTCAATGCTGAACTGTCGGACTGGCTCGTTCTGTTCGGGCTCGTAGCGCAGGTCGTCACTGATGAATCTCTTCATAAGGAAGTCTATCTCCAGCGGCAGACTGGTTTCGCTCACCGGCTCCGGCTCAGGCTGTTTCTTAAGGACGGCTTTGCCGATGGTCGGAATCCCGGACAGCCCGCAGTTGCAGTTCAAGAGCTGGTAATGCAACAGACCGTACAGACAGGATGCCTTGGCACGGTCACTCTCATACCTTATCTTTTCGGCGGGTATCTTGAAATATTTGTCCATGTAGAAGATCAGGGTGTCCTTGAATGGCTTGTAACGGAACGCACGACCGGCCAGGATGACTTCATCAAAACGGCCTGTCACCTCGCCGTCCGGACGGATGGCCTGGGGCATTCCGGTACTGACAATACGGTTGGTAATGAGATGCTGTACCAGGTAGTTGCATATTTTGTCACAGGTGCCATGGATAATACCGTAGATGTCACCATAGTCTCCCGTGTGATTGCTCAAATACTCATTCAGCACTTCCAGCTGCAGATCCTTCCACTTGGAGCTGAAGGCTGCCTGCAGATTCCGGCAGTTCTCGGCGGCCAGAGCCGGATTGGGCTCGGCGGCTTTGACAGACTCCAGGTTGCGGAGCAGGTTCAACAGACCCAACTGGTCGGTCATCTTGCTGAACAACAGGTTATGCATCAGCTGACGGCGGTCTTCAGTATGCTCGAAACCGACGATCAAAGCACAGATATAGTCGAAGAAGGCATAGGTGATGGCATTGCCGGAACCGATAAAGCCGTCACGGTAGATACTGTTGAAACGGTTGCCGTCTTCTACACCGATGACGGAAAAGTCCATGGTGCCTTTACCGGCATCAATCAGCAGATAGGACTGCTCTGCATAGAGACGGTTTTCCAGACGGTGATTGTAAAAATAGCCGAGAAAGGATGCGTCTGATTCACTGAAGGCGTTGATTTCCAGACAGAACAGCTCCATATCGCTGTCATCCCGCAAAAAGTTGAAATCGTCCTGCAGCTGACGGATGAGACTGCGCGTGACTTCCATGCTCATGATGTTCGGGACAAGCAGCTCTATCTGCAAACCTAAAGGCCTGTTGTTGTCTATACGGCTGTTTCTGCGTAATTCCAGTATGTACTTGCAGGCGCACTCGATAAAGCGCAGGACTATATTGCTGTAATAGATGAGTATGTTGGCAGGTCCTTTGTCCAGCAGACCGAGCTTGATGTTCGGCAACTGCTTCCGGCTCATCCTAAGCTCGTTGTCCTGGCTTAGCAGGCTAAGGAAGAGGGGACCGTGGTCATCGGCATAGAACAGGGAACGGAAAAGCGACGAACGTGTTTCCTTGTCAGGCTCGTACTGATGGAATTCCCTGTCTTCCAAATGGCTGTACTCCGGCCTGACATATTTCTTGGCCAGACTGATGAAAGGAAGGACAGCACTGTTGAAATTCTGGTTGCACGGAAGACAGATGCCCTGGGAGGCTTCGGAACCGAAATCCAGCACAACACGGTAGGTGTCCTCGTATGGCACCAGGTCGAAGGCCAGGCTGGATGACCAACGCTTGCCGTCCAGCTCAAACAACACCGTCATGTAAACAACCGTATGTTCGCTCAGACTGTCCACTTTGATGGAGGTGTAACGGTTGTCATAGGAATCGGAAAGACTCAACACACCACAGGCAGCCGGTGTACAGGGGGGTAAATGTCCTTCACTCCCCTCTCCCACTGCTTCAAGATGGACGGTATAGGTGTCATCACCTGTCTTTTCCATTCCGCTGACGGCTACAGTTCTGTCATCTCTCGTACTGATGTCTGACGTGGCACGGACCGGATGCAGGAACTCGGCCAGGTAAAGTGTACCGGCTTGGGGTATGCTGCATACAAAATGCTGTTCGTTGGCCAGTGCCATCTCATCCGTGTCGTAAAAATGAAGGACTGTGTACTTGCGTGAATTGACGCGAACTGGTAACATGTATTTTGCCATAGGAATCGTATTTCAGAGTATAACATTCAGGATGAGCGTAAGCAGATAATAGGCTGCAAGACCGGCCAGGACCAAAAGAAGATACATACCGGCCTTCCCTAGCTTCGGATAACGGACCAGAAGGCTGCGCCAGGAATTCACCGGACGGCAATGATTCGGGAGCCGGTCTCCGGATGACGGAATCTCATCGGTCGGCTGCTCTTCGTCTGTATCTTCTGACAACTGGAAAATATGGGCTGTCTTTGAGGTGTTACCGTCGGTAATCAGGATGGTAATACGGTTTTTCCTTGGCTCGGCTCTCAGGCAACCGATACTTTCAACCAGACTGTCACCCGGAAGGAATACTGCAGCGGCCAGGCCTTGTATCTCGTAGTCAAAGAGCTGGAGCTTGAAACCGTAACGGATGAAGATGTCTTCTATGGATTGAAGCAAGGTGACTGTCTTGTCTTTTTTACGCCTCTTGCAGAACTGCGCAATGGCTTTCTGCAACAGACGGCAGTAGTATCGGGACAGGCTTTCGTCCAGGAACGGACAAAATCGGACAGCGACCTTGGCCTGAATCTCTCCTTGGACATCTTCCATGGTCCAGACAAAGAGTCTGTAATCATTATTGCCGGTTTGTTTTATTTCTTTGCTTTTCATGCTGTATGTCGGTCGTTTTCAGTTGTCAAATATAGTTATTTTATTTGTACTCGGTATAGGTTTCTTCCCTTAAGCACAAAGATAGGTGAAAAACTCTCTAAGATGACAGAAAGAGTTTTCCATTTTGTCCAAAAGTGTTTTTTGTAAAATAGTTTTGTATATTTGCTGTAAAATCTCTTTATCATGCTAGACACATATACACGGAAAAAATTAGAGCAGATAACCGGCTCTGAACTGGAACACTACGGCCAGATAGTCAACTTGTGGATGCAACTCAAAACACGCGACGAAAAAGCAAGGGATTCCTTGTCAAGGACTCAGACGGTTCCCGACAGTTTTCATCCTTACCTGATCAACATAAGTACGCTGCTTCGTATCTTCGGACTGAAGGAAAAGGACTATGTGGCAAAAAGGGAGAACCTGGATAAGCTGGCACGATTCGCCGGATATCCGAACTACCGGGCAATCATGATGGAGGCACAAAGGTCTCTGTTTAAATATGAGGACAATCCGTATTCCGGTGTGATGGATGACTCGACGCTTTATAGCGTCTGCCTGCAACGGGGTACCAGAATTGACTTCAAATACCGGGAGGGACGCGAAATCTCAATGGTATATAACGGTGACAACCTGTACAAGATAACCAGATCGGTCATCTCACAGATGAACGTAGGAGAACTGTATAGGATCATGACCATCATAGACGGAAAACCTCTGCCTACCAACGAAGCTACCACCAACGCGCCTTATACCTGCGGCAAGTGCGGAGGTATCTATGATGTCCTGGTGAACGGACAGCCGCTAAGGGCTTTCATGGAAGAGTTCATGGTGGAACGGTAGGTGCAGCGTTGACAAAGACAGGCTCCGGGATAAAAAACTCCCACCGAAGTGGGAGTATAGGTTCGTAAACCTTCGGCCACTGTAGGCCTTATGGTGTAAAGCATGTTTTTACGATGCAAATATAATCGACTCTTCCTCATTCCCGTAACTACGGCACATTACCTGATGCTGCAACGCAACCTGATCTATACGGCGGTGACAAGAGTCAAAAAACTGTGTATGCTGGTCGGAACAACGAATGCGCTGAGCATTGCGGTTGAAAGCATGAACGCCAGCAGAAGAAACAGCAATCTGAAAGAACGGCTTGCCACATAGATCTTATCGGAACAGGCTCCAAATCCCCATCCTTGTTGTCTATTGCATGTATTTTACGAAGTTCACTTCAGCAACGGGTCAGATGGAGCAGACCGGTTTAAATCGCACTTTGGTTAATATTACTTAATTACCCGGTACTGGATGGACTTTATTTCCCTTTTGTCCGTACTTTCAAGTAGCTTTGCCATGACAGCACATCAAGCTAATTAATTATACTTTTTATGGAATATACCATTGACGGAAATACGTTTCAGACACTACATGTTACGCTCAGCAGCTATGAATATTTCTATGCTGAACGGAAAGCGCTAGTTGCTATGGATGCACACACTGAGTATGATGTCCTCGGCAACGGGAAATCAATTTTTTCCATCATCAGCGCACGGTTGGCTGGTGAGTCTGTCTTTCTGACTCGCTTCTATAACCGAACTTCTTCTACAAGCGGAATCGTGCTTGCCGGAAAAGCGAACAGCATCCAACAGGTCAAACTGGACGAAAGCCAGCCGTTTATCATGCGGCGCGGAAGTTACCTGGCATCGGACTCCCGGATGAAAATCTGCTTGCATTTCTCGCTGAACAAGATGCTGAAAGGTACTGAACCGGCTTTCCAGTCGGTCAGAGGAAACGGCACGCTCTTCTTCACCACCGTTGACAGACCTGTAAGGATTACGCTGCAATGCGGACAGGAGATCGTTGTCGATGAAAACAGGCTGAAGGCTCTGCATGGCATACCGGACTCGCGCATCAACCTGCAGCGCAAATGCAATGTCTTCCGTAACATGCTAGCCGGAGAAGGGTTGTTCCTGACACGCATCACAGGACCCGGAACAGTATATCTGAGCGCTGTCGCACCATAACTCAATGAATACTACTAAACAAACATGATAAAATGGAAAATTTCATTCTCGACACATCGGAAAAGAAATCGTATATCAGGTATCTGATTGAAGTGGCGCAAAAAACAACCGAATTTACCTCGCTTTATAATGACAATGACCGGATATTTGCCGGACAGACCTATGTTTACGGCAGTTTTTATTCCGTTCTGATCCTGAAGCAGGCACACTGGCAGGATATCTCCAGCCATGTAAAAGAGATCCAACAAGCGATGACTAACAGCATTCTGTCCTGGTTCAAGGTCATCGTCTATATCGAACCCGGCGAGTTTGACCTGGAGGAATTGTACAAGCGGTCTCTTAGCTTCTACTCAATCAACGAACATGTGCGTCCTTACAGGGAAGTGAACGACATACAGAAATCAGTCGAAGCCATCAAGGACCTGAAGACCATGACGAAAGGTTTTTATCCGAAGGATAATTTTGCCATGATAAGATATACTCCGATCTATTGCCCGGACTGCGACAAGGACCTGTTTCTACCCTATGAGCTGTATGCGCTTACGGCAGACCAATATAGCGAATACGAGAAATATAAACAGGATGATCTGCGCGAAAGCTATATCCACACGCTCCGGCAAAGAGTGGAGATGTATCTGTTGAAACCGACTGCAACCATTCCTCTGTATGACTTTGACGACAGCCTGTTCCTGCAGATGAGAAGCTATTTCCGGAACAGGATAAATCCGGGGACAGATACGCCCTATAATGATTTTGCCCAGCCTATCCTGACAAATGACAACGACAGGAAGGTTCCGTTCATTTGCCCGCATTGCATGTCGCAGGTGGCAGTGGCGGACAGACAGGGGGAACAGCTGATCATAGCCGATGGACAGGAATTTGAAAAGGAATACAGTTGTGTGGATTTCCTCAGACTCTCCTACCAACCGGAATTCATTTACACTTATTTGAACAAAAAAATCTGATCGAAAATGAAATTTTATAGCGAACAAGACTACAGCTTTGCTCCCAAATTAAGGGCAGCGGCCAGACAGATAGAAGAACTGGGCTTTATACCTCCAGTGCTTTCGTCGTTCTCAGGTATTGATCTGGAAACCGGCAGGAGGTTCAATGTGTGCATCCTACGGAAGGATACGGAATATGGTGACGATTTTGAAAAGCTGCTCGATGAGTACAGACAACGGTGCCTGCAACAGGATGCTGCCTTCTATATCTTTTACGAACCGGGCAACGGAAAGCTGGACACTGCCATGGGAAAATGGATACAGACGGCAACCATGCAGGCCGTTCCCATGGAAGAGATGACTCACGAGAGGATTATCGGATATCTGAAAGAGTATCCGCTTGCACAGATATTCCCGGACCTGTTCGACCACAAGCTGAACCAGGGCGTGTTCTGCTTCCGCCATATGGAATGTCCCATGTGCGGACATGATATCAAGGCGTTCATAGGACTGCTGTTCGCTTCCAGAGGATCGGAGAATCTGGCAGAAGGCCCTTTCATTGAAAAATTCCTGCCTGCGGACAAACTGCCGGATAACATAGGGTATAACATTTTCTTCATGCAGGAGATGTTCAGGAACAGCACAAATGCTTTCAGTGTCTTTGAAGGACTGCCCGACAAATTCCCCTGCCAGCCTGTCTATGTCTGTCCGCAGTGCAATATGCATATCACGGCAGACCTGCCTGCTGATTTCGGCCAGGAAGTCGAAGAGTGTGAAAAATCCTTAGACTGCCTGCTGGATCTGTCTGACGAGGACATACGTTTAATAAGACGGATGGATGCCAGGAATTTTTCCGGAACAGGAGAACTCTGCAAGGAGGCATAAACTAATAATTTTCAAATTAACTTACTGAATACTTGGAGGTTCTATGCAAATCAAGTAACTTAGCAGCAATTTAATCAAAACCTGATAATGGAATATTCATATTCACACGTAAATAACGGCAGCTTTTTGGAATGTAAGGTTACTTATGACCGCGTAGCAGATGACGGGATGCTGAAGAAGGTCACGGAACCTTACATCGTAAAGGCTGTGAGCTTTACGGACGCTGAAACTACCATCATAGATTACATTGCACCTTTCACAAGCGGTGACTTCCTCGTAAAGGGCATCAAACGGTGCAAATTCACCGAGATAATCATGGACAAGTCAGGCAGCAGATACTACAAATGCTCCCTGGATTATATCACCGTGAACGAAAAAAACGGTATGGAAAAAAGAATAGCCAGCCTGATACTGGTTCAGGCCAGCAGTGTCGAAGAGGTCATTGCCAACGTAAAGAGTTTCATGAAAGGTTCATTGGCGGAATATATCATTACAAAAATAGAAGAGACCGCCATCATGGATGTGTGCAACGAAACAATCAAATAACTTAAAACTATGATTATAATCATTATCATCGAAAGTCTGCTAATTGTCCTGCTTGGACTGTATCTTACTCTGTTTATCAGAAAAAAGAAAAAACGTGAACAAATCCTGGAGAACATAGACATGAGTATCATCGTGCTAACCATCCCGGAATGTAAGGAATTACAAATGATTTTTCATCCAGATAAAGCAATTGCAGCAAACTGCAAGGTTGGAAAATGCTACGAAATCAGTCAGCTGATTCCAGGCCTGGAACAATCATTTTCACTCTTCTGCAAAAATAAGATTTACAATGTCGGCGACAACCTGGATAGCTGTAACATTTTGATTACGGAAACAGGAATCATGCCTTCGGGTGATCCTATGCTCGAAGGTGTTATACAACCTGTGCAAATATAATGAAATGCCTTATGCATAACAAAGTGAAAAGAATCCGGCAACCGATGTATACAGCCATCGGCATAAGCTTGGCTTTCCTGTTACAGGCATGCGTGTTCAACGAAGTAACTCTGGGGACAAATGGCAGTATCCTGCAAAAAGGAGACGTGTGCCCTACCCTGCAGATAACGTGTCTCGATGACAGACAGTTGCAGGTACCGCAGGCTGACGGGGTACAATTCGTGCTCTTTTTCCACACGGAATGTACGGATTCCCGCAGAATGCTGTCATTGCTGCAGCTGCTTTATGATGAGTACAGCGAATATGTACACTTCATCGGATTGGCATGCGGACAGCAGCCTGAAACCATAGCTCCGTTCATACAGCACAACAACTATTCGTTCCCTGTCGCTGCTGATGCGGACGGAAGCATCTATGCTACGTTCGCAGAACAGACAATACCGCGTGTATATATCATTGCTGACGGTATCGTACAGCGTGTATATGACAACAGGAACGTCTTTACATACGCTCTGGGCAAAAAATTCATTCAACAATATTTATCCTGTTGCAACTAAGATGGAAAAAGCTTTGGCCATACCCGTTGACAACCTAAGAGGCACATTGTCTCTGAAGGAGTATCTTGAAAAGATTCCGACCACTGTACGCATGAGAGTGAAGCCTTCTTTGCTACGCGACAACGGTCTTTCACCCATCGGCAGTCATGCTATAATCCCTGTCAGACTGCTTTCATCGCATGCCCGGCTGTCTACGGTGGCCGTCGTGGTCGATGTGGAAAGGTTCAATGCAGATGATACGGAATTTCTACTGTCGGTAGGCTCTATCCCTGCTGACCGGACACAGGCTGCAGACAAACTGGCCGGGTATTTTCAATGGAACGGTGATGTCATACCGTATTGCTATTATTCGTCCGAAGGATTCGGATACCGACAGGTCAGCAGAACCGTGACCAAGAAGGTATCCACGACTTATAAGGATGTCTCAGAACAGGAAGCGCACAGCTCGTATGTGTCTGTCATCCTACCGGAAAATGCTCCGGGCTATGTAGAGCACTGGATCACCTGCAAAAGACGGGCTACAAACATGCAGTACCGGGGTGAAATCAAGGGGCAACTCTTTTCCATAAAGGCCGGCCTGAAAAAGCTAGTTGAACATAACAGCGGATTCGGAGTCGATGGGTACGGCTCTCACGAAATAACCGATAGTTTTCTTAAATCAAATCTTTAACACTATGGACTCTTCAATGCTGATACCTCCGTTTGTAATAGTGATGGTGATGATCATATCAATCATTCTGGTCGTCATCTCTTATCACATGATGGCTTTTGCTATCTTTTCTCATTCATCAAATGAGCCTCGTAACATAATCAGACGGTTTGCCTTTCATGGCGCAATGGAGTATGGGTCGGCTATTCTATGCAACGTCGCCGTTTACTTGTTATGCGACCCAAGCCAGTATTCGGCAATGACAATCACAGCGCTCCTGACTTCACTGTTAGGATGTGTGTATGTGTATCGCGAGTACCTGTCAGGCATCAAAAATACATGGATTAAATACTTGCCTATCACTCTATGTTTCGTGTATGGCATCTCTCTGTTTATACATAAGCTGACTTAAGTAAAGGATAGGTATGAGCCTGCTGTTTTTTTCCATCTTATTCGGACTTGCTTCAGCCGCCGGTTACATAATGGACAGGAAGGATGAAGAGAAAAGGATACTGTGGGTATGCACGCTGCGCTCGGTATTCGCCGGAATTTCCTTTGCCTGTCTGTTCATGTTCATCATCTGGTGTATCTTTTTCAACGAGGATGCAGCAATGAGAAAACATGGCTCGCAATATACAGAAATGGATATACCTGATACAGTTCGCGTGGAAAAACCGGGAAAATCAGCCAATGAAGTAGGACCTCCAAACAGAGCGTACAGGCAGAGGAAGATATACAGGCCATTGTCGGTCTTGGCAGAAGGTGACAGCATCGTCTGGCTGCGTATCTCCAGACAGACGGATGAAGATGAGCATCGTACCCTGTACTTCACAGCTGTCACAGACGGCAAGGACAGCCTGTTCCTGGTGGATGACTCTGTAAGGTTTAATCTCATACCACGAAAGAAAGATGACCGTAAACCTGGATATGTACAGGTGGACAAGATACTCAGACTGAAAGAGGACAAACTGGTGGTGGACGATGTACGCTATCATGTCTTCCCTTCTGATACAATAGGATGGATCGGCTACATCCAGAAAAAATGAATGACCAAAACCAAAAAGATATACCAAGATGAAAGTAGTGATTGCTGAAAAGCCGAGCGTGGCACGCGAAATAGCGAATGTGCTCGGGGCGACAAGGAAAGAGGAAGGCTATCTGTCCGGAAACGGATATAAGGTGACTTGGGCGTTCGGACATCTCGTAGGACTGGTGGACGCTAAGGAGTACGGATGGACTTCCTGGAAAAAGGAAAACCTCCCGATGATACCGCAGAAATTCAAGACGGCACCGACGGCAGATAATGTAAAAGGACAGCTGAAGATTATTTCTTCACTGTTCAAGGAAGCGGATGAAATCATCAACGCAACGGATGCCGGTCGCGAAGGTGAGCTGATTTTCCGATATGTGTACGAATATCTACAGCAGAAGGACGGAATACGGACTCCATTCAAACGGTTATGGATTTCTTCCCTGACTGACAAGGCCATCCGGGACGGGTTCAATGATATCCGTCCGGGGTCTGAATACGATAATGTTTCCAATGCGGCCAAAGCCCGGTCTGAAGCGGACTGGCTGATAGGCATCAATGCAACAGTGGCTACAACGCTGAACGTGGGCAACGGAACAGGTGTATGGTCGGTAGGTAGGGTGCAGACACCTACCCTGGCCATGATTTGCAGACGGTTCATTGAAAACAGGGACTTCAAACCGACACCTTACTTTACCTTGCAGGTAACGGTGGAAAAGGACGGAAAGAAATTCAAGGCAAACAATCCGGTGAAGTACGGGCAGAAGGAACTGGCTCTGCAGGCCTTGCAACCGGTCAGCAAAGCGGATTGGCTGAAGGTCATCAAAATAGAGACCAAACCGGCCACACAGAATCCACCGCTGCTCTATGACCTGACAGCATTGCAGAAGGATGCAAACAGCCAGTTCGGATACTCTGCTGACAAGACATTGGCGGTCGCACAGTCGCTTTACGAAAAGAAACTGACTACCTATCCACGCACAGGCTCACGGTATATACCGGATGATGTGTTTGACCTTCTGCCTGGCTTGATACGGAATGCGGCCAGTTATCCTCGTTTTGCAAACGTGGCGAAAGCACTGGATGGCGCTCCGTTGGCAAGGGTTTCGGTCAATGCCACCAAGGTGACAGACCACCACGCCCTGCTGCCTACCGAACATTGTCCGTCACAGGACGATCTTGCCCGCCTGTCGCGTGAAGAGACGAACATCTATGAGATGATTGTCGGACGCATGCTTGAAACGGTATCCAAACCGCACGTAAAGGATGTGACAACGGTCGTACTGGCAGCAGACGGATTCGAAAACGTACCGTTTACCGCAAAAGGCTATATCGTCCGTCAGGCCGGATGGAGAGGGGTCATGAACCTCGCAGAAGAGAAGAAGGAAGATGAAGAAAACACGGTTCTGCCTGCACTGCTGCAAGGTGATCGCGTAGACATACTGGCCGCAGACGTACTTTCGAAAATGACAAAGGCCCCTGCCCTGCTGACGGAAAACACTTTGCTGGGAATGATGGAAGTGGCAGGAAAGGAACTGGAGGATGAAGAGGCAAGAGAGGCCATGAAGGATATCGGACTGGGCACTCCGGCTACTCGCGCGGCGACCATCGAGAACCTGATTTCCAAACAGTATGTGGTACGGGAGAAAAAGAACCTGATACCTTCCGCCAAAGGACTGGCTCTCTACGAAGTGGTCAAGGATATGCAGATTTCCAATGCGGAAGTGACAGGTAACTGGGAACGGAAACTGAACCTGATATGCGACGGGAAGATGGATGTGGACGATTTCAACAAGGACATAATTGCCTATACCAAAGAAATAACAAAAGAGCTTATGACTACCAATATTTCAACTGATCATATCCGCAGACAGGATGAATCGGACTGTCTCTGCCCCAAATGTAAGACAGGACACATCAGGTTCTCACCGAAAGGCTATGCATACTGCTCGGACAAGGACTGCAAATTCATCATGTCGACAACGGTGTTCGGTAAAAAACTGACAGAAAAGACCATTGTCAAGCTGCTTACTACGGGGACTACCGGAAGCGTCATCAAAGGCTTCAAATCTTCCGCAGGAAAAGTGTTCGATTGTGTACTGAAACTTTCACCGGAATATAAGGTGATACCGGATTTTCCGGAACGCACATCACAGGGCTTTGACTGCCGTTGCCCGAAGTGCGGACAGACAGACAGCATGGTACTGGACAGCGCCAAACTTGCATGCAACGGTTGTGGGTTTACTCTGTGGCGCGAAAAATTCAAGCATGTTCTCAGCGAAAAGGAACTCATGGCATTGTGCAACGAGCGTAAGACTCCGATGATCGACGACTGTGTTTCCAAAGCAGGGAAAAAGTTCTCGGCTTTCTTTATACTGGATGATGAGCTTGACTGCAAGATACAATTTGACGATAGCCGACAGACAGGCGGAACAATCAGACTTACCTGTCCTAAATGCGGAAAATCAGAACTACAGAGCACAACGTATCAAATCAGATGTGACTGCGGGCTGAAACTGAACAAATCCATCTGCGGTCATACACTGACGGAAGAGGAAACCAGCCTGCTGCTCACAGGCAAGCAGACACCTGTCATCAAAGGATTGCAAGGGAAAAGCAAGAAATTTGATGCTGCATTCAAAATGAACGCAAATATGGACGGGATAGACTTCGTGTTCCCTGAAAAATAAAGGGCCAAATCCGGGAGCTGCCAAAAACCGGTTCCCGGATTTGGCTTAATGACAAATATGGAAGGAACAAAAATACTTATACTTTGATGAAGAATCGCATGAAAGAGAGAGACATACAAGCAAACGTCGCATGGGATAATTTAGGCGTTTTCGGACCTTCCTGGTCTAAGAAGGTACAGCATATCCTATGTTCTGTCATCGACAGCACGGTCAAAAGCGGAAGTACACTCTGTATCTATGATAAGGATTTTCCGACATTGACCCGTCAATTGGAAAAATCAGCTGGGCAGTTGCCGGAAAGCAGACTGGAAGGATTCGTACCATACCAGATTATTGACTTGACGGATGTTGGCAATTCCATACGGATCAACCCTATCAGACCGGATTGTATCAATGGTCTGAAGGATGCAGAGGTAATCGCTACACTGCTCAGGCAAAGCCTGATATCTACCTATACTTTTGAAGAAGGCGAAAGAGTCTCACGGTTTGAAAAGTCCGGCATAACGCTACTGACTGCAGCCATTGACTATTTTGTAACTCATCATCCGAAGATGGCTGATTTACCGCATGTCATCCTGTTTTTGATGCAGGATCTCAAAGAGGTTCTGGCCATTCTCTGCCGGGATTCGGTCTTGAACGAGTTGACTTCGATATTCCAAATCAGACTGGAGCATAAAGCTTATAATGAACTGACAGCCATATTGAGTGAAACATTGGTTGGACTTGGCAGATCGTGTGATCCCGAAGCTTTCTGGGTACTATCCGGAGAGTACGGATTGTTAAGTAGCAAGACGCAGACTGACCTACATCACCAACGGCTGGTGATCGCAAACCATACTGGGTTGTACAATCCGGCAACTCTATATTGGCAATGTTTCCTGCTTGGATACATAACAGACAGGTTATGCCGGTCAGCACATCCGGAGGCCGGTAAACAAACGGTCATGATTGGTGGTATGGATAACCTGTTTGTCCCTGGATTGAAAAAAGCATTGGCCGACAACCGACATAACGTACAGTTTGTATTGAATGCTTCAAGAAAGGAATACATCGAACGGAACTATGGTTGCTTAGATATGCAGACGTGGGAGGCAGACGGAAGAGAGGTAAAAGCCCTGCCCGCAGAGATGGCAAAAAGAAAAACCGGTTCTTCGGGTGTGGGCGGTGATATTCCAAACGAGAGCTGCTTAAAGGATAAGGCAAGAGACAACTATGACAGAATACTGAACGATATCCGTCAGCTCATGTCTCAGACAGGACTTTGATGGAGAAGACTTTTCCCGCATTATCCTAATAAGTAATAATTTTGTGGTAGGGTTATGCGTTACGGCCACTGAATATTTGTATCTTTGCAAAACAATAGAAACCAGAGCCTTATGAAAAAGATAAAATCGTCCCGTAACTTTTTTATGCTGTTGTTGCTGTGTTATGCGGCCTTCTTCCTGGTGGTCGGTGTTTATGTGTACACCAACAGGAAACAAAAGCATCCATCACTTCCAGCAACCGACCGGGATTTTCCTGCATGGGCAGACAGCACTTCCATGCAAGGCAAGTTCTTTACCCGTTACATCGATACGCTGACCTGTGACACGATGTACTTCGTATGCCGGTACGACGAAAACGGAGATACGATTCCGGATCTCGTCCGTATCACTTATCCGAATGATTCTGTGATGGAATTCCGGTATTATCTGGACAACAACGGAGATACCGTCCTGCAGGATTACTTTCAGCCTGCCATGCTGACTTATCTACCTACTGATTCGGCTACGAGGATGGCAGACTCTTTGTACCGGATAACGAAGGATTCGGTCATGGCAGAAGAAAGTGAAGAACTCATCAACGACCTGTCGGCATTCCTCGAACGTATCAACCGACAGGATACGGATTCTATAGAACAAGTCCTGACGGATCTGACAGAGGAAACAATGACCGAAGAGAAGATGGCCCACGAAACGAACCGGACTGAAACACGTAGAATCTTCAACTCTGTCATGCCGGACAGCACGGCCAGCAAAAAAATAAACTATTAAAACCAACCATCATATCCAATCATGAAACGTTTTTCCAAACCTTATCTTTTTGGCCGACTGTGGTCAGCAACCTTATTGCTCTTTTCCCTTATGCAGGCATGCTTCTGGCTTACCATGTGTACATCAGAGGATGACATGCCGAAGGGACCGGACAATACGCCCAGGGCACTGCATTCCATCCTGGTCTATCTGGTAGCGGACAACAACCTGACGGGTATGGCCGAAGAGAATTTCCAGCAAATCAAACAGGCATACTACAGCTCTGCAGACCGCCATTCTGCCAACCTGTTCGTGTATATGGATAACGAAACGGGCTCCCCTACCCTCTATTACTTCAATCCTGGTTCATCTTCTGTAAAGATAAAGGAATATAATGAGCAGAATTCCGTAGAGCCTTCGGTATTAAGACAGGTGTGTACGGATGCTTTCGGGCTGGGTGAACGCACGGAACCGGTCAACACACTACTGCTCTGGTCGCACGGAACGAGCTGGTTCCCGGCACCGGAAGAAGCAAAATGCCGTTCTTTTGGAGATGACTATGGCAAGCAGATGGATATTCCGGAACTGGCGGATGCTCTGCAAGGACTGGAACTGGACAACCTGCTGTTCGATGCATGCTATATGGGAAGCGTAGAAGTGGCCGCCGAAATGGTCGGTGTGGCGGACAGACTGGTAGCCTCTCCTGCCGAAATTCTGTCTACCGGATTCCCCTATCAGACCATCATACGGGAATTGTGCAAAAAGGAACCTGATATGCATCGCCTCGTGGATCTGTATCATGATTACTACCAGGGTCAGGACAATCTGTATCAGTCGGGCACACTGACATCTCTAAATCTGGACAGGATGAAAGACCTGGCAATGGCATACGGAGAACTGGTCTCCAAATCCTATGGCTCGGATTATATCGAGCGGAAAGGACTGCTATGTTACGACCGGGAAGATCATCATCTTTTCTTCGACATCTGCAAAGTGGCCGCGAAATGCCGTGACAAGCTGGCTGCGAATGGTGATAGTGCCCTGGCAGACATACTTTATACACAATTCACCCGGGCATGGCAGGCGTGCGAGGTGTACACCAGACATACCGACTATATGTTGGGCATTGACATACGACAGGCATCCGGCCTTTCTGTCTATGTGCCCGATGGTTTTAACCAGACTGTTGACGGCTATTACAGAAGCAGTCTCCAATGGAGCGATTGGTGCAGACAGTGGAACCCTAACGGAAACATCATACTGAAGTAGTACCGCCATATACAAGACTGGGAAAACATGGATATCATTCTCACTATACAGATAATACCAGTTGGCGACGCAGAACAGCGCAAGCAGACTTACCAGACATTGAACAGCTGGAGGCAGGCATGCATGTCCATGTCCAACATCACCATGCTGCATCTGCTCACACAGGAGAATGTGGCCAACATGATCTATCTGCAGGATCATGTCAAGGTACGGCTGGGCAGCAAAGGGGATAACGCCATCTTCAAAACATCCAGGATAAATGCAACATACAACGTGCTGAACAGACACGATGTGCCTTCTGACATCATCACCAACGTAAATATGCGCGTCATCAATCATTTCCAGAAAAACAAGGAAAAGATATTCAAAGGAATTACGCGTATTCCTTATTACCAGAACAATGCACCTGTCCCCTTCTCCAAACAAAGCATCACTTTTGTGGCAGAAAAAGGAACGCATAGAATATACAAATTCAAACTGTTCAAAAAGTGGTTCAGCTGCGTCATAGGGAAAGACAATGCCGGTTATGTCTACCGGCTGGACGGGATATTGGACGGAAACATACAATATCATAATCCGCAATTGTACTACAACAGACGGAAGAAAAAGTGGTTCCTCTTATTGCCAATCCCGGCTGAAGAGGCCAGACCGGACATCAACCGGGATCTGGTATGCTACGCTGACCTTTCAACGGAGATACCTATCATGGCCAGCTTCGGCGACGAATGCATTCAGATCGGTTCTGCCGAAGAGTTTCTATACAGACGCAGACAACTGAATGAAAAACTGAAACGGCTTCAGATGGACACAAGGTTTTCCAGAGGTGGACATGGCAGAGGACAAAAGCTGCAGGCCATCGACAGGTATCATAAAAAAGAACGGAACTATGTCCACGACAAACTGCACAAATACAGTGCCATGCTCATAGGGAACTGTGTACGGCGCGGATATGGAACCGTCCATCTGCGTGTAACCGGAAATGGGACAAATACTTCCGAAACAGAAAAGGATGACAGGTATTGGTCTTCCGCCGAACTGAAAAAACTGATCCTATACAAATCAAAACTGAACAATATACAGGTCGTGTGTACATAGTTAGTTGCATAAATTAGTTGAATCGGGCTGACGCACACGCCTTGGCCGGAGGGCATGTCCACTCTGGAAGCTGCCTGACTTTGAGGCAGCAGTGCGCTAATGGAATAAATATATTGCATACACAGGACTGAAGCCGTGTCCGTACCTGCCGGAGCTGCCTGACAGGTACGGATACGGCTTTGTTGTATTATGTCCTGACATTTTGTGGATGGGTTGCTTCAAAACACAAGTTTTTTTGCGCTTTTTTATCCAAATATTTTTATTTTTGCGTGAATCATAAAGTAAAATGAGGAATAGGTTCCAAACAATGAACAACTTACAGGCACATCCCAGACCTGACAGTCTGCTGCTGGCAGAAAGCTCTTTCGGAAATTGCATTAACAGACTAATCGAACATAAATCGATAACTGACATCTGCTTTTCTTTGGCTGCGAAATCAATGGATGTATCCGGACAGCTATGCGAAAAGGTCGCTGAATCTGACACAGACACATTCCTCCCTTGTACTTCTGAAGAGAACTTGACAGGCGAAAGACTGCTGCTCATCAGTTCATTGGCCGAAAAGGTGGCCTCCCGCCGGGCAGACTTTGCAGAAGATGTCTATTTTGACTGTAAGGCTTTTGACAAAGGTGCTGCGGAATACCTGAATAATCATCCGTTTGTAAGAAAGGCTATCATGGAAAAGATGGGCGCTTACCTGCAGTCACTCTTCCCTTATGCAACCAATGTGCATGCCGTAGGTGGTGAGAACAGCGGGAAGACCGGATTTTATGTTTCACAGAAACGGGCCAAGGTGAGCATTTACCGCTCTGACTGGTTCTACATGCCCATACCTGAAATACTGGATTTCATACAGACTACCGTCTCCAGACAGACAGATATCGTACCGGATTACAAGTTCTGCGGAATGGTCAAGAGTGCCGGTGTAGGCACCGTGGATCTCCTGGAACTCCGGACACATTCTGCCGTGTACCGCTTCTGCGAGACAAACTGTATCAGCCAGTATTTTGACAACGGCAGGTCGCGTGTTTTCGATGGAATGGAAGAATACCGGAATGCGGACTGCATGGATGTGTGCAAGTGCCGCTACAAATGCAACCCGGTCAGGCTGGCTTTCCAGACGGTCAACAATGAGCTGATCTGCAGATATCTCAAAGAACCTTCTGCATCTATAAAGGTGTCGTTCAATAAAGACGGGTTTTCACTTGAAACGGCAGGAATGGTACAGGAGAACATATTACGCTTTGTAAATAACAAACTATCCAAATATGGCAAGACACTTCCCTTTCAGAAACAAATCTTTTTCATCAACCGTTCGATGCGTTCTTAAAGGACTCGGACGGGTTTTCATTTGGATATGGACAGCCTTTCTGACCATGACCTTACTCTTCTCCAGGCTGTTTGGAAAGAGCGGAACGGTACAACACTGCAACAGGCTGCAGAACAGAACTTCGTATCGGTATATCCTGTCCAGACTCTATGACCGGTTTGTGTTTTTCCACCTTCCTAAACGTACTTGGTTCCGCTGAACCGGAGACGCTTTCAGATCAGCGTGCCGTAGTGCTTTTTGCCAGTTTGTGAAAGAAACTTAATTTATTCGGTATAGATGGACAATACTTGTCTGCCTGCTCTTTCCTGCCTATCTTTGGATAAAGATTCGTTTAATCAAACTATTAGCTATGGACAAGTACAACTTCATTCGCATCGGCGCAGTGGTACGCTTTAAAAGAAGACAAAACCTTCACTGGCAGACGGGCGTGGTACGGGATATCTATTCGGATGCTGTCATCTTTGAAGACACACGCATCCTCGTGCATCTGTCAGATAATGGACAGATGAGTTCAGCAACGCTCTATGCAGACGAACTGGTTCCTTTTGACAAAGAATATGATGACTAACATACCAAAACTGATTAGCAACATGGAAAAACTGATTAAGAACAAGGCGTTTGTGGTATTTCCACAATTGTATGTGGAAGAACATATATGTTTCTTCACAGAGGATATGAAACCTGTGTACTTCCTGGATGATGGCAGGGATGCGGACATGCTGGTTCCCGCTGCAGGACATGCTTTCTTTGTTGACATGGAAGATGCAGCAAAGTACATGCAGAATAAAAGAGAAGAGCTTGGTAAGAGGAAGGAAATGGTGGTCAAAGAAGTGAAGGAACTTTACGATATCGGTTGGCTAGACGAGGATGACCTGCGCTTTACAAAAGATGACAAGCATAGCGGATTCTTCAAGAATCCTGCTTATATGGAGATTCGCAACTTAATACGCAAGCTGGCTGACGGCTTCATTGTTACGGATAGCGGACTATTCAGGAGAGAGTTCATCACAGGCATAATTGAAAAATACAATCCAAAGTACACTATTACTTTTCATTTGAAGGACGGGAAACAAAAAGATGTCAGTGGACAATCCGCCGAATTCTATAGAATGGCCTTTCACCTGAAGTGAATTGATACCATACGGTTTGGCTGTTCTGTCTGACAGCTAGAATTATCAATGCAGGCATAGTCAGACCGTTGGATTAAGAAATTGGCTAAAATATAATTGTCGCGAACTTTCTTTTCTCGAAGATTTGTTATACATTTATAAATTATAACATGTATGGATATGGATACAACTATTAAAAAACAGACTGCTTTCTGACTTGATAGCGACCTTCTGGAAGCTTTGAAGCTTGCGGCTAAACGTGAGCACCGAAGCCTGAACAACTTCGTGGAGTGTATTCTTCGGGAAATGATATACACAGAGCCGAACGAGGAAACAAAGGAAGCCATTGCAGAAGCTCATGCAGGTCAAAACTTGAAGAAAGTCGATATGAGTAGCTTTGAAAACTTCATTAAATCTTCTAGTGAATGAGAGAAGTCAAGAGTGGAAGCCATTCTGAACAAAAATAAGTGCCTATACTTGCATACTTCTGCCCGTATTGCAAAACTCTACAGATGGCTTGCACGTGCTGACTGTGTAGAAATATTTATCAATTCAACAACGAGAGATGGAACAAATCAACGAGACTCATATATTGGTACTGAAAGTACAGAACGGTGTTTTCCAGGTAGCTTCTGTTCCGTTGGAAGATACATCCTTTGTCATCAACGAACTGAATGCGGCTGCAGACAACCCCAACAAGACATTGATGGATGTACAGTCCGTGTTCCAGAACAATTTCCAATGCCTAAAAAGCGGATACGGTTATCTCTATCCATACGCATACAGTTCCTCATATGTCAATGGCGCGATGAAACCTCAAACATATACCTATGCGGAATATCGGGATGAACTGGACCGGAGAATAAAGGAAAGGAATGTGAGCGATGGGACTGAACGGGAACGGATCACCGAGGAACTCAAAAAATCACTGAAACGGGAATACGCAACCTCGTGCAGATATTATATCAAACAGCAGATGCTTTTCAAAGCATTCCAGCAGGCAGAAGAGGACCCGGACTGCAAAATGTACTCGCGTGAGTCAATCGGATGGAGCTGCTTCGAATATGCAATCACCGAAGACATCAAGGTCTGTGTCAATACCAACCTTGGGTACGGATTTTCAAGCTACTTCACTTTGTGCGCATCTTACAAAGGAATTACGATTGCACCGTTCTCGCACATCGCCAGGTACTATAAGGCGCAAATGACGGACATCATCGCCTGTACACGCGACTATTATGTAGAAAGAGACAACTGGCATCCGATGTTCGACTTCGTAAAGGACTTCGTGAATCATTCTCTGGATAATCCGGAGTCATTTGTCAAAAGCTATATCATGAATGAGATTGATGAGATGATGAAATACCTGAGAATGATGCTGTCAAATTCTCGATATGCCATCTGTATATTCAAAACGCAGTCTCAAAGCTACAACCTGACAGACTACCACAGGCTGAGATTCATTGCACCGATGTCCGACAATGAGAAACAGCTGTACGAGGTGTATCCTGCCGAAATGCCTACCGTATTCAAAAGCGAGAAACTGGTACAGGCTGTACAGACCTTGAAACGTCTGGAGCAATTGCAGGCCTTCTTTCCTTCCATACAGGCATATATCACAGAGATACTGGGCATGATCGGCAATCTTGGACCTGAAATAGACCATACGGTCTCACAGATTCGGACGGACATCGACAGACTAATCATTCAAAAAGCGGATAAGGAGAGACTGATCGAACCACTGCAGGCACAAATTGACGGCTTCGTCGCAGAACTGAACGCACAACTTTCCCAACTGCCCGAAAATGCGGACTGGAAGATAAAGGAGGAAATGCGCAAGGATTTCGAAAAAGAGCATCCAGAGTATGTGCATGCACTGAACAGCATGTATCGGCTGAAGGATGACATTGCTGACATCAACAGGAAAAAATAAACAAGAGAAGCATTGGTGGATAGATTGTCAAGCTGCATCGGCAGTTTTACACCTTTCATGGAAAAGGCTGGCTCACTGTCAATGTGAATATGCTGTTTAAATAATGGTCCATGGATAGCATCCACCTATTGCTCCAGGAAAACGGATAACCGGTCACGCACTGGTACTATGGCCATTTCCAAAAAAGCTGGCAGGCTTCCATGAAGGGAATCTTATTAAAAATGCTCGATGTCATGGAACTCGCTGAACTGTATTAAAACTATAAATAGTGCATTATGTTGCACTATTTGCTTATCCATTCAATTATTTTGCTTATATTTGCATCAAATGTGTAATATATTGCACCATGAGATACGGAACAATCATCAAAGAACGAAGAGCTGTCCTGAACCTGACCCAACAGGATCTGGCTGACTATACCGGCCTAAGCTTGCGGCTGATCAAAAGCATCGAGGCAGACCAGGGAAACCCGACGCTTTCTACCATGGAGAAGATCGCCGACATCCTGGGCATGGAAATCGTCTGGAAAATCAAGGAGGTTAGCGCATGAGACAAGCGGAAGTCAAATTGAATGGCATTGCTGCAGGAGTATTGACTGAAACCGATGAAGGTCGTTTTCTGTTTCAATACAACCCAGGTTATCTGGCCGATGCACGCAGACCGGCAGTAGCGATTGCCTTTCCGAAACGTAGCCAGCCCTACGAATCGGACTACCTGTTTCCCTTTTTTTATAATATGCTTTCTGAAGGTGCCAACAAAGCACAACAATGCCGCATGCTCAAAATCGACGAAAATGACGATTTCGGACTGCTGGTTGCGACTGCGAATCTTGACACCATCGGAGCTGTAACCGTTCATCCAATTCAAGCTGTATGATTGTTGTATGCCCCGGCACTCTGAAAGCCGGATTCAAAACGTATAGTCCGGCTTGCCTGAAAAAGGTTTTTGACGGAAAAAAGGTCAGCCACATCCTAGGCTTTGACTGGACTGAAGACAGAGAGGATATAACGGATGCTGTCAACCGCATATCCATCTCAGGCGTGCAGGAAAAATTCTCCGCCTGCATCAAAGACGGCTGTATTTCGCTCACTCAGGCTGGCGAATCAGGCAGATATATCATCAAGCCGGTACCGGCCTACAGGCACCTGCGCTTCCGGAACAACATTCCGGCCAACGAGCATCTGACCATGCAAATAGCAAGCCAAGTATACAGACTGAATACGGCTGACAATGCACTGGCATTTTTCCATGACGGTGAACCGGCTTATGTAACCAGACGCTTCGACTATGCTCCTGACGGATCAAAACTGCAGCAGGATGACTTTGCATCGCTGGCCGGAAAAACGGCACATACGCTGGGCAGCGACTACAAATATACCGGAAGCTATGAGGATATCGCCGCACTTATCAGACAGTACGTGGCTACGTGGAAGGTACAGATGACTCAATTTTTCTCACTAGTGATGTTCAACTACCTGTTCTGCAACGGAGACGCTCACCTGAAGAACTTCTCACTGATAACCTCCCCTGGGGGTGATTATGTCCTGGCACCGGCTTATGACTTGATGAATACTGCCGTACATGTCGATGACAGTGATTTTGCACTGCAGGACGGATTGATGCCGCAAAGCGTGCGCTCCGGTATCTATGACCGGAGCGCACACCCGTGCAAGGATGATTTCATCACTTTCGGCAAACGTATCGGGGTACTCCCCGGAAAAATAAACGCTTTGGTGGAAATGTATGCCGCTGACCATCTGCTTGTCTATGAACTGATTGAAAACTCGTTCCTGGACGATAAGGTGAAACGAATGTACAGACGGCTGTACCAGGAACGACTGAACAGATTCCGACGCAGCGAGAACTGATGGTTTTTTCTTTGATTTCCGTATAACAGTCCTGGAAATTTCCTATCTTTATGTATTGAATATCAAATGAATACATCATGTTGAGAGCCTATAAATACAGAATATACCCGAACGATGAACAGAAGGAGTTCCTGACGAAATCCTTCGGATGTAAACGGTTCATCTACAACTGGGCGCTCAACCTGCGTATCGAGGCATGGAAGAACGAGAAGAAATATATTTCCTATGGGGAACTGGATAAGATGAAGGTAACCATCATTTGGCACAAGCTGTAGGTGACGCATCCTTCGGGATGTTCCTGACGATGCTGGAGTATAAGTGCCGTTGGTATGGCGTGAACCTCATAAAGATAGACCGCTTCGCCCCAAGTTCGAAGACCTGCGGCAAATGCGGCTATGTGTACAAAGGATTGAAACTGAGCGAGCGTAGTTGGATATGCCCGGAATGTGGCACACACCACGACCGGGATTTCAATGCCGACTGCAACATCAAGGAATTTGGCTTGAAAGCCCTACCCACGGAGCATGGGAAAGTCAAGCCTATGGACTGTCCTCTTGTGGATGAACGACCCCGTGTCCTAAAAAGCAATGGCAGGAAGAAGCAGGAAAAGAGAGGAGGTATTGGTATCTCCGAAGCCGCTAAATCTTTAGTTTATCGGTAGTTCACTCTATAGGGTATCTTACGCTCCAACAGCAGATGCAGCAGCGCCGAAAAGACTTCTTCCACCTCTCCGGCTGAATAGGTATCCAGCGGTTTGTGCATACGCTCAGACAGCGCCGACGGCAACTGCGTCAGACTGGTCTGGTATCTTCTGGCCAACGCATAGGCACCGTCACCGCTGACAACAGCATCAGTGATGCGATGGATATTTTGCGCATTGTCACCGGCGGCATGTTCACAGTCCATACGGATAACCAGATTGCGGGCATCATCAAAACCGGCCACAATAGACACATACGGCTCGTAATCCGCATGGGTGTCTACTATCAAAGTTTCTAACAGTAACATAGTTGTGTTTGTTTGATTATTTCACAGGACTACAAAATTACAAAGAATTAGACACAAAGGACAACTTGCCGGACGAATAATCACACCACCGCTTTTTCCAAAAACAGTTAGCGTACACAACCTCTTTTCCAGAAATACTAATAAAACGCTTTTGACACTAAAATCTAGAACATTAAATTGCTCTATTCCAAAATATTCAGTTATATTTGCAGCACAATTTAACTGAAACGACAATGAAAAAAGAAGAATTTATCAAAACTGTGGCTGAAAAAAGCGGCATCTCCCAAAAACAGACCGCCGAAATCATTCAAAACATTCTCGATACCATCAAAAAAGCTGTCGTGGAAAAGAACGAGTCTATAACTTTCCTGGGATTCGGTTCATTCTCATCTACCGTCCGGAAGGAACGTTCCGGTATCAATCCGGCGACCAAGGAGAAAATCACCATTCCGGAAAGAAAAGTCGTAAAATTCAAACCATCCAAGGAAGGATGGCTCTAAACTCTTAAAACAGCTCGAAAACGAATATCACGCCGCTACTTATTCTCATAAAGCCGACGGGCTTTCTCATACTTTGAAATGAAATCTTGCATCCATATAATTCTCTCTTTATATCTGTGTGCTGCCTGTTCCGGCGAGGATGGCCGGAGCGCTTTGGTGCAGGATCCTGATACCTCACTGACGGTTTCCGAAGTGAAGACAACGGATATCACCAAAGCAGGCATCACCGCAGATTCTTTCACAAACGGTGAGTCTGTAGGGCTCTTCATCTATGGCGGTAACGGCATCTATGATGCAAACAGAGACTACTATGCACCGGGAGTGGATCTCGAATCCGCTAACGTCAAGTACACTCAATCGACCGATGGTTGGTACTCACGGAATCCCATCATGCTGCATAACGGGACAGGACACGTATATGCATACTATCCGTTTTCACAGTATAACCATGCAAATGACGGGACATCCATTCCTCTTACCGTACAGCCTTTTCAGGGATCGGGACAATCGGATGGTTCCATGGACTGTCCGCAACAGACGGATTATATGTACAGCAACACTGTACCTGCATCCAAACTGGACTACAGCATACGGCTGACCATGAATCATGTGCTGGCCATGGTCACGTTCCGTTTTGTGCCGTCCGAAGACAAACCGTATCCGGGCGACGGCATGATAACGCAAATACGTCTACGTAACGCACCGGATGCTCAGGTCATATACAGCGGTGACGCTACGTTCAACATCGAAAACGGCAACGTAAGCAATATGAAGAGACAAAGTGCCTATGTCGAGGTGAAACCGGAAGAGACTGACCTGATCGGAACGGCAGATGCCTCTCTCCTGCCCCGTATGCTGGTATATCCGATGGCTGTGGCTGAAGGGGATCTTCAGATCACTGTAACCGTTGACGGTAATTCATATACACTCGATGTAAATGCAATTGCTGATGGCTACAAGGCTGGCAACAACTATGAGTACACCTTCACACTGAAAGGTACCAAACTGGAAATCACCAACGTTTCCATTAAAGAATGGATCACCCAGGAACAGACCGGTGGTGACATCCAGACTCCTGATAGACCATAATTGATTTCTATTCTTCAAGGCTGCCGGTGAAACTCATACCTGCCATGTATGATACACCGGCAGTTTTTATGAAACAGCTCATAGAGCCTATAAACCATAACTGAAATGAATATTTTAAGAGTCATTTTATCTGTTCTGCTTTTTTCTCTGGCCGCCTGCCAGGAGAACATCGAGCTTGATAGCCAAAAGCCTTCCCGTAACAACGAAGAGGCAAATGCCTTGCACTTGAACGTAAACATAGTCGGCCCTCTGTCCAGAGCCGTAAACCTTGGCTCTACCTTTCTGGCAGGAAGCGAAATAGGACTCTCTTTCCACTCCGAATACTTCCCGGATTATAACGGAAAAACCTACAACAATATCAAATACACGGCCCAATCCACACAACCCGACCTGAGCTGGATAGCCCAAAACGACATTACGCTGTCAACCGAAAAAGGATGCGCAGCTGCTTATTTCCCTTATGACCAATCCGTAACAGACATCACTGCCATACCTGTCCACGCAGGTGCCGATAAGGATTATATGTACAGCGGTTTGGTATCATGCATCAACATCAACAAAAACAATGTAGACTTACAGATGAAACATGCACTGGCCTGCATCGACATAGAAATTAAAAAAGGACTGTATTTCGGAACTGGTAACATCAGTTCCATCGAAATAGCTTCAGAATCCTTCGGTTCTTCCGGACTGCTCAATGCGGAGACCGGCGAATTGAGCCAGGTAAAAGGACTGAACGAATATATACAGTTCCCCACTGACATCACAGCTTCTTCCACCCCTACACATGTGTATTGCATGGTGGTGCCAGACAAATCCGCTGTCGACAAGCCAATCTATGTCAAGGCTACCATAGATGGTGTTGTATACTCCACCACAATCAGCCTGGCGGGTGCTCTGCTGCCCGGTAATCTGTATAATTGCCAACTGTCTTTCTCACAGCCGATAGATAGCAAGAAATATATCATCGACATTGATATCACGAGCGGAAGTGTATTCTACAGCAATGTGATGGGCTTCACGGGTACTATAGACTGGGGCGACGGTACGGTAACTACACATAAAGACGAAGATCACCCGTCTCATACATATAGGTCAGCTTCTTATACGGTGACTCACGAAGGTACTTGCTCTGCATTGAGTTTCTTATCTAAAAAAAGCTCCGCAGCATGCGTCACGGCTATTAGAGAAATCGGTGGAGGACTCGGCATAACTGATATGGAACGTGCTTTCGCAAAATGTTCCAGATTGATATCTCTGGATCCGGCTATTCTGGACGAACTGACGCAAGTAACCAATTTTTCATGTGCATTTTTGGAATGCACAGCTCTTAGCGGTGAATCTCCATATACCTTGATAAACGGCAAAAAAGTTCATCTTTATGAACGGACAAATTACACGACGTATTTCAAATCTCCGACAAGCTACTCCAACTGTTTCTATGAATGTAAATCGCTTGACGATTATTTGACCATGCCTGGCTCCTGGACGCGTAACGGGACCCCGGATCCTGACGGGGAAATTGTCCTACCTGGTGGTGACGGAGAGATTATCATTTCAAATCATTGATTGGCTTATTAAAGACGTTTTTATGAAGCATCTGTTGTTATTTTTATTCCCCTTCTGTTTTTTAGGCTGCACAAATAGTGCATTGGACGAAATGACAAGTTCTGGATCCAATATACTCTCTGTGAATGCTAAGGTTCACCATAACCCGACCAAATCTATCATAACGGGATCATACTTCCCGGATAAGACCAGCATAGGCGTATTTTTAAAGGACCAGAACGGCGGAAATTACGATAATCTGTCTTACAACAACGTGATGTTTGCTTCTTCCGGCGAAGGTACCGCTCAGACTTGGAACGGATCTCCCATCCTGTTGTCATCCACGGTCGGAAGGGCTGTGGCGTATTATCCGTATGATGCTGCTGTTACAGACTATACTAACCTGCCAGTAAAAGCTGGGACTGATAACGATTACATGTACAGCGGTGTAATCGGTCAATTGTCAAATGCCAATCCTTCTGCAAATTTCACAATGAAACATGCATTGACCGGAATCAACGTATTCCTGAAAAAAGGCTCATATACAGGACCCGGCAATGTGACCTCTGTCGAAATATCTTCGGAAGGATTCGGAAACTACGGCATACTCAATGCCGGGACGGGTGGCTTGTCTGACATTGCCGGGAAAAATACGTCCATCCAAAATACCATAAACATGAATCTCACGTCCGGAGGAACAGATAACTTCCTCATGGTTGTTCCCGATGTAAGTGTCAAGGCAAAACCAATTACCATCAAAGTAACCATAGATGGCACCAGCTATACCAAAACGTGTAACATGGCAACTGAATACAAACAGGGTTACATCTATAAGTTTCCGCTCACTCTCAACGCTACAGGATTGTCCGTTTCACAGGTTTCTGTAGAGCAGTGGACTGTACAGACAATGCCGGAAGGTGAACTAGAAATCGTAAAGCCTGGCAAGAAATATATCATCGACATTGATATCACGAGCGGAAGTGTATTCTACAGCAATGTGATGGGCTTCACGGGTACTATAGACTGGGGCGACGGTACGGTAACTACACATAAAGACGAAGATCACCCGTCTCATACATATAGGTCAGCTTCTTATACGGTGACTCACGAAGGTACTTGCTCTGCATTGAGTTTCTTATCTAAAAAAAGCTCCGCAGCATGCGTCACGGCTATTAGAGAAATCGGTGGAGGACTCGGCATAACTGATATGGAACGTGCTTTCGCAAAATGTTCCAGATTGATATCTCTGGATCCGGCTATTCTGGACGAACTGACGCAAGTAACCAATTTTTCATGTGCATTTTTGGAATGCACAGCTCTTAGCGGTGAATCTCCATATACCTTGATAAACGGCAAAAAAGTTCATCTTTATGAACGGACAAATTACACGACGTATTTCAAATCTCCGACAAGCTACTCCAACTGTTTCTATGAATGTAAATCGCTTGACGATTATTTGACCATGCCGGACTCCTGGGCGCGTAATGGTCATCCGGAGCCTGACGGGGGAATTGTCCTGCCTGGTGGTGACGGAGAGATTATCATTTCAAATCATTGATTGGATTATATGTAGGATCTATTGTTATTGTTCCGATTTGACAAACTTACAAAATCATAGAAAAACATATAGAATCAAGTACTTGCAAGCAAAAGGCGATGCATGAACACACCTGCATATGTTATAATCTACGGAGAAAATGAATATACTCCGTAATATTTAACAGCCATCATTCGTCTGATTCCATAAGGAGTTGTATCTTTGCACGTATAACAAGAGCAAAATGGAAAAAAGTAGAATCATTGATACGCTACAGCAGCAAGGTGGATTCATGACCACGGGTGAGGTGAAAAGCCGTGGTGAATACGAACAGCTCCGCCGTGCAGCGGAAGAAGGTTCCGTTGTGCGGCTTCGTAATGGAATCTACGCAGAGTTGTCAGCTCTGGCAAACAACATGATAGATGTAGAGCGTATAGTTCCACACGGAGTCATTTGCCTATATAGTGCATTTGTCTGTTACGGTCTTTCTACGCAAGTGCCTTCTGCTACTTGCATTGCCATAGATGCCAAGCGAAAAGTGCGACTGCCTGATTATCCTCCCATTGATCTCTATTACTGGAAAAAGGAGAATCTGGAGTTTGGCATCATTCCAAAGAACATATCGGGGTATGACGTACTCATTACCGATATGGAGCGAAGCGTTTGTGATGCGGTGAAATACCGAAACAAGATTGGACTTGATGTATGTGGTGAAGTGATTGACAGCTACCTCAAAAAAGAGGGCCGCAACATTTCGCTACTCCATAAATATGCTCAGAAACTAAGAGTGAAGAATATATTGACTACATATCTGGAAACAAGACTATGACAAAGAATATAGGAAAGTCCATCAGGACACGTTTGCTGAACCTTGCCAAAGAAGAGAAGCTAGAGTATATGAAGGTGTTGGTGAGATACTTGCATGAACGCCTGCTGTTCCGTATCTCTGCAAGTCCTTATAGATGCCACTTTCTGCTGAAAGGCAGTTCGTTGTTGTTTGCACTGGACGGCTTTAAGGCTCGTCCCACTATTGACATCGATCTGTTGGGAGAACGCATCAGCAATGACAGAGAAAACCTGAAAGAGGTCTTCCGAAAAATATGCGGCATCGAATGCGATGAAGATGGTGTGAAATTTGACGCGGCTTCGCTTGAATTGGAGCCTATAGCCGTAGAAAAGAAATATCCTGGCACCAACGTGAAAGTGGTGGCTCACCTGGATACGATAGTGCAACAGATATCTGTTGACATCGGCTTTGGTGATGTCGTAACACCTTACCCCCTGTCTTTGGACTATCCGTTGTTGTTGCCGGATATACCAGCAGTGGAACTGTATGCCTACTCATTGGAAACATTGATAGCGGAGAAGTTTCATGCTATGGTTGACCGTGACGAAAACAACAGCCGCATGAAGGACTTCTTTGATGTGTACCAATTGTTCACCAACCATGAGATTGACCGGGAACTACTTGCTGAAGCCATTGCCGGTACATTCAAGAACAGAAATATGTCTTATAGAGAGAACATTGCTCTTTTCACAGACGAATTTGCAGCAGATATAACACGCAACATGGGATGGAAAGCCTTTCTGAAAAAAATACATTGGAAAGAGCAGATAGATTTTGCTGTTGTAATGAAGTGTATCAAAGAAAACCTGCAAATATATTGGAGTAAAGACAGATTAATGTGACCATATTTGCCGGATACTGGAAATTGATGATTCTCGGAAATTAAGAGACAGGAGATACTTATATTTCCGAGGCGCAACTTAAAATATAGAAGATAGAGTCCATTCAATAAGGAAAGAATTTGCCATCAAGTAAAAAGGAATGCCTTTTATCTGGCACTCCTTTTTTTATTTTATCATAACGCATACAGCTGACATTGAGGCTTTCTGAACTACATAGGTTTGCCCGCAATCTTACCGGCCAATGTCCTCCAGGTTACGGCAGGATCTAACGTGCACCCAATAAAAACAGCGCCAAGCACCTGCCCCCCTGCCCTTTCAATCAGTCCGGCAACACTAAACAATGTGGTACCTGTGGTCAATATATCATCAAAAAGCACCACTTTGCGGCCTCTTAACAGACTTTTCTGGAGGTAGTAGTTCTTCTCTCCCAACATACGGCGTTCACCCGTCAAATGACAGGGAATCCGGTCAACAGGCATCATTATCCCGTAACCGTCTTTCCATGCTAGCCTGGCGGACAGGTCAGCACTAAAACGCCGGTATCTCCTGTCTGTAGCGGATTGGGTACTGGCCGGTATGCATACAAGCAGTTTGTCTTTTCCTAATGACATACTCTCGCACAAACACACCAGTTCTTCCAACAATTCATCGTCGTATATCCCATCTTTAAACCTGTAGATCATTTCTGCAACTTCTCTGTCCTCGGCCAATAATTGCTTGTGTCGACCAAAATAAGGATACAGATAGCCAACTTTAACTCCTGAAAGGTAAAAGACCTCTCCTGGTGGTGTATGACGAGCATTGGTAAACAGCGAGATTTCCCGTTCTGTCAAATCGCTCAAACGGCAGCCGCAAGACCGCGCGGAAAGCAGCAGCTCTCTCCTTTCGTCGGATTTGAGCGCACTGCGCTCAAAAAGGCAACGAACCGTCTTTTCAAGCAGCCTGACGCTTCTTGACGAACGCTTTTGCAATACCTTTCTGGCTAGCAGATAACCTGTACATGCACTCGTCAAAGCAACAATCCACATAGTTCCTTCTTTTCTGACACAACAACTGTTTCTTTATACTTGAATGTTTCCTCTGGTTTATACAAGGCAAAAACGCGTATCAGATTTGTAGTCGCCAACCCAATGACAATATCCGTATATACACCGGCTTCTATACGATAGATGTATAGGTTACGTACCATCCCCATCGCATGTTTCAGTACTTCTTCTATATCCTGTCTGCCAATCTTCATCTTAGTACTGCTGATATTCAACGACAATACCAGTCCGCCTACCGACAAGACTTTATTCATCAGTTCAGACGTTTCCCTTTCATCATCCGAATCATAATATGTCAGACCTTTCGGCATAAAAAGGACAGGAGTCATTTCTTCAGACAGGCAGACCTTGCATAACCTGAACGACTCATTACTTATCACAGGTATAACCGGTACGCAGCCAGCCTGCTTCAATGCAGCTATGATTTTATTTATATGGGTGTTGTCGGCATCCAATAACAATTTTCCTCCGTACAGCAAAATGGAAGTATGCTGCAACAGATCTACATTACCACGGCAAAACAAAGGGGCCAAAGGGACGATTCTTCTATTCAAATCCAAGAGATTGGCCATACCGGAAGGATAAGCCTTGGTAAAAGGGGATATGAATCCGGAACGTGACGATTCCAATAGCCTAAATTCATTTTCTATCTCCTTGGCGCAATCAAGAACATTAGTCTTGCTCAAATCCCTGAGCTTTTTCAGATTCATGGCCTGACCGAACCAGTTCAAGAAAATGGTAAGTTCTTCGGTTTTCTTGCTGTCCACCTTCAGCCTATCAAGATACAGGTCCAAATCGACCATCATACCGCGAGTCGTCACTCCTAGTTTGTACAGCATGTATAAAAGCTTAACATTCTGAATCATAGTTAATATCGTTTTGGTTTACAACTACTTGCAAAAGAAACATAAAAAACGAAATAAACCAAAACTTTATTTGCGATATTTGTTTATCGCGTATAACTTTGCATCAAAATAATTTCAAAATTTTGTGCTATGACAAAAAATGACCTTGTAAATGCTATCGCCAAAGAGACGGGGATAGATAAAACAACAACGCTCACTGTTGTGGAATCATTGATGGATGCGATTAAAAACTCTCTTACAAATAATGAAGATGTATTCCTGCGTGGATTCGGTTCGTTCATCGTTAAGAAACGTGCCGCAAAAACCGCCAGAAACATCAGCAAAAACACTACAATCGTCATTCCGGAACATAGCATACCGGCATTCAAGCCTGCCAAGGTGTTCCTGAATGAGGTTGCAAACAATAAACAGTCCTGACTCCGTTAGTCATTTTCAAATACATACCATGTGAAACCTGAAGCTATTCTTCAATCTTTCGCATGGTTTTTTATTGTATTCATAATTGTGCCATATCTGTTTTCCAGATGTCCACGGGCGCACTGTCCTGATATTCATGGAACTCTGATACGGCAGCTCTGACCAATTGGACGTTTTCCTTAAACATGGAACATTTCACAGCATCATTATCTTTACAGTATTTCGGATTGCCACATTTCTTATATAACATACAGAACTTGTCTCCACTCATATCTTCTTTCTGCCACCAGCACAAGTCGCAATCTTTCTTCAAATAACCGTCTTTATATGCTATCGCTTTTCCTACTACATACAATCCGCCACGTACTAAAAATGGCGGTATACAATCATCATAGGGCATGCTGATTTCATAGATTCCCTTTCTACAATGACCGTAATTCCTGCAAGTAGTATTGGCCCGATCAACATAACTTTTCAATGTATGATACAGGATGAATTTTTGGAAAGGTTGTGCAAAGTCTCCTGTTAAGATCCCTTTGCGCCTGAAATTATACAACTGTACATTAGCTCCTTCGTGCAAAGTGTTTTCTTTTATGATTTTCAGTATATCGTCTTCTGACTGGATATGAAGCTCAATGATACGAATACCTGAATTCTTCTTTTCATGACTACATTCATGGGTCACATATATTTCTATAAAAATAGGAGACTGGCCATCCTTATTTTCACAATATAAATCGGCTATAAAACCCTCATAACTGTGTTCCGGTACACATATCGTGTAATAGTTCTTTAAGTCAAAGCATTCTTGCTTCTTCCTCGTACACGTATCTTCATTTCTAAAGATGCAATGACCGTATTTGTCACACCTCTCATCCTTGTTCATGGATAAAAAGATATGATCTTCCGTATTGAACCACTCCATAATCATCTGCTCGGCAATCGTATGCAGATAGTTGTCATACGAACATCTCTCCGCCTTATGTGCAAAATGCCATTCACGGATATTTCCGCGCCTGGCTATCATCTCCTGCCTGCAGTAAGGACAAAAATATCGTGCGCTTGAAGGAATCACATCCTTGATGTGTATGATATGATTGTCTGCAGTGGACGCAAAATGCTGATGACTATGTGAATCCATATCTTACTGATTTGTACTTACATCAAGCAAACTATCTCATCCGGAATACAAAAATAAAAAGAATGTCGAAATTCTCACTGTCTTACACTCTTCTCTATCAATCATTTTACTATAACCTTATTCTTTGTAATGGAATAAATATATAACTCCATTTATATATAACAATAAAAAAATAGCATTCTTAAATGCAAATCTTATCCTTTATAAATATTTTAAATTTTCTCTTCATTATTTCTTTTTTTCTTTTCTTTACCTCTTATACTTCGCTTATTTTTTATTTTTTTCTTCTTTCTGCCATACTTTACCTTCATTTATTTAATACCTTCATTCTTTTATAGGGACTCGCATTTGAAAACCCCTAAATCTTCAGTTTATGGGATGAAAAATGCGGGGTAGTGTAGCTACCTTTGACTTGCAAATACGTGTAATATATGTATGATTTCAGATGACGGATAACCTTTCAAACGCTTGCGTATTCCAATATATTTTCGTATATTTGTGTATTGAATATCAAATGAATACGCCATGTTGAGAGCCTATAAATACAGAATATACCCGAACGATGAACAGAAGGAGT